>ERZ724517.1549-NODE-1549-length-12579-cov-4.640291_pt1 | contig 12579 bp, 8 predicted proteins | sample MGYA00376050_ERZ724517 | MGnify/ENA primary metagenome ERZ724517 (study PRJEB28724, sample SAMN07190886) | activated sludge metagenome | isolation source: activated sludge of sewage treatment plant in Hong Hong | place: USA: Christiansburg, Virginia | collected... | reverse complement strand
CGGCATCACTGCCGGGCCCTTACTTTTTGTACGAAGAGATAAGCGCTAGACGCCGATCCCCCGCTCCTTGAGCGCCACGGCAATCTCATCGAGGATCGCCGGATCGTCGATCGTTGCCGGCATCTTCCAGTCTTCCTTGTCGGCGATCTTCTGCATCGTGCCACGCAGGATCTTGCCTGATCGCGTCTTCGGCAGCCGCTTGATCGCCACGACCATCTTGAACGCCGCCACCGGGCCGATCTTGTCGCGCACCAGCGCAACCACCTCGCGTTCGATCGTCGCCGTATCGCGCGTAACGCCCGAGTTCAGCACCACAAACCCGAGCGGCGTCTGGCCCTTCATCACATCGGCAATGCCGATCACCGCGCATTCGGCGACGTCGGGATGCATCGCCACCACTTCTTCCATCCCGCCGGTCGACAGCCTGTGGCCCGCCACGTTGATGATGTCGTCCGTGCGCGCCATGATGAAGAGATAGCCGTCCGCATCGACATAGCCCGCATCCGCCGTCTTGTAGTAGCCAGGGAATTCGTCGAGGTAAGCTTCGCGGAAGCGCCCATCCGCATTCCACAGCGTGGGCAGACATCCCGGCGGCAACGGCAGCTTGATCACTACATTGCCGAGCGTGCCCTGCGGCAACGGGTGCCCTGCATCGTCCAGCACATGGATTTCATAGCCCGGCATCGTCACGCCCGGTGAACCATACTTCACCGGCAACATGCCGAGCCCCACCGGGTTCTGGCTCACCGGCGATCCGGTTTCGGTCTGCCACCAATTGTCGATCACTGGCCGGCCCAGCTTGTCCTCCGCCCACTGAATGGTCGGCGGATCGGCGCGCTCGCCGGCAAGGAACAGGGTACGAAATTTCGACAGGTCGTATTTTTTCACCAGCTCGCCTTGCGGATCTTCCTTCTTGATCGCGCGGAAGGCGGTCGGCGCGGTGAACAGCGCCACCACGCCATGCTCGGAAATCACGCGCCAGAACGTGCCCGCGTCCGGCGTGCCCACGGGCTTGCCCTCGAACAGGATGGTCGTCGCGCCATGAAAAAGCGGGCCATAAACAATGTAGGAGTGGCCCACCACCCAGCCAACATCGGAAGCTGCCCAGAACACCTCGCCCGGCTTCACGCCAAACTCGTTCTCCATAGACCACGCCAGCGCTACCATGTGGCCGCCGCAGTCACGGACCACGCCCTTGGGCTGGCCGGTCGTGCCGGACGTATAGAGCACATAGAGCGGATCAGTTGCGGCGACCGGCACGCACGGCACATCGCGCCGCGCCGCCTTCGCAGCCTCCACTGCCTCGCGGTAATCGACATCGCGGCCAGCCGTCAGCACGAAGCGTTCCTGAGGGCGCCGCACCACCACGCAATGGCTTACTTTGTGGCTCGCCATTTCGATCGCGCCATCCAGCAATGGTTGGTAGGCGATGACCCGCCCCGGCTCTAGACCGCATGACGCCGAGATGATCACCTTCGGCTTGGCGTCGTCGATGCGGGTCGCCAACTCGCGCGCCGCAAACCCGCCAAACACAACCGAATGCACCGCGCCCAATCGCGCGCACGCCAGCATGGCGAAGGCCGCTTCCGCGATCATCGGCATGTAGATGATGACGCGATCGCCCTTTCCGACCCCCAGATCCTGCAGCACGGCCGCAAGAGCCACCACTTCCGTTTTCAGCTCGGCATAGGTGAAGCGCGTAACCGACTTGGTCATCGGCGAGTCATGGATCAGCGCGACCTGATCCGCCCGGCCGTTCGTCACATGACGATCAATCGCATTGTGACAGACATTGCACTCGGCGCCGACAAACCAGCGACCATAGACGCCGGCCTGAGCGTCGAACATCGTGTCCCACGTCCGGCTCCAGTCGATGTCCGCAGCAGCCTTGGCCCAGAAGCCCTCAGGGTCAGCTTTCCAGGCGGAATAAACCTCGCGATAGCGCGACGACATGCCTTCCTCCCGTTTTCAGCATGACTTGCCAGCCAGCGGCGGGACTGTCGATGCAGCCATCAAAGCGTGATCCGGCGTGATCTGATTTCCGGGCACGGGAACTCTGCAGCTGGAGCCTCATGCGCCTCCATTTGCGGTCCGCGCGCTGCCTCTGCTGCAATGCAATGTAAATATCCGTAGTTGAAAATAATCCGGCTTCCATCCATTCCGGGACAGGCGTACCAGCCGCGCCCGTTCGGGACCGGAACACGGTTCGCGGCAGAAGGCATATATGATGAGCGATGCTTCCCCCGTTGGCAGCGCAGCTCACGCAGGAGGAGACAAGCCGGGAACCGGAAGGTTCTGGGCTTTGGCGCTTGGCTCCATCGGCGTTGTGTTCGGCGATATCGGCACCAGCCCGCTCTACGCTTTCAAGGAATCGATCCACCACATCAACGCCGAACGCGATGGCCTGCTGCTGCGCGACGACGTGCTCGGCGTGATCTCGCTGATGCTGTGGTCGCTGATCATCGTTGTCACGATGAAATACGTCCTGCTGCTGCTGCGGCTCGACAACCGCGGCGAAGGCGGCACGCTCTCGCTCATGGCGCTGCTGCAGCGAACGGTCGGCCGCCGCACGCCCTTGCTGTTTGTCGTGGCCCTCATCGCCGCAGGCATGTTCTTCGGCGACGCACTGTTGACGCCAGCCATGTCGGTCCTCTCGGCGCTCGAAGGTCTCACCGTCATTCCGGAACTGCAGGGTCGCGTTGAACCCTTCATCGTGCCCGGCGCGCTTGGCCTGCTGATCGGCCTTTTCCTGATCCAGAAGAAAGGCACCTCGCTCGTTGGCGCCCTCTTCGGGCCGGTCTGCCTTGTCTGGTTCCTCACGCTTGGCGGTCTTGGCATCTGGCACATCGCACAGGACGGCGCACAGATCCTGATGGCGATCAGTCCGCACTATGCCGTGTCATTCCTCATGACGCATTCCGTGCTCGGCTTTGTCGTGCTCGGCTCGGTGTTCCTCACCGTCACAGGCGCCGAAGCGCTCTATGCCGACATGGGCCATTTCGGGCGCAAGCCGATCGCCGCGATGTGGACATGGCTGGTTCTGCCCGCGCTCGCGCTCAATTATCTCGGCCAGGGTGCGATGGTGCTGGCGCACCCGGAAACCACCGGCAACCCGTTCTTCATGATGGCGCCGGATGTGCTGCAGATCCCGCTGGTTATCCTCGCCACGCTTGCAACCATCGTTGCGAGCCAAGCTGTCATCACGGGCGCCTATTCCCTCACGCAGCAGGCCGTCCAACTCGGCCTCCTGCCGCGCCTGCAGATCGTCAACACCTCGGCCAGCGAGCACGGCCAGATCTACATGCCGCAGATCAACTACCTGCTGCTCGCCGGCGTCGTGATCCTTGTCCTCGCCTTCAAGTCATCGTCCGCCCTCGCCTCGGCCTATGGCGTCTCGGTCATCGGCACGATGATCACCTCCTCGCTGCTGATCTTCATCGCAGCGCGCCGCGTCTGGAAGAAGAGCGTATGGCTCTCCGCCTTGATCGTTGCGCCCTTCCTGATCGTCGAGAGTGTCTTCCTCGCCTCCAACATGCTGAAGCTGCCGTCAGGCGGCTACGTCCCGCTGCTGATTGCCGCCGTGCTGATGCTGGTGATGTGGACATGGGTGCGCGGCACCAAGATCCTCCTCGCGCGCACCCGCAAGGACGTCACCGTGCAGGATGTCTTCAAGGGCCTCGAAGTCAGCCCGCCTCACACCGCGAAAGGCACGGCCGTCTTCCTCACCGCCGACGCGGACGCCGCGCCCACCGCCCTGTTGCACAACCTCAAGCACAACAAGGTGCTTCACGAACACAACGTCATCCTCAACGTCCGTACCGCACAGGTGCCCTACGTGCCGGACGAAAAGAAAGTCGAGATCGTCGAGATCTTCGATAACCTCGACCGCATCACGTTGAACTTCGGCTATATGGAAACGCCCAACGTCTCGCGCGGTCTTTCTCTGGCGAAGAAGTGCGGCTTCTCGTTCGACATCATGCACACCTCCTTCTTCCTCAGCCGCCGCACCCTGCTGGCCGATGGCAAATGGGGCATGCCGCTCTGGCAGGACCACCTCTTCATCTTCCTCAGCCGCAACGCGACCAACGCCACCGAATTCTTCCGCATCCCCACGTCCCGCGTCGTGGAACTCGGCAGCCAGATGACAATCTAGGCGCCAGGGAATCAGGCAGAATGACAGGCGGCAGGAACGTGACAGGGCCAGTACGTTGCGACGGGGAAATGATGCCGCGTAATGTTCACAATCCGCGCGCCGTTTGATTCAGCCACTCGCCTATCAGGCGAATTGTATTAGGTTGGCCCTGCACTTGCTCTCCCTTAAGGGAAATTGGGCGCCTGGGGCTTTCCGGGGCGCTGCCTCATGTTTTCGGGACAAACAATGAAGACGCCGCGCACCGACCTCCAGGCCAACACGTACGACTTCGAGACGACCGCCTTGGTCAAGGCGACCGGCTTCCGGGAGTACGACGCCCGCTGGTGGTTCGGCGGCCCGCAATATCCCAAGGCCCCGGAACTGAACTTCCTCGGCGTCCAGGCCCTCGGCCTCGGACTGGGAACTCTGATCAGGGAAATGGGCGTCGCCCCCAGGATCGTGACCGGCCACGACTACCGGTCCTATTCGCTCTCGATCAAACAGGCGCTCACGCTTGGCCTCATCGAAGCCGGCTTCGAAGTTCACGACATCGGCCTCGCGCTCTCGCCTGTCGCCTACTTCGCCCAGTTCGCCCTCGACATTCCGTGCGTCGCCATGGTCACCGCCAGCCACAACGAGAATGGCTGGACCGGCGTGAAGATGGGCGCGAACAAGCCGCTCACCTTCGGCCCCGAAGAGATGGGCCGCCTCAAGGACATCGTCCTCAACGGCAAGTTCAACCCGCAGCCCGGCGGCAAGCTGGTCCGCGTCGATGGCATGCGTGAACGCTACATCGCCGACGTCACCAAGGGCGTGAAGATCTCGCGCAAGCTGAAAGTCGTCGCAGCGTGCGGCAACGGCGCCGCCGGCGCCTTCGCCCCCGATGCCCTGCGCGCCATGGGCGTCGAGGTGATCGATATGGACACCAACCTCGATTACAATTTCCCGAAATACAATCCGAACCCGGAAGACCACGAGATGCTAGTCTCGATGGGCAAGGCCGTCCTCGAACATGGCGCTGATCTCTGCGTCGGCTTCGACGGCGACGGCGACCGCTGCGGCGTCGTCGACGACAAGGGCGAGGAAATCTTCGCCGACAAGATCGGCCTGCTGCTCGCGCGCGACCTGTCCAGGCTCCACAAGAACGCGACCTTCGTGGTCGATGTGAAATCCACCGGCCTCTACAAGACCGATCCGGTGCTGAAAGAGAACGGCGTCACGGTCGATTACTTCAAGACCGGCCACTCCTACATCAAGCGCCGCACCACCGAACTCGACGCCCTCGCCGGCTTCGAGAAGTCCGGCCACATGTTCTTCCGCAAGCCGTATGGCTATGGCTATGACGACGCCCTCGTCGCCGCCGCCGCCGTCCTCCAGATGCTCGACCGCAACCCCGGCCGCTCACTGTCAGACCTGAAAGCCGACCTCGGCGATGCGTGGACCTCGCTCACCATGTCGCCGCACTGCGACGACGAGAAGAAGTACGCGATCGTCGACCAGGTCGTCGCCGACTATCAGGCGCTCGCCAAATCCGGCGGCGAGATCCTCGGCCGCAAGATCATCGACGTGAACGCCATCAACGGCGCCCGCGTCACGCTGGATGACGGCTCCTGGGTCCTCGTCCGCGCTTCATCCAACAAGCCCGAACTGGTCGTTGTCGTTGAGTCCATGCAAGGCGAAGACGACATGCGCGCCCTGTTCCGCTCGGAAGTGAAACCCCGCCTCGCCAAGTTCGAAGCGGTCGGCCACTACAATCAGGAGATCTGAGGCTAGCGGTTGACGGCCTCTGAATAGAGGTCGTCCCACCACTTGGCCGCGTCTTCCGCGTTGAACATCTCATCCGCCGTCCGCCGCGCCGCCTTGCGCATCGCGGCAAGTCGATGAGGATCGGCGAGCAGTTCAACACATGCGGCGAGCGTCTCGTCCGTCAATCGCTCGACAGTGTCAGCGAAGACTTTTTCGAATGCCGGCGTGTCGCGGTCCGGGCGCGACGTATGCTTCCATTCGCGTCCGCGATTGGTTTCCATCTGCAGAAGAACGCCATTCTCGCTGTTCACGAATTCGGGCAGCGACGTCAGCGCCGTGGCGACGACGGGCGCGTAGCACATCATCGATTCAAACGCGCTGTATCCGAACGTGTCGCCGAATGTCAGCAAAAGCGACATATGTGAGCGGCTCGCCAGCTCCAGAACTTTCGCGTTCGGCGCGCCTTTGAGCAGCGTGATGTTGGGTTGATCGAGCAACTTCAAATAGGGCTCGAAGAACTCCGGACGCAACGGATCGGTCCAGATGCCGCCGCCACACTGCAGCGACGAGACGATGGTGACATCGATCGGAATGTTCGCCGCACGCGCTTTCTCGGCCAAGCGAACAGCCACACATCCACCTTTGCGTGCAAAATGCCCACCAACGAACAGAAGCCGCAATCGATCGATTCCGACGGCGGGGTCAAACCATTCAACCATCTTCGGAATGTGGACGTTCGGAAAGCGCTTGATCAGCTTCGCTTTCAGCTCATCAACGCGCGGATGATCTTCGTGCTGTTGCAGGAAGGTCAGCTGGGCCGCTTCGGATACGGCAACGATGCGCCGGCAATTCGGGGACAGCAGCGTATCCATCTGAAGGCGGTACGCCGCCGTCCTTTCGCGCCCCCAGGCCCGCGGCAGATGGGACTCGTAACCAATGATGAACGGCGTGGGACCAAGCGGAATGCGATTCCAAGCGTGGAGCAGATCGAAATTCCGCGGAGGCCACGGGTTTACAACCGTAGCCCCTGTCAGCGGAGGAAATCGCTCAAGCGGCAGGAAGCGTCTGGTCTCGATCCGGTGGCGAGACACGCGCGGGCTGTTGAACGCGAAAGGATAACGATCCCGAATGCCAAGAATCTTCAGTTGCCGACCCGAATGACCGCCGCCGTGCATCACGATTGTCCGACCTACCACCGCTTAAAAGCTGCAAAAATCAGACCAGTAGCGATCTAAAATCCACTCTTTTTACTAGCTTAGCACTGCCACAGCGTTTGTTTTCAAAGCAAATTCTAGCCGCGCCTGTTTCGTTGCAACGCTACCGAACTAGGCACTTTTTGCCCACCAAAAGCAGTCGTTTAACCAGCCGTTAACCGCATCCCCTTCCAGTTGGTTAACTGGAGGCCTCCGCCTAGAAGGTGGCCACCGCGTAGTGATTCGGCCCTGGCGGGACGTGACGACCATGGACATGACCTTGACCCAACCGCTTGTCCTGCTCGTCGCAGGCGCGGCAGCGTTCGGCATCGCAGCCCTTCTCTGGGCCCTGCGGATATCCGACGGCGCACGCGGCGCGGCGCGCAAATATCGCGAAGAAGAACAGAAAGCGCGCGAGCGTCTGGCGCGCGCGGAAAGCGTATTCGGCGCCCACCCCGGCGTCATCATGGTCTGGGAAGACGAAGAAACCAACGAAGGCGAAAAGCCGAAGCCGCAATCGGAATGGGGCCTGCCCAATCTTTACGGATCGCCGGTCGCCCTCATGGGCATCCTCCGCTTTGCCGATGACGGCACGTCCGATGATCCCGGCGTCCGCATTCTCGAAGGCCTCGCCGATCTCGAAGCGCGCGACGGCAACGGACAGGACGCGACCCTCCGGGAACGTCTCAAACAGCTCCGCAACGACGGCGCGCCCTTCTCGCTCACCATCATCGGTCCATCCGGCCGCTTCCTTGAAGCCGATGGACGCACGGCCGGCGCCCGCGCCGTGCTCTGGATCACCGACACGACCATCAAGGGCCTTGAAGAATCGGGCGCCCGCGCCCGCTTTGAAGAGGCTCGCGCCGCTGTTGCGCGCGATCCGATGGCCTTCCTCGAAATGCTCGGCAAGGCGCCGTTCCCCGCCTGGCGCATGTCCGGCGCTGGCAAGCTGCAATGGGTCAACCGCGCCTATCTCAAGGCCGTGGGCGCCCCCACCGTCGATCACGTGCTCGACCGCCAGATCATGCTCGACCAGCACATCACAGGCCAGGCGCAGAAAACCATCTCGACCAATGGCGAGACGGATGACACGCGCCATGTCGTCGTCGATGGCGAACGCCGCGCGATGAAGGTGAAGATGTTCCCGCTCTCGGGCGGTCTCGGCGGCATGGCCTTCGACATTACCGAGCTCGAAAGCGCACGCGAAACGCTGGAAAAGAACTCCAAGGCGCACGACGAAACACTGAACCACGTCGCCGATGGCGTCGCCATCTTCGGCGGCGACCGCAAGCTGATCTTCAACAACAAGGCCTTCCAGGACATGTGGGGGCTCGATCCCTCCTACCTGCTCGACAAGCCTGATCACGGCTCCCTGCTCGATCGCCTGCGCGAACGCCGCAAACTGCCGGCCCGTCCTGATTTCGCCGAATGGCGCAAGGGCGAGCTTGCCTACTATCAGGGCGAGAAGGTCGACATCGTCGAAAACCTCTGGAACCTTCCCGACGGTCGCATCCTGCGCGTCACGCGCCAGCGCCACCCGCTCGGCGGCGCACTGATGCTGTTCAAGGACATCACCGACGAACTCTCGCTCAAGGCCGAGTTCAACCGCCTGATCAACGTGCAGAAGGCGACGCTCGACAATCTGCGCGAAGCCATCGTCGTGTTCAGCGCCGACGGCCGCCTGCGCCTGCACAACGACGCCTTCGCCGAACTGTGGGGCCTGAAGAAAGACTCGCTCAGCGACGCGCCGGATTTCGACGATGTCGTCACGCAATGCGCGCGCCTCTATCACGACCGCAATGTATGGGCGACGATCAAGTCGCGCGTCACCAATCCCTCGCCGGAATACCGCCAGCAGGATCAGGGCGTGATGCGCACGTCCAACGATCTCACCATCACCTGGATCACGCAGCCCCTGCCCAATGGCGCGACCCTGATCGCGTTCATGGACGTGACGGCCGCGCGCAAGGTGGAGACCGCGCTCAAGGACAAGAACGAAGCTCTGCAGGCGGCCGACAAGCTCAAGAACGAGTTCGTGCAGAACGTCTCGTACCAGCTCCGCTCGCCCCTCACGACCATCCTCGGCTACGCGGAACTGCTCGAATCCGAGCGCCCCGGCGCCCTCACCGACAAGCAGCGCACGCAGGTCACCTCGATCCTGTCCGCCGCCGACCATCTCTCGAAAGTCATCTCGAACATCCTCGACCTCGCGATGATCGAAGCCGGCCGCATGGAACTCGAACTCTCGCAATTCTCGCTACGCGGCGCGATCGAGGATGCGGTCGATCTCGTCGTCACCACGGCGGAGAACACGAAGGTCCGCGTCGAAATCCTGTGCGACGACCGCATCGGCAACATCCACGCCGACGAACGCCGCATCAAGCAGGTGCTGTTCAACCTGCTCACCAACGCCCTGCGCTTCACCGGCGCCGGCGGCTCGATCAAGATCGAAGCCTCGAAGCCTGTCCCCAGCGAGAACATCATCCGCCTCGCCGTGTCCGATACAGGCAAAGGCATCGCGCCCGAACGTCAGTCGTCCGTGTTCGACTCGTTCACCTCGGGCGACACGCGCGGCGCCGGCCTCGGCCTCGCCCTCGTGCGCTCCTTCGTGGAGCTCCATGGCGGCGATGTGAAGATGAAGTCGACGCCGGGCACCGGCACATCCGTCATCTGCCACCTGCCGGAAACCGCAGCGCCGCGGGCGCCGCGCATCGAGCTGGAACTCGCTCCGGAAGCCGCCGCGGCACGGTAGGTAAGGCTGTCAAAACGACAGCCGCCTGCCGAAATCCCGCGCTTCAGCGCTTTCGCGTCTGCGCCCGGTCCAGCAGCCATGCGGCAAGCGCGAGGATAAGCATGGCGCCGCCTGCCACCATGCCAATGATGACCATGAGGCTGGGGATCGAGACGTCGCCGTCGCTCATGTCGCTCGGACCGAGCACGAAGCCGAGCGCCGCCACTGCAAAAAAGATCGGCGCGCCGATCAGGCCGAACCGCATCCGGCTCCGGTAGAAATTCGGATTGGCGACAATCTCCCGCGCCGCCACCTGTTCGAAGTGTTTCACAACCCGCGTAACCTCGGCGCCGGCGCGCAGAGCGACCGGAATCCGAAGCTCGCCGACCATCGTGCGCATGCCGAACCGGTTCGCGTACGTCGCAAGCGTTCGGAACGCGATCACAGGCGGCCCCTCGATAAGCATCCGGACGCCGGTAAACCTGAACGGGCCGGTGATGGCGAGTGCGAAATAGGTATCGCCCACCAGAACACTGTCCGCCGCGAATATCACCTCAATGCCTGACGACAGCGACGCGCGCGGAGGTGACCAGTCATTGACCTGCTCGCTGCCCAGCGCGTTGCGCTCCTTGTTGCTGGCCGCAAATTCGGCGAGTTCGGCGGCGGTCACGGTCCATCGTGCTATCTGTTTCTCGCCGCGCCGCATCGCAGCGAAGACCTTCATTGCCCACCAGAAGTTCCACGCCATCAATGGTCCGATGATGGCGGGAAGCAGCGCCAGCCCGATCTTCAGCCCGGAGCCTGACGTCTCCCGCCCCACTGCGTTCATCTCGATCACGCCCCAGGCAATCGAGGCCCAAGCTGCGAGTGTGATCGCCAGGCAGATGAACAAGCTGCGCCGGGGATTGCGAATGCCAACGCTGAACACCTTGGATTCCCCCCCCTTGCTGCGACAGGCAGTCATTGTCCGGATAGAAGCAGGATGTCGGCAGCGAATCCAGAATGCGTTGACGCCTCCCTCCCCACAGGCGCAAATCGACGCCACGGGAGGACTTCATAATGAAAACGACTCTTGATCTCACGGCAATCGCCGCCGTCACGCTCTGCCTCGCTTCGCCCGCCCTCGCGCAGAAGCCGATCACCAAGCCGCCCGTCGCCTCCATCCTCACCTGGACGCAGAAGCAGCAGCTCGAACGCTATCCGGCCATCGAGAAGGTCTACGAAGTCGCGACCATCAAGAAGGGCGACAAGGTCCGCGAGCTGCCGCTGGCCGCAACCCAGATCGATCCGAAGATCAAGGTCGGCGCGAAGACATCGACCCTCGACACCTTCATGACCAACAACCGCGTCACCGGCGTCATCGCGATCAAGGACGGCAATATCGTCCTCGAAAAATACGCCCTCGGCCGCAAGCCGACAGATCGCTGGACGTCCTTCTCCGTCGCCAAGTCGGTCACCGCCACGCTGATCGGCGCCGCGGTGAAGGACGGCTACATCACCTCGATCTACGACCCCGTAACCAAATACCTCCCCGAACTCGAAGGCTCCGCCTTTGACGGCGTCAGCCTCCGCCGCTTGATGACGATGACCACCGGCGTCAAATGGAACGAAGACTACGCCAACCCGAAATCCGACGTTGCCCTCGCCGGCTTCGCGCCCTGGACCGGCGGCGTGAACCCGCTCGTCGGCTACATGTCGAAGCTGAAGCGCGAAGCCGCGCCGGGCACAAAATGGGTCTACAAGACCGGCGAGACAGACCTCGCCGGCCTCGCCCTCGGCCGCGCCCTCGCCGGCAAGGGTCTCGCGCAATACGCCTCCGAAAAACTCTGGGCGCCCTTCGGCATGGAGCAGGACGCCATCTGGATGGTCGACAAGGCCGGCCAGGAACGCGGCGGCTGCTGCATGAGCATGACGCTCCGCGACTACGCCCGCATCGGCCTCTTCATGCTCGGCGGCGGCGTGATCGACGGAAAGAAGATCCTGCCTGACGGCTGGGTCGAAGACGCCACCGCCAACCACGTCCCCAAGGCGCAAGCCGACAAGGGCGCGGCCTACGGCTATTTCTGGTGGCCGATGGAAGACGGCTACCGCGCCGTCGGCATCTTCGGCCAGGGCATCTATGTCTTCCCGGAAGAGAATCTCGTCATCGCCGTCAACTCGGCCATGGTAAAGGCGTCAGACCGCGCCCAGAGCCAGAAGACACAGGCCTTCATCGGCGCCATCCGCACCGCGGCCAACGGCGGCTGACATCTACGTGACGGGCCCCGGCGTTGACAGCCGGGTCGCCCGCCACGATGTTCCGCCCATGCTGTCAAAGCTGACCCGCATCCTGCTGGCGATCTGCACGGCCTTTGTCTTCACCGGACAGATGGAAGCCGCGGCGGAGCATTGCGCGCGCCTGGCCCTCGCGGCTGAACATCAGGCGGCCGAGCACGCGGTCAAAGCCGAAACCCCGCCCTGCCACGACGGCAAGCCTGCCGCCGAGACAAAGACCGCGCATCACCCGACCCACTCCCAACAGTCCGCCGATCATTGCGAATGCATCGCGGCGCTGAAGATGTGCGCCTCGCTTCCCGCCGCGACCGCTTCACAAAACATCGCGCCGTATGCCTGGGCAACTGCAACCGCGGTCCCCTTCCACTCCACCGAGCCCGCGCCCGACTGGCGCCCTCCACGCGCCTGACCTGAACCTCGCGAGCGGCCCCAACGGGCTGCCACCCCAGAGAATTCAAGTCAGGAACTCCCCATGACACGCCTAGCCCTGATCGCTTCGGCGA
>ERZ724517.1547-NODE-1547-length-12589-cov-10.098851_pt1 | contig 12589 bp, 10 predicted proteins | sample MGYA00376050_ERZ724517 | MGnify/ENA primary metagenome ERZ724517 (study PRJEB28724, sample SAMN07190886) | activated sludge metagenome | isolation source: activated sludge of sewage treatment plant in Hong Hong | place: USA: Christiansburg, Virginia | collected... | reverse complement strand
GTGGGCCTAGCGACCGCGCCGGCCACCCCGGCCCCCGCCGCCTTCACGGCCACCGCCGCCGCCGCCACCCGCGTTACGGGGGGCGGGCTCGGGTCCAAGATCGCCGTAGGCCTCGGTCAGCTTGGCCTCCAGCACCGGAGCAAACTCAGGTGCCCGCTGTGGGCCGCCCGAGCCACTGCCACCGGAATCGGTGCTGCCCGAATCGGACGCACCGGAAGCCTGGGCAGCGCCGTCGCGACCACCGGAGCGGTCGTCGTTGCGGCCGGACGTGGCGGCGGAACGGCCCTGTGACGGGCCGTCAGCTTTTGGGGAATCAGACCGGCCTCCGCCGGTGTCCCCGCCGGACTTTCCGCCGGTGTCGCCGGCCATGCGCAGCGACACCTTGCCGTTGGGGTCGATGTCCTCCACGTACACGGCGAGGTCCTGGCCCAACTCGAGCACGTCCTCAACCTTGTCGATGCGCTTGCCGCCACCGATCTTTGAGATGTGCAGCAAGCCGTCACGGCCAGGCAGGATGTTGATGAAGGCGCCGAACTTGGTGATCGAGACCACCTTGCCGGTGTACTCCGCGTTCACCTCGGGGGTGGGCGGGTCGAGGATCAGACGGATCTGACGCTCGGCCTCGGCCACGGCGTTGCCGTCAACGGCCGAGACGGACACAACGCCCACCATGCCGTCGTCGTCCACCGAGATGTCGGCACCGGTCTCACCCTGGATCGAGTTGATCACCTTGCCCTTGGGGCCGATGACCTCACCGATCTTGTCGGCGGGGATCTCGAAGCTGATGATCTTCGGCGCGGTCTCGTTGACCTCTGAGCGAGGCTCGGGCAGCGCGGCGTTCATCGAATCGAGGATCGCCAGACGAGCCTCCTTGGCCTGGTTGAGGGCGGCGATCAGCACGTCGGCGGGGATGCCCTCGATCTTGGTGTCGAGTTGCAACGCCGTGACGAACTCGGACGTACCGGCCACCTTGAAGTCCATGTCGCCGAAGGCGTCCTCCGCACCGAGGATGTCGGTGAGGGTGGTGTACTTCCCGTCGGCGTACACCAGGCCCATCGCGATACCGGCAACCGGCGCCCGCAGGGGCACACCGGCGTCCATCAGCGAGAGGCTGGATGCGCAGACCGACGCCATCGAGGTCGAGCCGTTGGACGACAGCACCTCGGACACCAGCCGGATGGTGTAGGGGAACTCCGACATGGCGGGCACCAGTGGGAACAGCGCCTTCTCGGCGAGCGCACCATGGCCGATCTCGCGGCGCTTCGGGCCACGCATGAAGCCAGGCTCGCCGGTGGAGAACGGCGGGAAGTTGTAGTGGTGCATGTAGCGCTTTTTGGTGACCGGGTCGATGCCGTCGATCATTTGGTCCATGCGGCCGATACCCAAGGTGGTGATGTTGAGCACCTGGGTTTCGCCACGCTGGAACAAGCCGGTGCCGTGGGCGGTGGGCACGACGCCAACCTCCGACGACAGGGGACGCAGGTCCTTCGGACCACGGCCGTCGATGCGGGCGCCGTCGTTGACGATGCGGCTGCGCACCGCCTCCTTGGTGGCGGCACGGAAGGCTGCCTTGGCCTGCTTCTCGGCGTTGGAGCGCTCGGCCTCGTCTGCGGCGCCGGCCACGGTGGCGACCAGCTCGTCACGCAACGCGGATTCGGCAGCGGTGCGCTCAGCCTTGTCTGCGATCGACGCGGTCTCAACGATGCGGTCACCGGCGGCCGCAGCGACGGCGTCGGCGATCTCGGGGCTGTAGTCCACCTGCGGGACCCAGGCAATCGCGTCGGGGATGCCGTGAGCCTCCTGATGGACCTCCACCAGCTGACGCTGCAGCTCGATCATGGCTGCGATGTGTGCCTTGGAGGCCTCGAGACCGGCCGCAAGGGCCTCCTCGTTCACCTTGGGGGCGCCGTCTTCGTAGAGCTCCCAGGCACCCTCGGTGCCACCGGCCTCCACCATCATCACGGCGATATCACCGTCTTCGAGTTGGCGCCCGGCAACGACCATGTCGAAGGCTCCGGCGTCGGACTCGGCATAGGTGGGATGGGCCAGCCACTCGCCATCGGCGGTGTAGCTCAGGCGGACGGCGCCGACGGGCCCCTCGAAGGGGATGCCCGACAGCATCAACGCTGCCGAAGCGCCGTTGAGCGCCAGCACGTCATAGGGGTTTTCCTGATCGGCACCCAGCACGAGGCCCACCACGTGCACCTCGTTGCGGAAGCTGCTGGGGAACGACGGACGAAGCGGCCGGTCGATCAGTCGGCAGGTGAGGATTGCGGCCTCTGAGGCACGCCCCTCACGGCGAAAGAACGAGCCCGGGATCTTGCCGGCGGCGTACGAACGCTCCTCGATGTCGACCGTGAGCGGGAAGAAGTCGGCGCCCTCGCGCACCCGGCGGGATGCCGTGGCGGTGACGAGCACCCTGGTGTCCCCCATGCCGACCAGGACGGAGCCGTCGGCGAGGGAGGCCAGCCGTCCGGCCTCCATGGTGATTTCCTTGCCGTCGACGAGATCGGTCTCTTCCGCGACGGTTGCGCGCACTCTCAGTGCGCCTTCGATTGGCTGTGTGGCCATGTGGTTCTCCTTGATGTGGTGCATCCGCGCATTTCGTGCGACGGCTCACACCTCTGTGGAGCGGAGAGGCCAGCAGACAGTTGTCGGCCTCCGAACGTCCCCAGGGTCAGCGAGGAACGAAGTCGCTCGGTGACTCGGGCGGCGCTTCGGAGGGCGGCAACTGGCGGCTGGACTCAACCGCATTCGTGAACCCCCCATCGTAGCCGACAATCCCCGCTCGCCGCTGCGCCCGCCGGCACCGCTGCCACAACGGCCGCACCCGATACGCTGAATCGTCATGTTCTCAGCCCGACACAGCCGGCATCGCGCAACGAAAAGCGGCTGCGGGCGGGCGGCTCTCGGCGTGGCGGTGGTGCTCAGCCTTGGAGCGCCCACCACAGGATGCGGGGGCACGGGCCAACCCTCGGCCGACGACTTCGAACGGACCGTCGTGGAATCCACCGCGGGGTCCCAGGTGGGTGCGGACGTGGCGAAGTCCTATGCCCGGTGCCTCTACCGGGAGACCGACGGGCGTGTCGAGGTGCTCGTCGAGCACCTCGAGGATGGTGACTATCGGCCGGTCGGGCCCGAGGCCGAGGCCTTGGCGGCCTGCTCAGACAAGCTGAACGCCGGCGACTGAAGCGGCCTAGCGACGAAGCCCGAGATCGGCGATCAGCGAGCGGTAGCTCTCGATGTCGGTGTTCTTCAGGTAGTTGAGCAACCGACGGCGACGTCCCACCATCTGGAGGAGGCCACGACGGGTGTGGTGGTCCTTCTTGTGAGACCGGAGATGCTCGGTGAGGTGCGTGATGCGAGCGCTCAACAGCGCGATCTGAACCTCGGGTGACCCGGTGTCGGACTCGTCACGCCGGTGCTTGGCAATGATGTCGGCCTTGGGCGGCATATTGGTGGGAACGTGATTGGACATGGTGCTCCGAGTGGGCGTTGGGCCCGGCCTTCATGTGGGTGGTCGGCCTCAGCCGTCCTCCGCACCGAACGCGGGCGCCGGAAGGTTCCGGCGAACCGACAACGCTACCGCCGGGCGGCCCGGGGTACGAATCAGGCTGCGGTGACGTCCGGTACGTGGCGATGCCAGGCGAACGCCGGACCGGCACGCTTGACCGCCGTGTCGGTGTATTCCTGCGGTTCGGGGAGCGCCAGGTCAAATACCGCAGCGCCCGGCTCGTAACACGCCGAATGGATGGCGGGCAGGTCGGGATCCTCCCCCACTCCCAGCTCAACGAAGGCGGCCCGCAGGTCGTCGCCCAGCCTTCCCTCCAACAGCTCGGCCATGATCGCCGGCAGTGTCTCCGGATCCGACAACAACCACGAGTGTCCAGCCTTTTCCACCGTGATGAGGTCGGCACCAACGCGCCGGGCGGCATCCTCGCTGGTGCGGTGTGGTACCGCCACGTCGCGGTCGCCGTGCAGGATGTAGAACGGCACGCCTTCCGCCGCGGCCGCATCCAGTGCATAGCGACTCGACCGGGTCCGCAGGATCGACACCGCCGGACCCAACAACCTCCAGGGCTTGGCCACGTGACCCAGCAGGGTCGGCGTGAACAGTCGCAGAAACTTGACCGCCTGCCGAGGATCGCGGGAGAGGGGCGGCACCAGAATCGAGTCCACCATCAGCGCCACGCCGACGGCCCCGAGCAGCGGGGGCCACACCCGAAACAGATAGACCATGCGGTCCCAGGTGTCGCCAACGATGGCATCGATCAACACCACCCCCAACACCCGCTCGGGGTGGTTGGCCGCCAGCTGGGTCACCAGTCGACCGCCCATCGAGTGGCCTGCCAACAGTGCGTGGCGGATCCCCAGTTCGTCGAGCACCCGCTTCACCAACGCCGAGTAGGCGGCGATGTTGGCGCCGTCCTCCGGCAGGCCTGCGGTACCGCCGTGGCCTGCGATGTCGATGGCGATCACCCGAAACCCCATGCCGCAGAGACGCGACAGGGTCTGTGCATAGAGGAACCCCTCGGCGGTGAAGCCATGAATGACCACCAGAGGTATGCCGCTGCCCGCCATCGTGATGCCCACTGGGTGGCCGTCGTCCAAGTGGATTCGGTGTCGAGCCAGGCGCGGCGGTCGGCTGAGCCCCACGCCCTGCGGTGCATCGGTGATAGGGCCGACCAGCGGGTCCGTCACCTCTCCGTCGGGACGATCCTTGATCAGTTGCCTAGAAGCCATGGCCTACCTCCCGTGTACTACCGCTGCCGGTCGCAACTCCAAGGAGGCGACGAGCCTGGTCACAGTCTCGACCGATCTGCTGGGTCAATTCCTCAAAAGTATCGAAGGCCGCGTCGCCACGAATGCGATGGGTGAAGCGCACGGCCACGGTCTCGCCATACAAGTCGCCCTGCCAGTCGAGCACGTGTACCTCCAGCACGACGTCGCCACCCTCCCCGTACACCGTTGGCCGGTTGCCCAGGTAGATGGCGGCCGGTAGCTCGGTGCCATCGTCTCGCACCAGCCAACCGGCACAGATCCCGGGTTCCGGGCGCAGCATCTCGGGAGCCACCGCCACGTTGGCCGTGGGAAAACCCCAGGTGCGGCCTCGCCGATCACCCTCCACCACGACGCCACGCAGCTCGTGGGGTCGACCCAGCATGACGTTGGCCGCATCGAGGCGGCCTTCGGTGAGGGCCCGACGGATCGCCGTGGAACTGACCTGCTCCTCCACCCGGGCCGCCTGCCCGTCGGCGCCTACCAGCGGCAGACCCTCAACCTTGAATCCCACGTCAGCACCGGCATCCTCCAGCATGGTCACGTCCCCGCCCCGACGATGCCCAAATCGAAAATCGGCGCCCACCATCACCATTCGGCTGCGCAGTTCGTCCACCAGCAACCGCTTGATGAAGTGCTCCGGCTCCTCCAGCGCACGATCGGCGTCGAAGGCCATCACGTAGGTGGCGTCCACCCCGGTTTCGGCCAACAGCTCCAGCTTGGTGGCGGTGTCGCACAGCAGCCGTGGGGCCGAGTCGGGCCGCAGCACCCTTGCCGGATGGGGCTCGAAGGTGACGACCACCGAGGCCAGGCCTCGCTCCCTTGCCGCATCTGCGAGACGGCCGATCACGGCCCGATGGCCGAGGTGAACACCGTCGTAGGCGCCGATGGTCACCGCTGCACCGTCCCAGGGCACGTCCGCGCTGGAACCCCGCGCGGCCGGATCTGCAGGGCGGGGGGCGCCATCACCGAGGATCAGCACTCCACCACCGTACGGTGTGCGACGACCATCCGACGAGTAGGGACCAAAGCGGCGAACCCTGAAGGGCTCACCCCGGCGACTCGAAACACCCGCAGGTCAGCCATCACGGGGCCAGGCCGTCCTACGATCGGCACCGTGAGCGACCACCAAGGCACCGAACCGCAACCCACTCCGTATCCATCGGGATGGGAGGCGGACGTGGTGCTTCGCGACGGCGGCACGGTGCACATCCGGCCGATCATTCCGGCGGACGCCGACCGGCTCACCGCCTTCCATCAGCGCCAGTCGGCCGAGAGCATCTATTACCGCTACTTCTCGGCCCGGCCGCGTTTGACCCAAAAGGACCTGGTGCACCTGACCCACATCGACTACGTGGACCGCGTGGCCTTCGTGGCGCTCCTCGGCGACGAACTGGTGGGCGTCGGACGGTACGAGCGCTGGGGCGACCGCCCGTCCGCCGAGGTGGCGTTCTTCATCGACGACGCGCACGCCCAACGGGGCCTGGCCAGCGTCTTTCTGGAATACCTCGTGGCAGCGGCGCGGGAGCGGGGCCTCGCAACGTTCACCGCATCGGTACTGCCCGACAACTCCAAAATGCTCACCGTGTTCTCCACCGCCGGCTTTGAGGTCAGCCGGACGTTCGCCGACGGGGTCATCGAGGTGTCCTTCGACCTCCATCCCACACCGGACGCCGAAGCCGCACGCGAGCGACGCGAGGCCACGGCCGCCGCGGCTTCGGTGCGGCGCCTCTTCACCCCCACGAGCGTGGCGGTGATCGGGGCGGGCTCGACGCCGGGATCCCTGGGACACGAGGTGTTGTACAACCTGCTGGCCCAACGCTTCACCGGCACCGTCTGGGCGGTCAACGAGCGAACGGACGTCATCGGCGGTCTGCCCGCGTATCGCACCATCCTCGACATTCCCTCCGACGTGGACCTGGCGGTCATCGCCACTCCGGCCGAACGGGTGGCCGACTCGGTGGAACTGTGCGTCCGCAAGCACGTCAAGGCGGTGGTGATCCTGACCGCCGGGTTCTCCGAGACCGGCCCGGAGGGCGCCGATCTCGAGGCAGAGGTGGTGGCCACCGCCCGGCGCGGCGGCGTGCGGGTGCTGGGCCCCAACTGCCTCGGCCTGGTCAACACCGATCCGTCGGTGCGCCTGCATGCAAGCTTTGCCCCCACCGCTCCCCTTCCCGGCAACGTCGGCATCCTCGCCCAGTCGGGCACCCTGGGCGCAGCCATCATCGATCGCACCCGACGAGTCGGTCTGGGGGTCAGCTCGTTCGTTGCAGCCGGCAACCGCGCCGACATCGGCGCATCCGACCTGATGCGGTACTGGTGCGACGAACCCCAGACCTCCGGCGTGATGCTGTACCTGGAGAGCTTCGGACGCATCGAGCGATTCGTGCGCGCCGCCCGGGCGCTGACGGCGACCAAGCCGGTGGTGGCGGTTGCGGCCGGTTCCTACCTGAGTGCGTCGCCCCTGACCAAGGCGGAGGCCGCCTCCGGCCTCGACGCGGGACCCGACGCCGGGGCGCGCCTTCGTCAACGGATCGCCGGGGCGGTCTTCCGCCAGACGGGCATCATCCGGGTGGGAACCCTCCATCAACTGCTGGACGTTGGTCGTCTGCTGGCCACTCAGGGCATCCCCCAGGGCATCGGGGTGACGGTGCTGGGCAATTCCGGCGGAGCATTGGACCTGGCGATCGGCGAGTGCGCCGCCGCCGGGCTCAGCGTTGTGGCCGCCCGACGTCTGTCGTGGCGGGCCGACGCAGATGCTTACGCCGAAGCGCTGGATCAGGCTTTGACCAACGACGGCTCCGCATCGGTCCTGGTGGTGCATGCACCACCAGAATTGCGCCCCAACCCGGCGGTCAACGACGTGATCCTCGATGCCGCTGTTCGCCACCCGGACAAGGTCATCGCAGCCTGCAATTTTGATGCCGCCGACGTGTTCGGCCTGCACCGGGGGGACCTGACGGTGCCGGTCTACGAGTTTCCCGAGCATGCCGCACGGGCCATGGGACGGTTGGCCGGTTACTGGGCGTGGACCCTCGCCCGGGCCACGAGCGAGGGTCCGAACGAGGACCCAATCGCCGAAGCCACCGCGCAGGGGCAAGTGGAAGGCATCGAGTCGCGGTCCGAACTTGTCGGCCGCCTCGCACGCGCGCTGTTGGCGAAGCACGGGCCCGGCGACCTGCCCATCGGTGCTGAAGATGCCCTGCTGGAAGCTGCCGGCGTGCCCATCTCCCCGCGGGTGGTGGTTGATGATCCCGATCAGGCGGCCGCAGCCGCCGACGCGCTGGGGTATCCCGTTGCCGTCAAGGGGGCCACCCGTGATCGGGTGCTGCGCTCGGAGGCGGGCGGTGTGTCGCTCGACCTGCACGACCCCAGCGCCGTCGAGGATGCCGCCGTGCGACTCGTTGAGCGGTTCGGGGCCGGCGCCACTCCACTGGTGGTGCAGCGCATGATCGACCGGGGGGTCGATGTCGCCGTCACCTTCCGACGGCGCACCGGCGTCACCACGCTCACCGTCGGTATGGGTGGTGTCTTTGCCGACGAGGACGACGCGCTCCTGGGGGTGCTGCCCGCCTCAACGACCGACCTGTCCATGCTTGTGGGCGCCACCGAGGTGGGTCGACAACTCGGTCGCGTGGCCGGCACCGAGTATCTGGTCGAGGTGGTGGCCTCCCTGGCCGCACTGATGGAGGCCGCACCGGAGGTCACCGCGCTGGTGGCCAACCCCATCATTGCCGGGCGCCACGGAGTGTCCCTGTCGGACGTGGTGATCGAGCTGTCCGAACCGCCTCAGGAAGACCTCGCCGCCCGCCGTCTCGACCTTGACCCCGAGGGTTGAGCACCAGACGCGATCCCCACAGCCGCGCCGCAACACCCAGCCCGGTTCGGAAGTCGAGGAACAACAGGATCGGGTGGTGCAGCAGGTGGATGCCGTAGGACACCGTGCCGAAGTAGAGGCGCTCGCGGGGTACATCCGAGCCGTTCAGGAGCGTTCGTGATGACACCGGACGGGGGGGTGTCGATGACAAAAGGCTGTTTCAACGCGGCAGTTCCGTCAAGCTCACCAACGGCGTCTCGGGTCGATTCTCAGGAACCGACGAGCACCACGCCCGGCTTCAGCGTCGAGCCCTTGTGTGCCTGATATATCGCCAGCACCTGAGCCTCACCACGATCATCGGGCTGTTCGAACACCGCCCAGGGGCCCGGCTCGTCGGGGCCCGCCCCCAAGGTCACGCGTTCCAGCACCTGGCCATGTCGCACCTTGGACAGCACCTCGGGACCTGGGTGCAAGTCGTTCAGATGTACGACCGCGGCGGCGGCGCTCAGCACCGGTGACTCCTCCCAACCGAAGGCGTCGGCGACGGAGTACTCCCCCACCCGGGTGCGACGCAGCGCCGCCAGGTGGGCGCCACCACCCAGAGCGATGCCAAGGTCGTGGGCGAGGGTTCGGACGTAGGTGCCAGTGCTACATTCCACGGTCGCTCGAAACACCAGCGGCATCCCGCCGGGGGCCGATGATGGGTCCGGCGCCGCTCCGCCAATCCACGTCTGGCCGGCCCACTCGGCCTCGAAGGTGGGCGTGACCTCGAAGCGGTCGACACGGATGGGACGGGGCTTGCGCTCCACCTCCTTGCCTTCACGGGCCAGTTCGTGCAGCCGCTTGCCATCGACCCGAATGGCCGACACCATCGGTGGGATCTGTTCGCTCTCCCCCTCCATCGCCCGAGCGGCCTGGACCACGTCGTCGGCGGTGAGTCCGGACATGTCGAACGTACCGGTTGTCTCTCCGCCTGCGTCCTGGGTGGAGGTCGCCGCGCCAAAGGTGATGATGGCCTCATAGGTCTTCGGGAGCCCCACCAGGAAGGTGAGCAGTTTTGTGGCCCGGCCGACCCCGACGAGCAGCAACCCGGTGGCATCGGGGTCGAGGGTACCGGCGTGACCGACCGCCGGCGTGTCCAACCGCCGCCGTAGCCGTCCGACCACGTCGTGGGAGGTGAGCCCGGCCTCCTTGTCCACCAGAAGAAGCCCGGTGGGACCAGCAAGCTTGCGGGAGCGTCGGCTCACTCTTCCTCGTCGGTCGCCTTGAGACCGGCCAGCACCTCTTCGATACGCAGCCCGGCCTCGATGGAGGTATCTCGCTCGAAGCTGATCTGCGGGGTCTTACGAGCCCGAATGTTGCGGTTGATCACCTTCTGCAGCGGCCAACGCAGCTCGTCGAGCGCTTCGATCACCTCGTCGAGCCGGCCCTCCGCACCGGCGAGCATCGCCGAGTAGTACACCCGCGCCCGAGCCAGATCGCCGTCCACGTCGGCGCTGGTGATCGTCACCAGGTCCAGCCGCTCGTCGCCGATGCGTTCCAGTTCTCCGGCCACCAGCTCGCGGATGGTCTCACCAATGCGGTCGGTGCGCTGAAACGGCCGGCCGGGACCCGTCGCCTGCTGTCGAGTCGATCGTCGTCTGCTCATCGTTCCATTCTCGCGCTGTGAATCCCTGAACTCTCAGTCGGTTTCCAACCACCAGGTGGTAAAGCCCAGCACCTCGATCTCGGGACGGGACCACACCATGCGCTCGGCGGAGTCCATCAGTTCCTGACATCGTCCGGGCGTGGTGGCGACGACCGCCAGGCCCAGGCAGGCCAGCTGCCACGAGTCCTGATGGTCGATCTCGGCGACCGACAGTTCCTTGCGGTTGGCTAAACGGTCGAGGAGGGGCCGCAGTGCGGCGCGCTTGGCCTTCAATGATCCGGCAGCGCCGACCCGAAGGTCCACACGCGCCGCCAGGACGTTCAGCTCAGCCATGTGCGCCGCACCCACCCGATCAGGTGCGGGGGATCTCCCGCAGCTCGTAGGTCTCGATGATGTCGCCGTTCTTCAGGTCTTGGAAGTCCGACAGGCCGATGCCGCACTCAAACCCGGACGCCACCTCTCGCACGTCCTCCTTGAAACGACGCAACGATGAGATCTCGCCGGTCCAGATGATGGTGCCCTCACGCAGGAATCGCACCAGCGATCCACGCTTAATGGCCCCGTTGAGCACCTGACAACCGGCAACCATGCCGGCCTTGGGCACCCGGAACACCTCTCGAACCTCGGCGTCGCCGGTGACGACCTCCTCGAATTCGGGTGCGAGCATTCCCACCATGGCCGCTTCGATGTCCTCGAGCAGCTTGTAGATGATCTCGTAGGTGCGGATCTCAACGCCGGCCTCGTCGGCCATCTCCCGGATCTTGCGATCCGGACGGACGTTGAAGCCCAGAATGAGGGCGTTGGATGCGCCTGCGAGCTGCACGTCGCTCTTGGTGATACCGCCGACGCTGCGCAACAGCACGGCAACCTTCACCTCGTCGCGTTCCAGCTTCTGAAGGCTTTCGGTGACGGCCTCCAACGAACCGTGCACATCGGCCTTGACGATGACGTTGAGGGTGGCGGTCTCGCCGGCCTGAATCTCCTTGAAGATGTCTTCCAGCTTGGCGCCGCCGGCCAGGGCCGAGGCGTCGCGGCTGCGCTGTATTTCTCGCTGCCAGCGCTCGCGGGTTGCGCCGACCGCCTTGGCCTTGCGCTCATCGGGGGCAACCACAAAGTTGTCGCCCGACTGGGCCACGTCGGACAGGCCCAGCACCTGAACCGGCGACGACGGCCCGGCCTCGTTGACCTGTTCACCTTGGTCGTTGATCAGCGCACGAACCTTGCCGAACGCCGGACCGGCCACCATGGGATCGCCCACCTTGAGGGTGCCTCGCTGCACCAGCACGGTGGCGACGGGGCCCCGGCCGATATCCAGGTTGGCCTCGAGTACGACGCCTGTGGCGCGGCCCTCGGGCGTCGCCCGCAGGTCCTCCACGTCGGCGACCACCAGCAGGTGCTCCAACAGGTCGTCGATGCCCAGACCCTGCAGGGCCGACACCTCGACGCACACGGTGTCGCCACCCCATGCCTCGGGCACCAGACCATGCTCGGAGAGTTGCTGGAGGACCCGATTGGGGTCCGCCGCCTCCCGGTCGATCTTGTTGACCGCCACCACGATCGGCACCTCGGCCGCCCTGGCGTGTGCGATCGCCTCGATCGTCTGGGGCATGACGCCGTCGTCGGCGGCCACCACCAGCACCACCACGTCGGTGGCATCCGCGCCACGCATCCGCATCGTGGTGAAGGCCTCGTGGCCCGGGGTGTCGAGGAAGGTCAAGACACGACCGTCGTGAACGGCCTGATAGGCACCGATGTGCTGGGTGATGCCGCCGGCCTCACCGGCGACCACGTTCGCGTTGCGAATGCGGTCGAGCAGCTTGGTTTTACCGTGGTCGACGTGGCCCATCACCGTGATCACCGGGGGACGCTCGGGCAGATCGTCGTAGTCCCGCTCGTCCTCGGGCACGTCGAGCTGACGAACCAGCTCGACCTCCTGCTCCTCGCCCGGGTCGACCAGACGCACCTCGGCGCCGATCTCGGCAGCGAACAGCTCGATCATGTCGTCGGTGAGCGATTGGGTGGCCGTGACCATCTCGCCCTGTTGCATGAGGAAGCGCACCACGTCGGCGGCGGTGCGGTTCAGCTTGGGGCCCAGGTCCTGGGGCGGCGAAAGCCGCTCGACCACGATCACGCCCTCGGGCACCGCCGCATCGTCGGGCGTGTAGCTGGGGGCGTCCATGGGCTGCAACTCGTCACGGTTGCGACGACGACGGCTCTTACGGCGCCGTGGTGGCCCGCCTGGGCCGCCACCTGGACGACCGCGACCGGGTGGGCCGCCACCGGGACGCGGCGGGAAGCCGCCACCGGGAGGCATGGGACCGCCACCGCCACCGCCGGGGCGGCCG
>ERZ724517.1546-NODE-1546-length-12591-cov-4.329292_pt1 | contig 12591 bp, 11 predicted proteins | sample MGYA00376050_ERZ724517 | MGnify/ENA primary metagenome ERZ724517 (study PRJEB28724, sample SAMN07190886) | activated sludge metagenome | isolation source: activated sludge of sewage treatment plant in Hong Hong | place: USA: Christiansburg, Virginia | collected... | reverse complement strand
TCAAATGGGTGCAGGCCTCAGGCCGGCCCTCCGGAGGCCCTTAAATCCGGCTCAGTCGTCCAATGCCGAATAAATCATCGTCCGCAGTTCGCCGCGCACCGGGTAAGTCGATGACGGGATGAGCTGGGTCATGAAGATGGCGATCAGGTCTTCCTTCGGGTCGACCCAGAAGAAGGTGCTGGCGGCGCCGCCCCAGAAATAGTCGCCGTCGCTGCCGGGCATCAAGGTGCGCGCCGCGCTGGTCGTGGTGGCAAAGCCCAGGCCGAAGCCGGTGCCATCATACTGCGCTTCGCTGAACAGCGATTTCGACAGCGCCGGCAGGTCGACGCCGCCGGGCAGGTGGTTGGCGGTCATCAGGTCGAGCGACTTGCGGCTGATCAGCCGGTGGCGGTGCTTGCCGTCGATGTGGACGCCGCCGTTGAGCATCGCCTGCGCGAATTTGAGATAATCGGCCGCAGTCGAAACCAGCCCGCCGCCGCCCGACACGAACGACGGCGGCGCCAGATACGGGCTATTCGCCGGGTCGTCCTGCAATTCCATGCCGCCCTTTGCAGTGGGCGTGTAGCAGGCCGCGAAGCGATGCGCCTTGTCGGCGGGGACAAGGAAGCCGGTGTCGTCCATGCCGAGCGGCTTGAGCAGGCGCTCGGACAGGAAGTCTTCGAACTTCTGCCCCGAAATGACGCCGATGAGGTAACCGAGGATGTCGGTCGCGACCGAGTAATTCCAGGCAGTTCCGGGCGAAAACTCAAGTGGAATCTTCGCCAGGTCGGCGATCATCGTGTCGAGCGTGCCGGCCTTTTCGATCTCGCCGATGCGCGCCGAGCGGTAGGCGGCATCGACATTGGTGCGGTTCTGGAAGCCATAGGTCAGGCCCGCGGTGTGGCGCAGCAGGTCGACGATGCGCATCGGGCCGCTGGTCGGCGTCGTCATGAAACCGGTCTTGGCGGTGCCGGCCTTGAACACGCCCATGTCCTTCCACGCTGGAATGTAGCGGTGCACCGGCTGGTCGAGCGACACCTTGCCTTCTTCGACCAGCATCATGAACGCTACCGAGGTCAGCGGCTTGGTCATCGAATAGATGCGGAAGATGGTGTCTTCGGCGAGCGGCTTCTTGCGCTCGACATCGGCCATGCCGGTGACGCCGAGGTGGGCGATCTCGCCGTGCCGCGCCACCAGCGACAGCGTGCCGGGCAGGCGGCCGGTCTTGACGTAACGGTCGTTCAGGAACGGATCGATTGCCGCCAGGCGCTTGCGATCAAAGCCGAGTTTGGTCATGCGAACTCCCCTTTATTTTCAGCCATTTGGCCTTGTCAGTTAGGTGGTCTTGTCAGAATGTCGGTTGGTCGAAGCGGCGCGGCATGACTTCCTTGTGAAGCGTCAGGATCGCGGTGCTGCCGGTGGTCTTGCACCACCCCGGAACAAAGGCATGGACGACGCAGCCCAGCGCCGCACGCAGCAACCGCCCGCCGATCTTGAGCGATTCGCCCATGTGCTGGAAATAGCTTTCGCCGACGCTGGCAGGATGGTCGACAAACAGGCGGGCAAACATGCAATGGCCTTTCGTGGAACTTGCGACCTTCTTCGGGCAATTCGCGTGCCGTTGCAATTGCCGATGCCGGGGCACGATGCTTGCAGTGCGCACCCTAAGCCGGTAAGTCCGCGCCACCTGCACTGCGCGGGGCGATTAGCTCAGTTGGTAGAGCATCTCGTTTACACCGAGAGGGTCGGCGGTTCGAGCCCGTCATCGCCCACCAGATTTAAGCCTGTAATCTCATGGCTCTATGCTGGTCCCGCGCCACCACCACGATAGGGCCGTTGCCGGTTTTGGTCCGTAGATGGTCCGCACGCCACTGAACCGCAGCCTTCGCGATCTCCAGCCCAAGGGCGTCAATGCTGGTCCGCGCAGGCCGCAAATAGTCCGGCCGGTACTTGGCGTAGATGCCGGTGACGCCGATCGAATGACCAATCTGCCCCTTCACATCCATCTCAGGTACGCCGCTGGCACGCATCCAGGTCGCGACGGTATGGCGAATCGTCTTGGCGTGAACCTCGGGGCCGAGATCGAGAACGCGCCGCATTGTCCGCCACCTGGTCCGCAGCGTCGGCGGCAGCGGCTCGTTGTCCTTCACCCGCTCCCGGAGGAACCATAGCCAGCCGGCCGGGATAGGCCCCACCGGATTGTGCTTCCTGGTCCGTGGCGCCTTGGGCGGGTGGATGTCGGACAGCCCGCGTGCCAAGGCTGCTTGCTGCTTCGGGCGCCATTTCCGTACCGCCTCGGGGCGCGCGGCCGTGGCCAGCATGGCGACCATGAAGCGGAACAGCGGCTTGTCCTCGCAGGCATAGCCGACCATGGCGCCGAGTTCGGGGATGGTGAGCACGCGGTAAAGCGGCGGCGCGCGCAACTCGCGCTTCACACCCTTGACCTTGGGCGCGTAGGGGAGGCGCCCCTCGTCGGCCGCGTGGTTCAGCGCGGCGCGGACATCATCGAGGTTGCGCTGTACGCTCTCGCCCTTCCCGCCGGCGCTGGCATGGCTATAGGACTTGCCCTGCCAGCCGATCGTGTAGTTGTGCGGTGCCATGCGTCACCGCTGGAATCGCTGGAAGACCTCGGGCCGGAGTTCGGCGAAGGCGACATCGGCACCCGCGACATCCTGGAACAAGAAGGCGATGAACTGCCGCAAGCTGCTGGCAATCTGGCCGGGCTTGATGGCGTGCTGGCCATGCTCCTGCTAGGTCGTGAACCCATGAGCGGGATTCCCATTTTGGCGTGATCGTGATTCAAGGTTTCTGACGGGAGCCTTTGGATGAGCCGGTACGATCTGACGGATTTTGAGTGGCGGGTGATTGAGCCGCTTTTGCCGAACAAGCTGCGCGCCGTGCCGCTGGTCATATCGCGTGCGATGCTGCGGGCACTGACGCTGGCGCCAGTTGGCTGACCGATCTCCTCCTCGCGGCGGCGCTTTGTGGTCCATTCGGTCACAACACGCAGGCTTCCGGTGAACCCGGTGCCGCGTATCCGCCGCCAGAGCTCGGAGCCATTGCGGCAGCCGGCATCCCATTCGGCCTCCAGGCGCAGCTGCCAGGGATAGAGACTGCTCTTCCGGCTGCGGAATACGTCATGGCGCACGCCGCGCAGGATGCGCAGTACCGTCTGGCGGGCGATCCCCGTGGCCCGGGCGATTTGCTTGATGGGAGTTCCGGCGGCCGCCAGGGCCTCGACCCGTACGTTGACAGCCGTGCGCGCCAACGCGCCTTCCCATTGCAGGCGCTCGGCTTGTGTCAGCGTGGCGGGATCGATGACGGATTTTGGCGCCAACGCCTTGCGCAACTGGGGCAATTCGGCGCGGACCACTCGATGGGAGTTTGTCACGACAGCAACCGGTAGCCGGCATCCTCGGCGGCGAGATCCGCAGCAAAGCGCAGACCGGTGTCTGAATCGGCGTGAATGCGATACAGCGGCTCGCCGGCTCGGACGCGGTCGCCGATCTTGTGCATCAGGTCGATGCCGGCGCCCTTGTCCATCGGCGCGCCGGCCAGCCGGGCAATGCGGGCGATGAGGTGGCAATCAATGGCCGACACGGCGCCGCCGGTGCCGGCGAGGATTTCGGTCCGCAGCTTGCCCGGCCGGAACTGCTCAGTCTGAACACCCTGCGCCGCAATCAGCCGCTCCATTGCGGCAAGCGCCTTGCCCGATGCGAGCAAATCGAGCGCGCGCGCATAACCGCGACCGCCCGCCAGATCGGGATCGAAATCGAGTACGTGCCCGGCCAGCATAAGCGCCCGTTCGCGCAGGTCATCGGGAGCGTCGGCATCGTTGCGCAGCACTGCCATGACATCGCGCGCTTCCAGCACCGGGCCGATTCCGCGGCCGATCGGCTGGGTGCCTTCGGTCAGCACGACATCGACAATCAGCCCGACCTTGTGCGCGATGTGCTCGAACAGCTTGCGCAGCCGCACCGCCTCGCCCTGCGAACGCACCTTGGCCGTCGGCCCGACCGGAATGTCGACGACCAGATGCGTCACCCCGGCGGCGAGCTTTTTCGACAGGATCGACGCCACCATCTGCTCGGGGGTGTCGATGCGCAGCGGCCGTTCGACCGAAATCAGCACATCATCGGCTGGCGACAGGTTCATGCGGCCGCCCCAGGCGAGGACGGCATGGTCCTGCGCGACGATTTCCTTGATCCGTTCGATCGTCAAATCGACGTTGGCGAATACCTCCATCGTGTCGGCGGTGCCGGCGGGCGAGGTGATGGCGCGCGACGAGGTCTTGGGCATGATCAGGCCGTGCGCGGCGACGATGGGCACAACGATCATCGATGTGCGATTGCCCGGAATGCCGCCGATGCAGTGCTTGTCGACCACCAGCGGTGCGTGCCAGTCGATCCGGTTGCCGGCGTCCGCCATCGCGCGGGTCCGCGCCAACGCCTCGGGCGTGGTCATGAAGCTGGCGCAGGCGACAAGGAAGGCACTGATTTCCATCGGCGAATAGCGAAACGCCGCAATGTCGTTGATGATCGCGATGAGTTCGCTTTCGCTCAGCACGTCGCCGCCGATCTTGCGGCGTACCGCCTCCATGCTGCGCGGCGGCTTGGCCTGGGCAATCGATACGCTGTCGCCTTCCTTCAGCCCGAGCCGGCGGAAGGCCTGTTCACCCAGGCCGATCTCGCTGGGGCCGACGATGCAGGTGTCGTCGCTGATGGCCAGCGTCGCGAGGATCGATTCGGTGCCGTTGCCGATTTCGATCTTGCGCATCGCCTTGAACTGTTCGGTGCCATAGCCTTCGGTGGTGCGCAGCAGGAATGCGGTGTTTTCGGGGTAGGTGTCGATGGCGACACGGCGGATCTTGAACATCGCGACCACGGCCGGTCAGCGCTTGTCGCTGCGGCCGCGGCGCGCCGACTGGTAGGCCGCCAGCACTTCGCGCATCTGGGCGAGCGCCTGGCGGCGCTTTTCGGCGTCGGGAATGCCTTTCAGCTGATGCTTCAGCGATACGACGAAATCGGCATAATCATTCTGCCAGTCGCGGCCCTTGGCGACCGGCAGTTCGGCACGCGTGCTGCGGAGCAGCTTGGCGGGCAGCCCCGGTTGCAATTGATAGGTGTCGCCGATTTCGGGGAGGATGATCGACGCCAATTCGCCGGCGAGATCGGCCTTGAGCGCGCTCGATCCCGTCGCTTCGCCGTGGGTCAGAAACAGGCTGCCCGAAATCGGCTGGCGGGCGCGGACCCAGGCCAGCAGTTCGCTGCGGTCGGCGTGCGCGGAATAGCTGTCGATGGTGCGGATGTTGGCCCTGACGGCGACGTCTTGCCCCGAAATGCGGACGCGACGGGCGCCGCCCTGGATGACGCGGCCCAGCGTCCCTTCGGCCTGGAAGCCGACGAACAACACCGTCGAGCGCGCATCGGGCAGGTTTTCGAGCAGGTGGAAGCGGACGCGGCCGCCTTCGCACATCCCTGAGGCCGCAAGGATGATGGCGCCGCGCAGGGCGTCGAGCTTTTCCGAGGCCCGGCGCTCGACAACGAAGTGAAACGCCGGGTGCCGGAAGATTTCGGTGTCATCGGTATCGGCAAGGCCGGCGCTGTATTTGGCGAACACCGAGGTAATCTGCGTCGCCAGCGGTGAATCGATGAAGACATTGGCGCCGGGCAGCTTGCCGGCGTTGATCAGGTGCGCGAGGTCGAGCAGCAGTTCCTGGGTGCGTTCAAGGGCAAAGGCCGGGATGACGAGATTGCCGCCGCGATCGAGCGCCGTGCGGATTTCATCGAGAAATTCCGCCCGCCGTTCGAGCAGCGTCACATCGACACGTTCGCGGTCGCCGTAAGTGGATTCGCAGAACACATGGTCGGCGCCCGCCGGTCCCTGCGGGTCGGGATGGAAGGCCTTTTCGATGGGGCCGATATCGCCTGAAAACACCAGGCGGGTGTCGCCCGCAACCAGTTCGAGCGACGCCGAGCCCAGCACATGCCCGGCATTCCAATATTGCGCGGCAAAGCCGCTCGCGGGTTCGAAGCGCTGGTCGAGCGGCATCGGGCGCAGCAGCGTCAGCGCCCGCTCGGCATCGGCGACATCGTAGATCGGCTCGATCGGTGGTTCGTCGGCGCGGTCGGGGCGGCGGTTGCGGCGGGCGACGTCATATTCCTGGATGCGTGCCGCGTCAGTCAGCATGAACTTCAGCAGGTCGACGGTTTCGGGGGTGCACCAGACCGGCCCGGCATAGCCATGCGCCACCAGTTTCGGCACCAGCCCGCTGTGGTCGATATGGGCATGGGTCAGGACGACTGCGGCAATCTTGCCGACATCGAAGCGGAATTCGGCCTGGTTGAGCGCCTCGAGCGTACGCGAGCCTTGGAACATCCCGCAATCCACAAGTAGTCGCGCATCACCATGCCGGACCTCATAACAGGAACCCGTGACGGTCTGCGCGGCACCGTGCAGAGTGACTTCCAACGCAGCCATCGGGTTCCCCAATGTTGGTTAACGCATGTTAAACGGACACGACCCTCGCCACGGTGTCAAGTCAGGGGTTCGACCTAGGCTGGCCGGCAATGGCATCCGCGAGCAACGGTGCCACCGATATGCGGTTCGAAACATGCGCGATGGTGTCGGTGGAAACCACCACCGTCGCCACTACAGACAGACGGGCATAGGCATCGCCGGCAAATATCGCATGCACGGTCAGGCATGCCGGCCTGGCCAGTCCGTGCGCCGTCAGCAGTGCTGCTGCCGCAAGCATCGTGTGGCCCGAGGCGATCATGTCGTCGACCAATACCGGCGCATGGTCGCGCCATCCGGCCAGATCGGGGGCGTCGATGGTCACCTGGCGGTCGCCCAGCCGCTGCTTGGCCAGGATGAAATACGGCGCCCCGGCGTGTGCGGCGACCGCGGCAACCCATTGTTCGCTTTCGCTGTCCGGCCCGACCAGCACCGGGCGCACGACATTGGCCTTGACCCAAGCCCCGAGCAGCGGCGCCGCCTGCAGTACCGTCGCCGGCATGCTGAGAATGCTTTGGAAGCGGGCGATGCGGTGCAGGTGCGGATCGATGGTCACGACCCGGTCGAACAATCCCGACAGCAACTGGCCGAAATAGCGTGCCGAGACAGCCTCGCCGGGATGGAAGCGCTTGTCCTGACGCATATAGGCGAAATAGGGCGCGATCAGATTGACCCGGCGCGCGCCAAGCTCGCGCGCGGTGGCCGCTGTGAACGCCAGCCGCAGGAACTGCGGATCGGGATCGGCGAGCGTGCAGATGATGTTCACCTCGTTGCCAGCGATATTGTCGGGCAGGCGCAGATAGGTTTCGCCATCGGGAAATTGCCGCGTAATCAGGGTGCCGACTTCAGCCGGGAAGCGCGCCGCCAGCGCCGCCGCCAGCGCTTCGTTGCCGGGCATCGGGAGTAGCAGGCATGTCATTTCAGTTCTGCTCCACGGTAGCCCATCTCAATCGGCATGTTCAACGATGCGGGCGCCTTCGGTGACCTTGTCGCCGGGATGCAGCACGACCTTGTCGCCGGCCTGCAAGCCGGCGACGACGGCTGCGCTGTCCGGGTTCATCGCGCCGAGTTTGATCGCTACGCGTCGCGCGCGTCCCGCATCGGCGACGAAGACCGCCCAGTCATTGCCCGCGCGGAACAGCGCGCTCGCCGGCACCTGCAGCACATCGGGCGCTGACCAGGTGACGATGCGGACGATGACGCGGTAGCCATGACCGAGCCGCGCCCAGGCGCCGCGCGGCTCGTCGAAATCGAGCACGACATTGACGCGTTGTTCCTCGACACCAAGCGCCGAGACCTTGGTGAAGCCAAAGGGTTCGACCAGGCGCACCTTGGCGCGCAACGGCCGCGCGCCACCCCATTGGTCTATGATCGCCGTAGCGCCCGGGCGCACCTGCACCGCGTCCGACGACAGCATGTCGGTGACGATTTCGAGCTGTTCGGGATTGCCGATTTCAACCAGCGGGGTGCCCGCCGCGACAATCGCTTCGCTTTCCTGAAGGACTCGCAGCACTGCGCCACCTACGGGCGCATGCACCGTGACGACATCGCCGCCGGCACCGGCGACTGCTGCGGGCGGGGTCAGCAACGCCCGCGTCTCCGCGAGGTTCGACCGCGCCGAATCGACCTGCCGCATCGCAGCAAGCACCGCCGCTTCGGCGCGATCGTGCGTCATGCGCGCGCGGTCGACGGCGGCTTCGGCGCTGAAGCCGGTGTCGCGCAGCCGCTTCACGCGTTCGAGCTCGCGGTCGGCGAGGTCGCGCTCGGCGCGGGCCTCGGTGACGCGCGCCACCGCCGATGCCAATATTGCGGCGCGTGAGCGGATCTGAGCTTCGACTTCGCGGCGGCGGCGGGCATTGAGAAATTCGGGCTCGCCCGCCTGGATCCGTGCTACCACCGTCTGCCGCGCGACTGCCATGTCGCCGGGCTTGAGACCGACGCGCAACAGGCGCCCGGCAACCGGCGCCGAAACGGCGAACACATCATGCACGCGCGTTTCGCCCTCGTCATCGAGCGTCACCTGCAGTGGCCCGCGCGTCACCGTGCCGAGATCGACCGGCACCGGTGGCCGGCGCAGCGCCACGATAATCGCCGCCGCCAGCGCCAGCACGACAAGCGCGGCGATGACGATCGGTCCGATGCGGCGGGGGGACTGCATGCGCTACTCCCGGGTCTTCAGGACGCGAACAAGATCGAGCCGGTGCATCCGCCGCGCCAGCAGCAGCGTGGTCGCGGTCGTCGCGGCCATGACGACGAGCACGCCCTGTGCCGCCGTTGCGGCGCGCATCCCGAACGGGATGGTGTAAAGGTCATTGCTGAACTGCATCATCAACAGCCACGCCAGCCCGACGCCAAGCCCGCAGCCCAGCGGCAGGGCGACAAGCGTCAGCACCGCAAGGCTGCCAAGCAGCATATAGGCCACTTCGGAACGGCGGTAGCCCAGCACGCGTAACGAGGCGAGGTCGCGCGCCCGTTCGGACAGCATGACGCGCCCGGCGTTGTAGACGACACCGAACACGATCATCACCGCGAAGCCGGTGTTGAACAATGTCACCATCCCCATGTTTTCCGAAACCGTCGCGCGGATGCCGCGAATTGCCGCGGTGCGCGGCGCGACGCTGGCGATCATCGGCATGTCCTTGAGCCTGGCGTAAAGCGCGTCGAACTGCAGCGGATCGACAGCGAGCAACGCGCCCGAAACCACGTCACCCTCAAGCATCAGCCGGTTGAGCCCTTGCATCGACAGATAGGCCGGCGTGCCGAGTGCGCTTTCGACGATGCCGGTCACCGGTAACCGCACGTGCGGCTTGCGGCCTTCGGCGATTTCGATGTCGAGCATCGCGCCGCGCTCAAGCCCGAGCTTGCGCGCCAGCGACGCCGAAGCCAGCACCCCAAAGCCCGGCGCGGTGATCGCCCGGCCGTCGAGATCGACGATGCGGCTGAGGTCGGCACCGGCGAGCGCACCCGACAGCGCCTGGCGTTCGACGCGCGGCCCGATACGTAGCCGCGCCGTCACCGCACGCGCCGGCTCGACGCGGCGGACGCCGGGCAGGCGCGCCAGTTCGAACAGCGCACGGGCGTCGCGCGGTTCGACAAAGCTCACTGTCAAATCCTGGCGCTCGGCGCGGTCGAATGCCAGATCGATCATGCGATCGATATTGTCGGTCGAACTCGCCGAGGCGATGTAGAGCGCCAGCGCGCAGGCGATGCCGAAAATGCTCAAGCTCGACCGCAGCGGCTGCCGCGTCAGGTCGCGCAGGATCATCCGAGTCGGCTCGTCGAGCTGCCGCACCGCAATCAGCGCACGCGCCACCAGCCCGCCATACGACGGTGGCATCGGCGGGCGCATCGCCTCCGCCGGTGGCAGTCGCGCAGCACGCCGCACTGCCGCATACGACCCGAGCAGTACCGCTGCCAGCGCGACCAGCGCGGCAATCGCATAGATGTCGGCGCCGGCACGAAAATGCAGGAACGGGAACACGAAGAACGCCTGGTACATCCGCGCCAGCCCGCGGCCGAGCCAGGCGCCGAGTGCGAAGCCGAGCGCGATGCCCGCCACCGACAGCAACAGCGCCAGTTGGGCATAGTGCAGGATGATCGCGCCGTCGCGGTAGCCGAAGGCCTTGAGCAGCCCGATGGTTTCGCGCTCGGTATCGACCAGCCGGCCAAGCACGATGTTGAGCAGGAACGCCGCGATGCCGAGGAATATCGGCGGCAGGAACGATGTCATCGTGCGCAGCTGGTCGATTTCATTGACGACGAAGCGGTCGGAAATCTGCTGGCCGCGGTCATAGGCGGCGACGCCGCCATAGCGTTCGAGCAGCATGTCGAGGCGCCGGATGACTTCGCCTGAATCGGCGCCGCGCTGCAATGCGATGACCACCTCGTCGAACGCGCCGTCGAGGTCGAGGATGCCGGCGAGTGGCCGCCGGTTCATCCAGATGATGCCGTAACGGTGGTTGTCGGGGAAGATTTCGCCCGGCGCGATGGCATAGACATATTCGGGCGACAGCACGACGCCGACGATGCGCAGCCGCAGCAGCTTGCCGTGCACGGTCGCCGCCAGCGTCGATCCCGGCGCCAGCCGCGCCGCATCGGCAAACTGGGCATTGACCAGCACCTCGTCGGCGCGCGCCGGATCGAGCCAGCGGCCGTTGCGCAGAAACAGCGCGTTGAGCCGCGGCGTGCTGTTGTCGGGCAGCGAATGGACGCGCGCCGATGCCGGTTCGGCGACGCCGGGCAAGTCGATGGTCGCGGCGGCGGTCAGCCGGCTTTCGGCGACCGCGACACCCGGCAGCGCGCGGATCTGCGTCATCAGGCCTTCGGGCGCGCGCTTGACCGGTGCATAGACCGACGCGAAGCGGTAGCGGTCGTAATAAGCGTCGCGCGTGTCCTCGATCGACCGCATCATGCCCGCCGACATCACCGCCATGCCGACACCGGCGGCGATGACCAGCGCGATGGCAACGGCCTGCGCGCGCAGCCGCCACAGGTCGCGCCACAGCTTGATGCCGAGCGGCGACAGCCGCAACCAGGCCGGGCGGGTCACCAGCGCAGATCCTTGGGCGGGCGCCGGTCGGCGTTCGGGCGCCGCTCGACCAGCCGACCATCGCCGAACACCAGCAGCTCATCGGCCATGTTGGCGATGACGGCATTGTGGGTGATGACCAGCGTTGTCGTGCCGAGCGTGCGGTTGATGCCGTCGATGGCTTCGAGCACGCGTATGCCGGTGGCGCTGTCGAGCGCGCCGGTCGGCTCGTCGCACAGCAGGACGTCGGGGCGTTTGGCGATGGCGCGGGCAATCGCGACGCGCTGCTGTTCACCGCCCGACATTTGCGACGGAAAATGGTCGAGCCGTGCCTCCAGGCCGACCATGGCCAGCGCTTCGGCCGGGTCCATCGGCGCTTCGGCGATTTCGGTAATCAGCGCGACATTCTCGCGCGCCGTCAGCGCCGGGATCAGGTTGTAGAACTGGAACACGAAGCCGACGCTGCGCCGCCGGTATTCGGTCAGCGCGCCTTCGTCGAACTGCGTCAGGTCGGCGTCCCCGAACCATACATGCCCCGAACTCGCCTGATCGAGCCCGCCAAGAATGTTGAGGAATGTCGATTTGCCGGAGCCCGACGGGCCGAGCAGCACGACCATCGCACCCTGTGCCACCTCGACGTCGATGGCGCGCAATGCATGCACGGTGGTCTCGCCGCTACCATAGACCTTTGAGAGCTGTTCGATGCGGTAAGTCGCCTTCACCCAAGGCACCTCTTGAAAATGTTCGCAGCCGGGCCGTTGCGGCGCATCATGAAGCGGTATGTGTTCGCCGCGCGCATTCTGCTCTCCTCGTAACCTGCATATTCAGATTAACGATTTGGCTGTGTCCGCGCTATCCGGAAGGTCACGTAGTAACTGTGCACCGTCATTACTCAGAAGCTGCTGCTCGTCATGTGCTGTTGAAGTGCCCTATTGAAACTCCTCCATAAATGATTGGAGTCCGCCTCAGTAGAGAAGTGACGGACGGATGAAGCGCTCGACGTAAGGAAGAGCATATCATCGCGATTTTGCAGGAGCAGGAAGCGGTTGTGCCGACGGCACGTAAGCACGGTCTGCAGGCCGCCTTGCGTATGATGGCCGGGCCGCGTTGTTTGCCACCCCTTTGATCTGGGGTGCGCTGGTGTCGGATTTGGGTGATGGAGAAGTGACTGGTCATACGAGTGGTCGTATGACTGGTCGGATCGAGGTGGTGGCGCACGTTTCTGGCCGGCAATATTGGACGGTCGAGCAGAAGCTCGGGATGTTGCGCGATGCTTTTGGCGCGGGCGGATCGGTAGGCGCGGCGATCGAGCGGCACGAGATTTCGAGCGGGTTGTTCTACACATGGCGCAAGCAGGCGATGTCGGGCGCGTTGACCGGGATTGCGCCTGTCGCAGCGTTGCCGGATTTTGCCGGGGTCCGGATCGCCGCACATCAGGCGCCGATTGCGGCTTTGCCGCCGACGCCGTCGCCCGATGTATCGGGCCGGATCACCATCGAGTTACCGCCAGGCCGAGATGATGGCCGCCCAAGGCATCGATATCGACCGATCGACCCTCGCGGGTTGGA
>ERZ724517.1545-NODE-1545-length-12594-cov-5.706356_pt1 | contig 12594 bp, 10 predicted proteins | sample MGYA00376050_ERZ724517 | MGnify/ENA primary metagenome ERZ724517 (study PRJEB28724, sample SAMN07190886) | activated sludge metagenome | isolation source: activated sludge of sewage treatment plant in Hong Hong | place: USA: Christiansburg, Virginia | collected... | reverse complement strand
AGCCGGTCGAACAGCCGGGCGGTCGGCCTTCGCCTCTGCCTTGGCAGCCGCCTCTGCGGCCTTGGCCGCCTCTGCGTCGGCATTGGCTTGCGCTTCGGCCGCCGCGGCCTGGGCAGCGGCGGCATCGGCGGCCGACGCGGCAGCCGTGAGCTTCTCGAAGGCCGACTCACGATCCTGCGCGGCGGCATACCGACCGGTGCCGGGCGACGCCGCGACGATCTGGTCGATGACCGCGTCCGCGGAGGGAGCCATGAGCGACTGCGGCGCGCGCATCCGGGTCCAGGCGACCGGCGTCGGGGCACCTCGCTCGGACAGCACCGTGATGACGGCCTCGCCGGTGCCGAGTTGAGTGAGCAACTCCTCCAGGTCGTAGGCGCTCTTGGGGTAGGTCGACACTGCCGCCTTGAGGGCCTTGGCGTCGTCGGGGGTGTAGGCGCGCAGCGCGTGCTGGACCCGGTTGCCGAGCTGGGCGAGCACGTCGCCGGGGACGTCCTTGGGCGACTGAGTGACGAAGAAGACACCGACGCCCTTGGACCGGATGAGCCGCACCGTCTGGGTGATCGCCTGCAGGAAATCCTTCGACGCGTCGGCGAACAGCAGATGCGCCTCGTCGAAGAAGAAGACGAGCTTGGGCTTGTCGAGGTCGCCGACCTCGGGCAGGTCGTGGAAGAGGTCAGCCAACAGCCACATGAGGAACGTCGAGAACAACTGCGGCCGGTCCTGCACCGCGGGCAACTCGAGCATCGACACGATGCCGCGTCCGTCGGCACCGAGGCGCAGCAGGTCGGCGGTGTCGAACTCCGGCAGCCCGAAGAACACGTCCGCGCCCTGGTCGGCGAAGGTGATCAACTCACGCAGGATGACGCCCGCCGTCGCCGACGACAGCCCGCCGAGGTTCTTGAGGTCGGCCTTGCCCTCCTCGCTCGTCAGGTGCTGGACGACGGCGCGCAGGTCCTTGATGTCGTCGAGCCACAAACCCTTGGAGTCGGCGTAGTGGAACACCAGGCCGAGGCTCGACTCCTGGGTTTCGTTGAGCCCCAGCACCTTTGCCAGCAGCGTCGGCCCGAAAGAGGAGACCGCGGCGCGGATCGGGATGCCCTTGCCCAACCCTCCCAGCGCATAGAACTCCGTCGGGTATGCCGTACCCACCCACTCCTCGCCGATGTCGGCTGCGCGGGCGGCCACCTTCTCGTTGGAGACGCCGGGCGACGCCATGCCGGAGAGGTCACCCTTGACGTCGGCGAGGAACACGGGCACGCCGCCTTGGGACAACTGCTCGGCCATCAACTGCAGGGTTTTGGTCTTTCCGGTGCCCGTCGCGCCCGCCACGAGGCCGTGCCGGTTGATGACGGCCAGCGGAATCTTGACTTGGGCTTCGGGATAGGCGGCCCCATCCAGGACGGCCGCGCCGAAGGCGAGGGCACCACCGGCGAACTCGTAGCCGGCCTTGATCTGCTGGATCTGCTCGGGCATCTCGGTCACGGAACGCACTCTAGACGTACCCGCGCGCAACGAACGCGAGGTGGCGCGCGGCATACCGGAGGCCGCAACCGGGCCACCACCTAGACTGGCGCCCGTGATCTTCAAGGGGATAGGCGAGCACCGGCCCTACCCCGACCATGGGCTGGTGACGACCCGCGATTGGGCCAACGTCGCGCCGCGCCAGGTGCGCCTGCAGGACCTCGTGACCACTAAGCGCACCCTCGACCTGGCGCAGTTGCTGGCCGACGACTCGACCTTCTACGGCGACTTGTTTGCCCATGTCGTCGAGTGGCGCGGCGTCCTCTACCTCGAGCAGGGGCTCCACCGGGCGCTGCGAGCGGCCCTTCAACAGCGTGGGACTCTGCATGCACGCGTGCTCGTGCTTGACTAGGGCACTGTCTGGGCTGTCGGGGTCGCAGCACTTCACTGCGGAGGTATGCCGGTGAGCATCACCGTCGAATCAGCGTCGGTGGCGCGAGCGCGCCGTCGCAAGCGAACAGCGATCACGCTGCTCGTCGTCATTGCCATGCTCGCCGGTGCGTTCTACTACGCCTCAAGTTATTGGTCGAAGGGCTCCACCAAAGCGGCGGCTCCGGCCTGCACGATCACCGCGGGCCCGAGCGGCCCGGTCTATCCGAGCCAGGTCACGGTCAACGTCTACAACGCGACCTCGCGCACCGGGTTGGCCGCCACCGTGGGCCGGTTGGTGAAGGCGAAGGGATTCGTCCTGGGCACCGTGTCGAATGACCCGGCCAAGAAGCAGATCCCCGGCACCGCCGAGGTTCGTTACGGCAGCGCCGGTGAGCGGGCCGCGGCCCTCGTGCAGACCCTCGTCTCCGGTGCCACGCTGGTCAAGGACACCCGAGCCGACGCATCGGTCGATCTGGTGCTGGGGTCGGGTTACAAGGAGATGGCGACCTCGACCGGCACGGCGACCCTGGCGACCGCACCCCCCGGCTGCTGACCTTCAGTCGGCGTCGGCGAGGGGACGGGTCATCCCCCCGAGCAACACCGGCAGCATCCGAGCCACGAGGTTGTCTCGGGAGTTCGCATCGCCCGCGATGATCGCCGAGCGCAGACTCGTCTCAAACAGGGAGTCGAGGGTGTCCAACGCGTCATCCGGAGCCACGGTGAGCGCCAACCCCGCTTGGGCCAACCCTTCCAGCAGGAACGGAACGAACCGCTCCCGGCAGGCGCGCTGCGCAGCGAGGTAAGGCGCGGCAAGCTCAGGGTCACGGACCGCGAGCAACGACAACTCGGCGCGCAGTGCGTAGTTCTGCGCCCCGAACGGCTGCAGGTTGAACAGGCGCCCGGCGATTGCGGTCAACGGGGCCGGCTCGGACAGTGAAGCACCCAGCGCGGTGCTCAGCCGCTCGAGGAGCAGCCCTTCCTCGCGGTCCAGAAGGGCCACGACGAGCTCGTCCTTCGTCGCGAAGTTGGAATAGAACGCTCCGCGCGTGTAGCCCGCCCGCTCGCAGACCTCCTCGACGCTCGCCCCCGCCACGCCTCGCTCGGCGAAGACCTCGCCGGCAGCATCGAGCAACCGGTCGCGGGTCACGCTGCGGCTGCGTTTGGGGTGGTCGGTGTGCTCAGCGTGGTCCGAGTGGACCATGAGCCCGCCGGCTTCGGCGGACAGGCCGGGCTCAACAGGGGCCTTCGACGGGGTGGTCATCTCGTTCTTCAGGCTAGTGGCGACATCGGGCTGACCGACAGCGGATACGTCAGTGTATCCAATACGTTGGCGCATCCAATACACTTCCGTATTGAACCGTCGTCGCTCTCGGGAGTCCGGATGTCCTCAGCGCTCTACGCCCTCGGCCATTGGGCCGTGCGCCGCCGCCGCCTCGTCGTCGCCCTCTGGGTGGCCCTCATCGTCATCCTCGGCGCCAGCGCGGGGCTGCTGCAGCGCGGGATGGCCGACGCCTTCGAGATCCCGGGCACCCAGTCCCAGAAGGCCATGGACGCCCTCTCCTCGCGCTTCCCCGAGTTCGCCGGGGCCAGTGGCCAAGTCGTCGTCTCGGCCCCAGCGGGCTCCAAGGTCACCGACCCCTCTGTCACCGCACGCATCGAGGACCTCACCGCAAGGTATGCCGCCCTCCCGCACGTCAGCGGCGCGACGAGCCCGTTCAACGAACTCGTCAAGGGCACCGTGTCGCCGGACGGTTCGGCCGCGATCATCGCCGTGCAACTCGACCTGGCCTCCGACGACGTCACTGATGCCACCCGCGAGCCGCTCATCGCCCTGGCCCACGAGGCCACCGCGACGGGTCTGACGACGTCGGTCGGCGGGGCGCTGTTCATGCCGACAGCTCCCGAGATGAGCATCACCGAGGGCTTGGGTGTCGTCGTGGCGCTGATCGTCCTGGTGGTCACGCTCGGGTCGGCGATCGCGGCCGGCATACCGCTGCTCACCTCCCTGCTCGGGGTGGCGATGTCGATGTCGTTCATCCTCATCGCGACCCACTTCACGACGATCACCTCGACCGCGCCGTTCCTCGCGCTGATGATCGGCCTCGCCGTCGGCATCGACTATGCGCTGTTCATCCTGTCGCGGCACCGAGACCTGCTCGCCGAGGGCGTGGAGGTCGAGGAGGCAGCGGCCCGGGCCACGGGGACGGCCGGGTCGGCCGTTGTCTTCGCGGGCGCCACCGTCGCCATCGCGCTGCTGGCCCTCGGCGTCGCCCAGATCCCCTTCCTATCGGTCATGGGCATCGCTGCGGCGGTGGGTGTCGGGTGTGCGGTCGTCGTCGCCCTCACCCTGCTCCCCGCCCTCATTGGCGCCGCGGGCACCCGGCTCACCCCCAAGCAGGTCGCCGACGCTCACCATGCGCGGCGGCATACTAGTTGGTCAGCCTCGTGGGTGCGGCTGGTGACGAAGGTGCCCGCGCTGACCGCGATCCTCGTCATCGGCGGTCTCGGCGTGGCCGCGCTGCCGGCCCGCGACCTCACCCTCGCCCTGCCCAACAACGGGACGTCAGCCCCCGGGTCGACCCAGCGGGAGGCGTTCGACACGGTGGCGCGCGCCTTCGGGCCGGGTGCCAACGCGCCGCTCGTCATCACCCTCGACATCGTCGCGACGACCGACCCACTCGGAGTCGTCGCCGACATCGAGAAGATGGTGCTGGCCACGCCCGGGATCGCCTCGACGAGCGTCGCCACCCCGAACCGCGGCGCCGACACTGGCGTGATCGTCGCGATTCCTGAGGGCAGCGCCGAGAGCCAGGTGACCAAGGACGCGCTGACGGCGGTCCGGGCGCTGGCCCCCGAGGTGGAGCGCCAGTTCGGCGTCGAGCTCGCGGTGACCGGCCATACGGCTGCCCAGGTCGACGTGGCCAGCCGGCTGTCCGATGCTCTGCTGCCGTTCGGGATCGTCGTCGTCGGGCTCTCGCTCGTGCTGCTCATGCTGGTCTTCCGGTCCCTGCTCGTGCCGATCACTGCGGCCGTGGGCTACCTGCTCTCGCTCGGGGCATCCTTCGGAGCGGTGAGTGCCGTCGCCCACTGGGGCTGGCTGGCCGCGCCGCTCGGAGTGAGCCAGACCGGGCCGGTCATCGCGTTCATGCCGATCATCGTCATGGGGGTGCTGTTCGGGCTGGCGATGGACTACCAGGTCTTCCTCGTCTCGAGCATGCGCTCGCGCTACGTCCACGGCGATGACGCCAAGGACGCGGTGTCCCATGGGTTCGTCGATGCCGCCCGGGTCGTCACTGCCGCGGCGATCATCATGGTTGCGGTGTTCGCGGCGTTCGTGCCCAAGGGTGCGCTCTACATCAAACCGATCGCTCTCGGCCTGGCCGTCGGCGTGTTCGTCGACGCGTTCGTCGTGCGGATGACCCTGGTCCCGGCCGTCATGCGGCTGCTCGGGCCGGCGGCCTGGTGGCTGCCCCGGTGGCTCGACCGGCTGTTGCCGGTGCTCGACGTCGAGGGCGAGAGCCTGCACCGGCGGATCGCTGCCGACGAGGCTCGGGCGGCGCGGGCGGCTATCGAGGGTCCGGTCCCCGTCATCGAGGCGCACGGGCTGGGCGTGTCCGACCCGGTCGGGACGGTCTTCGCCGACGTCGACCTGAGGGTGCCCGAGGGGGGCGTCCTCGTCGTTCATGGCGCGCCGGGAGGCGGCAAGACCTCCCTGCTGCTCACCCTCGCCGGCCGGATGGCCTTCACCGCAGGCTCGCTCGACGTTGCCGGGCGGCTGCTGCCCGACCAGCGTCACGGGGTGCGCAAGGCCACGGCCCTCGCCGAGATCACCGGCGTCAACGACCTCGACCCCCTCCTCAGCATCGGCGACCACCTCACCGAGCGGCTCGCCGGCCGCGGCTGGCTGCCCTGGGTCGGGTCGCACGCCCGTGACCGAGCCACCGGGCTGCTCACCGACCTTCTCGGGTATGCCGTGTCCGCCGTCCCAGCCGCCCACGCCTCCCCGTCGCTCGCCTCCACGACGCGGGTGCGTGACCTGGCCCCCCTGGAGCGCTGGGTCCTGGGCGTCACCCTGGCCCTGCTCGACGACCCCGAGATCCTCCTCGTCGACGACATCGACGGCCTGCGCGGCTCCGACGACCGGGCCGCCGCCTGGGCCGTGCTGGCCTCGCTGGCCGGGTCACAGGTCCGCCGTACCGCTCGCACCCAGCCGGCTCGGGCGCTCACCGTCGTCGTCAGTTGCCGCGACCTGCATGAGGCGACCGACGCGCTCGCCGGGGCGGGCGGCATACCCCTCGTGTCGTTGGCCCTCGCGAGCCGCAGCGCCGAAGCCGACTCCTTCGTCACCGAACACACCGGCGACCCGTGGACCGACCCCGTGGCCGCAAGCTTCACCGACCCCGCCGACGAGCTCTCCGAGAAGGTGCACTGATGTCCCGCCCCGCCCTGCCTGCCGCCGAGCTGCGCCGGTTCGCCGGAAGCCCCCGGGCCCTGCTCGCGCTCTTCGCGCTCGTCCTCGTCCCGCTCGTCTATGGCGGGCTCTACACGTGGGCCAACGAGAGCCCGACGACGCGGGTCGACCAGATCGCCGCGGCCGTCGTCAACCTCGACGAGCCGGTGACGCTCAAGGGCGCCGACGGCAAGGACCAGATCGTGCCGCTCGGGCGCGTCGTGGTCGGCAAGCTGACGTCGTCGGCCTCCTCGTCGAACTACGCGTGGACCCTCACTGACGCCGCGACGGCCGAATCCGGGCTCAAGGAGGGCAGATTCGGCGCGGTGCTGACGATCCCGGCCGACTTCTCGCGCTCGGCGACGTCGACCAACGGAGCGCCCGCCGACGCGCGGGCCGCACGGCTGTCGTTGCGCACCGACGACTCGGTCAACTACCTCGACGGGGCCATCGCCAAGGCGATCGCGACGACGACCAGCGCCGAGGCCGCCCGCACCGTCACTGAGGGTTACCTCTCGGCGATGTATGCCGGTTACGGCACCTTGCACGACCAACTCTCCTCGGCCGCAGATGGGGCCGGCAAGCTGGCCTCCGGCGTCACCGAGCTGACGTCGGGAGCCGACAAGGCCGCCGTTGGCGCTGGGTCGCTGGCGTCTGGCGTCGACCAGATCGCTTCTGGTGCAGGGGATCTCGCGTCCGGGGCCGACAAACTGGCGACCGGTGCCGATCAGGCCGCGGCCGGGGTGGGACAGCTGGCAGGCGGCCTGTCCCAGATCGACTCGAAGGTTGCGGCGATGCCCGCCGGCACTCGGGCGCTGGCCGACGGGGCAGCCCAGGTGTCGGCCGGACTCACGGGGCTGTCGTCCGGAGCGGGCCAGACCGCTTCCGGTGCGGCGGCACTCGCGACTGGCCTCACGGCATACACCTCGGGGGTTGACGGGCTCGCCGCCACGTGTGCTGCCTCGGGCGCTGCGCCTGCCTTCTGCGCGAACCTGTCGGGCCTCGCCGCACAGGGTGGCGGGCTGCGCGACGGCGCGACCGGGGTGTCCGGTGGCACCGCTCAGTTGTCCGGTGGGCTCAGCCAATTGGTTCCCGGGGCAACGCAGTTGGCCGGCGGCGTCGACCAACTCGCCGACGGAATGCCCGCATTGGCGGCGGGTTTGCACCAATCGGCCACCGGGGCAGCGACTTTGGCGAGCAAACTCCCCCAACTCGCGACGGGCGTGCGCGGGGTGGCCGACGGAGCCGACCAACTGGCGTCGGGAGCGACGACCGCGGCTACCGGGGCCGATGAGCTGACGTCCGGTTTGCAGGCGCTCTCCGACGGCAGCGCCAAGTTGGGCACCGGTGCGAGCGATCTGAGCACCGGGCTCGGCGAAGGCGTGAGCAAGATCCCGACCTATTCGGAGGCCGAGCGGGCGCAACTCGCCGCGGTCGCTGCGACGCCGGTCGTGGCCGATGTCGCTCGGGACAATGCCGTCAAGAACAACGGCGCCGGCCTGGCTCCCTACTTCATGGCCTTGGCCCTGTGGGTCGGCTCGCTCGCCATCTACCTGCTGCTGCGTCCGCTGTCGCCGCGGGCGCTCGCCTCGGGCGCCCCGTCGCCGCTGGTGGCGCTCGCCGGATATCTGCCGGGCGCGCTGCTCGGCGCCGCTCAGGGCGCTGCGCTGGCGTTGGTCCTGCAGTTCTGGATCGGCATCGGTGCCGCCTCGACGTGGGGGCTCATCGGGGTCGGGATGCTCATCGGGCTGACCTTCGTGGCCATGAACCAGGCCCTCGTCGGCCTGCTCGGTGCGCCCGGTCGGTTCGTCGCGGTGATCCTTGCCGGGCTGCAGTTGGCGTCGGCGGGTGGCACCTATCCGGTCGCCACCGCACCGGGCTTCTTCGGCTGGCTGCACGACGTCCTGCCGCTCACCTACGCGGTCGATGCGCTCCGGCGGGTCGTCGCGGGCGCCACCGACGGTCTCGGCACGGACATCACCGCCCTCGTCCTCACCATGGTGGGGTCGCTCCTGGTGACCATGTATGCCGCCCACCGCCAGCGCACCTGGACCGTCCGGCGCCTGCGCCCCGTCACTGTCGCCTGAGACCTGGCAGGGGACTGATGAGTTCCCGGGGAACGTGGCAAAGTCCGGCGGATGAAGTCGCCGATGAAGTCGCCTCCACTGCTGTCCCAACGACAGCGGAGGCGACTTCATGGGCGACGTCATGAATCGCTGCTGCGCCAACAGCCCCAAGTCGCCGCTCACACACCCCGAAACGACCAACAGCCCGAACCGGTGAGGGTTCGGGCTGCTAGCGATGCTGCAGGTCCAGCACTGGCGGTGGCGCAGGGATTCGAACCCTGGGTGGACTTCCGCCCACACACGCTTTCGAGGCGTGCTCCTTAGGCCGCTCGGACACGCCACCGCCGACGAGGTTACCGGAGCGGACACCCCGCCCTGAAATCGGGAGCCTGCGCCGCCCCTCAGCGCACCAGCAGCGCGACCGCCGCAACGACCGAACCCGCGAGCGCGGCCCGCTCGAAGGTCAACTGGCTCAGCCGCCTCAGCAACAGGATCCCCAGCCACGTCCCGACCAACACCACTGGCGCGAGCAGCGCGGACAGCCGCAGGGTCTCGGCCGGGAACAGCCCCAGCGACGCCGAGAACGGCAGCTTCGACACGTTGACGATGAGGAAGAACCACGCGCTCGTCCCGATGAACCGCATCTTCTCCACCCGCATCGCCAGCAGATAGAGCGTCATCACCGCCCCCGCGGCGTTGGCGGTCATCGTCGCGAACCCCGCCAGCACGCCCGCAGCCACCGCCGCCAGCGGGTGCTCGGCTCGGCTCACGGGCGTGCCCGACCCCCCAACCTCAGGTATGCCGCCCGCCCCAGTCGCGCTGTCGGCATCAGCGCCGCCCCCACCGCCCGCAGCTGCGGTCATGCCGCCCCGGCGACGCTGCCAGAGTTGGACGATCACCATGACGGCGATCAACCCGCCGATACTGCGCCGCACCACGGTGTCCGACACGAACCACAGGAACACCGCCCCCAGCGCCAACCCGGGCAGCACGCTTGGCAACAACCGCCGCAACAGCCCCCAGTCGGCCCCTCGCCGATACCGCGCCACCGCGACCACGTCGCCCGTCAGCAACAACAGCAGCACCGCGGCCGTCGACTCCTTGGCCGGCATGACCGACGCGAACACCGCCACCGCGATCGCCGCCAACCCCCCGACCGACGTCTTGGAAATCCCGATCAACAGGGCCGCAGCGCCGAGCAGCACCCACTCCCCACCGCTCACGCGCGCCGCTCCCGGAAGAACGCTCGCAGCACCTCGCCGCACCCCTCTTCATCGAGCGCGCCGACCACCTCGACCCAGTGGTTGGCCCGAGTGTCGCGCACGAGGTCCCACACCGATCCGCACGCGCCCGCCTTGGGGTCCCACGCCCCGATCACCAAGGTCCGCACCCGCGCGGCGACGATCGCCCCCGCGCACATGACGCAGGGCTCCAACGTCACCACCAGCGTGCTCTCCGGCAACCGCCACGACCCGGTATGCCGTGCCGCCGCTCGCAGGGCGAGGATCTCCGCGTGGGCGGTCGGGTCGCCAGACTCTTCCCGGGCGTTCGCGCCGACCCCCACCACTCCGCCATCGCGGTCCAGCACCACCGCACCGACCGGGACCTCGCCGGCCTGACCCGCCGCTCGGGCGAGGTCGAGTGCGTGGGCCAGCCACGCGGCATACCGAGGATCCGGGACCGGACCCGCCGCAGGGGTGACGGGCGAGTGGGGTTGGGTGGTCACGCGGTAAGTTTCGCTCATGCGCGTCCACGTCGCCGACCACCAGCTCATCTCGCACAAGCTCACCTACCTGCGCGACAAGCGCACCGACAGCCCGACGTTCCGGCGGTTGGCCGAGGAGCTCGTCACGCTGCTTGCCTACGAGGCGACGCGTGACGTGCGGGTCGAGCCGTTCTCCATCGAGACCCCGGTCGCGCCGACCGTTGGGATCAAGCTGGCCAACCCCAAGCCGCTCGTCGTACCGATCCTGCGCGCCGGACTGGGGATGCTCGAAGGCATGATGCGGTTGCTGCCGTCGGCCGAGGTGGGCTTCCTCGGGATGATGCGCAACGAGGAGACGCTCGAAGCGATCACCTACGCCAACCGGCTGCCCGATGACCTGTCAGGGCGGCAGTGCTACGTGCTCGACCCGATGCTCGCGACCGGTGGGACGCTCATCGACGCGATCCGCTACCTCGTGGACCGGGGCGCCGATGACATCACGGCGATCACGCTGATCAGCTCGCCCGAGGGGATCCTGCACGTCGAGCAGTCGCTGGACGATCTGGCCGTGCCGGTCGCCCTGGTCACGGGTGCGGTGGACGAGCGGCTCAACGAGAAGGGCTACATCGTGCCTGGGCTCGGCGATGCGGGCGACCGGCTCTACGGCGTCGTCTGACACCCGTCCGGATCGGTGCGACGAGCGAGCGCCTGACGTCGGCGCGCCTCACGCGTCACGTCCGGCTCATCCGTCACACTGGAGCGTCATCGAGGCGCCGATCGCGCGCGCCCCGACTCAACCCGATGAGGAGTAGGACCCGTGAAGAAGTTCTGGAACATCTTCCGGTGGTTCCTGCTGGCCTACTTCATCTATGCCATCGTCAAGTCGCCCGACGCCGCAGCCGACATCGTGAAGACGCTCTTCCAGATCATCGGGGATGCCTTCCGCGGGATCATCGGCGTCTTCGACTCCATCCTGGGACCCAAGTAGCACCCCCGTGGGCCACGCTCAGCGTGAGCTGGAGCGGGCGCAACGCCACGACGGGTTGCGCGAACACCTGACCGTGGGTGAGGAGATCCGCCTGGCCGCGCGGGCGCACTGGTTCGTCCTGGTGCGGCCGTTCCTGCTCGCGGTCGTCGTCACCGTGCTGAGCGTGCTGATCCTCGTCAAGGCCCCGGCCCGCATCGGTAGCAACCTCCCCGTCTTTCTGCTTGCCGCGATCGTGCTGGTCTGGCTGCGGTTCGGTTGGCGGGTCATCGTGCGTTGGCATGACATGTTCGTGGCCACTGACAAGCGGATCCTCAAGTACCAAGGGATCTTCGTCACCGATGTGCCGATGATGCGGATGAGCAAGGTCACCGACATGCGGTTCACCCGCTCGGTCTGCGGGGAGATCTTCGGTTACGGCACGATCGTCATCGAGAGCGCCGGCCAGGATCAGGCCATCCGCGAGGTCACCTATCTGCCCGACCCCGTCGAGAACTACCGGCGCCTGTGCGAGGTCATCTTCGGCGACAAGCACGAGGCGCGTGGCGGGCGACGCCGGAGCAAGTCGTGGCGACGCCGCCTCGACCGGCTCACCGCCGGCCGGCGCGGCCACTCGGCCAACGAAGGCTGGGACGACCCGCCCTTCGATGGACCTCCCTTCGATAGCCCTCCCTTCGCCGGCTCGCCCCAGGTCCTGCCACAACCCGCGGCCTCGGCTCCCGACTCAACGGCACCAACGCACCGGCCCGCGGCCCCCGCCGAAGTCCTCTTCGAGAGCGAAGACATCAAGGCGCGCCGCCGAGCGGCCAAGACCGGCCCCATCCCGTACTACCCGACGAACAACCCCGACTGACCCGGCTGATCCGGCTGCCTGGTCGCCCCGGCCGTCCCCACGCCTCAATGCCCGGACGTCCCGACACCCCGACGCTGACCCGGGCGTGAAGTCGTGCATGAAGCCGTCGCAGGTGGCGTGATCACACCAGTAGGCGCGGCTTCATGGGCGGCTTCATCCCCGCTCCCCTGATCCCCGCCAACGGCCCCCGCACCTGACCTCCCAGCCGCACCGCAACGCACGGGGCCCGGTATGCCGTGTGCACGGCATACCGGGCCTGCGTTGGGCGAACCGACGCGACCGGTGGACGGACCCTGCGTACCCCTCCGAGAGGCAGGCGCCGTCCGTCCGGACTAGAGCGCCTTGACGATGTCTTCGACGCGATCCTTGGCGTCGCCGAAGAGCATCGCGGAATTCTCCTTGAAGAACAGCGGGTTCTGGACACCGGCATACCCGGTGTTCATCGAGCGCTTGAAGACGATGACCTCGTGGGCCTTCCAGACCTCGAGGACCGGCATCCCGGCGATGGGGCTGGACGGGTCGTCCTGCGCGGCGGGGTTGACCGTGTCGTTGGCGCCGATGACCAGAACGACGTCCGTCGAGGGGAGGTCGTCGTTGATCTCGTCCATCTCCAGCACGATGTCGTAGGGCACCTTGGCCTCG
>ERZ724517.1544-NODE-1544-length-12603-cov-4.776299_pt1 | contig 12603 bp, 12 predicted proteins | sample MGYA00376050_ERZ724517 | MGnify/ENA primary metagenome ERZ724517 (study PRJEB28724, sample SAMN07190886) | activated sludge metagenome | isolation source: activated sludge of sewage treatment plant in Hong Hong | place: USA: Christiansburg, Virginia | collected... | reverse complement strand
CTTGATAGTGAGGGGATAAAGTCTCTTACTCCTCTCTTGAAGAACATGGAAGAAAACCGTCTTCAACTCTATCTACACGTAATTGAACTTCAAGACAAACTCGTAAAGTTTGAAAGCCAGAGTATTCGCCAGCTCCTAGTAAGAATATTTACTCTCATCTGCCAGCGTTTCAATTTTAGCAAGTCGCCATGATTGATGAACAGCTTAGAATAATTATTGAAGACTCAGAAGTCGTGTCATTCGACATTTTTGATACTTTGATTCGCCGCCATCATTTTCGACCTACAGATGTTTTCACTGAAATTGACGATGGAAAACTGTTTCCATTTCGCATTCGCCGAATCATCGCAGAGCGTCTGGCCAGAATCCGATTTCGAGAAAAAGAAGATGTTACGCTTTCCCAAATATACTCATCCCTAAAACTCTCGTCTCACGCTGAAATCGATGCAGAATTTCAGAGTTGCCATGCCAATTCGTTGGTAAAGCCAATATACGACTACGCTGTAAAGGCAAATAAAAGACTCATTGCAATTTCGGACATGTATTTACCCGAATCCGTTCTTAGAGCGCTATTAAAAAAAAATGGATTTCCCGCTGTGTCACACATCTATGTATCCAGCGAAATCGGAAAAACAAAAGCATCCACAAATTTATTCTCTCATGTCATTAGTGAACTTAAAATTACTCCAAAAAAAATCCTTCATATTGGAGATAATCGTCATTCGGATTTTAACCAGTCTTTACTGATGGGAATCAGAGCACATCACATTCCATCCCCTTCATCGGCTTTTCAAGATAACACTGCATTACACCCATATTTACTAAAAAAACTTAATTATTCACGGAATCGAGACCACAGCTTACTCATGGGCTTGTTTCGTGACTGTATCAATGATTACCAACACGCGAATCGTTACTGGTATGATTTAGGAGTTACTATCGTTGGTCCAATCGCAAATGCGTTTGTCGATTGGATTGCACGTCAAGCAATATCAAAGAACCACCAAACGGTGTTTTTTCTTGCGCGCGATGGTTATCTACCGTTGGAAATTTTTCGTCTACGCCATCCAGAAATTTCAGCGCAATATACCTACGCATCTCGGCGACTTTTTATTGTTCCGGCATTGGCGACTGAAGTCTCGAATCCTGCCGTGCTAGATGGCCTATGCGGTGGGCTTCCCGGAACACCGGCAATGAATTATTGGCATCGACTTAGGATTCACGATCCTGATATTGAAGCTCGACTAGATGCTGTATTTCCTGACGGGAAGCGCATATCTTCGTTACAGGATCAGAATCAGCTACGTGACTTTTTCAAAGAAGTACACCCGCAACTTCGAGTTCATGGAGTAACTGAACGTAAAAGGCTCAATGAATATCTTAATTCTATCGGATTATCGAATACCAAGGCAAATCCGCTGATTGTAGATATTGGCTGGAAAGCGAGCTCGCAACGCTATTTGGAGATTGCCATTCCCGGACTGCAGGGAACGGCTGGCGCTTACTTCGGATTGAGTCCTGGCAGCTATGATAATGAAAATATGCACGGATTTTTATTTGAGAGAGGCATTCCATCTAAGGCATACAAATTAGTAATGCACTGCGTCGAAATAATCGAATTGATGTTTTCTGCACCAGAAGCTTCTGTAGTCGGATTAGAAAGAGAGAACGAACTTTATAAAGTTTATACGGCAATCCGTGAACCAATCACAAGCAGTGAATCACAGCGTATCTCGATAATTAGCGAAATACAGCGCGGTGCATTGGCCTTTACCCGCCAACTTCACGAATTGGAAAAAAAGGGATTGAAACTCTCGTCAAAAATTGATGTCGAGATGCTTCTATATCCGACCATCATGAACCCAACTGAGCGTGATCTAAAAAATTTAGGCAACCTTCCTCACTCACTTGGATTGGGCAGCGACCGTTACGAAACAATCTTACCCACAGATCTACCAAAAAATTTGGTCGAACTAATTCTGCAATACTTTGGAAGCAATCGCACGCAAATGTATTGGCCTCGGGGGCTAGTTAATAGCATGCGGTTCCATCATGGCGCCCTATCAGGCTTGAGCACACGAGTTGCCACTACCGCTTATGCCCTTGCTCTTACCGGAAGGACTATCGCCCGACGTATTTTAAAACCCTAGCTCTCCGCTATCCACATACAGAACCTCTGCATACTAGGAATACACTTCTCGTCAAATGAGCCCAATACCGTGTGAAAATCTCCGGCAACAATTTGGCAAATCAGCGCTAGGGCCAATTTTTGCTGCATTTGCACACCTACTTATCACCTCCGCCCGTACAGAAAATGTCCATCGCCTCGCCTTTGTTGCTCGTGATGGAGAATTTCTTCGAGAAGTCACTGCCACATATCTTGCTGCATCTGGTTCAGGATTCAAACCAGTGCTGGATTACGTTCATTTGTCGCGCATTTCAACCAACTTGCTCCGCCACGATCATTTTGGTATGGCCGCACTTGCTGAAGCAAATTTTGTACGTGCTGGAACCCTGACACTGCGGAGTTTTCTTGGATTCTTTGGCCTAGATAGACCTGCAGTGGTGGAATATTTCAATGCGCATTCACTTGATCCCGACACACCTCTTACATCCTCGACCACCATTGAGTCTCTATTTGAAAATTCGTACTTTCAAAATCTGGTTGCCCAAATTCGTACGCAACAGAAATTTTACTTACAGCAATATCTAACTGATGCACAAATGCTCGACAACCCTGAGTGCGCCTTTGTCGATATAGGCTGGCGGGGCAGTATTCTTTCGGCAATTCAGCTGCTACGCGAAAGCAAGTCCTCCACACAATTACGGGCTTACTATCTTGGTCATTGGGGAGACCACCTTCCACTTCCAGAGACGGGAGCCAACATCAAAGGAATGTTGGCTGATTATCGGCGCGGCAAAAACCTACGTGAAGGTGCAGCCTATCACCTATCACTTCCGCTGGAGGCTATCTGTCGCGCAGCTCATGGCAGCGTCATGCACTACGAAGTGGGAGCTACAGGTTCGATCAATTGTGTACTAAACACAGAACCTGCGCTCCTCGCACACGAATCTGCCAATGCGCTTTGGCGAGCCCCCATTCGTCAAGGAATACTTGATGCCGTAGAGGAAGCAGCACGCACATCGGTATTTTCAGAAAACATTTCATCTGAACATATCCGGAAGAAAGCCCAGAACCAGCTGCTCCGCCTAGCATTCTTTCCTCGTAGCGACGAAATTGACGCTGTATCCGGACTACTTCATAGTGAAGGCCATAATGCTGCTTGGCATACTCCACTTGTCGCCACTAACCGCCCATCACCTATTTTTTCTCCACGCATCTGGCTAGCAGGCCTCACCTCGCCTTGGCGCTCGGGCTACATCGCAGCAACCGGAGGTTATCCCCTTGCCACATTCCACTTTATGCTCGAAGCCTTCTTACTCGCGGCGCCTCCTGCAACAAGGGAAAACTTAAAAAATTTCGCACTGCGCCTCAGACGCATGTAAAACAATCTCCTATGCAAATAGCCCAGTACATAGCTCAATATCTCGCCACTACCGGCCCTCGCCATTTGTTCTCACTGACAGGCGGAGGCGCCATGTTCTTAAACGACGCCTTCGGACACCAAGCAAACATTTCTCCTGTGTATTGCCATCACGAACAAGCCTGCGCTATGGCCGCAGAGGCCTACGCACGGATTTCCGGAAATATGGGTCTCATCAACGTTACTACCGGCCCGGGGGGTATCAATGCATTGAATGGTGTTTTTGGAGCGTGGACAGACTCACTTCCCCTGCTTGTCATCTCTGGCCAAGTAAAAAGAGAGACATGTCTCGGGAGCTATGACTTACCTGCGCTTCGTCAGTTAGGCGACCAGGAGGCAGACATCATCGCCATGGCAAAACCTGTGACGAAGTACGCCGTACAAATTAACGATCCGGCCGATATTCGCTATCACCTTGAGAAAGCAATCTATCTGGCGACCAGTGGACGCCCAGGCCCTTGCTGGCTGGATATTCCGATTGATGTGCAATCCAGCATGGTGACTCCAGAAACACTCCTCTCTTTCGACCCATCTGAGCTGGATTTAACATTACCTGACACGGCCACCCTCAATACCCACTGCAAGCATCTGCTAGATCGACTAGCAAACGCCAAACGCCCCGTCATACTGGCAGGAACCGGAATTCGGTTGGGCAAAGCCCTTAAGGAATTCAACACCGTTATTCGCCAATTGGGGATTCCTGTTGTCACGGCCTGGACTCACGACCTCATCGCATCCGACGATCCACTTTTCTGCGGCCGGGCTGGCACAATTGGCACACGCGCCGGAAATTTCACCGTCCAGAATGCTGATCTACTGATCATTCTCGGGAGCCGTATGAATATTCGCCAGACAAGCTACAACTGGCAATCACTGGCCCCGCAGGCTTTCAAAATACAGGTTGATATTGATCCAGCAGAATTGGACAAACCCACATTCAGGCCAGACCTCGCCATCACCTGCGACGTAAAACCCCTGCTAGCGTGCCTTGCTGCCCAAATTCTCAAATTTGGATTCAACACGGAATCTCATGCAAGTTGGCTAGAGTGGTGCAAGAAACGCGTTCTCGATTACCCGGCAGTTCAGAACCAGCAAAAAACGTTTTCTGGAAAAATCAATCCTTACCACTTCGTCGACCGCCTCATCTCACAACTAAGAGATGATGACATCATCGCTTGTGGCAATGCCTCTGCATGCATTATCCCTTTCCAAACAGCTCAACTGAAATTTGGACAAAGGCTCTTCTCAAACTCCGGGAGCGCATCCATGGGCTACGACCTACCCGCCGCAATTGGTGCCTACTACGGTGCGCTTGCTGTACGCGGAGAACAGCAGCGCGTCATTTGCATTGCCGGTGATGGCAGCATCATGATGAATATCCAAGAGCTACAGACCATCGCGCACTACCAACTACCGATCAAAATATTCGTGATCGACAATGGGGGTTACCTGTCTATCCGAACCTCACAAAACAATTTCTTCAAGCGCCTGACAGGTGAGGGCCCAAGTTCCGGCGTCAGTTTTCCTGATTTCTCCATGCTTGCAAACAGCTTCGGTATTCCCAGCTGCAAATTGGATGGTGCCGATTTTGAGATGCTGATCCCCGACATCATTGACTCTCCCGAGCCCTGCTTATGCCATGTCATAGTCGACGAAACTCAACAGTTCGAACCACGCATGAGTTCACGCAAAACTGAAGATGGCCGTATAGTCACGCCGCCGCTGGAAGAGATGTTCCCGTTCCTTGACCGGGAAGAGCTGGCGCGAAACATGCTGAACTCTTAAAACTTTTCAATACGACATAGATTTTTCAAGTCAATATGAGCCATTCACACATTTTTGAAGACCTTTTCGTTTTGGAACTGGCCAATAACCACTGGGGAAAATTGGACCGTGGGCTGAAAATTGTCACCGACTTCTCACGAATTATCCGTTTCAACAACGTCAAAGCCGCCATCAAGCTCCAGTTTCGCGATGTGGATGCCTTCATCCATCGTGATTTTCGCCATCGGCAGGATATCCGCTATATCAAAAAAACTGTTGATACACGCCTGGAGAAGGATGACTTTTCTGTTCTAGTCGAAGCAATCCGGAAAAGCGGCTGTATCCCAATGGCTACTCCGTTCGATGAAAAATCAGTGGATTTGTGTGTTGAACTGGGCATCGACATTATTAAACTTGCCAGCTCCGATCTAAATGACTGGGTTCTAATAGAAAAAATCGCAACAACACGCAAGCCAGTCATTGTGTCGACAGGCGGTTCTTCGCTCAAAGACATAGACGATTTGGTTAAATTTTTCACAAATCGCAATATTCCTCTAGCCGTCAATCATTGCGTGTCAATCTACCCTTCGGAAGACGAAGAGCTTGAAATCAACCAAATCGATTTCCTGCGCCAACGATATCCACATAACGTTATCGGTTACTCGACTCACGAATATCACGACTGGCAGACATCAATCACTCTCGCCTACGCCAAGGGTGCCCGGACGTTTGAGCGACATATTGATATTGCAGAGGATGGTTACGAAGTCGCAAAGTATTGCAGCCAGCCCCATCAGGTTGATTCCTGGTTCAAGGCTTATAAACGTGCAGTCGCCATGTGTGGCGCTCCTGGCACACAAAAAAGAATCCCTCCGTCAAAAGAGATTCAATATCTCGATGCGTTGGTTCGCGGCGTATACGCTAGCCGTAATTTACCCAAGGGGCACCTGCTGCGTGATGAAGACGTGTATCTGGCTGTTCCTCTTCAACGAGGGCAGATATCCTGCCGGGAACTAATGAGAGGTGAAGAACTACTTGCTGACATCACTGCCGATAGCGCAGTGATGATTGACAACATTGATAGCCCCTACGCAGGAAACGACGAATTGAAAGCGGCGATATATAAACGTGGCCTCTGAAACCCCGGCAATGAAACTGATCAGCATCGTCGCATCTTGCTTCAACGAGGAAGAGAATGTTGAGCCTCTTTACCAAAGGCTCTGCGAACAGTTCTTGAAGCTGCCACAGTATAGATTCGAAATCATTCTTGCTGACAATGCCTCAACCGATAAAACTGTCGAGTTAATTAAAACCATAGCAGCCAAAGACAAGCGTCTGAAACTGATTTGCAATGCACGAAATTTTGGCCATGTTCGCTCCCCACTCCATGCCATGATGCAGGCTTGTGGCGATGCGGTTATCATGATGGCCTCCGATATGCAGGAACCACCTGAGCTCATCCCAGAATTTATTCGCCAATGGGAAAATGGTTACAAAGTGGTGGCCGGAGTCAAACCCCAGAGCAAGGAAACTCCGCTGATGTTTGCCATCCGCCGTATTTACTACAAAACAATCGGTCGTCTTTCCGAAATCCGGCAAATTCAAAATTTTACCGGTTTTGGCCTCTACGACCGAAAAGTCGTCGAGATCATTCGCCAAATTGACGATCCGTACCCGTACTTCAGGGGTCTGATTGCTGACATTGGATTTCGGCATGCTGAAGTTCCCTATTTGCAACCGAAGCGCCTCAGGGGCATCACCAAAAACAATTTCTACACACTTTACGATTTGGCGATGCTTGGCATCACCAGCCATTCGAAATTACCCATTCGGCTAGCAACGATGGGCGGTTTTGCTTTATCTGCCTTATCGCTTTTCGTTGCGTTGGCGTATCTCACATACAAATTACTGCGCTGGGATGACTTCTCTGTTGGCATAGCGCCAATCCTGATCGGATTTTTCTTCTTTGCTTCAGTGCAGCTTTTTTTTATCGGTATTTTGGGGGAATACATCGCCTCCATCCACACCCAGGTACTCAAGCGTCCGCTTGTGATTGAATCAGAACGTGTAAATTTTGATGACCCTATCTAGAACGAGGGCACATCAAAAGTCCTCTGGAATGCTGGAAAAATTCCTTTCACACGATCCATTGCACTCAAATCGAGAACTGGATGTTCTTACGGTCATCGCAGTCGGCTACATTGTTCTGCCCAATCTGATTTTTCTCTTTGGCTGGCTAAAACTCCCAATTGCAACAATATTGGGCATTGGCACTCTAGTTTCTATACAACAACTGTTCCGTCGATCAATAATTTGTTGGCGCCCTAACACCAAGGCAATATTAATTTTCGCCATTGCCACAACCTGGTGTTTATTTGGAGGAGCAGGGCATTTTGGCTACGCCAATGTAGATTGGCAGATACGCGATGCTGTTTACGGAGACCTAATCCATTCTCATTGGCCGCCAGCCTATACCCTCGAAGACTCTTCCAGCTTGGTATTGCGCTCAGCATTCGGCTACTTTCTACTACCTTCGCTAGTCAGTAGCTACTTAGACATTGCTACTGCCGATATTTGTCTATTTATATGGACGGTTATTGGAACTGCCATTTTTCTCTCTCTTCTCCCAATCGATTTCTCTCGCCCTGGCCGGGCTCTTTTACTCTCGATGATAGTTATCATGTTCAGCGGCATGGATATTCTTGGAATATTGCTGACAACGGGAGAATGGCCACTTTTCCCATTGAGACTGGAGTGGTGGACAGCGTTCAGTTACTCATCTCTAAGCGGTCAATTATTTTGGGCACCAAATCACTGCCTACCGATATGGATAGGCACAGCCCTTTTCTACCGGCACTGGGCTAATCAATCTTTTTTGCGACTAGCAGTTGTCTTCGGGCCACTCACACTTATTTGGACACCATTTGCGATCATTGCGCTGATGCCATTTTTCTTACTTTATCTCGCATCCAGATTAACTCATGGCAAACCAGAACTACCAAGTCTGATCCAGTTCTTCTGGGCATTGATACTGTGTGCAATCGTGACTGCATTTCTCACATTTGACATTGCCGGTATACCGTCAAAGACGGGGGCTGCTCACGCAAGCACGAGTATTGGCGGCGGCTTCCGGGATGCCTACCTGCCGTTTGTTCTAATGGAGGTTGGAACGCTAGCGATGCTGCTCTCCACCAGAGTAAAAAATTCGCATGGAATATTTATCACAGCCGTATTCGTCTTGCTCGCACTGCCATTCGTTTTCTTCGGCCCCTCAAACGATTTGATGTTACGAGGCTCGACTCCCGCTCTTGTGCTGTTAGCTATTTTCACACTTATAACGATAAATAATGCATTTGATAACCAATCGATTACAGCCTTCCCATGGCTTATCGTTATAGTTCTCGTAATAGGTGCATGCACTCCGTTTAATGAAATATGGCGGGCAATTACTTGGAAGCACTGGGCGCCAGACTATCAAAGAGCGCTTACCGAAAGCGACAAGGCACATACACCAGTACATTACATGGGCAACCCACAAGCCATGGTATTCCAATGGGTACTAAAAGTACCTCATCCTGTTCCGACAAAAAACCAACGGCAATAAACTTCCATTCAATGATGGCTATTGGCCTATTGTTTTGAAGAATACGGTTTCGAGAGACACCTTGGGCTGAACATCCTGAATAATCCCGCCTCCTACTTGTACCGCTACTACGCACTCAGCAAGCTGATCCGCCACCGTATCGAGAGAATATAGCCCCGGTCGTATTTCGACACTGGAAGCAACGGCATGGCTCCCACGATAACGTACAACATAACGATCTGCCTGGTCCGCCACAATTTCCTGCGGAGAGCGAATCGTCAATAAGTTACCTTGGTGAATTAAGCCGAAACGGTCCGCGATACGTTCTACATCATGTAGCACATGAGATGAAAAAAACAGAGTTCCACCTTCTGTTCGATATTCACCTAAAAGATCAACCACATCTTTTCGCCCCAGCGGGTCCAAGCCAGAAAATGGTTCGTCAAGAATCAGCAGTCGGGGTTTAATAGCTAGGGCATGGGCCAATGCTGTCCGCTGGACCATGCCCTTGGAGAAGCTCCGAATTCGTTTGTTTGCAACATGAGCGATTCCGAATTTTTCGAGCCAATCCATACAATGCTGCCGGCAATTATTTACCTCAACTTTGTGCAAAGAAACGCCCATCTCAAGCACTTCCAACGGGGTCAGGTAATCATAAAGACATGGATTCTCTGGCACATAGCCCACGCCGCGCCTAGTTTCCGGATCTGTCACATCGGCACCAAACAACTTTACCACCCCTGACGAGGGTTTCAAAATACCAGTCAAAATCTTGATTGTGGTACTTTTTCCAGCCCCGTTGGCACCGATAAAACCAAAGGTCTCTCCTTGCCTGATTCGCAACGAAATACTGGATACTGCGGTAAATGGCGGCTTGAAGGGTGACGCCCTGAAAACTTTCGTCAGTGCATCGATATTGATTGCATCAACCATCTGCTTTCCATCTTTGTATGGATCAACGGACATGCTATCCCTTTCGACGCTTTAGAGATCCGGCAACCACTGGCTGGCCTCCTGAATCAAGTTCGAACCCCTCGCCAAATGGGTCTTGTGGGAGTTTTTGAAGCAACCCCGGCGCCAGCAATTCCTTAAGACTCGTTGGAGACCGGTCGAACTGTTGTCGGAATTTTTCCGCTGACAGGCTAAGCTCGCGCAGCGCCTCCAACCTTCCAGCACGCTTTAAAAGATAGCTACGAAATGCCTGGTCACGGGTACCTGCGGCCATGTTCCGCACGACACGAATTGCCTCGCCAAGATCATCACTCGTACTCGCCCAACGTGATGCCATTTCCAGCAGCCCAACCTGCTCTGGATAGCCAGGTGCACGCTCCGCAGCAAGTCTTAACCAATGAACACCCTCAAGTGGTAACTTGTTGTAATGCCACTCATGGAATCCGTAGTAAAAGGCCGGCCAAATATCAAACGGCCTGGCATCGTGTGCCCGCCGCAAAATCTTCTGGGTTGTTTCAAGCTGACCATTCCACGAAAGGATACCGGCAGCGAGGTAGTAATTATCTTGCTGCGCCGGGTTTAGCCACGAAGCATCACGCTGAACGCGCCCCTGAATGGCAAATTGTTCCGGGCTTAGGCCCTCGGTTGAAGCCACTAGTGCGCGAACTGTCGCAATATTTGCTGCCAGATAGCGGTCGCCGCCGGCCAATAAAACTTGAGCGAAGCGCGGCATGGCAACGCGCATTTCTTCCAGCGCGGGGCGGCGTGGCGCTTCAGCTAACTGCGAAACCGCAAGCGCGTAGATGACCATTCCGACAAGAGCAAGCGCAACTAGCGCCCCCCCTCGAAGATGTCTCATGAAAATTCGCGCCGCTCCAGCATACGGATGGCAAGCACTAACAGGGTAACAATGTATCCGAAGGCCATCACCAGCGCCCAAATGAGTTCAGCAGGGGCGGCCTCAAGGCTATACATTGGCCATGGCCGCCAATCAAGGCGGGACAAGTCTGGCAGCAGCCATTGAATGTTATTCACAATTGGCGCATAGGTTGCCGACAGCGCTTCATCCTCTCCTTTTGCCAGATAATCAAGCGCCGGGCCCAAGCCTTTTCCAGCAATGGCAAATGCGATACCGAGCACTAACGGAAGTGCAGTTACGGTACTCAGTGAAGCGATAAGCATGGCGAAGGCCCCCACTACTGCTGCATCCAGCCAGATACCAGCGACCGTAATCCAAAACGGCAAGCCGAGTGCCACCGGGAATTCCTGATCGTACTGACCGCCGCCGACGAGGACCACCAACAGAAGCAGAAGTGCCAGCAAAAGTGCTGCCAGCCCGCTAAGCGCAAGCACGGCGAAATAACGACCAAGCAAATACTCGGCACGTGAGGCGGGGTAGGTCAGAGAGAAAAAGACCAGTCGTCGCTCAATTTCCTTGCCCACAAACTCCTGTACCCAAAATATGGAAAGCAGTACCAAACTCAGGCGCAATCCAGTGAAACCGACATCAAGCGCTATAGTTTTTGGCTGGCGCGGTGAAAAACTGGCCGCCAAAAAGGCGAAAAACATTAACACACAACCGAGAACCAAAACCGCCTGAAAACTATGGCTTCGTAAGCCTGCACGCCATGCAGAACGGAAAAACTCAATCATTTCTGGAGTTAGCAATAGCGTGAATCAAAAAATTTTTAGCATCTACCTGTGCTGACTTATCCTCTGTTTTTTTTGTATATTCAAAAAACTGTGGGATTGCAATTGCTGCGAGAATACCAATGATAGCCAGAACAATCATTAACTCGATTAGAGTAAAGCCTGATTCAGGGCATTTCACCGAAATCTCCGGGAATAAGGCAAGCAACCCACCTAATAAAGTTGAAATAAAAAAGCGCGCCCAAAGGCGCGCTACCGAGAATATACAATTAACTAGAACCTGCTGCAGTTGCACCAGAGGCAGCATCGGTTGCGGAACAGACTGCCGTACATTGGCCTCTCGAAGTTACGGCACCACCTTCTGAGCTACCACCAAAATAATTTTTACCCTTCACTGATGCCGACCCCACGTCAACACTTGTCGTATTGTCAGTATAGTTAACAAAGGTATTTGCAGAGCATCTAGGCGTAATTGCATTTTTAATAAAATTTGTGGTGCTAGCAGCAACATTTGTAGCCGTTCCAGTTGCACAGGCCACCGCCGCCATCGCGCCATAAGAACATCCCGCCAAAACCACCGCCATAACAATCTTTTTCATTGCAATTCCTTTCATGAATAATTCTGATTTTCCAAAACCGGCTTGGAAAAGCCATTAATTGGTGCTGGCAGCGATAGCCTGGGTCAGGAAGTTCTTGGCATCAGACTGGGCAGCCTTGTCTTCACCCTTTTTGGTGTACTCACTAAACTGCGGAATTGCGATGGCAGCCAGAATACCGATAATGGCGACAACGATCATCAACTCAATCAGCGTAAAACCTTTTTGAAGCTTTTTCATTCCAATTTCCTCCTCAATGAGAACAACGGGAAATCCGTTGAGTACACACTATCAATATTCATGCCAGGGAAAAAGCCATGTATAGCTAGACCCCGACGGGGAAATGTGACAATTTTTGGCAACCACACCCCAAATACGTCGCCTAAATCCATTAGGCGATCTCAACAATCCACCTGCTGCGCCCCCAAAAACTCCTCTGCGTACTTACGATAAACCTCAGCCTTGACGAATATTTCGTGCAGATCCGGATCAATGTGGCCGTTGTTTTTGAAGT
>ERZ724517.1542-NODE-1542-length-12609-cov-3.719930_pt1 | contig 12609 bp, 10 predicted proteins | sample MGYA00376050_ERZ724517 | MGnify/ENA primary metagenome ERZ724517 (study PRJEB28724, sample SAMN07190886) | activated sludge metagenome | isolation source: activated sludge of sewage treatment plant in Hong Hong | place: USA: Christiansburg, Virginia | collected... | reverse complement strand
TTTCGTTTATAATTACATTTATAGCATCATTGTGATAATGCTGTTTGAAAAAGTCGAGCAGTTTTAAACGCAAGGTTTTCAAAAAATCATAGGCAACACCAAATACATGAATGGTAATGCAATAACCTTCAAATTCAATACTACCTTGTCCGATTGCATTTCTAAAGAATATTTTTTCTTTGGTTAATTCTTCAGTGATTTGCCTCCATGCTAGCTCCAAATTAGCAGCATCGATTTCGAGGACTTGTTTATTCTTATTTGAATTCTCCAGTTTTTCCTTAGCATTGCTTTTCAGTCCTTTAATACCACCAAGGGTTACACCATACTGTGTGGGTTTTTCTTTGTTGTGGTTTGTGGAAGGGCTAGCGGAAGATGAAGGCACCGAAGCGTTTCTTTCTTGCTTTACTACATTTTCAATTTCAATACTTAGGGCTGGTGCTTTATCTGTCTTTTTTCTATGTAGTAGGACACTTATATTACCGCTCAGAATTTTTTTTTTACAACATCCCCTTCATCCTCACTAATGATTTCTATAGCGCTACTTAAATAGTTGAGTTTTATTAATGCGAGTTCTACATGCATTCTTTTATTTCGTGCCACCTTATAGTTGATTTCAGATGCATTGAGAACCGATAAGGCATTGATGATATAGGAGCTACTCACCTGATTTGACTGCTGGAAATATTTAATTTTGATATTCTCGGGTAAATCCAACAATTTGGCAACCCTCGAATCTTTACAAATTAAAAGGTTCCGAAGATGTTCTGTAAATCCATTCAAAAACATATCGCCTTCAAATCCTTTACAGAAAATATCGTCATACAGCAACATCACACTGCTCATATCTTGCATCATAAAGGCTTCCATGAGTTTAAAATAGTAGTCATAATCTAGAATATTCAGATGTTCTACCGTGGACTCATACGTAATTTTATTTTGGCTGAAACTCGCAATTTTATCCATTATCGACAACGCATCGCGCATACAGCCTTCACTTTTTTGTGCAATCAAATGCAAGGCCTCCTTTTCAAATAGGATATCCTCCTTGTTGCAGATTTCTGCCAAGTGCTCAATCGTATCATGGGAGGTGATTCTGTTGAAGTCAAAAATTTGACAACGAGACAGTATGGTTGGAATGATTTTGTGTTTTTCGGTAGTGGCTAAAATGAAAATGGCATAATGCGGCGGTTCTTCCAACGTTTTCAAAAATGCATTGAATGCATTAGCACTCAACATATGCACCTCATCTATGATATACACTTTGTATTTACTACCACCTTGAGGGGCAAATCGTACCTGTTCAATAAGCTCGCGAATATCATCAACCGAACTATTGGACGCTGCGTCCATCTCATATACATTAAAGGAGTTATTGTCTTTATAGGATATGCAGGAAGGGCAGGCATCACAAGCCTCCGCATCTGCAGTTCTATTGGTGCAATTAATGGTTTTGGCCAAAATTCTTGCACAAGTGGTTTTGCCAACGCCACGTGGTCCACAAAACAAAAAAGAATGTGCTAGTTGATCTGTTTTTATGGCGTTTTTGAGGGTGGTGGTAATATGCCCCTGACCGATCACCGTATTAAACAACTGTGGTCGATATTTGATAGCCGAAACAACGTAATTTTCAGACATGGGAATAGCAAATATAAAGAAGTTTAGAGATTATTTGTTGGTTGATCCAAAAGTATAATTATCAACAAAATAGAATTTTATCTGTAAGAGGCACAACCAGATGATCTTCGCTGTCTTGGATATTACTTGCTCGACTTTCATATTGTTTACTCAATCAATTTTTATTGTACTTTTGCGGGAATTTTATACTCATGAAAAGGCATCTACTTTCTATCCTCACTCTAATAATTTTTCTTCAAAGTTGTAATAGTGGATTTTCAATAAAAGGCAAAATAGAGAATATGCCTGAACAGCGCTTTAGAATTGAAGAATTGGGAACCGACGAAAATGTGTTGATAGATAGCGGTAAAACCAATAAAGATGGAAGTTTTGTTATTCAATCAAAAGCCACAGAAGAGTCGTTGTATAGAATTAAATTCGAAAGAGGAAAATATATTTTACTGGCAGTCAAAAATGGAGACAACGCCCAAATTGCCGGCGATTGGAATCAACTTGAAAATTATACCGTTAGTGGTTCGGCAGGAAGTGCCACACTAAAAGGCTTTTTGATTAATCTGAGAGAGAATATTAAGGATATTCAAACCATGCAAGTCATTTTGGATTCCATCAGCGTAAAACCCAAGAACGACTCCCTTAAAAAAATGGCCATTGACGATTTGAAAAATATCAACGCAAAATTTGTTGCATATGTAAAAAAATTTGCTGATACCACTCAAAGTGTGGCCAGTGCCTTGTTTGCGGTAAACATTATCAATCCCGCCTATGAAACACCGTATATCACCGAATTTTATCAAAAGGTTACAAAACGATTTCCGGAATCCAAAAATGCCAAAGTGTTTTCAGATAAATTTTTAGCGTCTGTTAAAAACCTGCCTGCTGCTAAACCGAGTGATGGCACGCCTGCACCCGATTTTTCAGGCATAACCCCAGAAGGAAGCAAGGTTACCCTCAGTAGCTATAAAGGAAAATATGTGCTTCTTGATTTTTGGGCGTCATGGTGCGCCCCTTGCAGAAATGAAAGTAACAATATGGTAAATCTATACAATACTCATAAGGATCGAAACTTTACCATTATTGGTATTTCTCTCGATAGCAGTAAGGAAAAATGGGTGGAGGCCATTGCTAAAGATAAACTAAACTGGTCGCATATCAGCGAACTGAATGGATGGGCAGGTACCATTGCCAGAAATTATGAAGTGAATGCCATACCGCAATATTTTCTAATTGACCCACAAGGTAATATTATTGCCAAAGAAGCCAGCACTGAAGCCATTGCAGAAATATTAAATAAAACCTTAAAATAAAGGATGTAAGATGTCGGTCGACTGATTTCAGGTATATATACTCAGTTAAACCAATAACTACTTTCTACTAACTACTTTTGCATGTATAATTTAGTAAAAAAAATATTATTCAAATACGACCCAGAAGAAGTTCACTACAAAGTGATGAAATGGCTTACGAAAGCCTATAATGTGGGCATCGGTAAGAGGTATCTTGAAAGCAATTACAGTATTAAACACCCCTCGCTAGAAAAGCAGGTTTTTGGAATTACTTTTAAAAATCCTGTTGGACTTGCTGCAGGATTTGATAAGGATGCAAAATTTATTGACGAACTCTCATGCCTTGGTTTTGGCTTTATTGAAATTGGTACACTTACCCCGCGGGCACAAGATGGCAATGAAAAACCGCGCTTGTTTAGATTTCCAATGGATGCAGCAATTATTAATCGAATGGGTTTTAATAATGAAGGGGTAGATGCTGCTGTACTTCGACTGAAACATCGAAAAACCGACGTCATTATTGGAGGCAATATTGGAAAAAATAAAAGTACTCCTAATGAAAAAGCGATTGAGGATTACGAATATTGTTTTAAAAAACTTTTTGATGTAGTCGATTACTTTGTGGTGAATGTAAGCAGTCCCAACACACCCAATTTAAGAGAATTGCAAGAAAAGGAACCACTGAAAGCACTGCTAACCCAATTACAGAATATCAATTTGTCTTATCCAAATCCCAAACCCATTTTATTAAAAATTGCTCCGGACCTCTCTGACAGTCAGTTAGACGATGTGATTGATATTGTAACACAAACCCGATTAAGCGGTATTGTGGCAACCAATACTACTATTGTAAGGGAGGGTCTCAGCGATATACAACTTATTGAGCGTACCGGTGCCGGCGGAGTAAGCGGCAAACCATTGAAACAAAGAAGCACCGAAATTGTCAAATATATTTCTGAAAAAACCAAGGGAACCCTACCGATTATTGCGGTTGGTGGAATATTTACCCCAGAGGACGCGAAAGAAAAACTAGAGGCAGGAGCAAGCCTAGTTCAGTTGTATACCGGGTTTATTTACCAAGGACCGGCCATTGCAAAAAATATATGTAAATCTCTTATTCAATTATAATATGGAATATTTATTATCAGCAGATGCACTCATTAGCTTACTTACATTAACCGTCTTAGAAATAGTATTGGGTGTCGACAATGTAATTTTTGTATCCATTATAATGGGGCGTCTTGATACACCCAAACAAAAAACAGCGCGTCGAATTTGGATGTTTACAGGTATCACAGTTAGAGTTATTTTACTTCTTAGCCTCACATGGTTGGTCAAAAACGGTAGCAGCGAATTGTTTTCTTTATTTGGAAAATCGTTTAACCTTCGAGGTTTAATAATGCTTGCTGGAGGTTTATTTTTATTGGTAAAAACAGTAAGTGAAATTCACCAAAAGTTGGAAGGAGCGGAACATGCATTCAAAACCAGTACCAAAGCTGCCACTTTGATGCAGGTAGTAGTGCAGATGATGCTTGTTGATATGGTTTTTTCATTTGATAGTATCATTACAGCAGTTGGCATGGCACAACATGTTGAAGTGATGATAATGGCAGTGATTATTGCAATGATTGTTATGTTTGTTTTTTCACGCAGAATTTCTGATTTTATCGAAAAACATCCAACTGTAAAAATGTTGGCACTTTCCTTTCTAGTGATGATAGGGGTTGTCCTACTCATTGAAGGCTGGGATGCCGATAAAGCGCACGATTTACATCTCAAAAATTATGTTTATTTCGCTATGGCATTTTCGTTTGCAGTAGAATTACTCAATTTACAACTTCGAAAAAAATCTTCTACACCTGCTGTGCAATTGCACGAACCCGATTTGGATGAGAGTATGAAATAGCTGATAGAAATCTTGCTCTACATTACAGAGACTCTAAGGTAATAATTGCAATAAACACCGATGATAAACATTGATTTGAATTAAGAATTAGCTCTTCGGGATGTTCGGCTCTGCGGCATCCCGAAGCTTAGATAAAAGAGGTTCTCCGAACCGACACAAATCATTCCCTTAAATAAATTCTAAATCTAAAATTCCTTTTCGTGTTCCTAAGTAATCAGCACAACTACTATAATAATAATCCTCAGCACGCTCTACTATTTTCGCACGAACAGGATTCAAATGTATATAATCCAGTTTGGTTTCAAAAAAATCTAGACTTGTAATTTCAACACCATGATAGCCTTCCTCCCCAAACCAAATTTTATCATCTTTCTTTAACAACCATAATAACCAGTTTCTACGACTTTCCTTTTGATTAGTTTCTATGGCTTCTACTAATTTGCTAGATGTAAATTTCTTAAAATCACGTATAATATCACTGAGATTATTTGTTTCGCTTCGTAGGATCAAGTGGATGTGAATACTCATAATTACCCAAGCGTAAATTTTCAAACCTTTCTCTTTTTGACAAAAACGTAAACTATCTAAAACAATGTCGGCATACAAACTACGAGTAAAAATGTCCGCCCATTGGTGTACAGTAAAGGTTACATAGTACATACTGTGCTGATCGTATATTTTATAAGCAAATGACCTTATTCAAAAATAATAGATTTTTTCAAGACATAGAGTTCAGAGAACTCTCTTTATCAGGAGTACGAGATGCCGCAGAGCCGAACATCTCGCACACCAAGTTTATTTTACTCCGAATTGCTATAATAGCAGTACAATAATACCTACTTTGGTATTATGAATAAAAATGATAACTTTGAATATAATTCCCAATCATTTTGCTTATTCCCAAACTGTTTTTTTTACCTTTCGCTCTTCTAATTTTTCCATTAGATGCAAGTAGTAGTTCAATAAAATTAATTAACGGAACTGTAGAATTTTTGCGAAACGAAAAAGCCATTAAAGTCAGGTTTACCTATTTAACAGAAATTACATATGGAGAAGTAAATAGTAGCACTTCCAAGCAGGCAATGTTATATAAATCAGAAATGGATAATATATATGCCTATGCAAAGGATAATCTTTTGATGGAGAAGTCTTTTACAAATCTTTTTGAAAAAAATAGTAAACTGGCAATTGATAACGGCCCATACGCCAATTATTTATTCATTGTGAATGTAGATCATGTTGTACCTGGTATTTTATGGGAATTTGGCAGGTATAATGCAGAATGTGACTTGACCGTTAGAATAATAGAAATCAAAACAGAAAAGGAAATTGCAATAGTCAGTCTCAAGAATATGAAAGGCAGATTGAAAAGTTTCACATTCGGTTATGGTCAAAGTAATAGTAGTATGCTTGAGGAAGCATTTGCAAAGGCAGGTAAAGAACTGGCAAAATTTTTAGAAGATAAATTTTGATACAAAATGTTGAATAAGCTATTTTTATTAATGTTGATAATTTGCTACAAAATGGAATTGCCGGCACAAAATATTAAGAACCTATTCGGAGATATGAGCTTTGCCACAAAGCAAACGGCGATTAATTATAAAATGACTTATGATAATACATTTATTGGCGAGGATTATCGGTATACAGCCATAAATTTTAAAAACCCTGATTCCATAGCGCAACTTTCCCCAATCTTATGGCTTGATTTGTATAAAAAGGATTTTGATTCCATTTTTGTTAAATTTTTCAACAAAAACTCAAAATTAGAATTGCAAAATTCTTCAGCATTACCTGTGACATTACTTGTCAACACAGAAAGGCTCAGGCAGGGAATATTTGGATATATGGTGAGGCCCACACGTGCAGAATTGGATATTACCTGTACATTTATCGAATCTGAAAGTAAAAAAGTGCTTGCTGTATATTCAATAAAAAATATAGAAAAAATGGGATTTGCTTCGGGTAAAAAAAACAAAAATACGGCTGTTTTTATTAAGATGGCATACGAAGTAGCAGGAGCAAAATTTGCTTATTATCTAAAAAAGAAAACAAAAATTAAATGAGAAAGATAAGTATTGTTTTAATCTTGCTAGCCATGTCTTTAAATGGGTACAGCCAATTCGCAATGGGTATTAATGTGAAAACTCTCATACCTCAATACAATAAAGTCAGTTTCGGAACAGGACTTTTTATCGAACATAATGTATTCAGATTTTCAAAGGTTTCATTGGGCATAAGTCAGATGTTTCCATATAAAATTAATTTTTCCCAGGTCTATTCAGCTTATAGTGGCTGGGCAGATAACGTGAAAGAAAATTCCAACTACAGTGTGTCGTCAGCTGGATTTGAGGTTGGTCTCTCGGTTTATCCGCTAAACTGGATGCAGGCATTGTATAAAAAGAATGAAATTCCGGTAAGGGGACTGTTTCTGTCAGCCACTTTTCTATCCTATTCTGCAAAGTATACGATAACCCCTACCAAACTTGATCCAAACTTATATAATATTAAACCGCAGTATAATGATGGTATAAAACGCAAGTCAGTTATGTATGGTTATCAATGGGCAATTGGATGGAGTATTTGGGATAAAGAAAGACTCATGTTTGATATAAGTGGTGGTGCTGTTTTATTTTGGGCAAAGGAAATAGATTTGAGGACACTTGGTTCTCCTATATTTTTGTTGCATGCGGGTTTCAGGGCTTCCTATTTAATTTCTAATTATAAACCCGACGCCGCGTGGTAAAAAAAAACATGAAATATACAGTTGGCTTCCTAAGCTTGTTTTTTAGCTATTTGAATATAAATGCACAGATTGATGTAAACTATTCGATAGAATATTTAAATGCCCAGCCAGTATACAGGTATTACGAATTTGTTGATGGAAACAAAAAAACAGGTGAATTTCTGCAAGCTGTTAAGGATTATAGTGCTCCCGTTATCACCTTAAACCCATCCTACCATTTCCTGCATGTTGGCAAATTTTCGGCTTCATTTGGTATCCCTATCACAATTGGCATTCCTGAAGGTTTTTTTAAAATAGGAGGCATGTTAGATTTCAATGATGGCTGGTTAGCGGAACGTAGGTATGTTGATAGGAAAAAAATTGGCTATTTTCTAGGGGTTGGCATTGGATATATGTTTACCGATCGTTCGAAAGATCCGAATTATAAACTGGTTCAAAAAAGTGAAATTCCCGCCGGTGAACTCATTTACGATCTTGATATTGATAACCTGAAAAGTAGAAATTTTGTTGAGCTGCGTGATTTCAAAGTGGAAAAATCACTCGGATTGATTTCGCATGTGGGAATAATGTACAGGTTTGCGCCCTTAATGAATCGGATTGCTTTGAGGCTTGGGGTGACCGGTAATTATCATTATTCCGTTAACAATGGATTTAACCATTATTCAGTGGGATTGATATTTTTACTGGCATTAACTGGGAATAAATTCTGAAATGTTTTGTTAAGTTAATAATACAGAAATAAAAACTGTCCGCATTTTCCTATTCAGTGTGATTAAATCATTGCAGGCACTGATGCATAGAACTGAACATTACCAAACTTTGTCACCGTCGAATTCACAATCACCAAGTCCTGGATAAATCGTAAAGCCTATCCTGATTAATAAACCGTTCACATAAGTAATTTTCCCGGCGATTGATGTACCTCCATCGTTTATAACATTTAGTATAATTCCGTTAGGAGTTATTGTAAAATAGGAACTCTTCCCCGTATTAAGCACGTTTGAGATATTGATTTTATCATCGTCAGCATGTGCATATAAATTCATGTCATAGAATTTACCAACATCCCTACAATCCCTACCGTTATACTTGCCTAAGTATGTATCTCTTTTAAGTGTTTGGCAATTTTCACCTTCATATTCAAATTTACATTTACAATAACCTAAAGTGTTGCAAACGCCTCCGTTAAGACAAATGACATTGTCACAATCATAATCAGGCTTAATGCATGCGTAAAAAGTAATACAGGCAAATAAAATGAAGGTAACGCAGCCAGTAATAAAATAAAGAGACTTATTTTGCATTTTTTTTCGATTACAAATATATTGATTTCCTAAAATTTATCAGAAAATTAGGTGCATATATTCTATTTAATAAAATATTTATTTTTTTAAATCTATAGCATTTATGGATTCGTACGCATCTTTGTATCTTTATGCACCTAGTTATAAATAATTCTCAATGCGAAATCTTCTTTTATCTTTCCTGTTTCTACCCCTACTGCAGAATCTATATGCACAAACCAATATGAATACTAAATACGATACCAAGTGGAAAGCAGTAGAAGCAGCCTTCCAAAAAGGCTTGAACAAATCAGCCCAAACCGAAATAGAAGAGATTTTAAAAATGGCAAAGGCCGAAAACAATACCGAACAAACCATCAAGGCATTATGCAATTATCGGGTGAGCCTCCGCGATCGAGATGAAAAGTCGCGCCTCAATGATATTATGTTTTTTGAAAAAGAAATGATAACTGCAAAGTTCCCCTCTAAACAAATTTTGCATTCTATGTTGGCCGATTTGTATTGGACCTACTACGAAGAGAATCGCTGGAAAATATTAGATAGAACGAAAATCCAGTTAGCAGTTGGCGGTGGAATGTCGGCAGAAGAATTAAATAGGCCAGACAAACAAGCGTTGGCGACAGATATTGAAACATGGTCTGCAGATGATTTTTATAATGAAGCCTACAAACACTATATGGCTTCGCTCACCGAGGCATCTTCATCAAAAGCGCTTATTCTTAAAAACTTAAAAGTCATTTTAGAGAAAGGAAAAAATACAGAAGCTCTTCGGCCAACTTTATATGATTTTTTAGTACATCGTAGCATTGAATATTTTGCAAATGAAGAAAACGAATTGACAAAACCCGCCTATGCTTTTGAAATTAATGATGAAAGGGCATTTGCATCGAGCTCCATATTTTCAACAGCCACATTTAATACATCAGATAAAACTTCTCAAAAATACAATGTATTAAAACTGTATCAAGACGTACTGGCATTTCATTTAAATGATGCTGACCCTTCTGCATTGATAGATGCAGATTTATCAAGACTTCAATTTGTAAAAGACAAAAGTATTTTGCAAAATAAAAATGATTTGTATTTTGATGCATTAAATCAAATTGCTAACAAGTATCCAAACAATGCACAGGCTGCAATGGCCTCTGTATTGATGGCAGAAACTTATATGCAAGGTCAGCATATTCGTGCCAATAGAAGAGGAGGGAATATCACAAATAATGAAGACAAGGCGAACTATGTGGAGGCAAAAAAATTATGTGATGCGGTTATAGAAAAATTTCCTAATACAGAAGCCTCTTCAAGAGCCGAAAGCAATTTACAGCAAATTGAACAACGGAGCTTGGGCATTCAAGTCGAAAAGGTAATTGTTCCCAATCAACCTTCCTTAGCCAAAATATTTTACAAAGAAGTGAAAACCTTGTATTGCAAAATCGTCACCCTTTCTATTCAAGAAATGAAAGACAAGACGTATGACTACAACAACGACTATCAAGTGATTGCAAGCAGAAAAGGGATCAAAAACTGGTCTGTGAATTTGCCGAGTCAAAATGATTACAAAGGTCATTCTACCGAAATTAAAATGGATGCGTTGCCATTGGGTACATACGCAATTATTATTTCAGAAGATGCCAAGTTTGATTCAAAAAAATATTATGCAACTGCCTTTTTACGTGTTTCTAATTTAGCGAACGTACAATTAATCGAACAAGATAAAAGTGGTACCGGAATCTATGTGGTAAACAGAACCACAGGAGAACCAATCGAAAATGTAACCATAAAAACTTGGGATAATAATTACGACTACAGTACGCGAAAATATAAGGCGAACCAAGGACCTACCTTTACAACAAATAAGGATGGATTTGTGAAAATGCAACGCACAAAACCCCATGAAGGAGGCTATGCATTAGAGTTAATTAAGGGAGATGACATTTTATATTTAGATGATATTGTTTATATAAACGAATATTATCAACAACCTGATAATGATTATGTAAGAACTTTTTTGTTTACCGACAGAAGTATATACAGACCCGGTCAAACCATTTATTTTAAAGGCATTTCAGTGATGCAGAAAAAGAGGGGAGAAACCCTATCATACGAATTGCTAAAAGATAGAAAGACATCAGTAACACTCAAAGATGTGAATCACCAAGAGGTAGCAACGATTGAAGTGACCACGAATGAGTATGGGTCAATTACGGGTACTTTTACAGCACCCGAAGGCTTATTGACAGGACAGTTTCAAATTGTAGCTGAAAGTGGCCAAACATTTTTTAACATTGAAGAATATAAACGACCCAAATTTGAAGTGGCTTTTGACACAATAAGGGACAGCTATAAATTACATGAAACCATTAAGGTGAAAGGCTTGGCTAAGGCCTATGCAGGAAATTTGATTGATGGTGCCTCGGTAAAATATCGTGTGGTGCGCAATGCACGTTTTCCCTATTATTGGTGTTTTTATAGATGGGGTCAACCAAGCAGTCCATCCATGGAAATTGCACACGGAACCGCTACCACCAAAGCTGATGGATCATTTGACATAGATTTCAAAGCCATCGCTGATGAAAGTATCGACCGACAAACCAAACCCATTTTTGATTACACCATTTATGCAGATGTGACCGATTTGAATGGTGAAACTCGAAGTGGTGAAACCAATGTGTCGGTTTCTTATGAAAGTTTAATATTAAAAATTGAAGCACCTGAGCAAGTTGATTATAACAACTTCAACGCAGTGAAAATTTTCTCAAGCAATTTAGCAGGCACTCATATTCCTACTTCAGTTACATTGACATTAAAGAAGTTGGCAACACCCGCTAAAACATACCGTAAGCGATTATGGGACAAAGTGGAAATTAATTCTATTTCAGAAGCTGATTTCAGAAAAGACTTTCCATTGGATGAATACAATAATGAAAATGATTATTTGCAATGGAAAGAAGAAAAGACCGTTTGGACCAAAACGTTTACTACTACAAAAGAAGGATTGGAATATTTGCAAAAAACAGGTGCAAGCCAAGGATGGTTTGTGCTGGAAGCAACTACAAAGGACCTGTCTGCCGTCAAGGCAGGTAAAGATGGCAATGAGGTGATGGATAAAAAATATATTCGCTTATCGAGCTTCGCAAACCCTGAAGCATTGCCCAATGAACATTTGTTAGTAACAAAAGTGAAAACAACAGCAGAACCTGGCGAGACGGCAAGTGTGAGTTTGTCGCTTCCTTTTGAAAAGGTTTATTTATTGAATATACTGCAACGAAATCAGAGTGATGTTGCTACCTGGCTTTCATTTTCTAAAACACAATTATTTGCGTATAGCATTACAGAAAATGATAGAGGTGGATTTCATCAACTGGGTTGGTACATCAAAAATAATCGTTACTATTCATTCAATGAATTTATAGAAGTGCCATGGACCAATAAGGATTTGAAGATTTCATTGGGAACTTTTAGGGAGAAAATGTTACCCGGAAGCGAACAAGAATGGTCCATAAAAATAAGTGGGAGCAAAAAAGATAAAGTAAATGCCGAATTATTAGCTTCAATGTATGATGCTAGTTTAGATGCCTTTAAACCGCACAGTTGGCAGGGATTTGGCTTATATAGACAAACTTCTAGCAGGTTAAATTTTAACACCGCCTCAAACTTTCAAGTGGAAATGGGACGGCAATATTATTTTGGTGGATTTAGAGAAGTGCATCCATATGAGAAATTGTATCAAAATTT
>ERZ724517.1539-NODE-1539-length-12619-cov-5.383238_pt1 | contig 12619 bp, 12 predicted proteins | sample MGYA00376050_ERZ724517 | MGnify/ENA primary metagenome ERZ724517 (study PRJEB28724, sample SAMN07190886) | activated sludge metagenome | isolation source: activated sludge of sewage treatment plant in Hong Hong | place: USA: Christiansburg, Virginia | collected... | reverse complement strand
ATCGTCCAGATGGCGATTTCGCGCACCCGCGAATATGCCGCCGACCGCGCCGCCGCCGACCTGTCGGGCCAGCCACTGGCGCTCGCCAGCGCGCTCGCCAAGCTGGCGAACGGTGCCGCACGCCACGTCAACCCCGTCGCGGCGCGCGATCCGGCGATGGCGTCGCTGTATATCGTGCCGCCGCACCTCGGCAGCCGCATGGACAATCTGTTCTCAACCCACCCTGACACAGGCAACCGCATCGCCGCGCTCGAGGCGATGGCTGCAGAGATGGGCGTGCTGCCAGCCACGCGGCGCTCGGCGCTGGACCCGTTCGAGCCGCAGCGCAGCCCTTGGGGCTAAGCGACTCAGGGCGTCAGCACCTCGAACTCCAGTTCCTGCAGCGCCACCTCGGGCGTCGGCGCCAGCAGCAGGCTCCCCGAAATGCGCCCATGTTCGCACGCCCAGGTGAAGCTCGCCGCCATGGCGTTGCGCGGGCTGGGCGCCTCGGTCGCGGGACAGGCGCCGACTTGCGCTTTCATCCGCGCCAAGTCGCTCGCCCAATGGGCTTCGTCGCTGTCCATCAGGAAGTTCATCGCCAGCCCGGCCTTGGCGCCGCTGACCGACCCTGCCGCCCAGATGCTGCGCGCCATGTCATAGCCCTTGGCGACACTCGCGCTGACCGGCACGGCGCGTTCGGGAAAGTCACCGCTCGCAACCAGCGCCAGCGCCGCCTTGAGCGCCGGGCTTGACGGCCCGGCATAGGTGCGGTTGGTCAGCACGAAGATGCCGACGCCGCGGTCGGGCAGCAGCATGACGCGCGAGCCATAGCCGGGGTAGCCGCCGCCGTGCGTCAGGTAGCGGCCGATGTCGCAATCTTCGACGACATACCAGCCCATCGCATAGGTCATCGCCTGCCGGCACGGGGCACCGACCGAGACCGGGCGCATGGTCCCGCGCGGGAAGTTCGAGCCCTCGACGATTTCGCGCACCGTGGCGCGCTTGACCGGCCCGGTGTCGGCGGTGTCGCGCGGCGGCCATCCTGACAACAGGAACCCCACCCAGCGCGCATAGTCGTTGGCGCTGGTTTCGACGCCGCCCATCGCGCCGAACACGCCGTCGGCCATGTCGGGTTCGCGCAGCCAGCCGTTATCCTGCCAGCGGTAGCCGATGGCGCGCAGCGCTTCGGGCGACTTGGCGATGTCGTAGCCCGTCGACGTCATGCCGAGCGGCAGCATGAAGTTGCTGCGGATATAGTCCTGATAGCGCTGCCCCGAGACGTTGCTGACGATCCGCCCGAGCGTGGCGTAGCCGAAGTTCGAATAGTCCATCGCAATGCCGGGGTCGCGCGCGTACGGCACGCCGGCCTTGAGCATCGCGGTGAAGTCGGCCTCGGTCAGCGGCTGGTGGCGGTCGCCCCAGGGGTCATCGGTGACAAAGCCCGCAACATGGTTGAGCAGGTCGCGGACGCGGATCTTGCGGCTGTCGGCGGTCGGATAGGTCCAGCCGCGCATTTCGGGCACATACGCTTCGGCGGGTGCATCGAGTGACAGCTTCCCCGCGTCGCGCAGCTTGAGGATGGCGAGCGCGGTGAACGCCTTGCTCATCGATGCGATGCGGAAGCGGCTGTCGGCGGTGACGGGGCGGTTCGCGACCACGTCCTGCACGCCCAGCCCCTTGACCGAAACCAGTTGCCCATCGACGACGATGCCATAGACCAGTCCCGGCACGTGCGAATCGAGCCGCCATTGTTCGATCATCGTATCGACGCCCTTGAGCGTCGCAGCATCGGGCGCAGCGAGTGCCGGCAGCGCCAGCCCGACCCACGCACAGAATAGCGCAACCACCTTGAACCGATTGAACATCTGCGCTCCCTGTCTGCCAGCTTGCGGCATTGTTCGCGCGTTTGGCACGGGCAGCAAGCGTGAATATCGACCGCAGCGCAATCTGTACGGGGGTTGCAACGCCGTGCCGTTGTGCCAAAGGCTGGAAACCATGACACTGACACCCGATATCCCGCCGCATACGGTCACCGCATGAGCCGCACCCCGAAACGCGACTGGAACGCCGAAGTGCCCGGCCTCGCGGCACGGCGCGGCGCGCTGCGGCTGCTGACCAGTGTGTTGCAGCAAGGTCGCCCGCTCGATGTCGCGCTGGCGGGCGCGCTCAACGGCATCGACCGGCCCGATGACCGTGCGCTGGCGCGCAACCTTGCGTCGGGCGTGCTGCGCTGGCTTGTCGACCTCGACGTGCTGATCGATTCGGCGACCGAGCGCGCGCTGCCCGACGATGCCCGCGCGCGCATGGCGCTGCGTATCGGGCTGGCGGGGCATCTGCTGCTCGGCACGCCGCCGCATGCGGTGGTGGCGACGACGCTCGAACTCACCGAAGGCGGGCCGCGCCGCTTGACGCACGCCGTACTGTCGCGGCTATTGCGCGAGGATGCGCGGCTGCCCGACGCGCCGACCTTGCCCGCGGGCTACGGCCTGCGCTGGCAAAAGGCCTGGGGTGACGCGGTAGTGGCCGCTGCCGCACGCGCGCTTGGCACCGAGCCGGCGACCGATTTGACGTTGAAGGATGCCGCGCAGACCGCGCATTGGGCCGAAACACTCGGCGGCGAAAGCCTGGCGCCCGGCCATGTCCGGCTGGTCCGCAAGGGCGCGCTCGCCGAACTGCCGGGGTTCGAGGAAGGCGCCTGGTGGGTGCAGGACCTCGGTGCCAGCCTGCCGGCGCGACTGCTGCGCTACAGCGCCGGCGATGCCGTGCTCGACCTGTGCGCGGCACCGGGCGGCAAGACGCTGCAACTGGCGGCCGCCGGTGCCAAGGTCATGGCGCTCGACACGTCGGATTCACGGCTTGAACGCGTCAGCGAAAACCTCGAACGCATGGGGCTGACCGCCGAAATCGTCGGTGCCGATGCGCTGGCGTGGCGGCCCGAGCACCCGTTCGGTGCCATCCTGCTCGATGCACCGTGTTCGGCGTCGGGCGTGTTCCGCCGCCATCCCGATGTGCTGCATCTGAAGGGCAGCCGCGATTTGAAGCCGCTGCTCGCCATTCAGGCGCAGTTGCTCGACCGCGCCTGCGACTGGCTGGCGCCGGGCGGATCGCTGGTGTTCAGCACGTGCAGCCTCGAACCCGAAGAAGGCGAAAAGCAGTTGGCGGCGCTGCTGGCGCGGCGCAGTGACATGACCGTCGACGCCATCACCGCCGCCGAACTGCCCGCCGGCCTGTCGCCCAACCCCGGCGGCTGGCTGCGCACGCTGCCCGGCGACCTTGAAGATGCCGGCGGCATCGACGGATTTTTCATGGCGCGGCTGGTCAAGTCGGCCTAAATTCAACGCCTTCGACTGCAATGCCCGGGAGGCCCATGATGAAGACCAATTTGAAGCTGCTGCTGATTGCCGGCGTCGCGCTGGCCGGCCTGTCGGGCTGTGCCACCAGCGAGAAGACCGCCGCCGCCGCGCCCGCGGTCCATCACTCGCTCGAGGGCGGGCCGTGGAAAGTCGTCAGTTTCGATGACGGCAGCATCGTCCCCGAAAACGTCAACGTTGACCTGACCTTCGACCCCGGTGACCACAACACCAGCCGCGTTTCAGGCAGCAGCGGCTGCAACCGCTTCAACGGCGGCTGGCAGCAGAACGGCAACTCCATCAAGCTCGGCCCGATCATGGGCTCGATGATGATGTGCGACGACGCCAAGATGAAGGTCGAAGGCAAGCTGCTCGCCGTGCTCAACGCCGCGTCAACCTTGAGCTGGGACGCCGACGGCACCGCCAAGATTTCGACCGCCGACGGCAAATGGGTCAAACTACGCCGCGCGGCATAAGTGCCTCCGGCGGGCAGGCCTGAGGCCTGCACCCAATTGTTTTGTGTTCGTCATTCACGCGCAGGCGGGAATCCATGTGTCACTGGCGGTGAAGACGGATTCCCGCCTGCGCGGGAATGACTGGGTGTCTTTCAAATGGGTGCAGGCCTCAGGCCTGCCCGCCGGAGGCCCTTCCTAAATCGTGCCGTCCGCGCGCAACCGCGCAATCTCGTCAGCGTCGTACCCCAGCTCGCCAAGAATGGCGTCGCTGTCGGCCCCCAGCAACGGCGCCGCGCGTCCCGGCAGCCGTTCGCCGTCGATCCTGATCGGGCTGGCGAGCACTTGCAGGTCGGCGCGGTCGGGGTGTGCGACGGTCTGCTTCATGGCGATGGTGTCGAGCCACGGGTTGTCGAGCGCCTGCGCCAGTTCGTTGACCGGTGCGATGGGCACATGACCTTCGAGGCGCGCGCACCAATGCGCGGTCGGCTGCGTTTCGAACAGCGCGTCGAGCAGCTGCGTCAGCGTTTCGCGGTTGGCGCGGCGGTCGGCGGGGGTCAAAAAACGCGGGTCGTGCGCGAGTTCGGGGTGGCCGATGCGCTGCACGAGGATTTCCCAGAACTTCGGCAGCTGCGCCATGACGAACATCCAGCCGTCGGCGGTGCGGAACATCTGGCTTGGCGTCGCCGTCGGGTGGGCGCCGCGCGGCGCGCGCGGGGTGACGTCGGCTTCGTTCATGTACCAAAGCGCCGGATAGCTCGTCTGGTGGACGGCGGCCGAGAACAGGTCGACATCGACATCGCGGCCCTTGCCGGTGCGCTGCGCGTCGAGCAATGCGGCGAGCAAGCCGACCGCCATCATCGTGCCGGTCATATAGTCGACCATCGACAGCCCGAAGCGCACCGGCGGGCCGTCGGGCTCGCCGGTCAGCGCGCAGAAGCCGGCTTCGGCCTGCATCAGATAGTCATAGCCCGGCCAGGTGGCACGGGCGTTGTCGCGGCCGTACGCCGAGATGTGTGCGCAGACGATCGCCGGATTGACGCTGGCGAGCGCATCATAGGTCAGCCCGAGTTTGGCGGGGATGTCGCCGCGCAGATTGTTCGCCACCGCGTCGCTGTTCAGCACCAGCCGGTGCAGCACGGCCTGGCCTGCGGGCGTGGCGAGGTCGAGCGTCAGCGAGCGTTTGTTGAGGTTGAAGGTTTGGAAATACAGGCTCTCGCCGTCGCGCAACCAGTGCGGCCCAACCGCTCGCGCGGTATCGCCGCCGCCCTTGCCACTACGCTGCGGCGGTTCGATCTTGATGACGTCGGCACCGAGTTGAGCGAGGAACAGCGTGCCGTACGGCCCGGCGCCATAGGCTTCGGCGCTGATGATGCGGATGCCGGCGAGCGGCAGCGCCCGGGGTGCGGTCATGCGCTCAAACTGCTTGCGGCGCGGCGCCGAAGCCGCGCGTCGGATGGCAGTCGGGCAGCTCGCCGTAATGGCCGCTGCCGCTGCGCCGGATGAAGATGCTCAGCCGCGCGACTTCGGGGCATGGCGTATAGGCCCAGCTGAATTCCCAGCCTTCGGGGTATTCGATGCCCGCCATCGCGGCGAAATGCGCCGGCGGCTCGCCGCTGCGCGCCATATAGGCCCCGAGCATCTGCTCGGCGCGGGCCTGCGCCTGCGGCTGGTCAAGTCGCACGGGTTTGCGCGCCTGCCACACCCACCACGCCAGTGCCAGCACTGCCGCCGCCGCGAGCAAACGGCGCAACGTCGAACGACGGCGCGAAGGGGCAGTGGTCGCCATGTCGGCCATCCTAGTGCGCGGGGCCACGCGCGGCCAGTGCCGCGACGCGCTGCGTCAATCGGTCAGTTCGTTCCAGGCATCCTTGAGCTTGGCGAAGAAGCCCGTCGAGTTGGGGGTATTCTTGCCACCCTCCTTGCCTTCGAGCGCCTGGAATTCTTCGAGCAATTCACGCTGCCGCGCCGTCAGCTTGACCGGGGTTTCGACATCGACCTGGATGACCAGATCGCCGAAGCCGTGGCCGTTCAACACCGGCATGCCGCGCCCGCGGACGCGGAACTGCTTGCCGGTCTGCGTGCCCGCCGGCACCTTGATCGTCGCGCCGGCCTTGTCGAGGCACGGCACTTCGATCTCGCCGCCGAGCGCCACGGTGGTAATCGAAACCGGCGCCTGTGCGAACAGCGTCGTGCCTTCGCGCTTGAACAGCCGGTGCGATTTCAGGTGCACGAAAATATACAGGTCGCCGGGAGGGGCGCCGCGCTCGCCGGCCTCGCCCTCATTGGCCAGCCGGATGCGCGTGCCTTCGTCGACGCCGGCGGGAATCTTCACCGACAGCGACTTTTCGCGCTCGACGCGGCCGGCGCCATGGCAATCGTCGCACGGGTCGCTGATGATGCGGCCGGCACCGCGGCAGGTCGGGCAGGCGCGTTCGACCATGAACAGGCCTTGCCGCATGTGGACGCGGCCCTGGCCGTTGCAGGTGGTGCAGGGTTTGGCGCTCGTGCCGGGCTTGGCGCCGCTGCCGGTGCAGGGCTCGCAGGTCACCGAAACATCGATGGTCAGCGCGGCGTCCTTGCCCTCGAACGCCTCTTCCAATGTCATTTCAAGGTCGTAGCGCAGGTCGGCGCCGCGCTGCGGACCACGGTTGCGACCGCGGCCCATGAACTCGCCGAAGATATTCTCGAAAATGTCGGAGAAGCCTTCGAAGCCCTGGCCGCCGCCACCGCCGCCCTGCTGGAACGCCGCCTTGCCGTACTGGTCATAGGCGGCGCGCTTCTGCGGGTCCTTGAGCACGTCATAGGCTTCGCTGATCGCCTTGAAGCGCGCTTCGGCGGCCGCATCGCCGGGGTTCTTGTCGGGATGGAACTGCATCGCCAGCCGGCGGTAGTTCGCCTTGATCACCGTGCCGTCGGCATCGCGCGTCGCCTCGAGCAAATCGTAATAGTCGATATCGATACTCATACAGCCGCCCCTGAAAGAAGGGCCTCCGGCGGGCAGGGCTGAGCCCTGCACCCATCAATTGGGTGCAGGGTCCAGACCCTGCCCGCCGGAGGCATTCTTTGGCCTTACTTCTTTTCGTCTTCGACTTCGGAGAATTCCGCGTCGACGACGTTGTCGTCCTTGGGCGCTTCCGGCTCGGGCGAGGCGGCAGCGGCCTGTTCGGCGGCATAGACCGCTTCACCCAGCTTCATCGCCACGGTGCCGAGTGCCGTCGTCTTGGCGGTCAGCGCGTCGGCGTCGCCGCCGTCGAGTACGCCCTTCAGGTCGGCAATCGCCGCTTCGATCTCGGCCTTGACCTCGGGGGTCACCTTGTCGCCGTGCTCGACGAGCTGGCGCTCGGTCGAGTGGACGAGGCTGTCGGCCTGGTTGCGCGCTTCGGCCACCGCACGACGCTTCTTGTCGTCTTCGGCGAACTTTTCGGCGTCCTTGACCATCTGGTCGATGTCGGCTTGGCTCAGACCACCCGACGGCTGGATGCGGATCTGCTGTTCCTTGCCGGTGCCCTTGTCCTTGGCATTGACCGCGACGAGGCCGTTGGCATCGATGTCGAACGTCACTTCGATCTGCGGCATGCCGCGCGGCGCCGGCGGAATGCCGACGAGGTCGAACTGGCCGAGCATCTTGTTGTCGGCGGCCATTTCGCGCTCGCCCTGGAAGACGCGGATCGTCACGGCGTTCTGGTTGTCGTCGGCGGTCGAGTAGGTCTGCGACTTCTTGGTCGGGATCGTCGTGTTGCGGTCGATCATCCGGGTGAACACGCCGCCCAGCGTTTCGATGCCGAGCGACAGCGGTGTCACGTCGAGCAGCAGCACGTCCTTGACGTCGCCCTGCAGCACGCCAGCCTGAATGGCGGCGCCCATCGCAACGACTTCATCGGGGTTGACCGACGTGTTGGGTTCCTTGCCGAACAGCGCCTTCACGAATTCGCGGACGCGCGGCATGCGCGTCATGCCGCCGACGAGAATGACTTCGTCGATCTCTTCCTTCTTGACGCCGGCTTCGCTGATCGCATCGAGGCACGGCTTGCGGGTGCGTTCGATGAGGTCGAGCACCAGCTTTTCGAGATCGGTGCGGGTGACCGTCTTGACGAGGTGCTTCGGGCCGTTGGCGTCCGCCGTGATGAACGGCAAGTTGACTTCGGTCGAGGCGCTCGACGACAGTTCGATCTTGGCCTTTTCGGCAGCTTCCTTGAGGCGCTGCAGCGCGAGCTTGTCCTTGCGCAGGTCGATGCCTTCGGTCTTCTTGAAGTCTTCCGCCAGGAATTCGACGACCTTGGCGTCGAAATCTTCACCGCCGAGGAAGGTGTCGCCCGAGGTCGACTTCACTTCGAAAACGCCGTCGCCCAGTTCGAGCACCGACACGTCGAAGGTGCCGCCACCAAGGTCATAAACCGCGATGGTCTTGGCGCCGACCTTGTCGAGCCCATAAGCGAGTGCGGCCGCGGTCGGCTCGTTGATGATGCGCAGGACTTCGAGACCGGCAATCTTGCCGGCGTCCTTGGTCGCCTGACGCTGTGCGTCGTTGAAATATGCGGGGACGGTGATGACCGCCTGCGTCACGGTTTCGCCGAGATAGGCTTCGGCGGTTTCCTTCATCTTCTGCAGGATGAACGCCGAAATCTGCGACGGCGAATAGTCTTCGCCACCGGCCTGGACCCAGGCGTCACCGTTGGGCCCCTTGACGATCTTGTAGGGGACAAGGTCCTTGTCCTTCTGCGTCATCGGATCGGTGAAGCTGCGGCCGATCAGGCGCTTGACCGCGAAAATCGTGTTCTCGGGGTTGGTCACCGCCTGGCGCTTGGCCGGCTGGCCGACCAGACGCTCGCCGTCCTTGGTAAATGCCACCTGCGACGGCGTCGTGCGCGCGCCTTCGGCGTTTTCGATCACCTTCGGCTGGCTGCCTTCCATCACGGAAACGCAGCTGTTGGTGGTGCCCAGATCAATCCCGATTACTTTAGCCATGTTCATCCTCATACAAGCGATATCAATGCAAAGACCGGCACCGCGCCCTTTGAAAGCAGCGCCGTGCCCGGTCACGCGAGGGCATATAGGGAGCGCCAAAATGCGCTACAAGCACCGGCGTGCGAGATTCCTTGCCGCCGGGCGCCGCCACGGCCTGCGGCAGCAGCGCGCGCGGCGCGCGACAGCGACGCGCAATGGACAGCGACAGTGCAGGACGCTAAGCGCGGCGCAACGACATCAAAGGAGCCCGCCATGCGCCACCTGTTCGCCAGCCTTGCCATGACCGCCGCGCTCGCCGCCCCCGTGCAGGCCGCCGCACCGATGATCCACGACGCCTGGGTGCGCTTGCCCGCCGTCGCCGGCCGCCCGGCCGCCGCCTATTTCACCGTGATGGGCATGGGTACCGCCGACCGGCTGGTCGAGGTCAGCTCACCGCTGGCGACGCGCACCGAAATGCACACGATGACGATGACGGGCGGCGTGATGAAGATGACGCCGATCGCCGGGGTCGACATTCCGGCGCGCGGCAATGTCGCGTTCAAGCCCGGCGGCAACCACGCCATGCTCTATACGCTGATGCCCGCTGCCAAGCTGGGGAGCCCGCTGCCGCTGGCGCTGCGCTTCGAAAAGGCCGGCACCGTCCTCGTCAACGCCAAGACCATCGCGGCGGGTGATCCGGCACCGACCGGCGACACGACGGGCCATAGCGCGCATTAGGCTGCCGCATGGCGCAAATCGACGCGCGGCCGCTGACGCCCGGCGAAGTGGCGCTGGCCGCTTCGGTGTTCGGCGACGCGCTCGATACGCGCGCTGTGACGTTGCGCCGTGCCAAATTCTGGCTGCTGCAGCCGGTGTGGGTGGTGATGGCGCCCGACGGCCACATCTGGTTCCACCCCGACGGCCATGCCTGGAGCGACGACTTCAGCGCCGCGCCGCTGCATGCGCGCGCGCTGTTCGTCCATGAAATGGTGCATGTCTGGCAGCGCCAGCGCGGCATCCGGCTGTGGCTGCGGCGCTACCCGCTGGCGCGCTACACCTACCGCCTCGTGCCCGGCAAGCCGTTCGGGCGCTACGGCATCGAACAGCAAGCGTGCATTGTCGAGGATGCCTACCGGCGGCGCGAATGCGGCGACGCCAATACGGCGGTCGCCGGGCTGATACCGTTCGGCAACTGGGCCTGACCTCCAGAACATCCGTCATCCCGGCGTAGGCCGGGACCCATCACCGGCAACAATCGCGCTGTCGTGGATGTCGATGGGTCCCGGCCTTCGCCGGGATGACGGAAGTAATTTAAGGGCGCGCGCAGTAGCCTCAAGTGCAACCGACGCGGCACCGAAGCCCTCAGCTTTCCGCCTTGGCCTTGGCAACGCTGACCAGCGACGGGCGCAACAGCCGGTCCTTGATCAGATACCCGGTCTGCAATTCACTGACGATATGCCCCGGCGTGTGCTCGTCGCTTTCGACTTCGATCATCGCCTGGTGCTTGTGCGGATCGAGCGGCTGCCCGGCGGTTTCAATCTTGCTGATGCCGTTGCGCGCCAGCACTGCGAGCAGCTCGCGCTCGGTCGCTTCGATGCCGGTGCGGACATTGTCGAAACCATCGGCGGGCAATGCGGCCACCGCACGGCGCAGATTGTCGGCAACGCCGAGCAGGTCGCGCGCAAACCCCGTCACCGCATAGGTCGAAGCGTCGGTCTTCTCGCGCTCCAAACGGCGGCGGACATTTTCGGTTTCGGCCGAAGCGCGCAGCAGCCGATCCTTGAGCGACGCAATCTCTTCGGTCGCGGCAATCAGCGCATCCTCGAAGCTCGGCGGGCCGGTTTCGGCCTCGCTCGCGCCAGTCTCGTTGTCGGGCAAAATCTCGTCACTCATGCAATCAACCTACTCAATGTTTTCGCGGTGTAATCCACCATGGGAACGATGCGGGCATAGTTCAACCGCGTCGGGCCGATGACGCCGATGACGCCGACCACTTGCGAGTCGCTGCCGCCGACACGATACGGCGCGGCTATAACGCTCGAACCCGAAAGCGCGAACAGCTTGTTCTCGGCGCCGATGAAGATTTTCATCGCCGCGGCGTTCTGCGCGAGTTCGAGCACCTGCACGAGGTCCTGCTTGCCTTCGATATCGTCGAGCAGCAGCCGCACGCGTTCAAGGTCGGTGGCGCCGTCATCGAGCAGATGCGCCTGGCCGCGCACGATCAGCACCGGCCGCGCGGCGCCGTCGGCCGACCATGATGCCAGCCCGGCGTCGACCAATGTCGCGGTCAGCGCGTCGATCGCGGCGCGGTCATCGGCGATCTCGCGCGCCAGTTGCGCCGCGGCGGCGCTGAGCGTCAGCCCCGACAGCCGCGCGTTGATATAGTTCGCCGCCTCGATCAGCACCGTCGCGGGCAAATCGGCGGGCAAGTCGAGCACGCGGTTTTCGACCGAGCCGTCGGCGCCGACCAGGATCGCCAGCGCCTTGCGCGGCGCCAGCGCGACAAAGTTGATCTGCCGCAGCACCGGCTCGGCCTTGGGCACCAGCACCAGCCCGGCGCAGGCGCTCAGACCCGACAGCACCGCGGTGGTGCGCGTCAAAAGTTCGGTCATCGGCGAGCCGGCCTGGATGGGTTGCTCGATGGCGGCGCGTTCGGCCTCCGAGGGTGCGGCCGCCTGCATCATCCCGTCGACAAACAGCCGCAGGCCGAGCTCGGTCGGCTTGCGCCCGGCCGACACATGCGGCGCCGCGAGCAGCCCGAGTTCCTCAAGGTCCTGCATGACATTGCGGATCGATGCCGGCGACAGCCCGAGCGCGCCGAGCTTCGACAGCGTCCGCGATCCCACCGGCGCACCGCTGGCGAGATACGAATCGACGATCTGGCGAAACACTTCGCGCGCGCGTTCGTTGAGTTCGGGGATGGACGGTGACTGGTTCACGCCGCCAATGTAGGGTGGCGGATGCGGGTTGTCATCGGCTGCGGCGTCACCCGCGCAGATGACAGCGAGCCGCCAACACGCTACTGGCAGCCCAGCAACCCATTTTCCGACACCCAAATCCCAAGGATTCCGCCCATGCGCCCCTCCGGCCGCGCCCCCGATGCGATGCGCAGCATCGAAATGATCCCCGGCTTTGCGCTGCACGCCGAAGGGTCGTGCCTCGTCAAGTTCGGCAACACCCATGTGCTCGTCACCGCCAGCGTCGAAGAACGGCTGCCGCCGTGGTTGCGCGGCAAGGGGTCGGGCTGGGTGACGGCCGAATACGGCATGTTGCCCCGCGCCACGCACACGCGCGGGTCGCGCGAAGCCGCGAAAGGCAAGCAGTCGGGCCGCACGCAGGAAATCCAGCGGCTGATCGGGCGGTCACTTCGCGCCGTCACCGACATGAAGCTGCTCGGCGAGCGCCAGATCACGCTCGATTGCGATGTCATCCAGGCCGATGGCGGCACCCGCACCGCATCGATCTCAGGCGCCTGGGTGGCGCTGCGCATGGCGATCGACGGCATCATGGCGAAGAACAACCTGAGCGTTGACCCGTTGCTGGCGCAGGTCGCGGCGGTCAGCTGCGGCATCCACAACGGCAATGCCGTGCTCGACCTCGACTATATCGAGGACTCTGACGCCGGCACCGACGCCAATTTCGTCATGACCTCGACCGGCGGCCTCGTCGAAGTCCAGGCCACTGCCGAAGGCGCGCCGTATGACGAGGAAGCGCTGTTGCGGCTGCTGCGGCTGGCGCGCATCGGCTGCAACGACATCTTTGCGGCGCAGCGGGTCGCGACCGGACGTTGATGCGGACGCTGATGCGCAAGCTATTGGCCGGCCGCCTCGTGCTGGCGACGCACAACCCCGGCAAGGTCGTCGAAATCGCCGAGCTGCTCGGGCCGTTCGG
>ERZ724517.1535-NODE-1535-length-12635-cov-3.844992_pt1 | contig 12635 bp, 12 predicted proteins | sample MGYA00376050_ERZ724517 | MGnify/ENA primary metagenome ERZ724517 (study PRJEB28724, sample SAMN07190886) | activated sludge metagenome | isolation source: activated sludge of sewage treatment plant in Hong Hong | place: USA: Christiansburg, Virginia | collected... | reverse complement strand
AAACGCCAGCGAGGCGAGAACAGCGATGATGCCAACAACGACCATCGCGCCCACAAGGATCATGCTCGAGCCTGCGTTCTTCTTAGCCATGATTTCCAGGGTCAGCAGTGTATCGGGAGCCGGGGAAAGCAATTCTGAATCAGCTGGGCGAAACCGTTTATTGATCAGGACTGTCAAAGCCGATCAATCGGGATCTGCCTCACTGAAACCACTGAAACGACGTTTAACCTCAGCCACCCGTCATCTTCGCGATTCACGCAGCTTTCTACAGCCCAGAAAATCACTCATAATGTGTGCGCTGAATCACAATCAATTCAGACGCTGCTCTCAAGAGAGACGCCCCATTTCTGAATCACTCCTTGCTGGCTGACAAACTGTCACCGTCCATTCGCAAACAGAAAGCCCTATTCATGTCCAAAGACCTCGCCGAACTGAGTCTTACCGAGCTCAAGAAACTTCAACGCAAGATCGAGACTGAACTGCAGAAGCGCGAACGTACTTCCCGCTCCCAGTTGCTCAAGAGTATGGAAAAACTCGCTCAGGAAGCGGGCTACAGCCTGTCGGAAGTCCTGGGAAAGAACGAAGCTCCGGTTGCAGTCACGGCGCCCAAAGAGAAGAAAGCGGGCAAGCCGGCAAAGAAGAAGGCGGTGAAGGACAAGAAGCCTTCGGTCATCAAGTTCCGCAACCCTGCCAATCCCGATCAAGGCTGGACCGGACATGGCAGAAAGCCCAACTGGGTCGTCGAGCATCTGCAGAATGGCGGCGCTCTTGAGGCACTTGCCGTGTCAAATCCGACCACGTAAGGGACACGTAAATCGCGTGCTCCCGCTGGGGGCACGTGTGGCGAAGCAGGCTGCCGCCTAGGATGCCGGCTCGCTGGCGCCACCAACTTGGCCAACGGCCGCTTGGGCCAAGCACCTATATCAGCGTATCCGACTGAACCGGCAGCTTCGGCCAAGGAAGAGCCTGTCGAGCGAGCGACAGCGCCTCGGCCCTTAGCAGGGTGATGCAAAACTATTTTGCGCCGTCATAAACGATGTTATCGGGGGTCTCTTCACCCCTACCGCCCCGAAAAAATGGCATACAGGCCGTTCTGAGAGGTCGTCATATTTTTTCGGGCCCGGATTTCTACTTTTGCATCACCCTGTTAGCTGACGGTCACGGCGAGCGGAAGGAATGGCAGCCATGAGGCAGTCAGCTGTCGCCTGAGCTACTTCAAAGCTGAATGGCAGCGTTCTCGACAGCTGGTAGGCTGGAGCCGACCCTGAACTGCCTGATGATTTTGGCAAGGTTGAAGTCGGCTTTCTGATCCTCAAGCGGCCAGTCGTTTCCGTAGGCTGACCGCCTCGTCCTCGGCCTGAGCGGTCATCGAGAAATTTCGGGCGAGCGCCAGCTTTGGCTTCAAGCCGACGTTACATTGACGTAGTATCTGTGCCGCTGGCAGTCGTACCAGACGGAATTGAGCCGCGATCGTGCTCTGGGGACTTTCGTGAACCAGAGGCGCCTCTTCGGCGAATTTTCTCCGTGAGGCACCTTAGAAATGCGAAAGGCCGAACACAAGATTCGCCCCCTCTCCCAGCCCGCTCTCAAGGATTATCTGGAGCGATTTCGGGTTGCCCTGCTTTGGGACCCGATCCGGGCTGAACAAAGAGCGGCAATACCAAGCCCTTAATCCCTGCGTGGATCGCAAGCGAGTATACGTGCTCACGTACAAAGGGCAGGAGCAGGAACGGTGCGTTTATCTTCGCCCACGAAGTTAAATGTTCAAACTTGAACTTGGAATAGTCGACTATGAAGTGCCCAAGAAGCTCCACCTCAACGGAAAACGCAGGCAAAACTTCGTCTTCTTCCTGTTCGCCTTCCCCCGTCGTTTCTGACGTGGAAATTGGGTCGGCGAGAACTCGCAGCCCCACCGAAATGTTGGGGTCACCCTCTGTAAATTCGGATCGTCCGATTTCCAGCTTCAGCGAAACCTCCCCTTCGTAGTCGCGCGCGACCAGAGGATCATTCACTGTCACATTCAGCTTGTGAACTGTGATCTCCCTAAGCTGAATTGGGTGATGTTTAAATTTTCCCTGCATCATGCGGCAAGAACGAATTGTTCATCGTTCGCTGCGAGCCACTCATCTGCCAACAGAACGTCATCGTAGCTAATGCTTTGAGAGAGCAGATACCTTTCAATATCTTGCTTGGAGAATGCCTCATCTAAACTCAAAGTAGGTAGCAAGCCCCATGAGCACGAAACAGCCTGATACACCTTCACCAGAGGGTGATCGGCAACTCCATCAAGCTTCTCCCGAAACTCTGCGTCGCTCAGCTTCGCGATTCTTTCAAAGACTCTTTTGAATAGATCATCCATTTTATACCTCAACTAGCTCGATATTGCAGATGGCACCCAGCGCATGGGGCATCACGATATAGCTTGCGGCTTGCTTGGTTGCCCAATAAACGTAGGGCGCCTCTCTCTCACCGCTAATTATTCCAGGCACATCGACTTCCGCTCTTACTACCCCAAAGCAGAAGCCTTGGACTTCCTCTATTTCCTTAAGCAGAACGGCACGTAGTTTGTTGAAATCGTTTTTTGTGCTCTGGATTTTTCTTTCCTCTGCTGTCTTAATTAACAGTTCAAGGAATGATTCAGAGCTTGCATCGAAGTAAACATTGTCACCTACCTCTATATGAGCTTTGAGTATCGCTAGCGACGGATCGGCGTCGCCTTCGTAAGCATTACATTTTTTACCCGCGAACCGCCACCAATTAGCCGCGAGCCGTCTCGCGAGAGACATGTCCTCGTCGTAGGCCCAGAAATATGCGCCTGCGCCCAACTGACCGTCGGCACTAGCCTGGAACTCTTCTGAATCTACGATCGCTTCGGCGCGTGATTTTGATGTGCCATGCGTTCCCTTCAACAATATGCTGGAGCTCTCCGAGAATGACATTTAGATGCAGCTCATACCTTTTCTTGCCTGTCCCAGCCTTGACTGGTCGGGATGCTACCTGTGTCCGGGAAGCTCTTGTTGCTCCGCGCATCGTTACGTTAGCTTGGAAACCAGGTTCCCAACTCTAGCACAAGTAGCCTTCTCGGAAACCGCCAAGGACGACGGTCATGCCCACTTGGGGGATCGACGAAGGCATGAGGGTGATCGCGCCTGACGTCGCCTCCACGCGGCAACACACTTCAACAGAGGCGACGATGGCCAGGCAGTTCCTCACAATCTTCGGAGCCCGCTAGAACGCGTACTTTCGCTGCATCGCGGTCATTGCCTGCCTTCAGTCGAATGGCCGCGACAGTTCCTGCCGGCCGAAGGCCGGGAAAGCTGTCGTTCAGCATTCAAGTACGCTGGGCGACAGCTGACTGTCTCATAGCTGCCACTCTTTCCTCTGAACGTGAACGTCGGCCTTGGCCGAGATACAGCCGCTGATCCGACGGGCTCTTCCTCGGCCAAAGCTGCCGTCCGCACGCCGGATCACGGAGGGGCGTTTTTAGTCGGCCCTGAACAATCAGGCCGTCCCTTTCCCCACGCGGGCTGAGGGCCTCTGAGGGCTTGCCGAATCCTCCAGTTTCCAGTGCAATCACATTCACTTTCTGGAAGATTGGGAGTGCAGGTTCGCGATGACGACTCCGGACTTTTTCCGCGCCCGGCTCGATGCGATGATCGACCTACGTCACCCGCTGGCCGTATTGGCAACCCGCATGCCGTGGGCCGAGATCGAATCGGCACTGGCACCGTGCTTTGCCCGTCAGGATCGCCAAGGGCGTCCTATCGAAGGCCTGGATCTGTTTGGCCCGAGCTTGCAGATGGCCGGAGCGGGTACGAGCCCGGCAGGGCGGCGACGCCTTCCGATCCGGCTGATGGTTGGGCTGCTGTACCTCAAGCACGCCTTCGGCGAGAGCGACGAGAGCGTTGTGCAACGATGGGCGGAGAATCCCTATTGGCAGTTCTTTTGCGGCGGCGAGTACTTCGAGACCCGACTGCCCTGCGACCCGAGTGGCCTGACACGCTTCCGTCGTGCGCTGGGGGACGCGGGGGTGGAGGAACTCCTGGCCAAGACCATCGAGGCCGCCGTCTCGATGAAGGCCATCGCCCCGAAGGACCTGGAGCGGGTCATCGTCGATACCACGGTGCAGGAGAAGGCCATTGCCTTTCCCACCGACAGCCGGCTGCTCGAGGTGGCCCGGCGCAAGCTGGTGCTGATCGCCAAACGGTCTGGCGTGGTGCTGCGCCAGACCTTTGAGAAGGAAGGTCGCAGCCTCAGGCGGCGGGCCGGTGGCTACGCCCACGCCAGACAGTACCGGCGCCTGCGCCGGGTGCTCAAGCGCCAACGCACGGTCCTGGGCCGGGTCATGCGGGACCTGGAGCGTCGCCTGCCGCAGATGGCCGACGGCATCAAGGAGATGGCCACCCTGTGGCTCGAACGAGCCCGGCGCATCCACACCCAGCAGCCCAAGGACAAGAACAAGCTCTACGCCCTGCACGCACCGGAAGTCGAGTGCATCGGCAAGGGCAAAGCCCGTCAGCCCTATGAATTCGGGGTCAAGGTGGGCATTGCCACCACCGAGAGAGGCAACCTGATCGTCGGCGCCCGGGCCTTTCCCGGCAATCCCTACGACGGCCATACTCTCGCCGAGCAGATCGAGCAGGCGACGATCCTGATGCAGGACGTCAAAGGCGCCCCGAAGCCCCGCACCGCCATCGTCGATCTGGGCTATCGGGGTGTTGAAGTGCCGGGGGTCGAGATCATCCACCGCGGCCGGATCAAGAGCCTGAGCATCAAGGCGCGCCGACTACTCAAACGCCGTCAGGCGGTTGAGCCGGTGATCGGGCATCTGAAGGACGACTGCGGACTACGGCGGAACTGGCTGAAGGGATCGGAAGGGGATGTGCTGCACCCGGTGCTGTGTGCTGCCGGGTACAACCTGCGCTGGTTGATGCGGGCTATTGCCCGCTTGGGGCTGAGGGCCCTTTGTTCGCTCTGGCTTCTGCTTGGAATGCTTCGGCGGGTGCTCAGCGACGACCGCTCCTGGCCGGTGGGCCGGCGGCTGGAAGTTGCTAATTGAATATTTCAGGACCGACCAATGAAGAGGTAACCATATCCGTCGTCAGCAAGTATCAGCTAGGCAACGCGACCCGATACTTGTCCAGAAAATGTGCTTCCTTAGCACGACGAGCGGCCGCGGCAAGCTGCTCCGCGCGCTCCTGAACCACCGGTGTCAACCGCACAGACTCAACGGACACGACGAGCCGCTTCTTCGCCTTGACGAGCGAAGCGTGCTTTTTCAAGAGAAGGCTTCGAGCGGGTCGCTTCATAGTATGGGGTCTGAACATTCGAACACCGTCCCCGCGGATCGAAGTCGCTGAGATACTAGGACAGAAAAGAGATTGCGCGCAATCCGTACATTCCTGCAGTCATGGCGAGACTGTAGGATGTGTTATTTAGTCGGCCCTGAACAACCAACCCACCCTTCCCCCACGCGGGCTGGGGCTCTCTGAAGCCTTGCCGAATTTTCCAGTTTCCAGTGCAATCACATTCACTTTCTGGAAGATTGGGAGTACAGGTTTGCGATGACGACCCTGGACTTTTTCCGCGCCCGGCTGGACGCAATGATTGATCTGCACCACCCGCTGGCGGTACTGGCAACCCGCATGCCGTGAGCCGAGATCGAATCGGCGCTGCCGTGCTTTGCCCGTCAGGACCGCCAAGGGCGTAGGGTGGAAGGCCTGGATCTGTGCGGCCCAACCTTGCAGGTGGCTGGAGCGGGTACGAGCCTGGCAGGGCGGCGATGCCCTCCGATCCGGCTGATAGTCGGGCTGCTGTAGCCTCCCACAAATGATGACAGACTAGATCTGGATGCGGAGACAACGATGACTGACAAGAAAGAGATCGACGCCCGCACGGCCGAGCGGCTACTGGCTGTCTGGCGTGCCTTGCGTGAAGGCAAGCTGAATGTGGCTCCGCAATTCCGCGAATTAGCCGAGGAGTTCATGGCCGCGCCGCTGACCATAGTCGGCCTTGTCGACACGAGCCACATGTCCGAAAAGGCACTTTCCTTTGGCCACACATCAGGCATGGCACTCGACTTCATGGTGCAGCGCGAGCCGGAACAGCCCCTCCCGTCATCCTTGCCCATGGCTGAGGCTCAGCCCGAACTCTTCCGGCTGTTTGCGCAGCTCTTTGCCGCCCTGACTGGCAGGGCGGTCGCACTGGTTGCGAACGAGCAAGAGATCAAGGAGCGGATGCTCTGGCGCCTCAAGCACGAGTCCGACGCGATGTCCGAGGCGGTGAACGCAGCATCGGATGAGCTGGCGGCTTTCTACAGCTCTAACGCAGTCAAGCTCTTCCAGCACGCGAAGTCGCTTGGCGGCATGCGCCTAGTAACCGGTGGGCAACTCGCCTTCGGTCCGTCGGCACTCAATGCTGTCCGCATTACGGGTCTCTACGCCGACACGCAACTGCTCCCCGATCCTGTGTACCCTTTTCTTTCGGCCGACCTGCACCTGAACGCTAAGCCTCTCCAGCTCGCAAACTCGCTCTTCTACATCCTCCAGTTGCGCCCGTTGGTTGACGCCGGGCTGCCCGTTCCGCCGGTGTTTGTATTCCCGAGCTTCGAAGAAGGCCTCGAAGAGCACGACGCCCACACCAAGCATGGCATCGAGCGACTGGCCATCAGGATGGTAGCCCCCCTCTGCGAGGGCACTGTTGCGTCGGTGGGCGAATTGTTCGAGTACGCGAACAAGCATGGTGAGCCGTTTGCGCAGGCGCTTCTGGCAAGCGGGCTCTTCATCCCGCCAGGCGCGCAACCTGACCAACGGTTTGGCGTGGCGAAGGCAGCGAAGGCGTACATCACGGCGCTCGAAGGCGTTCGGTCCGAAGAAATGCTCGCCAAAATGAAGGCGCTGCCGAAAGGCGTTCTGCTATTAAACGGCGTCCTCGAGCGGATACGCCCGCACTATCACCTCCTCGAAAACGCTACTGAACTTGGTGCGCAGCCTCTGCTGTCGCAGCGCGCGCACTGGCACTACTTTGAGAAGTGCGCGCAGGCGAACGCCGAAGACCTGCGGCGCAAGAGCGTCCTGTCCGAGCAAGCATTTCTGACCCTGCGAGCCGTCCAAGATGACAGCCTGTCCTGGCTGGCGACGATCCCCATACAGACGCTCACCGAGCTGATCGCCAACAACGAACATCGCTGGCTCCGCGAGGAGCTGAACAAGTACACGGCGCAGCTCGCTGGCGGCGAGGCCATCGATACCAACGACATGGTGCGCGAAGTGAGCTTTGGCCTCGCTTCGTTGGTCCAGCGGCAGCAGAGGGCCATGAACGACATTGAGCGGAAATACGCACCCAAGAAGGTGGCGGCGTACCTCGGCGGCGGGTCAGGCCTCGCCATAGCGGCTGTAGCCGCGTTGCTTCCAAGCCTTTCACCGCTGCTTAGTGTTGCGATTCCGGCTGCAGCGGCGGCTACGGCCGTTGGTAGCGGCGTTCTTGGCTTTGGCAAGGAGAAGATCGGAGAACAGGTGGAGAAGCGCCAAGCCGAACGCTCGATGCTCGGGGTCCTTGCGACGGTCCGTCCCCGCTGAAGTCGTCCAGCGTGCAGCGTTGCTGGTTTGGTCCGAGATACTTGCGCGGGTCACGAGCGATGGGCTGATCTCGGACGGCAGCGATCCCGCCAAATTTCTAATACCGGTCGGGCAAAAGATTCGTCGTTATCAGCGATGGCGACCGCAGCGCCGCACTGCGACCTGCCAAGGGCAGGGAGGACTATCATCCAGAGATCTCCATCGAGAAGATATCTCAGAACGTCCAGGAGACGACGCTTAGTCCGAGGCTGTGAGAGAGGTCGACGCTCCTTCATCCTGGCCGTACTCCGGAGTGCTTAACGAGCGATGGCCGATCCGGAATGCGTAACGTGGCGTCCACGACCATGAGGGTCCTACGATACCGAGTGTGTTACTCGTAAAGGCTCCTATCGAGCCTCGCCGGCGGAACGCGTTAACCTTATCCGTGCCGGGATTGAACTCGAATTTGCTGCTCCCTCATGCATTTCTCTTGACCAGGCCGCCCCGCCCCCCAACGCTACAAGAGCGTGTCGTGGCTTGGAATGCCGATCGCAACCACCACGCGGTGCATATTCACTGGCACTCCAGACGATGGCCTGCTGCTACCCGCCACACTCCACTGGGTGATCTATTAGCACACACCGTTCGATCTCTAATCTTCCTGACAGACCCAGCCATAATTCACCGCTCCACCCCATGATCAAGAACACCATGGGCGCTTGCCGCTGGCTGCAGATCTTGCGCCACTCGCTGAGATCGGTCGCGGATGGGCTGGGATGGAGCTCCGGATGAGTATGCCATTCGCCCAAATAGTCTATCTTCCTGCCGCTCTCGTTCCACTGGTGAAGCGCGATCTCCTGGTGATGGCGGGCGGAACGCTTGAATAGATAGCGCCAGCCGCGATCACCGGCCTGCGGTGCTGTAGCCATGGTCACTTGCAAATGGGCACCGCGCCGGTACCCCAGCAGGATCCCACCGGATTCAGGCTTACTGGTGCTGTCCTGCCAGTGCCTGTCCATCAACGCCAAGGGCTCGGCCTCAACGAGGACCTGCCCAGCGCAGAGGCACAGGCCATGCCAAACTAGGGCCGAGCGCATGCCGGACATCCATCCATCCGGGTCAGGTTCTGGTTCTTCACCCTGTAGACATCCGCGTTTTCCTGGCTGCGTGTGCGAAAACGCGGGGATGGATCCCCCTGAAGCCAGCCGCAAACCATATCGGCGGCAAGAGCCGCCGCCTGCATCGGGGCGGACACCGCATATGGCGTGTACGCGCGGCACCCGTCCGTGCGCTGCAGAGGCTCCGTCTTGAGTAAAGGAAACCGTTCCTTGCGATGGAAGCGTGCATCGGGAACAAGGAGACAGCGGTAGCAGGCCCCGCCTTCCGCATCTGCCCATAAGGCTTGCACAGACTCCCCATTGCCACGAATCCACACGTGCAGCAGGGGTGTAAGGGTCCCGCGCTGTAGCCGTAGTCCATTCAGGTACTCGCTCACCGACTCCTCGCCCGTCGCATCTACGATCAGTTCAGCCGCGAACAGTTCCGCATGATCAAACGCGCTGCAGGCATGGGCTTCGATGGCCGAGTGGGGAAACTGGCGAAGCAGTTCGTCCCTCAAAGCTCCTGCCTTGGTCTGCATCAGTGCGGGGTAGCCCAAAACATGACGTCCCAGGTTCTCCGGCCCAAGGTCATCGGGATCGATAAGTTTGAGTCGTCCGAGCTTGCCAGTGCCTCCACCCAATCGCACCAGCGCGGCTGCAACAAACGAGCCGATTGCACCGCACCCCACCACGGTCACCCGCTTGTTGTAGAGGTCTTGGTAGCTAAGGTTCCTGCTGTGCACGAAGCGACTGCCCGCCTCGCGCAGCGCCATGCGGAACAGATGCTGAACGCCACCGGCGTTGTGCAGGTAATTCCGGTAGCACTTGGGGCTGTTGGCGTACCCCAGCCGTCTGATCTGATCCAAGTCGAAACCAAAGCCGATCCACCCTACCGGGGTTTTGACCGCAAAGGCGGCATAGGTTTGCTGCAGGTAATCCTTCTCGCCGAGCGCTTTCTGGATCCCGGCGTACAGGTTGCAGTCCCAGCTTCGGACCCAGACGAAGAGCTCCTTCACTGTCTGGGGCATCTGCGCTGGCACGCGCGGGGGAACAGCGGTCTGGAACAACCAGCATCGATATCGTGATGCCGTCACGGTGGCCCCCAGCGACCGAGCCAGCCGATGCGCTTCGTCCGGGTCGCAGGACACGAGGGCATGCTTGCGCTCCCCCTTCCTCATGATGAAATACTTGGCGGTCGTTGCCTGCGGTTGGATATCGCCCAGAAAAACGGTCCACGGCAAGGACAACTGCCCGTACTCCCAATGAGCCGGGAATTCGCTCTGGATGTCGTCAATGCGGTACTCCGGATTGGCAACGATCCGATCCAGCATGACGGTAGCTTGATCCAGACATTGGGCCATCGCAGTGGCAGGATCGTAGCGATCCAAGGTCACCGCGCCCGGTGCGAAGTAGCACAGGTGGCCTAGAACATCGACGTGGGGCATGAGCGCGGGGAGAAAGGCCGGGCGCTTAACCAGCGAGATCCGAGGGTACTCCAGGAAATTCCAGTCCTCGATGGTCAGCTTGACGGGCACTGGCCCTTTGGCGCACGGCAGCGAGCCTACGAAAACGCGACGAGGCGCCCGCGCCGCCACTGGGTGAAATCCACGACTTCGCAGCAGCCTCAGCGATTCGCCCAACGCCGTCACGTGATCGTGCCTTCAGCCAGCCTTAGTGGAAGGGATCACCGGCGCCACCACGCGCGATGCGGGCGTATTGCGAATGGCGTCCGGATCGCTGTCGAACTCCACACGTGTACTGTCCATCGGCAGACGCTCACCGAACTGCTGACGCAAGCGGGCAACCACTACCTCCTTCTCGTGCAGCGCCGACTCGCGCGCTTGGAACAATTGAGCAGCCAACTGACCGAAGCGCTGGGCGGCAGCCTCGCGATCGGCTTCCTGGAGTCGGTTGAAATCTTCCAAGCCATCATCAATGCCCGGCTCCCGGATTTCACCCAGGAAGGCACGACTCAGGCGCCGGGCGGCATCCTCAAGCGCACGATCGTCGCGGCCAGCGCGTGGCTCGAACCCCTGCGCCACTGCAATCATGATCGATACCGAACTGGGGCCGCCCTGCTGCCACTGGTAGTCACGCCAAGCCTTCAAGCAGCGACAGACCCGGCGCAGTTGCGGGCCGTGCTCCTCGAAGCGGTCCGTGAACCAGTTAGCCACGACCTCGGGGTCCGAAGGCTTCCATTCACCCTTGCGCGTCGCCATGACCACGCTGTCCAAGTCTTCCCACTGTTGTCGGATCTCAATGGCCTCTGCGAAATCGATGCTCTCCATGCTAGCGGAGTCGTACGCGGCATGTGCTTTGGCCAAGGCAGCCAAGGCAACCGATTCGGTGATTTTCTCGAACTCCTCCACAGGTGCCGCATACAATGGAACATCAATGTGCGCCCAAGACGCCACCTGGATACGGATGCAAGTGGCCTTGCCAGGAAGAAGTTCCCACTCCTCCTTGTCGCAGAGTTCCTCCAGGAGTTGCTCGACTAGGACGAAGTAGGCCTTCGCCATATCATGGGGCGGCCCGTTCTCCTCCCACACGGTGACCGGCAGGTAGACCCCATAGTCCCAGTCCATTTCCTGGGGCGGCATCATGGCCGGCACGACACATGTGTCGTAGGACCATGAGCCTTGCGTCCGGAAACGCGGTGTAACGCTGCGGTCCATACCGAGGACGGTTTTGGTAGCCAGGCTGATTCGCGGCTTGAGGTGGGTCTCGATCTTTTTGACACACGACCGCAGATAGCGGCGCTGTTCCATGTCGGGGCGAATGCGACTCTCGAACGCATCCGCATCCCCCCCACTTTGGAAGAATAGTTTGGGAAACTTTAGCATTGGGCTTCTCGGGCGGCGTTAGGGCCGTAGTAGAACTTAGGTGGAGCGCAGTGGTGATGCAGAAACGCCTGACAGTCCTCGCGGCCCAGGCAAATCTTTGATTTCTCCGAGGCGGCGCCGATCAACACCTCGCGCGCGGGCCCATTGGTCTTATCCAGCGCAACGGCCCCGGCCCGCTCGTCGGTCAGCACATCATCCAATGGCACGTAGCGAGCTCCCAAACGATGCTGGAGCATGAAGTCACAGAGCGACTCCTGGACCGAGATCGACAGCCCAAACAGCCGCTTTGGCATATTGGCGGGATGAATTCCACCCCAATCGTAGGTTCCTCCACTGCGGTTGCGGCGAGGGTCCGCAGTAAACTTTGAGGACATAGTGCCAATGGACATCAGGTGCACGGCCTCGGGCTGTTGACCGAGAAAGGTCTGGGCCTCGTGAAGAGCCAGCAGCCCGGGTGCATTTGCGTAAAGGCCACCATCCACGTACTGGTTGTTGTTGAAAGTGTGCCTGGGAAAATATGCGGGGGCCGCACTCGTCGCTAGGGCAACATCCACCAAGCGGAACTGATGATCGCGCTTGAACGACGCGTGATGGGGCGTCTTAAACAGTTGCGGCTGTCCCGCCGAATAGTTGATCGCGGGCACAATGACCGGGTGCTTGCAGGCACCCAGCGTCTTCTCACCGAAAAGCTCCGCTGCGCTCAGCAGTCGCTTCAGGGGCTCCGGGGAGTATGGAGCACGCAGGATCCCCCACAGTGAGAAGCGGCGTCTGAAGATCTCCTGCCCATGTTGCTCAAAGAGTTTGACCATCTGCTCGGCGGGAATCTCCATAGCAATCGCCAAAGCCAAAATTCCGCCAATGGACGTGCCGGCGATCAAGTCGAACCGTCGGGCGATGGGGCCACCGATATCCTCTTCCAGATCAGCCAAGATCTTAGCCGTGTAGAGCCCGCGATAGCCCCCTCCGGAAAGCGCCAATACCTGAAAGCGCGCTTGTTTTGAATCCATCCTTTGCATTACGCCTCGATGGTGTGGGTCCAAGCAGGAAGCCCACTTTCAGATAGGTACTCCACCAGCGGCGGACTACCAAAGAACTGAACTCGGCCACCGGACATAAAGGCCAAGGCCGACTGATCG
>ERZ724517.1533-NODE-1533-length-12646-cov-7.580494_pt1 | contig 12646 bp, 11 predicted proteins | sample MGYA00376050_ERZ724517 | MGnify/ENA primary metagenome ERZ724517 (study PRJEB28724, sample SAMN07190886) | activated sludge metagenome | isolation source: activated sludge of sewage treatment plant in Hong Hong | place: USA: Christiansburg, Virginia | collected... | reverse complement strand
CCAAACCGGCAGCCAAACCGGCAGCCAAACCGGCAGCCAAACCAGCAGCCAAACCAGCAGCCAAACCAGCAGCCAAGAAACGCCCGGCCTAGGCAGGCGCTGAAGCGGAACGCCGTCAGCGGCGGCTGCTTCCTCCGCTCAATTGATCCAAGGCAAAAGAGTGGCCGGCACCCTGATCGGGGTGCCGGCCATCTTTGTTTTCAGGGCTGGCGTTCCAGGACTGCGCGACTTCGCTCAGCGATAGCGCAGAGCGCCGGCGTTCCGCGTCGCCCAGTCCGTTTCATCGGCAAGTGCAAGTTCATCGAGGTCACCCGGGGCGCTGTTCATGTCGTCTACCCATTCGCGCAACAGCGGCGAGCCGTTGATCAGGTCGATCGCCAGGCGCTCGTGTTCGTACTCGTAGGCGAAGTCGCGCCACAACGGGTAGCCGGGCTGCAGGCGGCGGATGGCCTTGAAGGCCAGAGCCTGCAGGCGCCACGGGCGGAAGGCGGCATGATCGTAGGTGCTGTCTTCGACGTGAATCTGCACGCCGTTACAGAGCTTGCCGGCATGTTTGTGGAAAGTCGGCTCAAACCAGATTTCGCGCAGCTTGCAGCCGCCCAACCAGTGCGGTGCGAACGCGCGCATTTCGGCGAGGACCGCCCGGGCATCGATGTCGGGGGCGCCGAAAATTTCCAGCGGGCGGGTGGTGCCGCGGCCTTCGGAGAGCGTCGTGCCTTCCAGCATCACGGTGCCGGCATAGGCACGGGCCATCCACAGGTTGGGGGCGTTCGGACTGGGATTGATCCAGGTCCGCTCGCCGAGCGGCCAGCCGTAACCGGGAGCGGTATCAGGTTGCCAGCCTGTCATCTCGATCACGTGGTAGTCGACGTCGAGCTTGAGCGTGGCAATGAACCAGTGGCCGAGTTCGCCCATCGTCAGGCCATGGCGCATCGGCATCGGCCCGGCCCCGACGAAGCTCTCCCAGCCGTCGCGCAAGCTCAGGCCCTCGACCGGGCGTCCGGCCGGGTTTGGGCGGTCTAGTACCCAGACCGACTTGCCGTGTTCGGCAGCGGCTTCCAGTACATAACGCAGCGTCGTGATGAAGGTGTAGATGCGGCAACCGAGGTCCTGCAGGTCGACCAGCAACACGTCGAAGCTGTCCATCATCGCCGCGGTCGGCCGGCGCACTTCACCGTACAGACTGAAGACCGGTATGCCCAGTTGCGGGTCGAGGAAATCCGGCGATTCGACCATGTTGTCCTGCTTGTCGCCGCGCAGGCCGTGCTGCGGGCCGAAGGCGGCGCTCAGTGCGATGTCGGGCAGGGCGGCAAGGGCGTCGAGCGAATGGGTGAGGTCGGCGGTGACCGACGCCGGATGGGCGAGCAGGGCGACGCGGCGGCCGGCGAGGGGCCGGCGCAGTTCGGCGTCGGCGAGCAGGCGGTCGATGCCGAACTGGAGCGAGCGGTTCATGGCATGGTTCTTTGCAGGGTGAGCGAGAAACTCGCCCGGAGGTGAAAGTCAGGCTTGGCGGCACAGTGCGCCAGTGCCCAGTAGCTCTTGCTGCCATCGGCAGCCTCGAGTACCGCAGTGAGACCGATCGCCAGCGCCTTGCCGGGCGGCAGCAGTTCCGGTGCCAGCATGGCGTTCAGTTCGAATCCAGCGGCGCCGTGACGGAAGACTGTTTGTGGCGGGCTGTCGGGGAGCGGGGCGGCGTCGCGTTCGCGGTAGGCGGTGAAGCGATAGCTTGCCCACTCGCCCGAAGGCGAGAAATTGAATTCGCGATAGCCCGGTTCGTCCACTGCTGCGACGAAGGCCTCGAAGCAGGTGTGTTGCCAAAGTCCGTCTCGGGCCCCCGGTGCCGCCGGCACGGGAATGCACAGCGCATCCGCAGCGCCGTGGAGGCGATAGCGCAATGTCAGCGCGCCACTTTCATTCAGGCTGGCGCTGGCGTCGACTGCGCAGAGCGAGGCGCAGGCGCTGTCCGGGTGGCAGTGCAAGGGGTATTGCATGGGAATGATCGAGTTAGTTTCGCGGCGGCTGAGCATTGCAGGCCGTACTTTACCTGCTCGTTCGGCCGAATGCTGCGCCGCGTGTTTCCTTGGGCAGCGTTTCTGGGCGCCCGGCGCAGGAAGTGAACTGCCCGCCGGCTGCGGTCCACGTCGCAAAACCGGCAAAATCCACGGCTTGACCTTGGTTGGCGCCTGCTTTTGAGGTAATTTAAGCCCTTTGCGGAACACGACTCAGGGAGAGAAAAAATGATACCGCTACGCATCAACCTCGCACCGGAAGAAATTCCGACCCACTGGTACAACGTGGCGGCCGATCTGGTCAATCCGCCGGCGCCGCCGCTCGGCCCAGATGGCCAGCCGGTGTCACCGGAACAGATGGGCGCCATCTTCCCGATGCCGATCCTCGAGCAGGAAATGTCGGCCGAGCGCTGGATCGCCATTCCCGAAGAAGTTCGCCAGATTTATGCCCTGTGGCGCCCGTCGCCCCTTTGCCGCGCGCTGCGCCTCGAGCAGGCGCTGGGTACGCCGGCCAAGATTTTCTACAAGTACGAAGGTGTTTCGCCGGCCGGTTCACACAAGCCGAACTCCGCCGTGCCGCAGGCCTTCTACAACAAGCTGGCCGGCACCAAGCGGCTGACGACGGAAACCGGTGCTGGGCAGTGGGGCTCGTCGATCGCCTTCGCCGGCCAGATGTTCGGCCTGCCGGTGCGGGTCTTCATGGTCAAGGTTAGCTACGAGCAGAAGCCCTTCCGGCGCTCGATGATGCAGACCTGGGGGGCCGAAGTGTTCTCCAGCCCGACCAATATGACCGAAGCGGGTCGCCACGCGCTGGCGCTCGATCCTGACAACCAGGGCTCGCTTGGCCTGGCGATTTCCGAAGCAGTCGAAGAGGCCGCCGGCGATCCCGGAACCTGCTACACGCTCGGCTCGGTGCTCAATCACGTATTGCTGCACCAGACGGTGATCGGCCTCGAGGCCAAGATGGCCTTCGACAAGATCGGGCTCTACCCGGACGTGATCTTCGGGCCCTGCGGCGGCGGCTCCAGTTTCGGCGGCATTGCCTTCCCCTTCCTGGCGGACAAGGCAGCCGGCGACAAGCGCGCCGCCAACCTGCGTTGCGTCGCGGTCGAGCCGACTTCCTGCCCGACGTTGACCAAGGGCGCCTACGCCTACGACTACGGCGACGTCTCCGGCTATACGCCGATCATGCGCATGTACACGCTGGGCCACGACTTCATGCCGCCCGGCATCCATGCCGGCGGGCTGCGCTATCACGGTGATTCGCCGCTGGTCTCGCAACTGCTGCATGAAGGCCTGATCGAGGCGCTGGCCGTGCCGCAGGTCGCCACTTTCGAGGCCGGCGTCCAGTTCGCCCGCGCCGAAGGCATCATCCCGGCGCCGGAGTCGTGCCATGGCATCCGCGCCGCCATCGATGAGGCACTTCGCTGCAAGGCGACCGGCGAGGCGAAGACCATCCTCTTCAACCTGACCGGCCACGGCCATTTCGACATGGCCTCGTATGACCGCTATTTCTCGGGCAAGCTCGAGGACTACGACTATCCGGCCGAAGCCATCGCCGAATCGCTGAAGCATTTGCCGAAGGTGGGTTGAGCCCTTGAAAGCCCTCGTCTTCCTGCTCGTGTTGGCCAACTTCCTGTTCTACGCATTCGCCGGGGGGTATTTCGGCCATCCGGGCAATCCCGACGCCGGGCGTGCCGAGCAGCAACTGGCGCCCGAGCGCGTGCGCATCGTCGCGCGTGGCCCGAATCCGCCGGCAAAGGGTGCTGTCGAGGCGGCGCAGCGCCCGGCGGAGCCCGAGGAGTTGTGCCTGCGCTGGGATCACCTGGCGGCCGCCGAGGCGGACCAACTTGCCTCGGCACTCGCCGAAAAGTTCGCTGGCGTCCGCGTCGAGCGCCGCCCGGCAAGTGCCGACGGGGCAGCGTGGTGGGTGCTGGTGCCGGCGCAGACGAGCAAGGCCGAGGCCGAGCGCAAGGCCGGCGAACTGAAGCAGCTTGGCGTCAGCGACCTGTTCGTGGTCCAGGAAGCCGGGCCCAACCAGTTCGCCATTTCGCTGGGCGTGTTCTCGAGCGAGAAGGGTGGCCAGGAGCGCCTCGCCGAACTCAGGGCAAAAGGGGTCAAATCGGCCAAGCTGATTCCACGCCCGGGCAAGGAACCCCAGTTTTCGGTCGAAGCGCGCGGGCCGCTGGCGAAGAAGGGGGAAGTGCAGGAGTTTGCCGAGGGTGTCGTCACGAAATCTTCGGCTCAAGGCTGCAAGTGAGCGATTTCGTCGTCGGATTGACCGGTGGAATCGGTAGCGGCAAGAGTGCTGCCACCAGTTTTTTCGCTGCCTTGGGCATTGCCGTGGTCGATACCGATGCCATCGCCCACGAACTCACTGCCGCCGGCGGTGCGGCGATGCCGGCGCTGGTCGTCGAATTCGGTCCGACGGTCACGACCGCCGACGGCGCGCTCGATCGCGCCCGGATGCGCCGGCTGGTTTTTGCCGACCCGGCGGCACGCGGGCGTCTGGAAGACATCCTGCATCCGCTGATTCGTGAAGTGTCCGACAATCGCTGCCGCGATGCGGTTTCGCCCTACGTGATCCTGGCCGTGCCTTTGCTGGTCGAATCCGCCAGCTATCGCGAGCGCTGCGCGCGGATTGTCGTGGTCGACTGTCCGGAAAGCCTGCAGGTGAGCCGCGTGATGGCGCGCAGCGGACTGACCGGGGACGAGGTCCGTGCCATCATGCTTGCCCAGGCGTCGCGGGCACAACGGCTGGCGGTCGCCGACGACGTGCTGATCAATGATGGCGATCTGCGGCATCTCGAATCGCAGGTCGCCGAGGCGCACCGGAAGTATCTGCAGCTCGCGGCGAAAATAGCTAAAGCAAACTGTTGAGATTTAACTGCAAATGGCTCAGAATTAGCGCAATTTTCCGTTCTTAAAGCCGCCAGCCGCGTGATCACCTACGAATATCCCTTCAATGAGCGCATCCGCACCCTGCTGCGTCTCGAGGATTTATTCGAAAAGACGGCTTACTTCGGCGAAAGTGACGGCCAGCTCGAACATCACACGGCGCTCATCACCCTGTTCGAGATACTCGAGACCGCGGGCCGCGCCGACCTCAAGATGGATCTCATCCAGGAACTGGAGCGTCAGCGGCAGACCCTGCTGGCTTACCGGAACAACCCCGAAATCTCCGAAGAAGCCCTTTCCGGGGCGTTGTACGAAATCGAGGCCTCGTCGGCAGCACTCCTCGGCATGGCCGGAAAGATAGGGCAGTACCTGCGCGAGAACGACTGGCTGATGAGCATCAAGAGCCGCGCGGCGATCCCCGGCGGCGTCTGCGAATTCGATCTGCCGTCCTACCACTGGTGGTTGCACCGTTCGCCTGAATTTCGGCGCGATGCCGTTGCCGGCTGGACCAAGCCGCTGTTGCCCCTGCGCGATGCGGCGGCAATCGTGCTGCGTCTGTTGCGTTCGAGCGGGCGGCCGAAGCAGCACACCGCGGTCAGCGGCCAGTTCCAGCTCAATCTCGGCGGTACCGCGGCGCAGATGGTCCGCGTCGAAGTCGGTGCCGAAGAGCCGGCGGTTCCCGAGGTCAGCGCCAACAAGTATTTCCTCAACATCCGCTTCACCAATCCGCCTGCCACCGAGCTCAAGGCCAAGGTGGCCGAGCGCGACGTGCCGTTCGCGCTGACCTTCTGCAACCTCTGATGGCAGTGCGCAAGGTCCGCTGCCCGCAATGCGGTGGCGACGCCCTCTGGGTCCCGGAAAACCCGTGGCGCCCCTTCTGTTCCGAACGCTGCAAGCAGATCGATCTCGGTTGCTGGGCCGCCGAATCCTACCGGATCCCCGTGCAGGACGAGAAGAACGAACCGGGCGACGTTCCCGACGCTACCAGCCACGCATAAGCGCGATGCCGTGCGCGCCGTGCGCCTGGGCGCCGGCCAGCATTTCGTTCTTCATTCCGCCGAGAGCAAACACAGGCAGCGGGCTGCCGCAGATCGCTGACGAAAAGCCATCCCAGCCGATGCCGGCAGCTTCGGGATGGGTCGGCGTCGGCAGAACGGGGCCGAGCAGCGCGTAGTCGAGACCAAGTTCCGCGGCGCGCTGCAATTCAAGCGCACTGTGGCACGAAGCGCCGACCCAGGGGAAGGCAGGTCGTTGCGTGCAGGCCTGCAGTCGCGCAGCGGACAAATGCACGCCATCCGCGCCGGCGCGCCGGGCGATCTCCTCGTCGTCATTGACCAGCACCAGCGCCCCGTACGGTCTGGCGAGGCGTGTGGCCGCCTCGGCAAAGCCCAGGCGCCGGGCGCCGGGCCAGCCTTTGTCGCGTATCTGGATCAGGCGCAGTCCCTTGCCCAGGGCGTCCTCCAGTCGTTCAAGCTGGCGTTCGGCGCCCTCGCTTTCGCCCATTGTGATTGCCATTATGGTCGGTAGCGCCAGCGCCTTGAGGATAGGGTCGTTGGCTGGCAGGATCGGGCCCACGCTGGCCGCTTTGCCGCATTTCTGCCAGTCGACCGCACTGTGTTCGAGCGGAGCAGTGATGCCGATCTCGCCTTCCCAGGCGGTGACCCGCCAGAAATGCAGGCGGACGGTGGCGTGCGGGTAGGTGAAGACGCGGGTCAGCCAGGGGGAACAGGCGGTCACCGAAATTCCCAGTTCCTCGTGCAGTTCTCGAACCAGCGCGTCCCTGATCGTTTCGCCCGGCTCGACCTTGCCGCCGGGGAATTCCCAGTAGTCCTCATAGACCTTGCCGGGCGGCCGCTGTGCGAGCAGGAATTCGCTGCCTTTCGCCCGCAGCATGACTGCGGCGGCAACCTCGACCAGCTTGCTCACTTCGCCTTTTTCCGCGCCGGCTTCTCATGCCCGGCCAGGTCGCGGGCGAACTGCCAGGCGACGCGGCCGCTGCGCGAGCCCCGGCCCAGCGCCCAGTTGAGGGCGTCGCGCTCGCAGTCGGCAATCGTTGCCGCGCTGACCCCGAAATGGCGTAGCCAGTGGTGGACGATGTTCAGGTAGTCGTCCTGGCTGAACGGGTAGAAAGAAATCCACAGGCCGAAGCGCTCGGACAGCGAAATCTTTTCCTCGGTGGCTTCGCCGGGATGAATCTCGTCGTCGACGCGCTGGGTGTCGAGGTTCTCGGCAAAGTATTCGGGCATCAGGTGGCGCCGGTTCGACGTCGCGTAAATCAGCACATTGTCCGGTGGCGCGGCGATCGAACCGTCGAGGACCGACTTGAGCGCCTTGTAGGCGGTTTCGCCGGCTTCGAAAGAAAGGTCGTCGCAGAAGATGATGAAGCGCTCGGGGCGCCCTTCCAGAAGGTCGACAATGTCCGGCAGGTCGATCAGGTCGTCCTTGTCGACCTCGATCAGGCGCAGGCCCTTGCCGGCGTATTCGTTGAGCACCGCCTTGACCAGCGACGATTTGCCGGAACCCCGACTGCCGGTGAGCAGCACGTTGTTGGCCGGCCTGCCGGCGACGAACTGGCGCGTATTGGCCGTGATCCGCAGCTTCTGGTCGGCGATGTTCTCGAGGTCGGCAAGGCGGATCGGGTGCGGATGACGAACCGCCTGCAGCCATCCGCGCCCGTTGCGGGTGCGCCAGCGGAAGGCGGTCGCGGCCTTCCAGTCGGGCAGCGGGACGGCCGGGGGCAGGCTGGCTTCAAGCTGGCCGAGCACGGCTTCGGCACGATTCAGAAGGCGCTCGAGTTGCGGGGTAATGGGCATGGTGGCGGTTATACTTCGCGGCGAATTTGCGAACTCTAACGAAAGCCATGGGAAAAATCCAAGCCGCAGCGCTTCTTGGCGCGATATTTCTTGCTGCCTGCACGGCATTGCCGCCCGGTGAACCGGCTCCGGGGTGCAAGCCGTGCCCCGGGTGCCCGGCCTGCCCGCCGCCTCCGGCGGCCCAGCCGGCACCGCCCGCCGGCTCGACATTCGCGCGGACCCTGCAGCCGGCAAGCTGGTCGGATCTCCCGGGTTGGCGTGACGATGACGTCGCTGCCGCATGGCCAGCCTTCCTGGCCAGTTGCCGTGGCGTGGCTGGCAAGCCGCACGGCGCTGGCTGGAAGCGCGTCTGCGATCTGGCGAAGGCTGCGGACGGCAAGCCGGAGCACGATCCCCGGCGGTTTTTCGAGAGCCATCTGAAGCCCTACGCAATCCAGGCCGGCGACGGCAAAGCATCCGGTCTCGTCACCGGCTACTACGAGCCCCTGCTGCGCGGCAGCCGGAGTCGCGGCCCCGGCTTTGAACAGCCGGTGCGTGGTGTGCCCGACGACCTGCTTACTATCGACCTCTCGGCGGTCTTTCCGGAACTCAAGGACAAGCGGGTGCGTGGCCGGCTCGAAGGCAACAAGGTCGTGCCATACTGGACGCGGGCGGAAATCGCCGCGCGTGGCGACAAGCTGCCGGCGCGCACGCTGCTTTACGTCGACGATGCGGTCGAACTCTTCTTCCTGCAGGTCCAGGGCTCGGGCCGGGTGCGCTTGCCGGATGGCAGCATCGTGCGCCTCAATTACGGCGACCAGAATGGCTATCCCTACCAGTCGATCGGTCGTGTTCTGGTCGACCGCGGCGAGCTCAAGCTCGAGGACGCCTCGATGCAGGGAATACAGGCATGGGCGAGGGCCAATCCGGCGCGCCTCAACGACCTGCTGAACACTAACCCGAGCTATGTCTTTTTCCGCGAAGTGCCGAATTCCAAGGACGGGCCGGTCGGCGCGCTGGGCGTTCCGCTGACGGCCGAGCGCAGCATCGCCATCGATCCGCGTTCGGTGCCGCTCGGCAGCCCCGTTTATCTGGCGACCACGCGCCCGAATTCGACGCTGCCGCTCAACCGCCTGGTGATGGCCCAGGATACGGGCAGCGCGATAAAGGGCGCGGTACGTGCCGACTTTTTCTGGGGCTACGGCAAGGAGGCGGGGGAACTGGCCGGGCGCATGAAACAGTCCGGGCGCATGTGGCTGCTGTTGCCGCCCGAGGCTGTGCCGAAATAGGTTGGTTTGCACCGTTGCGATGCGTGCCTTTGCTTTTTTGCACCAAACGGGTGCGAATTTTTCGAGTGTTCGTGACGCAATGCACTGATTTGTAACATTTATTGCGCACTGGAATGGTGCTTGCTTTCGGTTTCCGATTCTTTGTTCAGGGGGTTTCATGGAAGCGGTTCAATCTGGCGGTAACGTCCTCTTCATTCTTCTGGGTGCCATCATGGTGCTCGCCATGCATGCTGGTTTCGCCTTTCTCGAGGTCGGCACGGTGCGCAAGAAAAACCAGGTCAATGCGCTGGTCAAGATTTTGACCGACTTTGCGGTGTCGACCGTGGCTTACTTCTTCATCGGCTACAGCCTTGCCTACGGCGTCAATTTCTTCTCAGGCGTCGAAACGTTGATGGAGAAAAACGGCTACGAACTGACCAAGTTCTTCTTCCTGCTGACTTTCGCGGCGGCCATTCCGGCCATCATCTCGGGCGGCATAGCCGAGCGCGCCAAGTTCAATCCGCAACTGATCGCCACCTTCATGCTGGTCGGCTTCGTCTATCCCTTCTTCGAAGGCATTGCGTGGAACCAGGCATTCGGTATCCAGGCCTGGCTCAAGGCGAGCTTCGGCGAGGAGTTCCACGACTTTGCCGGGTCGGTCGTCGTTCATGCCATGGGCGGCTGGATCGCGTTGCCGGCAGTGCTCCTGCTGGGCGCCCGCTACGGCCGCTACACCAAGGATGGGCGCGTCTCGGCACACCCGCCGTCATCGATTCCCTTCCTTGCCTTGGGGGCATGGATCCTGACGGTGGGTTGGTTCGGCTTCAACGTCATGAGTGCCCAGACGCTGGACAAGATTTCGGGCCTCGTCGCGCTTAACTCGCTGATGGCGATGGTCGGTGGTACGCTGGTTGCGCTGCTCGTCGGCAAGAACGACCCGGGCTTCGTGCATAACGGCCCGCTGGCCGGCCTGGTGGCGGTCTGTGCCGGCTCCGATCTGATGCATCCGATGGGGGCTCTGGTGGTCGGCAGCGTTGCCGGTGGCCTGTTCGTGGTCATGTTCACCCTGACCCAGAATCGCTGGAAGATAGACGACGTTCTTGGCGTCTGGCCGCTGCATGGACTGTGCGGCGCCTGGGGTGGCATCGCCGCCGGGATATTCGGCAGCAAGGCGCTGGGCGGCGCGGGTGGCGTCGCCTTCATGCCGCAACTGATCATGACCGGCCTGGCTATCGTCGTCGCCGTGCTCGGTAGCCTGCTCGTTTACGGTTCGCTGAAGGCCGTGCTCGGCCTGCGCCTGGACAAGGAAGAAGAGTATGAGGGCGCCGACCTCAGCATCCATAAAATCACGGCCACCCCGGAGCGCGAGGCAAGCTGGTAACGCATTAATTAATAAGGAAAATATTGAACTTTCTGATCGTTTGAGCGGTTGGGTGCGGTCGAAGGTGTGGTAGCCTGCAACGGGAGCCCGGCCAGCTTGGCCGGGCTCTTTTTTTGACCGTCGTCTGCCGCATCGCCGGCGAGCTTGCGTATAGTTCCTCTTTCCCCCAACCCAGACTGAACAGCGATGGAATCGATCCGCATTCGCGGCGCGCGCACTCATAATCTCAAGAACATCAACCTCGATCTGCCGCGCGATCGGCTCATAGTTATTACCGGCCTGTCAGGCTCAGGTAAGTCCTCACTTGCGTTCGATACCCTGTATGCAGAAGGGCAGCGGCGCTACGTCGAGTCGCTATCGGCCTACGCCCGGCAGTTCCTGCAGTTGATGGAAAAGCCCGATGTCGACCTGATCGAGGGCTTGTCGCCGGCAATATCGATCGAGCAGAAGGCGACCTCGCACAACCCGCGGTCGACCGTCGGCACCGTCACCGAAATCCACGACTACCTGCGCCTGCTTTTCGCCCGTGCCGGGACGCCCTATTGCCCGGAGCACAACCAGCCGCTGGCTGCGCAGACGGTGTCGCAGATGGTCGACCACGTGCTGGCGCTGCCTGCCGAGACGAAGCTGATGATCCTCGCCCCGGTGGTGGCCAACCGCAAGGGCGAACAGCTGGACCTCTTCGCCGAGCTGCGTGCCCAGGGCTTTGCCCGGGTTCGCGTCGATGGCGCGGTCCATGAGATCGACGCCGTGCCCAAGCTGAACAAGGCGCAGAAGCACAGCGTGGACGTCGTCGTCGACCGGCTTAAAGTACGCGACGACATGCGCCAGCGCCTGGCCGAGTCCTTCGAGACGGCCCTGCGCCATGCCGAGGGGCGGGCCATGGCCCTGGAGATGGACAACGGCAAGGAGCACATGTTTTCCGCCAAGTTCGCCTGCCCGGTATGTTCGTATGCCCTGCAGGAACTGGAGCCGCGGCTGTTCTCCTTCAACAATCCGATGGGCGCCTGTCCGAAGTGCGACGGGCTCGGAGTCATCCAGTTCTTCGACCCCAAGCGGGTTGTCACCAATCCGGGGCTGTCGCTGGCGGGTGGGGCGATTCGCGGCTGGGACAAGAAGAACCAGTTCTATTTCCAGATCATCGAGTCCATTGCCGACCACTACGGGTTTTCGGTCGACACCCCCTTCGAGCAACTGACCGAGGCCGAGCGCCAGCTCATCCTCTACGGCTCCGGCAAGACCGAAATCAATTTTCGCTACCTCAACGAGAAGGGCACGCGCTTCGACCGCAGCCACAGTTTCGAAGGGATCATTCCCAATCTGGAGCGGCGTTATCGCGGCAGCGATTCGAATGCCGTGCGCGAGGAGTTGTCGAAATACGTCAGCAGTTCGGCCTGCCCGAGCTGTGCCGGCACCCGCCTGCGCACCGAGGCGCGCCACGTGCGCGTCGGCGAAAAAACCCTGCACGACATCAGCCGCCTGCCGCTCGGCGAGGCGCGCAACTATTTCAACTGCCTCACGCTGGCCGGAAACAAGGCGCAGGTCGCCGACAAGATATTGAAAGAGATCACCGCTCGCCTGAGTTTCCTGATCAACGTCGGCCTTGATTACCTCTGCCTCGAACGCTCGGCCGAAACGCTGTCCGGCGGCGAAGCGCAGCGCATCCGGCTGGCCTCCCAGATCGGCTCCGGGCTGACCGGCGTCATGTATGTGCTGGACGAACCATCAATCGGCCTGCACCAGCGCGACAACGACCGCCTGCTGCAAACGCTGAAGAACCTGCGCGACATGGGCAACACGGTGCTGGTCGTCGAGCACGATGAAGACGCCATCCGCAGCGCCGATTACGTCGTCGACATCGGTCCCGGTGCCGGCGTCCATGGCGGCGCGATTGTCGCGCAAGGCACGCCGGCCGAAGTGACGGCCAATCCGCTGTCGATGACCGGCGATTACCTGTCCGGCCGGAAATCGATTTCGGGCCCAAAATCGCGTCGACCGCAGGATCCGAACAAGCAGCTCAAAGTCGTCGGCGCCTACGGCAACAACCTCAAGGACGTCACGCTCGAAATCCCCGGCGGCCTGCTTACCTGCATCACGGGCGTTTCCGGCTCGGGCAAATCGACGCTCATCAACGACACGCTCTACGCTGCCGCCGCCAAGCACCTCTACGGCTCGACGACCGATCCGGCGCCATACAAGGAAATCATCGGCCTTGAACTGTTCGACAAGGTCATCAACGTCGACCAGGCGCCCATCGGCCGCACGCCGCGCTCCAACCCGGCGACCTACACCGGCCTC
>ERZ724517.1530-NODE-1530-length-12669-cov-4.057951_pt1 | contig 12669 bp, 9 predicted proteins | sample MGYA00376050_ERZ724517 | MGnify/ENA primary metagenome ERZ724517 (study PRJEB28724, sample SAMN07190886) | activated sludge metagenome | isolation source: activated sludge of sewage treatment plant in Hong Hong | place: USA: Christiansburg, Virginia | collected... | reverse complement strand
CTTTTTTAGCGATTTCACCATTGGTCAAATTCACTTTCGAAGTTCCGTAAGTATCAACAAAAATTCCCATTGGTTGTGCAACACCAATAGCATACGAAACTTGAACCAAAATCTCGTCGGCAACACCAGCTGCAACAAGGTTTTTAGCAATATGACGTGTGGCATAAGCCGCACTTCTATCTACTTTACTTGGATCTTTTCCAGAGAAAGCACCACCACCGTGAGCGCCTTTACCGCCATAAGTATCTACGATAATTTTTCTTCCTGTCAATCCAGTATCTCCGTGAGGTCCACCAATTACAAATTTCCCAGTTGGGTTGATGTGATAGGTGATTTTGTCATTGAATAAATGAGCATATTGAGGATATTTGGCTTTAATTCTAGGAATCAAAACAGAAACTAAATCACTTTTGATTTTTGCCAACATTTCAGCTTCTGGAGCGAAATCATCGTGTTGAGTCGAAATTACAATCGCATCAATACGTTGTGGTTTGTTATCGTCTGAATATTCTAAAGTTACTTGCGATTTTGCATCAGGACGCAAATACGTGATTTCAGCATTTTCTCTTCTAATATTAGCCAATTCAATCAATAATGCGTGTGCAATATCCAAAGCAAGAGGCATATAGTTTTCAGTTTCATTAGTTGCATAACCAAACATCATTCCTTGGTCACCAGCTCCTTGATCTTCTGGTTTTGCTCTTTCTACACCTTGATTAATATCAGCAGATTGTTCGTGAATAGCCGAAAGAACACCGCAAGAATTGGCTTCGAACATATATTCACTTTTAGTATATCCAATTTTTTTGATAACATCTCTGGCAATAGTTTGAACGTCTAAATAAGTGTTCGATTTTACTTCACCAGCAAGAATTACTTGTCCAGTTGTTACCAAAGTTTCACAAGCTACTTTCGACTCAGGGTCAAATGCCAAGAAGTTATCAATTAATGCGTCTGAAATTTGATCAGCTACTTTGTCTGGATGTCCTTCACTCACTGATTCTGACGTAAATAAATAAGCCATAATAATATAATTTTAAAATTAAGCGAGGAAGAAAAAACAATTGCAGGGAAATACTAAAGGAGAGTTGCTGCTTTAGCATTTTTTTAACGAGGTTGCAATCAGTTCAAATTTTTCCTCTAATATTCGGGTGCAAATGTATGAAACCAAATTGAATTCCAAATTAATCTTAACCTTTTTTTGAGGTTTAAATTTAAAATAATTATTTAGATGGTTTTATCGATTGTTTAAGGAATTGTTAACTTGTGTAATTTTTTTTAAAATTTATTTGGATTTCTAAATAAAAGTTTAGACATTTGTCAAACAAAAGAAAAATTATGAAATTTAATGTTTGCAATATTTCAAAGTCGATGCAGGAAAAATCCTGTGGGTAGTTTATTGCTTAATTTTTAAATCAAAATTATATAGCAAAAGCCTCCCACAAAACGGGAGGCTTTTTTTTGAATTATATTAAAACTAAAATTGCACATATAAAATGAACAACTTACAGCAAAAACAAATGAACAAATGCAATGTCAAATCGATGATTTGTGCAAAATCCATGATGTTTGTTAGTGTCTGTTGATTCCGAAAGTATAAGTTAAAACAAAACTTAAAACCCTTTTGGATACGTCTCTAAAAGGGTTTTTTGTTTTTTAAGTCAAAAGCAATAGAATATTAAAATTAAATCTAAAATCAATTATAAAAAATTAAAAATTATGAGTACTCCAAAATTCGCAACAAACGCATTACACGCAGGACACGACGTTACTAAAACAGCAGGAACAAGAGCGGTACCTATTTATCAAACTAGTTCTTATGTATTCAACAACTCGGATCATGCAGCCAATTTATTTGGACTTGCCGAAGCGGGATTTATATATACCAGATTAAATAATCCAACAAACGATATTCTAGAACAACGATTAGCAGCCCTCGAAGGCGGAATTGCCGCAGTAGTTACCGCATCAGGAACCGCAGCAATCGCAACTTCATTATTGGTTTTATTAAAAACAGGTGATCATATTGTGGCTTCCAATAGTTTATATGGTGGAACCTATAATTTGTTGAGCGCCACTTTGCCAAGATTAGGAATCACAACAACATTCGTCGATCCATCCGATGCTAGCAATTTTACAAAAGCAGCTAATGAAAATACCAAAGTATTTTTTGCAGAAAGTTTAGGAAACCCAAAATTAGACGTTTTGGATTTGAAAGCGATTTCGGCTGAAGCCAAAGCCTTCAAAGTTCCTTTTATTGTGGACAATACAGTTCCTTCGCCTTATTTGTTAAATCCAATCGAGCACGGAGCCAATATTGTGATTCATTCCTTGACGAAATATATTGCAGGAAATGGAACTTCTCTAGGTGGCGCGGTTATTGATGCAGGAACATTTGATTGGAGCAGCGGAAAATTCCCTGAATTTACGGAGCCCTCGGCCAGTTATCACGGATTAATTTATCACGAAGCCTTGGGAAATGCCGCTTTTATTGCCAAGGTCAGAATTGAAGGTTTGCGGGATTACGGAGCAGCTTTAAGTCCGTTCAACGCTTTTCAGATTATTCAGGGATTGGAAACCTTACCTGTTCGCGTCAAGAAGCACAGCGAAAACGGATTGGAATTGGCTCAATGGTTAGAAAGTCAAGACGAAGTAGCTTGGGTTAATTATCCAGGTTTGAAGTCCAGTAAATATTACGATTTGGCAACACAATATTTACCTAAAGGGCAAAACGGATTGCTAACTTTCGGCCTTAAAGGAGGATTCGAAGCAGCCAAGAAAGTAGCCGACGAAACAAAGCTGTTTTCGCTTTTGGCCAATATTGGAGACACAAAATCTTTGATTATTCATCCAGCCAGTACCACGCATCAGCAGTTGTCAGATGCTGAGCAAGTCGCAACAGGAGTTACCAAGGATTTAATCAGACTCTCGGTCGGGCTGGAAGACATCGAAGACTTGAAAGCCGATTTAAAAGCCGTTTTCGAAAATTTAAAAGTATAAAAAGCAACATATTTGAACTTAGGAAAACTGAATTCAATATGTTATAAAAAATAAAAAGTATAACATCAAAAAATAAGACATTATGGAAACTCTAAAATATAGTTTAACCGCAATAATTCAGTTTTTCAAAAGTTTAAATATAAAAACAAAAGAAAATACTGCTCATTCAGATCACTTTGAATTCACACACACCAAATTTGGGGTGAATTTAAAACAAACTTCTGCTACAGGCAAAGTTCCAAATTCTTTGTTTCACCAAATGTATTCTGAAGAAAACGAAACGCTTTTTATCTGATGAAAATTAGGTAAAAAGTAAAAATAAACTAGTAAAGGAAAGAGTCTTTTTATAGGCTCTTTTCGATGCTGTTTTTAATTTTAATAAAAAACCAAACAGCCTAAAATTTGGTTGTTACAAAAAATAGTGGTTAATTTGCCACTATAAGTTCACAAACGTACTGAAATGTTATAAAGAAAGCTCGAGGGAATAGACCCGATGAAAGCTTAGCAACCCTTTGAAAAACAAGAAGGTGCTACATTCTATCTCAATTAAATGGGAAAAGATAACAACAAGAAATCGCCTAGCAAACTTCTAGCTTTCTTTCTAATATTTCCAGACACAAATCAAAAAATCATAAAAGATTTGAAAATTGGAAAATAAACCAACATCAATTAAATTACAAAATTTCACCACCGAAAGTGGCATGCTTATTCCTTCCATAAACTTAAGTTATCAAGTTTTTGGTCAAGTTTTGAATACCGCTCCTATCGTTTTGGTAAATCACGCATTGACCGGAAATTCCCAAGTTGTTGGCGAAAACGGTTGGTGGAATAATCTTATTGGCGACAACAAAACTATTGATACCAATAAATACACCATTTTAGCTTTCAACGTTCCGGGAAATGGATTCGATAAAACGTATATTGAAAATTATTTGGATTTTACCGCTCGCGATATCGCCAGACTTTTCTTGGAAGGCATTCGGTTTCTAAAAGTAAAAGAATTATTCGCCATAATTGGAGGTTCTGTAGGTGGCGGAATTGCGTGGGAAATGGTTGCTTTGGAACCAAAATTGGCACACAATTTTTTCCCGATTGCTTCGGATTGGAAATCGACCGATTGGTTGATTGCCAATTGTTATTTGCAAGAAAAAATTCTTTGTAATTCGTCCAAACCTATCGAAGATGCTCGAATTCACGCGATGTTGTGTTACAGAACTCCGGAATCTTTCAAGGAAAAATTTCAAAGAACTTCGACTGATTCGACCGAATCGTTTCAAGTAGAAAGTTGGTTGAATCATCACGGCGAGAAATTGCAAAAACGGTTTCAGCTTTCGGCTTACAAAATGATGAATCAGTTGCTAAAAACCATTGATATTACTAGAGGAAGAACAACTTTCGAAAATTTAATTTCTGAGGTAGATGCCAATATTTATATCATCGGAATCAATTCGGATTTGTTTTTTACGGCAAATGAAAATCGGGAAACCTACCACGAAATAAAAAAATTCAAGCACAATGTTTTTTATAGCGAAATCGAATCGCAACACGGACACGATGCTTTTTTAATGGAATATGAACAATTGAACAATTTACTGGATGTTGTTTTTAAAAATAAAAAAAATAGGATGAAAATATTAAAATTTGGCGGAAAATCATTGGCCAACGGAGAAGGAATCAATAAAGTTTTAGATATAATTATCGATAAAAAAAGCAAAGGCGAAAACATTGCAGTTGTGGTTTCGGCTCGTGGAAACGCCACCGATGAATTGGAAGATATATTGACTATTGCAGCCAAAAACGGGAATTATAAACCGTTGTTAGAAAGCTTCAAAAGCTATCAGCAAGACGGTTATAACGTAGATTTGTCTGAAGAATTTGCCGTTTTAGACAAACTTTTCGAAGGCGTAAGCTTGATTGGCGATTACAGCGAAAAAATAAAAGACCAAGTGTTGTCGCAAGGCGAATTGCTTTCAGCAAAATTGATTACTTCAGTCTTGCTAGAAAAAGGAATTGCTGCTCGTTTTGCAGACACAAGAGAATTGATAAAAACCGATTCAAATTTTGGAGATGCTCAACCATTGGAACAAATTTCGAAGAAAAATGTAGCCCATTATTTCAAAGAAAATAACGATACTGTAAACATAATCACTGGTTTTATTGGCTCTAACAATAATGGCGATACGACCACTTTAGGCAGAAATGGTAGTAATTATACGGCTTCTTTAATAGCAAATTATGTCGATGCCGAAGAGTTGCAAAACTACACTCACGTGGACGGAATTTACACTGCCAACCCAGAATTAGTTCCCGATGCCAAAAAAATTGACCGTTTGTCTTTTAACGAAGCGAATGAAATTGCCAATTTTGGAGCCACGATTTTACACGCAAAAACTATAATTCCGTTGTTGGAAAAAAACATTCCATTGCGAATTTTAAACACTTTCAATCACGAAAATCAAGGAACATTAATCACTTCAAAATCGAATAAAGAAGGAATCAAAACACTTTCGGTTCTCGAAAATGTGGCTTTGGTCAACTTAGAAGGAAGAGGATTATTAGGAAAAACAGGAGTTGATGCGCGTATTTTTAGAGTGATGGGAGACAATGACATTAGCGTAAGCATCATTTCGCAAGGTTCTTCTGAGAGAGGAATTGGGCTTGTAGTCAACTCCAATCAAGCAACAAAAGCGATGATTGAATTGGAAAAAGAATTCGAAAATGATTTCTATTCAAAAGACGTTAACAAAATCTCGATTACTGATGATGTTTCGGTGATTTCGATTATTGGTCAGGATTTGAGTACTTTCCACAAACCGTACACTTCGTTGATAAAAAACAAGGTGGTGCCTATTCTTTTCAACAATACGGTAACGGGAAAAAATGTGAGTTTGGTTGTGAAAAAATCACAATTGAATAAGGCTTTGAACGTGATTCACGGAGAGATTTTTGGAGTTTCCAAGAAAATAAATATTGCCATTTTCGGTCACGGATTGGTTGGTGGAACCTTGATTAATCAAATTTTAGAATCAGCTGACACTATCGAAAAAAGGAAAGGCATAAAACTAAATGTTTTTGCGATTGCCAACTCTAAGAATCTGCTTTTGAACAAAAACGGAGTTTCTCCAAATTGGAAAAATGAGATTCAAACCAACGGTTTCTCCTATACCATTGATGATGTCATTGCTTTCGCCAATGAAAATAATATGGAGAATCTAATTGCCATAGACAACACAGCAAGTTCCGCCTTTGTCGAAAATTATGTTAGATTGGCAGAAAATAGTTTTGACTTAATTTCTTCGAATAAAGTAGCCAACACTTTGAGTTATAAGTTTTACAAAGACTTGCGAAAAGTATTGGCAGAGAATCAAAAAAATTATTTGTATGAAACCAATGTTGGCGCAGGATTGCCATTGATTGATACGATAAAATTATTGCATCTTTCAGGTGAAAATATCACGAAAATAAAAGGAGTTTTCTCTGGAACCTTGAGTTATTTATTCAATAATTTTTCTGCCAAAGATGTTCCGTTTAGCGAAATTCTGAAAGAAGCCATCGACAACGGTTACACTGAACCCGATCCGAGAGAAGATTTATGCGGAAACGATGTGGGTAGAAAATTACTAATTTTGGCGAGAGAATTAGATTTGCAAAACGAATTTGAGGAAATCAACATTCAAAACCTAATTCCAGAACATTTGCGGGAAGGAAATGTTGCCGATTTCTTGAATAAATTAAAAGAATTCGACCCAATTTACACCAAAATAAAAGAAGACCAAGAACCAAATCACGTATTGAGATACATCGGCGAATTGTCGGGAGATTTACAAAATGACAAAGGAAATCTGGAAGTAAAATTAGTTTCAGTACCTTCGGATACCGCTTTGGGCGGATTGAAAGGTTCTGATTCATTCTTCGAAATTTACACCGAATCTTATGGTGATCGTCCTATCGTAATTCAGGGTGCTGGTGCAGGTTCGGCTGTTACAGCGAGAGGTGTTTTCGGAGATTTATTGAGATTGTCGGATAAAGGGTAATTTATTGAGATTGCAGACCCGAGCGATAGCGAACTGGCGAAGCATTTTAGATTTAAAAAAATAAAAATCCGCGTTTGAAATCCGTTTCATCCGCGTCCAAAAAAAATAAACAATGAAAGTAACATTAAACAGAGTTAACGAAAACTTCCACTTCGAATTAAAAAACGAACGTGGACATATTGTAAATGTAGATGCGCGTCCTGATTTTGGAGGCAACGATATGGGACCAAGTCCAATGGAATTAATCTTGATGGGAGTGGCTGGTTGCAGTGGAATTGATATGATTTCGATTTTGAAAAAACAACGTCAAGAAATCACTTCTTTTAAAGCGGATGTTGAAGGAGAACGCGTTCAAGTGGGCGATGCCAAACCTTTCAAAGATATTTATGTGGTATTTTATTTGGAAGGAACTATTAAAGAAGATAAAGCTTTGAAAGCAGCACAATTATCATTCGAAAAATATTGCTCAGTGGCTAAAACAGTCGAGCCAACAGCAACCATACATTATAAAGTAGTTTTGAATGGGGTAGAATTAGTGAAAATCTAAATCATCAAACCATCAACTAAAAACAACAAACAATAAACTGACAATGAACGAACAAGAATTCGGTTTCGAGACCCAAGCCATACGCAATCAATTAGAACGCACCCAATATTTAGAACATTCCGTGCCTTTGTACTTAACTTCTAGTTTTGTATTCGAAGATGCCGAAGATATGCGTGCTTCCTTTGCCGATGAGAAAGATAGAAATATTTATAGCCGTTACAGCAATCCAAACACGAACGAGTTTGTGGATAAAGTATGCCAAATGGAAGGCGCAGCGGCTGGATTTGCTTTTGCTTCTGGTATGGCAGCAGTCTATTCTACATTGGCAGCTTTGTTGAATTCAGGTGATCATATTGTTTCGGCAGGCAGTGTATTTGGAGCTACACACTCTTTGTTTATCAATTATTTTCCAAAATGGGGAATAGAAACATCGTATTTTGATATTGACAAACCGGAAACTATCGAGAGTTTTATAAAACCAAATACCAAAATTCTTTTTGCCGAATCGCCAACCAATCCAGCGGTAGATATTATCGATTTGGAATTGCTAGGTGATATTGCCAAAAAGCACAATTTGATTTTAATTATTGACAATTGTTTTGCAACTCCTTATTTGCAACAACCTATCAAATGGGGAGCGCATTTGGTAGTACATTCAGCTACAAAATTAATGGATGGTCAAGGTAGAGTTTTGGGCGGAATAACGGTTGGTGATGCCGAATTGATTCAGAAAATCTATTTGTTTTCTCGATTGACGGGGCCAGCTTTATCGCCATTCAATGCTTGGGTATTGTCCAAAAGTTTAGAAACATTGGCTATTCGATTGGACAGACATTGCGAAAATGCCTTAAAAGTAGCCGAGTTTTTAGAGCAGCATCCCAATGTAAGTTTGGTGAAATATCCATTCTTGAAATCACATCCACAATATGAAATTGCACAAAAGCAAATGAAATTGGGAGGCAATATTGTGGCTTTCGAAATCAAAGGCGGAATAGAAGCAGGGAGAGCTTTCTTGGATAAAATAAAATTATGTTCTTTGTCACCCAATTTAGGCGACACCCGAACCATTGTAACGCATCCAGCCTCTACAACACACAGTAAATTGTCTGTCGAAGAACGTTTGGCAGTAAGTATTACTGATGGTTTGGTGCGAGTTTCAGTAGGTTTGGAAACGGTAAAAGATGTTATTGCTGATTTGGAGCAAGCTTTGGGTTAAAAAATTATAATTATTAATTCATACAAAATAGCCCACGGTTTCTACTGTGGGTTTTGTGTTAAGATTTTGGAATTATAAAAAAATACAATCAAAAAAATGCGTAGATTTGGAACAATAATTATCATAAATAATGGAAATATTAGGTGGCGATACACATAAAATAATATATGCAGATGCTCTTGTTGCTTTAAAAACGCTTCCAGATAATTCTGTGGACTTGATATTTGCTGATCCACCGTACAATATTGGGAAGAATTTCAATGGTAAAATTGAAAAATGGGAAACAGAAGAGAGTTATTTAGAATGGTGTTACGAATGGCTAGATTTATGTGTTCAAAAACTTAAGCCAAATGGAAGTTTTTACGTAATGACAGCAACCCAGTTTATGCCTTATTTTGACATTCATTTAAGAAAAAAATTGACTATTCTTTCAAGACTTGTATGGTCTTATGATAGTTCTGGAGTTCAGGCAAAAAAATATTATGGTTCAATGTACGAACCTATTTTATTTTGTGTTAAAGACAAAAACAATTATACTTTTAATACAAATGATATTTTAGTTGAAGCGAAAACAGGAGCAAAACGTAAACTTATTGACTATCGTAAAGCTGTGCCAACAGTTTATAATTCTGAAAAAGTGCCAGGGAATGTTTGGGAATTTTCAAGAGTTCGTTATAGAATGGATGAATACGAAAATCATCCAACTCAAAAACCAATTGCTTTACTTGAAAGAATAATAAAAGCTAGTTCAAACGAAGGTGATTTAGTTTTAGATCCATTTTCGGGAACATTTACAACTTGTTTCGTAGCAAAAGAATTAAATAGAAATTCTATTGGTATCGAGTTACAAGACGAGTATATAAAAATTGGTTTAAGAAGATTGCAATTAGCTGAAGAATTTAAAGGAGAAAAACTTGAAAAAGAAATAAGAACTTTTGAAACAGAAAAACTTAAAAATCAGCATAGTTTAACCCTATTTGAACCAAATGGAACATATATTCACGGCTAATATTCACAGCGTTTTACAGAAAAATTTTGACAAAAATGCAGATGATATTTTTGAAAAAAGCCAACTCATTCAATACATTAACGAAAAAACTCGGTCAGCAGGTAGAGGTTCAAAAGCAAGGTCAAGTTTTGCCAATCTATATGCCATTTATGTAATTATTGAGGATTATATTGCCAATGGCTTTAACATAAAAGGCGACTATTCAAAATATGAAGGTTCATTATTTAACAAACTCTTTGCAAGACAAAGAGAATTGCCATTTGGTAGCAAATTACAAAATCATGCCTTGAATAATCGTATGAATTCTGAATTTGAAAAATATTTTCCTAGTTCAGATTACAAACCAATTTTAAGAGACGCAGCAACTAATAGATATTGGATTAATGAAAATTTGTTGAATATTAAAGTTGGTAAAACTAACTTTAATATTGCTGTTTCTATCATCGAAATAATTAATGAATACACAAAGACAAAACAAGATGCTTTTCAGCGTTTTGTCAAACAATGTGAAGAACTTCAAGATATTGAAAACACAACAGCAGAAAAGGTAGAAGAGTTTATTATTGGCCTACTTGCGCCAAATGTAGATGCTCGCCTTTTTGAAATTGTGAGTTATTCTATTCTCAAATTTTACTACCACGACCAAACTATAATTTGGGGTTATGAAATGGACAAACTTAATACAGAAAACTTAAAACTATACAAAACTGGACGTACTAATGCAAACGATGGAGGTATTGATTTTGTTATGAAACCTTTGGGTAGATTTTTTCAAGTAACTGAAACTTTAGACTTCAAAAAATACTTTCTTGATATCGACAAAATTCAAAAATATCCAATAACTTTTGTAATAAAATCGGTTGAAGAAGTTGAGCCATTAAAGAAGAAAATTCGTAAAAATGCAAACAAGACCTATTCAATAAATGCAATTGTTGAGAAGTATATGGCTTGTATTGAGGAAGTAATCAATATTCCAATGTTGAATATAAGATTTAATGCGGCAGTTGAGCAAGGTTATTTAAACAGAATACTAGACGAAATTGTATTGCAAAGTAAAGTAGAATTTAACTATTCAGACGAATCATAAATCTTCAAAATGCTCTCAAAAAAAACAAAATACGGAATCAAAGCTTTGACTTTCTTAGCGCGTCAAGAAGATCAAACACCAGTTGCTATTGCTGATATTGCAAAAGCAGAACACATTTCAATCAAATTTTTAGAAAGTATTTTGTTGCTTTTGCGTCATTCCGGTTTTTTGGGGGCCAAGAAAGGAAAAGGCGGAGGTTATTATCTCATCAAAGAACCAAAAGACATCAATATGGCCAAAGTCTATCGCATTCTCGAAGGACCAATTGCCTTGTTGCCTTGTGCTAGCCATAACTTTTACGAAAAATGCGACGATTGCACCGATGAATCTATTTGTGCCGTTCGCAAACTAATGATGGAAGTCCGAGATAATACCTTGATGATATTAGAGAATAATACCTTGGCAGATATCGCTTTTTAAGTAATTTTACTCAAATAGAGCACCAAATAGTATTTCAGTTTCGGCTTCCTCTCCTTTGGAGAGGGCTGGGGAGAGGATTAAAAAACCAATTTATAGCCCACGAAAAACAACATTATTGCAATAGCATTTCGGAGTAATAAATCGGGTACTTTTCCGCTCAACATACTGCCAATATAAATCCCTGGAAGCGACCCCATCAACCATTGTCCCAACAATCCTAAATCTAAATTTCCCATCGAGGCGTGGCCCAATCCGGCAACAAGAGTCAAAGGAACAGCGTGAGCAATCTCGGTGCCTACCAATCTCGGTGTTGGCAAAAGTGGGTACAGAAAAAATAAAGTAACCGTCCCCAATGCACCTGCTCCAATCGAAGTTAGGGTTACCATTGCCCCAAGCATTACACCAATAGCGACAGTCAATAAATTCTGGGTTTTACTCTCGCTGTGAAACTTGTCACCAGCGTGTTTTTGTGAAAATACTAAAAGCCTTTTTTTGAACAAAATGGCAATAGAAGTAAAAAGGAGTGCCCAACCCAAACTGTGTTTTATGACGGCATTCAAAGCGGTAATATCTGTTTTGATGCTATCAAGAATCCATAGCGTTAGTAGAGCGGCAGGAATACTGCCTAATGAAAGCCAACCTGTAATTGTCCAATTGATATTGCTTTTTTTATTATGGACATAGACACCGCCAATTTTTGTAAAAGCCGCATACAATAAGTCAGTCCCAACAGCTGTTGATGGCGGAATATTGAACCATAATAAAATAGGAGTCATCAATGAGCCACCTCCCACACCGGTCAATCCAACAACAAAACCAACAGTTAAACCCGCAAGAACTAAACCTATTTGAAAATCCATAAAATAATTTTTGGCAAAAATAGAAATAATTTATTTTTATCCTATAGATTTGATAGACTTTAAATGTTTTTATTTCAAATATTAAATTAAAGACAAAAAATCACAATATTGTTTTGTTATTTAGAATAAAGTAGTATTTTTGCCGACTAATCTACTAAACCGATAGGGTAATAGATATAAAAATGAATTATGATTAAGAGATTTGTAAAAAACTTTAATGACTCTGTAGGTGTAGCGCAAAATAGTACGTTTGCTAAGAGGCTTTGGGTTTTTATTCCAGTTTTTTTGATTGTTGTATTATTGACTGTTTTGATATACAATCATTATGCAGATTTTACTTGGAGTAATTTCGTTGCTGGATTTAACAAAGAGTTTTTAGTGTTTTTTGCTATTGGTGTTTTTGCACAATTGGTGGATGGAACTTTGGGAATGGGGTATGGAGCCACATCAACTTCGTTTTTATTGGCTTACGGAATTCCGCCAGCAGTCAGTAGTA
>ERZ724517.1528-NODE-1528-length-12681-cov-6.299145_pt1 | contig 12681 bp, 10 predicted proteins | sample MGYA00376050_ERZ724517 | MGnify/ENA primary metagenome ERZ724517 (study PRJEB28724, sample SAMN07190886) | activated sludge metagenome | isolation source: activated sludge of sewage treatment plant in Hong Hong | place: USA: Christiansburg, Virginia | collected... | reverse complement strand
GCGGGCCGATGCCGGGCCCGGGTGTGGCGTGGCCGACCCTCGCGATGCGCGGGGTCCTGTGGTGCTCACTCTCGCCACCCGCAGTCGCGGCTGAGGGACCTTACCAGTCCGGGTGGTCGTCCTCGGTGGGGTCGGTGATCGACTGAGCAGCCGTCCGCTCTGCGGCTTTGCGATCGCGCGACGACTTGAGGAGGCTGGCGATCGTCGTCACGCCGAGGATGAGGACGATGGCGCCCAACGACACCGAGATCGGGATGTCGGGTATGCCGTGCAACGGCTGACCGCCGTTGATGAACGGCAGGTTGTTCTCGTGCAGGGCGTGCAGGATCAACTTGACGCCGATGAAGGCCAACAGCACGGCCAGCCCGATCGACAGGTAGACCAGGCGCTTGAGCAGCCCGCCGATGAGGAAGTAGAGCTGACGCAGGCCCATGAGGGCGAAGATGTTGGCGGTGAGGACGAGGTAGGGCTCCTTGGTGAGCCCGTAGATCGCGGGGATCGAGTCGAGGGCGAAGAGCAGGTCGGTCGTCCCCAACGCCATGATGACGATGAACATCGGCGTCACCAGCCGCTTGGCGCCCTCGTGGACGAAGAGTTTGGTGCCGTGGAAGGAACTCGTCGCCGGGAACCGTCGCTCAACGAACTGTAGGAAGGCGTTCTCCTCATATTCGTCGTCGTCGCTCTCACCTTCCCGGGCCAACTTCCAGGCCGTCCAGATGAGGAAGGCGCCGAAGATGTAGAACACCCAGGCGTAGGAGTTGATCACCGCGGCCCCGAGCGCGATGAACAGCCCGCGCAGCACGATGGCGATGATGATGCCCACCATGAGGGCCGACTGCTGCAGCCGCTCGGGAACCCGGAAGTTGGCCATGATGAGCAGGAAGACGAAGAGGTTGTCCACCGACAGGGAGTACTCGGTGAGCCAGCCGGCATAGAACTCTCCGGCGTACTGCCCGCCGAAGTCCCACCAGATGAACAGCCCGAACAACAGCGCCAGCGAGACATAGACGACCAGGTAGGTCGTGCACTCGCGCATCGACGGCACATGGGGTCGACGGGCCACGACGGCGACATCGAGCAACAGGGCCACTGTTGCCGCACCGATAGTGACCCACCACACCAGGGGAGTGACGTCCACGAAGCACCTTCCGTTGGGGATGTCCCTGAGACTCTACCCAGCGTTGGGGCGCTGCTTGCGCGGCAGCGCCGTCACGACCGACTCGTAGGACGCGTCGATCGCCTCGAGGAGTTCGTCGTCAGGGATGGCCCCCGCCAACCGCAGGGTGTTCCATCCGTAGCGACCGATATAGGCCATGACGCTGGCGTCCTGCGGGTAGCGGTGCAGCCACTCGTCGGCCTCGTCCCGCCCTCGCCCGAGTTTGAGCCCCACCGCGTCCTCGCCGGTGAAAGCGAAGATCTTCGGACCGACCTTGGCGACGACATCGCCGTCCCATGGCTCGTCCGGCCAGGCGCCGGGCTTGGCCAGGCAATAGGCGAGCAACTCCTCACGCGTCATGGCCGCGAGGCTAACTCAGGACCGCTGCGCCGTGCCGGGCAGCGGCAGCCGTCCCACGGCAGACCGGGTCGCCTCGCGGTCCGGCCCCAACGCCTCCTCGACGATCCCGCGTCCCGTTTCGGGGGCATGGAGCATCCGCCCAGGCGCGCTGACGATCCCCACGTGGTGGACCGCGCGCCCCGGGTGGGCGAAGAAGTAGAGGTCACCAGGGCGCTCCTCACCGAACGTCACCGGGTATGCCGCGGCCTCCTGATCGTCGGCGTCGCGCGGGACGACCACGCCCAACCGACGCCACACGTGGTGCACCAGCCCTGAGCAGTCCAGCCCGAGCGGTGAGGTCCCTCCCCAGAGGTAGGGCAGGCCGAGGTGTTCAGCAGCAAGGGTGAGGACGTCGGCTCCGGGAGCGTCGGCGACCGGACGGCCGGGCTCGTCACCGGCCGAGCCGGGGTCCTCAAGATGGTTGCGGCGCACCCAGCCGGGGTAACCGCGGGGGTCCAACCGGCTGGGCTGCCACGGGCACACCACCCGGACCCAGCCATCGGCGCTCACGTCGCTGATCGGGAGGACCGGCTCGCCGAGCACGGCCTGACTCTCGACCCGGCCGTGCAGGCCGAGCCGGCCGTCGCCGCTCTCGTCGTCCTGCGGGCGGGCGTCGAGGACGGCCAACCATCTGGCCGGGTCGGCCTGGTTGGCGATGGCCGCGGCATCGACCGGCCGGGGGGCATCCGGCGAGGTCCAGAGGGTCGTCACGGGCACGGACACACGCAGCAGGGCCATCGCCCCATCTTCACATGCCAGATACTGCCGGTCATGGATCCCACTGCGGTGACCGCTCGTCTCGCCGACCTCGTCGCCGCGGCTCCGGGCCGTCTGTCGGTCGCCGTACGTGCTCGGGACGGCTACCGGTTCGACCACGACTCGGCGCGAGTCGTCCCTGCGGCGAGCACCATCAAGGTGCCCGTGTTGCTGGCCTACCTCGCCTCGGGGATGCCGTGGGACCTGCCCGTGGCGCTGCCGGCCGCCCGGGTGGGTGGGTGTGGCCCGCTCGCGCTGCTGCCCTCGGTGACCAGCCTCCCCGCGGGGGAGGCGTTGCGCCTGATGATCGCGCTGTCCGACAACGACGCCACCAACGCGGTGCTCGGGCTCGTCGGTGTGGGCGAGGTGGCGCGGTTGCTCGGACGCGCGGGGACGCGATATACCGTGCTGCGGCGCCGGATGATGGACCAGGTGGCGGCCGCTGCGGGTCACGAGAACGAGACCTGCGCCGCGGACCTGGCCGAGTTGCTGGCCGCCGTGCGCGCCGGGTCGATCCTGCCCCAGCGCGAGGCCGCCATGGCGCTGGCCGTCCTGCGCGAGCAGCAGTTCGACGAGGGCCTGCCCGCCTACCTTCCTGTGGGCCTGCGCTGCGCGTCGAAGACCGGCAGCCTTCCCGGGGTGCGCCACGACATCGCGGTCATCGAGAGCGGCGACGCGTGGGTCGCGGTCGCCGCCCTGGCCACCGACCTCATGGACGGCCCGGTCGATCGGGGCACGTCGATCTACCCCACGTATGCCGCGATCGGCGAGACGGTCGCCGCCCTCGTCACCGGCTGAACGGAGCCCGATCCGGCGCCAATGCGGTCGCTCAGGTGATGCCGACGATTGGCAGACACAGGGCTGCCGGAGCCGACGCCGGGACGATCGGCTTCGCCGGCTCGACCGGTGCGATCCCTTGGTATGCCGTGCCCAGTGTCGGCCGCGCGTCGGCCTGGCCCTTGTTGGGCCAGTAGGCCATGGCCCGCTCGGCTTGAGCGGTGATGGTCAACGACGGGTTGACGCCGAGGTTGGCCGAGATCGCGGACCCGTCGACGATGTGCAAACCGTCGTAACCGAAGACCCGGTGGTAGGCATCGACGACGCCGTGCTCGGCGTCCTTCCCGATCGGGCAGCCACCAATGAAGTGCGCCGTCAGCGGCCGATGGAACTGCTCGCCGATGTTGCCGGCTGGGAAGCCGCCGACGTTCCGAGCCATGCGTCGGACCGCCTCGTTCGCCAACGGGATCCATGTCGGATTGGGTGCACCGTGACCCTGCTCGGAGCTCAACGTGATCTTGCCGGTGACCCGATTGCGCTTGGGGAAGGTGTTGATCGAGTTGTCCAGCGACTGCATGACCAACGCGATGACGGTGTGCTCCGACCAGTGTTTGAAGTCGTAAAGCCGGCGCACGGTGGATCGCTCGTGCCACGACTGGCGCAGCCAGACCCGCCACCGGGGCGTGTCGCCCAGGTCGTCGGTGAGCACCGAGGTGAGCAGCGACATGACGTTGGAGCCCCGGCCGTAGCGGACCGGCTCGATGTGGGTGTGCTCGTCCGGATGGAACGACGAGGTGATCGCCACACCCTCGGTGAAGTCGCGCGGGTCGTCCTTGGGCGCGCCGGCGCCGAGGATCGACTCGGAGTTGGTCCGGGTCAACCGGCCCAGAGTGTCGGAGAGACGGGGGAGCTCGCCGGTGAACTTCATCGTGTGCAGGAGGCGTTGAGTCCCTAGTGCCGACGCCGCGAAGATCACCTGCTGCGCGGCATACGTGCGGCTCTGACGCGCTGCGCGGCGCTTGGTCTTCGCGCGGGTGTTAGTCGTATGGACGTCGTATCCGCCGCCGTGGCGGGGGACGACGCGGGTCACGGTCGTCAGCGGGTGGACGTGCGCGCCATGCTTCTCGGCGAGGTAGAGGTAGTTCTTCACGAGGGTGTTCTTCGCGTTGTGGCGGCAGCCGGTCATGCACTCGCCACACCCCGTGCAGGTATGCCGTCGCGGCCCTTCGCCACCGAAGTAGGGGTCGTCGACGGGCTGGCCCTTGCTCTCGCCGTCGCGCGGGAAGAGGACCCCGACCGGGGTGTAGCGGAAGGTGTCGCCCTTGCCCATCTCCTCGGCGACCTGGCGGATCACCTCGTCCGAGGGCGTGTGCCATGGGTTGGTGATGACGCCGAGCATCCGGGTGGCCTGGTCGTAGTAGGGCGCCAACTCGGTCTTCCAGTCGGTGATGTCGCGCCACTGGGGGTCGTCGTAGAAGGCGGCCGGGGGCTGGTAGAGGGTGTTCGCGTAGACGAGCGAGCCACCGCCGACCCCGGCTCCGCTGAGGATGAGGCAGTCGTTGAGCAGGTCGATCCGCTGGATCCCGTAGCAGCCCAACGACGGCGCGAACAGATAGTTGCGCACATCGAAACTCGTGTCGGGCAGGTCGGCGTCCTCGAAACGTGGGCCCGCTTCGAGCACGGCGACCGAGTAGCCCTTCTCGGTGAGGCGTAGCGCGGCGACCGATCCTCCGAAGCCCGAGCCGACGATCACGACGTCGTAATCGAAGGCGGTGGTCACTATGCCCTCCCGAGGCGGGTGAGGAGCTTGACCGCTCCGGTCATGACTGCGGCATACGCCTCGTCGGTGAGGCCCCAGTGCGGCCCGAAGCGGAGCAGGTATTGCGTGGCGACCGACTGGACCTCGGTGTATCGGTGGATGCCCTCGGCACCCTGGCGCCGACCGATGCCGGAGGAGCGCATCCCGCCCATGGGGGCGTCGAGGCTGGCGAAGGTCGCGCTGAAGGCCTCGTTGATGTTGACGGTGCCGCACTTGATCCGGTTAGCGATCAGGCGGGCCCGCTTGTTGTCGCGGCTGAAGACCGCGGCGTTGAGACCGTAGTCGCCGGCGTTGGCCAGGTCCACCGCCTCATCCTCGGTGGTGAACGGGTAGACCGAGATGACCGGACCGAACGTCTCGTCGGCGTGACAGGCCATGTCGGGGGTAACCCCGTCAAGGATGGTCGGCTCGTAGAAGTAGGGGCCGAGATCGGGTCGGGCTCGACCTCCGGCGAGGACCCGCGCGCCGTGGTGGACGGCGTCATCGACGTGATCGGCGACCGTCGTCAACTGTTCCGCCGAGATCAACGAGCCCATGTCGATGCCCCACTCGTGGCCGGCGCCCAACCGCATGGCCTTGGTCCGCGCGACGAACTTCTCGACGAACTCGTCGTGAACCTCGGCGTCGACGTAGAGGCGCTCGGTCGACACGCACAGTTGCCCACCGTTGGAGAAGGCGGCCCGGACGGCTCCCTCGGCCGCCCGGTCGAGGTCGGCGTCGCGCAGGACGAGGATCGGGTTCTTGCCGCCGAGTTCGAGTGAGCAGCCGATGAGTCGGTCGGCGCACTGTCGGGCGATGACCCGGCCCGTCGCGGTCGAGCCGGTGAAACACACGTAGTCGGCGTTCTCGATCATCGGGGTGCCGAGCACGCGGCCCGCCCCCGTCACCATCTGCCAGACCCCCTCCGAAAGCCCGGCCTCCTCGAGCAGCGCGAGCCCGAGCAGGGCCGACAGGGGAGTGTGGTGGTCGGGCTTGGAGACGACGGCGTTCCCCGCGGCGATCGCGGCGATGCCGTCGACGAGCGCCATGGTGAACGGGTAGTTCCACGGCGAGATGATCGCCACGACGCCCTTGGGGGTGCGGTGCTCCTCGATCTGGGTGAGGAACGGGACGACTCCGTCGCGGCGCTTGGGTGCCAGGTGCCGGTCGAGGGTCCGGGCGTAGTAGCGCGCCGTGAGCGCGACGTGCAGGGGTTCGTCGAACGCGTGGATGCGTGACTTGCCCGACTCCCAGCAGATGAGGTCCATGATCTCCTCGCGCCGAGCGAGGATCAGCTCGTGCAGGCGCATGAGGACCTCAGAGCGCTCGGCGAAGCTGGACAGTGCCCAGTCCTTGGCGGCCTCCTTCGCGCGCGCCATGGCCGAGAGGACATCGGCAGGTGTCGAGGTGGGGATGTTGCCGAGCGGCTGACCCGTCGCGGGGGCGAGGAGCCGGCTTGAGGTCCCGGACGTGGCCACCAGCTGGTCAGTGAGCCCCCGCACGTAACTCTGATCGAGCGCATAGGTCGCGGCGAGGACGTGTTCCGGGTCCAGCGGTCCGGGACGGTGGGCAGAGGAACGGTTCCCGGAGGAAGCGGGGGTCATGATCGAGCCTAGGCACCAGGGGTGGCCTCCCCGTCAGGCCAACGGCACGTGACATCCCTCACTCCTGGGGACGGGACGTGAGTCCGTGACGCACGGTCGACTCGACAGTCACACTCGGTGTCAGACGAGCGACGTGCTTTCCGCATGGCGCAACGACGCATGGGCTCATGAGAAAGGTCTCTGGATGGGAACCCGGATCGCGGCGTCCGACCTCACCTGGCTGTTGATGGATCGACCCAACAACCTGATGCATGTCCACGGCCTGCTCACCTTCGACGAGCTTCCCGAGTGGGAGGCGTTGCGCGACGCCATCTTCGAGCGCGTGGTGACGAAGTACCGCCTGTTGAGCCAGGTGGCCGTCCAGCAGGACGGGCATTGGGAGTGGGAGGACGACGTCGACTTCTCGGTGGACCGGCACGTGTTGCGGGTTGTCCTCGCCGACTCCCAGCCCGAGACCCTGCGCGCGTATGTCTCGAGCCAGTTCTCGGTGCCCTTCGATCGGTCTCGCCCGCTATGGGACATGCAGTTGATCTCCGGGCCGCCCGGGGACGAGGGCGGGGGAGCGATGCTCACTCGCTTCCACCACGGGCTCGGTGACGGCATACGCCTCGTGCAGTTGCTCATCGGGACGTGCGACCCCACCGACGGTGCGACGCCGCACACGGTGGGACGGGGCAGCGACGGCGGATCCCACGGCCCGCTCGATGCGGTCCGGCACCTTGCGGAGCACTCGGTCAAGGACACCATCGATGCGGTGACCCATTCGGGTTCGCTCGTGGCCCAGGCCGGTCGCACGGTGATAGCGACGATGAACCCCCTCGCGCTCCCGCATCACCTTGAGTCCGCCCTCGATCTGGTACGGCACCCCACCAAACTCATCGATGTGCTCACCGGCTTCACCTCGGACGACAACGAGACGTCCAACTCGTGGCGCGAGGTCGGCCGACTGCTGTTGCACGAGAAGGCCGATGCTGGCGCGTGGAGCGGGCATCCCGACGTCGACAAGGGTGTCGCGTGGACTGAGGGGATCAGCCTCTCGTCGGTCAAAGCCGTGGCGCAGGCCTTCAACGGGACGGTGAATGACGCGCTCATGGCGGCCGTGTCCCTGGCCCTGACGGACTACCTCGCCGAGCGTGGCGTCACCGACATCACCGACGTGGCCTGGATGATGCCCGTGTCGCTCCAGCCGGTCGACGGCAGCCTGCCCTCGACGTTGGGCAACCACTTCGCCGTCGTGCTGTTCGAGATGCCCCTGGGGATCGCCGACCCGGCCGAGCTCATAGAGCAGATCCACCACCGCACGACGCGCCTGAAGAACAGCGTCGAGCCGGCGCTCGCCTTCGGTGTGCAGAAGGTGATCGCCGAGACGCCGGGTGCCGTTGCCAAGCGGCTCACCGACTTCTTCTCCAACAAGACGATCGGTCAGCTGAGCAACGTCCCCGGGCCGAGCTCGCGGCTCACCATGGTCGGCGCCCCGGTCCGCACCATCCTGGGCTGGGTCCCCACATCCGGCGACCAGCCGATCGGCGTCTGCCTGTTCACCTACAACGGGACCGTTGGGGTCGGGGTCTGCTCGGACACCCGGATGATCCCCGACCCCGAGCGGGTCACCGAGCTCATCCGCGGTCACATCGACCGACTCGTCGCGGGGGCCGAACTGCGCGACGAGCCACCAACCCCCGCAACGTCTCGCCGCCCCACCCGCTCGAAGGCCTAGGAGATCCGGTATGCCGCGCAAACGGCTTGTCGTCGTGAACATCACCCTGCAAGGCCCCGAATGGGACTTCGACGAAAAGGTGACCTTCGCCGGTCGGGACTTCCGGCTCATCCGGGTCGGAACGACCGGCGACCTCGACGCTGCCGAGAAGCTCGTGTGGCAGTGGTCGCTCAAGGCCGACGCCGTCGCGGTCACCGGTGTCCGTGAGGCGCAGGCCTCCGGCGTCTTCAAGGGTGACCCTCTCGAAGTGCGTCAGGTCCTTGAGACGACCGCACGGGTGCCCGTCCGCGATGGGTCGATGCTCGCTGATGTGTTGCAGGAGTGGGCGATCCGCCGGGTGCAGGCCGAGATGCCCGGCTACTTCAACAACGCCCGGACGGTCGTGCTCAGCGGGAAGAACTACGAGCGGACGATCCGGGTCCTGCGGGAGTTCACGGCCAACATCGACTTCGTCGACCCGGCCCTGCGAACCGACGTCCCCATTGCGCTCAACACCAACCCGGTGGTCGCCAAGGCGGCCGAGGTCGGGATGTGGACCTGGCGCCTCACCCCGGGGTTCTTCAAGGACCACAGCCAGGGGCCGGTCGAGTGGGTGAGCGACAAACTCGCCCACCGGGCCGCGCGGGACGCGGACATCATCGTCGGGAGTTACGCCGAGCTGATGCATTTCGGGCTCGAAGACCTCGCTGGCAAGACCGTCGTGACCAACGCCGTGTCCGATGGCCGACTGGCCGAGCTCACCAGCCGTGGTGTCGACCTGATCATCGACGCGACGCCTCGCCCCTTCCGGTTCATGGTGGTCACCGCAATGCTTGAGGCGATGGCCGCAGCCATCAACACCGAGGAGCGGGAGCTCACCACCGACGACCTCCTCGAGCTGATCCAGGCCGCCGAACTCGAACCCCGGCTCCTGCGTCCCAACGGCGACAAGCGCAAGAGCCGATTCGCCTTCGTCATCCATCCGTTGAGCGCGCAGTACTTCAACAACGTCGAAGCGATCGGTGCCTTGAGCCGGGTTCCCGGGATGGGCGACGTCGTCGAGAAGGCGATGGCCTACATCCCGCCGTTCATCTACAGCCACGTCACGGGCATCGAATCACCCACCGGTGCCGAGGCCGAGGGCTGGTTGATCTCGGTGGGCGGCACGCCCAAGGAGATGCTTGCCCACAGCCCGGAGTTCACCTACTCACGTCTGCTGGAGGCTGCCGACCTGGCCCGGAAGTTGGGCGCCCAGGTGATGGGGCTCGGTGCCTTCACCAAGGTCGTCGGCGACGCCGGCGTCACCGTGGCCAAGCGGGCACCGCTGCCGGTGACGACGGGGAACAGCTACAGCGCCTCCGGGGCACTCTGGGCAGCCCACGCGGCCCTGCGCAAACTGGGCATCGCCCGCGTCGACGACCACGGCATCATCCACGGCAAGGCCATGGTCGTCGGGGCCACTGGGGCGATCGGCTCGGTCTGTGCCCGGCTGTTGGCGCTCGTCACCGACGAGTTGTGGTTGGTCTCGCCCGAGACCGCCAAGTTGCTGGCCATCAAGAAGGACATCGAGAGCGAGAACCCCCGGGCCGTCTTGCACGTCACCGCTCGACCGGGCGACGCACTCGCCGAGATGGACCTCATCGTCACCGCCACCTCCGCCGCGGGGAACAAGGTGCTCGACATCATGAAGGTCAAGCCAGGGTGCGTCATCACCGACGTGGCCCGGCCGTTGGACATGTCTGCCGAGGATGTCGCCAAACGTCCCGACGTGCTCGTCATCGAGTCCGGCGAGATCGAGTTGCCCGGTGACGTCCACATGGGCAACATCGGCCTGCCTGCTGGCGTCGCCTATGCCTGCCTCGCCGAGACCGTCGTCCTCGCGCTCGAAGGGCGCTACGAGACGTTCACGGTCGGACGGAACATCGAGTGGCCCAAGGTCAAGGAGATCTACCAACTCGGGCTCAAGCACGGCATGAAGTTGGCGACGATCTCCGGCGTCGGCGGCGTATTCACCGACGACGATTTCGCCCGAGTTCGCGAGGCCGCCCTGGCCGCACGCGCCACCGCGTCAAGCGACGCCAACGCGACGTAGGCCACGTCGCCTGGGCCATGTCACCAGGTGCTCTTCCTGTCAGGATGGGGAGAGACCCGATGGAGGAGTGTCGTGAAGTCAGTCCAAGGAAAGACGGTCCTGATCACCGGTGCCGCGATGGGCATGGGGCGCTTGTTCGCCGAGCGAGCCATCGCCGAAAAGGCCAAGGCGGTGGTCCTCTGGGATCTCAACGAGGTCGCTCTGCAGAGCACCCTCGAAGAGTTGACGGGACGCGGAAGTGAGGTCACGGCATACCTCGTCGACGTCGGCGATCTCGCCGCGGTGGAGGCCAGCGCCGCTGCCGTCCTGGCCGAGGTCGGGGCAGTGGACGTCCTGGTCAACAACGCCGGTGTCGTCCGCGGCAACCAGTACTTCTGGGAGTCCGACTCGGGGCGGGACACTCGCCTGACAGTGGCGGTCAACACCCTCGCCCCCATGTATGTCGCGCGGGCCTTCCTTCCGGGGATGATCGCCGGCAGCGGGGAGGCGCGCCTGCTCAACCTCGCCTCGGCCGCCGGTTTCACGGCCAACCCGCGGATGGCCGTGTATGCCGCGTCCAAGTGGGCGGTCATCGGCTGGTCCGACTCGGTGCGGCTGGAGCTCAAGCAGGCCGGGGTCGAGCACGTCAAGGTGACGACCGTGTGCCCTTATTACGTCAACACCGGCATGTTCGACGGCGCCAAGTCCGCGCCGCTCCTGCCGATCCTCGAGCCGGCGCATGTCGTCGACGAGGCCTGGCGGGCGATGTGTGCCGGCGGATCGTTCGTCGTCCTGCCGCGCACCGTCATGCTCAGCGAGGTGCTCAAGGGCTTGGTGCCGATCAGCGTTCGCGACTTCATCTCGGACAACGTCATCGGGGTCTACCACACGATGGAGGACTTCACCGGCCGCGCCGAGCAGCAGGCGTGACCAGGTCGTCGGACCCAGCAGGTCGGAAGGACTGAGCCTTGGCGCAGCGCAATCACCGCGTCCCGGTCTCCTACGGTGCCAGCATCATGGCGCTGGAGGTCCTCCCTGCGCGCCCGGTCGCGGAGGGTGTGCCGACCGTCGTGCTGGCCCACGGGTGGTGCCTGGACCACACGAGTTGGCACAAGGTTGTCGCCGACCTTCAGGCCCGGCGGAACGTCCGGGTGGTGCTCTTCGACCAGCGGGGGCACGGCAAGTCGAGCATGGGCGAAGTCGGCGACCCCACGGTCCGCATCCTCGGTGACGACCTGCGCGAGGTCATCGACGCGGTGGCGCCCGAGGGTGATCTCGTCCTGGCCGGGCACTCGATGGGTGGCATGTCGGTCATGGCCTACGCCGGGATGCACTACGAGCACTTCACCGAACGGGTCAAGGGCACCGTGCTCGCGTCGACGGCCGCGTCGATCGAGGGTCGCACCCCGGTGCCGCTGGAGCGGGTCATCATGGCGTTGGCCTCGCGTGCCCCCGGCATCCAGCCTCGGGTCTTCATCCCCCGCATGGTCGAGGGGAAGCTCATCTTCGGGCCGGGCGCCAAGCGTGAGGACATCCGGCACGCAGTCGACCAGATCAAGCACACGAAGATGCCGACGATCGGCCGGTTCTTCTATGCGATCGCCGGTCATGACGAGATGGACGCCTTGGGCCATTTCGTCGACGTGCCGACCCACATCATCGCCGGCAACCACGACCGGCTGATCCCCGTCCCGCACGCCGAGGCCCTGCGCAAGCGGATCCCCGGCGCCGACCTCAACGTCCTCGACGGGGTGGGTCACATGACGACCTACGAGGCGTCGAGCATCATCTGCGACGCGATCGTCGGCCTAGTCGACTCCAGCGTGCCCCCGAAGCCCCGCCGCGCCCGCCGCTGATCACCGCGCTGGGTCGGGCGCGCCGAGTCGGCTTGCATGAGGTTAGTGACGCTTGTATGAGGCTCTAACGGCATACAAGCGTCACTAGCCTCATACAAGCGGTGGGGCGGCTGCGCGGAAGGCGTGCGGAGGGCGTGCGGAGGGCGTGGCTAACGCCTCACCAGCCGCGGGCGAGCCACTCTGCGAGGTGCGGGCGCTCGACGCCCAGGGTCGTGTCGTCGCCGTGGCCCGGATACACCCACGTGTCGTCGCCGTAGACGTCGAAGATCCGCGCGGTCACATCGGCATACAACTGCTCGAACGACTGCCCCGGCATCTTGGTGTTGCCGACCCCGCCGGGGAAGAGCGAGTCGCCGGTGATGAGGTGTGTGAAGCCCGCCGGGTCGGCATACGCCAACGCGACCCCGCCCTCGGTGTGCCCGCGCAGGTGGACGACGTCGAGGGCGACCGCCCCGACGCGCAGCACGTCTCCGTGGACGAGCGCCCGATCAGGAGCCAGCGGCAGGGCAGCGGCGTCCTCGGCCCCCGCGGCCGTGGGGGCGCCCGACCAGGCCGCAATCTCCGCAAG
>ERZ724517.1527-NODE-1527-length-12688-cov-3.395789_pt1 | contig 12688 bp, 13 predicted proteins | sample MGYA00376050_ERZ724517 | MGnify/ENA primary metagenome ERZ724517 (study PRJEB28724, sample SAMN07190886) | activated sludge metagenome | isolation source: activated sludge of sewage treatment plant in Hong Hong | place: USA: Christiansburg, Virginia | collected... | reverse complement strand
ATTTGCACATTTGCCAAATACAGCATCATTTTTTTTTTTTTTTTATGCCGAATTAAATAATTTGTGGGCGGCATTAAAATGTTCTTTGCGGGTAATATAAATCATAGTAAATTAACAGGGTAAAAATACAAATAAAAATGAAACATATTCTTATAGTATCTGCAACTCCTTTCGAAATACAACCATTGCTTGATTATTTAGAAATAAAAAATCCGGTTTTAGGAATGAATTTGCCTTTAAAGCAACCTAGCAACAAAGAAATTAATGTTTTAATTACAGGTGTTGGCATGGTAAATACTGCCTTAATGGTAGGAAGGTATTCTTTAACACCATTTGATTTAGCTTTAAATGTAGGCGTTTGTGGATCTTTTGATAAATTATTAGAATTAGGTGAACTTGTAAATATTACGAATGATGTTTTAAGTGAAATGGGGGCTGAAGATGGTGAAGACTTTATTACTTATGATAAACTAAAATTAGGCTCAACACACCAATTTACTAGTAATTTTAATAGTTCAAACACGCATATAAACTCACTAAAAAAAGTAAAAGGTATAACAGTAAATACTATTCATGGTAATGAATTAAGCATACAAAAAATTAAAAACATTTATAATCGTGATATTGAAAGCATGGAAGGTGCAGCTTTTTTTGCAGGCTGCTCAGCAACGAAACAGTTTTTGCAAATTCGAGCTATCTCAAACTATGTTGAAAAGCGAGATAAAAGTAAATGGAAAATGGAACTTGCCATTAACAATTTGAATGATTTTCTAATTCAATTTCTTTCTGAAAACAACTAATATCAGGTTGATTTAAGCCATCCAGTTACACTCATTCGTCGTTTATTAGTAATTAATACTTCATGTTCCAACTCATTACTTTTAAATAATACAGTTTTCATATTTAATGGCGAAATTAATTGATCTTCATTGTTATTATTAATCATTAATTCACCACCATCTCCAAGTTTCCAATCTTCATTTAAGTAACTAATTACTGAATATTGCCTATTACCATCATTTTGAAATTGATCAATATGCTTCTTATAAAAACTCCCAACTTCATAAAGTGAATAATGAAATTCGTAATCTGAAATCCCCGTATAACACGTCATATTCAAATACCTAATAAAATCCTCTATAATCTTAAAATAGGCATTTTCATATAAATCATTGTGCTTTTTATCTAGCCAATAAATAGTATCGCTTCGTATCAATTTATTGTAATTAAGTATCTCTAAATTGCCAATACCTGCAGGCCTTAAACTTTTAGAATCATATAACTTTAATAAATTTAATTTTAAGTGTTTCGACAAATTCGCGCTTAACAAATTATTAGATTCACCAATATTATTTGCTATTAAACTGACAATCAAATCTTCAAAGTCTTTTTCCATGGCTTTTGGCCTGATAAGACAGACAGTGTAATGTAACTACATTTTCCCACTTTTTCAACAGTTTAAAAAAAATCTCATGCATATTCAGTAATTACATTATCTTTGTTACCCTAAATTTAATAGCCCACGTTGTAAGTGGGGAAAAATATGATAAAAATTACATTACCAGACGGTTCAATTCGTGAATACGAAAAAGGAACTACTTCAATGCAAGTAGCATTGAGCATTAGCGAAGGTTTAGCCCGCAATGTTTTAGCAGCAAAAGTTAACAATGAAGTTGTAGACGCAAGTAAAGCTATTACAGAAGATAGCAGCGTAAGTTTATTAACGTGGAACGATGATGAAGGAAAAAACACCTTATGGCATTCGTCTGCACACTTATTAGCAGAAGCTTTAGAAGCACTTTATCCAAATGTGAAATTTTGGGTTGGTCCACCATTAGAAAATGGTTTTTATTACGATGTAGATTTAAATGGCGAAACACTTTCTCCTGCTGATTTTGAAAAAATTGAAGCAAAAATGCTTGAACTAGCCCGTTTAAACAGCACTTACATTCGTAAAGAAATTAGCAAAGCTGATGCAATTACTTATTTTACTGAAAAAGGCGATCATTATAAACTTGATTTATTAGAACGCTTAGAAGACGGAAATATTTCTTTGTACACACAAGGTAATTTTACTGATTTATGTCGCGGACCACATATCCCAAATACTGGATTTATTAAAGCTGTTAAGGTTTTAAATATAGCTGGAGCTTACTGGAAAGGCGATGAAAAAAATAAAATGTTAACTCGTATTTACGGCATTGCGTTTCCTAAAGATAAAGAATTAAAAGAATATTTAGTTTTATTAGAGGAAGCAAAAAAACGTGATCACCGTAAGCTTGGGAAAGAATTAGAATTATTTACTTTTTCGGAAAAAGTAGGTGCTGGTTTACCATTATGGTTACCTAAAGGTGCTATGTTGCGTGAGCGTTTAATCCAGTTTTTACAAAAAGCACAATTAAAAGCTGGTTATTTACCAGTAGTTACGCCACATATAGGGCAAAAGGAATTATATGTTTGTTCTGGGCATTACGAAAAATATGGTGCAGATTCATTCCAACCTATTAAAACACCACATGAAGGTGAAGAGTTTTTCTTAAAACCAATGAACTGCCCTCACCATTGCGAAATTTACAAATCATCTCCAAAATCATATAAAGATTTACCAGTGCGTTACGCTGAGTTTGGTACAGTTTATCGTTATGAGCAAAAAGGAGAATTACATGGCTTAACACGTGTGCGTGGCTTTACTCAAGATGATGCGCATTTATTTGTTCGTCCTGATCAAGTAAAAGAAGAGTTTGAAAAAGTAATTGATTTAGTACTTTATGTATTTAATGCTCTTGACTTTAAAGATTATACAGCTCAAGTTTCTTTAAGAGATCCAGAAAATAAAACAAAATATATTGGAACTGATGCTAATTGGAATTTAGCCGAACAAGCAATTATTGAATCAGCTGCCGAAAAAGGGCTACGCACAGTAGTTGAAACTGGTGAAGCGGCTTTTTATGGTCCAAAATTAGACTTTATGGTTAAAGATGCCATTGGACGCAGATGGCAATTAGGAACCATTCAGGTGGATTACAATTTACCAGAGCGTTTTGAACTAGAATATACAGGTTCAGACAACCATAAACACCGTCCTGTGATGATTCACCGTGCGCCATTTGGTTCATTGGAACGATTTATTGCAGTTTTAATAGAACATTGTGGAGGTAATTTCCCATTATGGTTAACTCCAAATCAATTTGCAATTTTACCTATTAGCGAAAAATATAACGATTACGCAAAAAAAGTTTCAGAATTACTAAATAATTACGATATTCGCGGTCTTGTTGACGATAGAAACGAAAAAATAGGTAAGAAAATTCGCGATAACGAGGTAAACAAAATACCGTTTATGCTTGTAGTTGGCGAAAAAGAAGCGGAAGAAGGAACAGTTGCTGTTCGTGAACATGGTAAAGGAGACATTGGAACATTAACCATTGAAGACTTTGCAAAATTGATACAAACAACAATAGAAAACGACTTTAAATTAAAAAGTATAGAAAAATAATTTAATAACAATTAGAAGCGGAGGTCATTATTAGCGTATTTAAAAAACCAATAAACAACAATAACAAAAACACTGGTCCTGTAAAACCGGGTGAAAATGCTACTGGGCAAGCGCCAGTATATAAAAGACCAAAAGGATTAAGAGAAGGCTTTAAAAGACCAGGTGTTAAAGAAGAACAACATCGTATAAATAAAAACATACGAAATACGCCTAAAGTGCGTGTAGTTGGTGATGATATTGAAGCTGGAGTTTATACTATTGATGAAGCTATTAAAATGGCTGAAGAATTAGGTGTAGATTTAGTCGAAATTGCTCCAAACGTTGATCCACCAGTTTGTAAAATTATTGATTACGGTAAGTATTTATACGAGTTAAAGAAAAAAGCTAAAGAAGTAAAAGCAAAAGCTTCTAAAGTTGTGGTAAAAGATATACGTTTTGGTCCACATACTGATGAGCATGATTTTCTATTTAAAAAGAATCACGCTATGAAATTTTTGCAAGATGGAAGTAAGGTAAAAGCGTTTGTGTTTTTTAGAGGACGAGAAATTGTTTTTAAAGAACAAGGAACCATTTTATTATTACGTTTTGCTTCTGAACTTGAAGAATGGGGTAAAGCTGAACAATTACCAGTTTTAGAAGGTAAAAAAATGTTGATGGTTTTAGCGCCTAAAAAAGTAAAATAAGAAAGAGTACTAACAAATAAAATAAATAACGAAAAATGCCAAAAATGAAAACAAACTCTAGTGCAAAGAAGAGATTCTCTGTAACTGGGACCGGCAAAATCAAAAGAAAACATGCTTTCAAAAGTCATATCTTGACTAAGAAAACAACTAAAGGAAAACGTGCGTTAACGAAATCAGGCTTAGTTCATAAGCGTGATACGAATAACATCAAGTTTTTATTAGCAATGTAATCTTTACATTACCCGGTACAAAGGTTATTCAATTAACCAGAAACTACGTTTTAAAAGTGCTAAAAATTAGCCACGTAAAATCAAAAAATTAAAAAGAAATGCCACGTTCAGTCAATCACGTTGCGAGTAGAGCTCGCAGAAAGAAAATCCTTAATTTAACCAAAGGTTATTGGGGTGCTAGAGGTAATGTTTGGACAATTGCCAAAAATACTTTAGAAAAAGGTTTAACTTACGCTTACCGCGATCGTAAAAACAAAAAACGTACTATGCGTAGCTTGTGGATACAACGTATCAATGCAGGTGTTCGTCAATACGGTATGAGCTACAGCGAATTTATTGGTAAAGTAAATGCAAAAAACATCGGATTAAACCGTAAAGTTTTAGCAGATTTAGCTATGAATCATCCAGAAGCTTTTAAGGCTGTTGTTGATCAAGTAAAATAATTGTAATTTTCAATTACTAAAAAAAAGACCATTCAATTGAATGGTCTTTTTTTTATCCCAACAATTTTAAACAAACTAAAATTAAATTCTAATTTTTGAAATTCAAACGTTTAAAATCCCGCTTACAATAGGTATTTTCCTTTTTTGGATAATTAAATAAAAGGGCATTTCAAATTAGTATATTTACATTATGGCATTAATGCTTTCTGAAAATATTAAAGTTGCTACTGATTCTTTAAAAGGAAATAAGTTAAGAGCACTCTTAACGATGCTTATTATTTTTATTGGTATAACTGCACTTGTAGGCATATCATCAGCTATAGATGCTATGAAGGGTTCTATTAACAGTAATTTTACCAGTATGGGAGCAAACTCCTTTACTATTAGAAATAAAGATGTTGCTGTAAAAATTGGCAGACATGGTAAAAGAGGCAAAAAATTTGAATCCATAACCTACAAAGAAGCCATTAGATTTAAAAATGAATTTGAATTCCCTGTTACTACAGCTGTTTCAACAATGGCATCTTTTAGCGCTCGTATAAAATTTGAAACCGAAAAAACAAATCCTAATATACAAGTGTTTGGTGGCGACGAAAACTATTTAGCTACTAGTGGGTATGAATTAGAAAAAGGTAGAAATTTTTCACCACAAGAAATTACAATGGGCACACACCTTGTAATTATTGGTAAAGACGTAGAGTTTGATTTATTTAAAGGTAGGCAAAAAGCTATTGATAAAATGATAACCATTGGTAGTGGCAAGTACCGAGTAATTGGAGTTTTGGCTAGTAAAGGAAACAGCATGGGATTTGGAGGAGATAAAGTGTGCATTATTCCTTTAACAAATGCTCGACAATATTTTAGTACTAAAGACATGAGTTTTACAATTAGTGTTTTAGCACAAAATACTGCTTTGTTAAATTTAGCTTTAGGCGAAGCAACAGGTGTGTTCAGAAAAATAAGGAGAGTACCGTTAGGTGAGGATGATAATTTTGAAATTACTAAAGCAGATAATTTAGCTAATATTTTAATAGGGTTAATGAGTAATGCATCTATGGGAGCAATAATAATTGGCATTATAACGCTAATTGGTGCATCTATTGGATTAATGAATATTATGTTAGTATCTGTAACCGAAAGAACTAGAGAAATAGGAATTAGAAAAGCATTAGGAGCTACTGCACAAACTATAAAAACTCAATTCTTAATTGAAAGTATTGTTATTTGTTTACTTGGTGGCTTTTTTGGAATATTAATGGGAATAATTGCAGCAAATGCTATATCACTCATGTTAGGTTCAAGCTTTTTTATGCCTTGGTTTTGGATTATAACAGGATTTATTGTGTGTATGGTTGTAGGACTTATAAGTGGCTATTTAAAAAAAAAAAGGGCATCCCTACTCGACCCAATTGAAAGTTTAAGATTTGAGTAGAGTATTATAAAACTCAATTAATTTGCTGGCAATTTTTTTATAATCAAAATTTTGTTCAGCTAAATCTCTTGCATTATTTTGAAGATTGATTTTTAAAACTTCATTTCTTAAAAGAGTTTTTATTGCCTCAGCAAATTCAATATCAGTATCAGCTATTAATAAATGCTTATTTTTTTCATATGGAATTCCTTCAGCACCAATTGTAGTTGTAACAATAGCTTTCCCATAAGCTAATCCTTCAACAAGCTTAATTCTTAAGCCACTTCCACTCCATAATGGCACTAACATAATATCATAAGTTGTATAAAATTCAAAAGAGCTTTCAACATGTTCTATAACGCTAATATTTTTTGATTGAAGATGCTTAATATTTTCTGGCATTCCTCTGCCTGCAATAACCAATTGTGCATCAGGAAATTCATTAATTACATGTATCCAAACTTTTTCTAATAACCAGTTAACCGCTTCAACATTCGGCATCCAATCCATTGCAGCAAAATGAAACAGTGTGTTATGTTTTACTGGAACTGAAACTTTCTTGTATTCAATTAAACTAATACCTGTTAAACAGGTTTCAATTTTTTTATGAGGAAACAATTTTTGAATATTCTTTTTATCCTCATTGGTTATAGTTACAATAGCATCACACCTTTCAAAGGTATTTAATTCAAAACGTTTTAATCTCTTATTTTGAATAGATAAATATTTCTTCTTCAAAATATTTTTTTCTTGGGATAATAATCTATCCCAAATTTGATGTTCAATATTATGAGATCGTAATGTGATTTTAGCTGAACTATATTTTTTTATTGTAGTAATGTAAGAAGCCATAAATACACCTTCTAACTGAATAATATCAAACGTATGCACTTTTAATAAATCAATTAAAGCATTTTCATATTCAGTAAAATAAAACCTACTTACAAAATAAGATTGATTTGAAAATAAATTTACTAATGCTCCAAAAACACTAGTGTTGGTATCTTTGTATACCGATTTATAATGTGTTTTTGTTTTAAAATTATCTGAAACATTTTCATCAGGTTTAAAATGCTTTTTTGTATTAATAGAAAGTAAATACAACTCTACATTATTATCTGCTAAACCAAGCGCCAAATTTGTAATTGCTATTGAACTCCCATCATTAGCTGGAAATGGCGCTTTATTACAAAGTTGCAAAATTTTCATTCTTAAGATACTTTTTTAGAAAACAATTTTTTTATAGGATCAGTATAAACCGTAATATCAAATAAAGCTGAATCTTTAGCTGCTTTGTACGTTAAATAAATTCCTAATGGCAAAAATAAAAGTAATGGGAACCAACTTCCAAAAACCACATTATAAACTTCTTCTATCACCATACGCTCATATATAATTGAAACAACATAATACAATAAAAAGAAGACTACAGCCACCACAACTGGCAAACCCATTCCGCCTTTTTTAATAATTGCGCCTAATGAAGCGCCAACAAAAAACAGTACTATGCATGCAAACGAAACGTTTATTTTTTTATGCCAACCTAAATTATAATCTAAAATAGAATACTCTTTACCATTAATATCTTCATTAACAGAATCTACATAACCACTTGAACTTCTAACTAAATTTTGCGCATTTTCAACACTACGTTTAAATTCATCCTGATTTAACGATTCATAAAATGCTCTTAAATTTCGGTGCTCCTTTTTGCTTGAAATTGTTCTAATTGTATTAGTTAAAAAATAATTATTAAACTGATTTTTTAAATTTGTTTGGCGTTTTGCAATTTCAACATTAAACGTATCTATTTCATTATTAATTTGCCAAATATTCATCATTTCATGATGGCCTTTAAACAATTCCTTTTCGGTGCGTTTCATTTTAAAATCACTCATATCGATATTCACATTGAGTTGATCATATAGCAGTTGCATTAAAGGCCTTGTACGTTTATTAGATTCTTCCTTAACAATATCTTCGTACCTAGCACCACTATTAAGTTGAATTTGCAAATAGTTAGTGTCTGCCGAAGTTTTCATATAACCACTATCTGCATATAACTGTATATTATTACCCAAACCATCTTTATGATCATAAATACTTACATCATACAATGTTTTGCCATCTGGACTTTTGTGAGCCACTTTAATACTGTATCCTTCCAATTGATTGTAAAAAATACCTTCCTTAATGCTCAATGTTGGTTTAGCTTGCCTAATATCATATAACAAGCTTGCCGAATTTAACATAATTTGAGGCAGTATGAAATTGTTAAAAAGGAAAGTAAATCCAGCCAAAAACAAAATAAAAACAAAAATTGGTCTAATAATCCTAAAAAGTGATAAGCCAGAGGACTTCATAGCAGCTAATTCATAATTTTCAGCTAGGCTGCCAAATGTCATAATTGACGAAAGTAATACAGCCAGTGGCATTGCAGCAGGTAAAAAGGAAATAAAAGAATAGGTGAAAAATTGAGTTAAAACCCATGTTCCCATGCCTTTGCCTATTATTTCATCCATGTATGTAAATACATGAATTAAGAAAAAAGCAAACATTCCTATAAATAGGGTTAAAAAAAACGGTGGTAAATACGCTTTTAATAAAAAAATATGTAATTTCTTTAATTTCAAAATAAAGCCTAAAAATAACTTTTAATTTTTAAAGGATTAGCCAAAATATCTAAACTTTGTTATTTTTGTAAACTATGATTAAAGGTAAAAAAATTGTTGTTGTATTGCCAGCTTATAATGCTGCTTTAACTTTAAAGAGAACTTACGACGAAATTCCATTTGATATTGTGGATGACGTAGTTTTGGTTGATGACCATAGTACTGATAATACAGCTGAAGTTGGTCGCCAATTAGGCATAAAGCATGTAATTAGACATGAAAAAAACAAAGGATACGGTGGAAATCAAAAAACGTGTTATGATAAGGCCCTTGAATTAGGAGCTGATATTGTAATTATGTTACACCCAGATTACCAATATACGCCATTATTAATTCAAAGTATGAGCCATATTATTGCCAATGAATTGTACCCATCGGTATTTGGCTCTCGTATTTTAGGTAAAGGTGCGCTAAAAGGTGGAATGCCAATGTATAAGTACATTTTCAATCGTTGCTTAACATTAACTCAAAATATCCTAATTAATCAAAAATTAAGCGAATACCATACTGGTTATAGAGCGTTTAATCGCGAAATATTAGAAACCATTAGTTATCACGAAAACTCTGATGATTTTGTATTTGATAATCAAATGATTTCTCAAATATTTTATGCAGGTTTCCAAATTGCTGAAATTACTTGTCCTACTAAATATTTCCCAGAAGCAAGTTCTATTAACTTTAAAAGAAGTGCAAAATATGGTATGGGAGTATTAGGCGTATCTTTTACCCACTTTTTTAATAAATTAGGCTTAGCAAAAAGTAGAATTTATATTAGAAAGAAATAGATTTCACTCTATATTTTCAATAACTCCGCTAGACAAAGGAGTCCATAATCCCATTTTTACATTGGCACATTTTAGTGTGTTACCTGTCCATACATTGCATGTTTTAAAAAGGCTATATGAACCATTTGCCTCAAAATAATTATCATTTCTACCATAATTAGGGTGACTAATTAATTGCAAGCAATTTGATTTACTTGTATTAAAACTTTGCTTTAAGGTATTTACTAATTTCAAATAATCCTCTTCAGATAGTTTAATTAATTTTGTGTTTTCATCACACCTCATTTTTTTATAATAGGTTACATGCATTGCAGTTTTACCCAATCCAAAGGCGGCATTCAATGCAGTAGATACTTTTAAATCATTCCATGTAGGAGTTTCTAAATAAAACCCTTTGTCTCCCCAGCCAAAACTTAAATACCTATAAGTTGAATCAATCTCATTAAATAAGCTATCAGAAACAAAACTATTCCAATTATATAAGTTGTTCGTTCTAGGTACTATAATATCAGTATGAACACCATTACTATTAACATAAATTGAAATTGTTCTTTGTGCTACTTCAGGACTAGAATTAACAGGTATTTTAGAAAGTAATAAAGCAGCTACAAACCACAATAAAATAAATCCAACAAAATATAATGAGAATTTTACAATAAATTTAATTACAACTTTCATAATCATTGCTTTTCAATTTATAACAAAAAGCAATTAAAGTAACCTATCAATTAAAAAAGTAAAAATTAAATTAAAATAATTTAACAATCGTTAAATAGGCATATATAAAAGGTGATACAAATAATAGACTATCAAATCTATCAAGTATTCCACCGTGCCCTGGCATAATTTTCCCAGAATCTTTAACACCAGCTTGGCGTTTAAACATAGATTCAACTAAATCACCAATTGTACCAAAAATTGAAACTAAAACAGAAATTACAATCCAATGCTTTAATGCCAATTCGGGAAACCAATTAGCCACTAAAAATGCGCAGCCTATATTAATAATTAAAGCTCCAACAGAACCTTCCCATGTTTTACCTGGAGAAATTCTTTCAAATAACTTATTCTTTCCAATAAAACTACCAACCAAATAAGCTGCTACATCACTTGCCCATATCAATAAAATTATACCTAACACATAATGAAAATTATAAGGAGCAAAATCATTAATCCAATTTTCAGTTTTATTATTAAATGTAAATGCCTTATCCATGCAGGTTATGCTTAATAATAACATAAATGGTAGAACAGAATATACTACACCTAAAACTGTATATCCCAAATTTAAAGCAGTATTTGGTTTGCTATCAAATAAAGCATTTATAAATAATAGAAATGCACAAACCAATATAACTGAAAAAAAAGCTTCAGTAGGAATAAATAAAAAATAATTTGAATTAGAAATTATAGAAAATAAAAACAATAATATACCAACTATTATACCCAGCACCTTATATGGCTTTGCGCCCAATTTTTCAGCTAATTGATAAAACTCAATTAACCCCCATATTGAAACCAAAAAAAATAAAATTGAAAAACTGCCTGTAGTTGACAAAACCGGCAAATTGATCGGCCTGGTAACTTTTGGCGATATCCTGAAATTGAAAAGCCATCCGCATGCTGTAAAAGACAGTTTTGGAAGATTACTGGTTGGTGCCGGAGTGGGTATCACAAAAGATACACTCGACAGGGTGAGTGAACTATAGCGTGTAGGCGTAGATGTTATTTGTTTGGACAGTGCACATGGTCATACCAAAGGAGTAATAGATACCCTGAAAAATATCAAAAAAACATTCAAGAAATTACAGGTAATTGCGGGCAATGTAGCAACAGGTGGAGGAGCTAAAGCATTGGCTGATGCCGGTGCTGATGCGGTTAAAGTGGGTATAGGTCCGGGATCCATTTGCACTACCCGAATTGTAGCCGGAACAGGCGTACCACAGATTACGGCAGTAATGGAAGTTGCAGCTGCGCTTAAAAATAAAAATACCGGTATCATCAGTGATGGCGGTATCAGGTATACCGGCGACATGGTTAAAGCACTGGCAGCCGGAGCAAGTTGCGTGATGATGGGCAATGTATTTGCAGGTACCGAGGAAAGTCCGGGAGAAACCATCATCTATGAAGGCCGTCGTTTTAAGCAATACAGGGGAATGGGTTCTTTAGGTGCGATGGCACAGGGCAGCAGCGACCGTTATTTTCAGGATGTGGAAGCCGATATCAAGAAATTGGTGCCCGAAGGCATTGAAGGCAGGGTAGCTTTCAAAGGACCGGTTAGAGAAATTGTACACCAGTACACCGGCGGGTTAAGAGCCGGAATGGGTTATGTTGGTGCAGGAGATATCAAATCACTTCAAAAAGCAGTGTTTGTAAAAATCACTAATGCCGGGATGAAAGAAAGCCATGCTCATGATGTAGCCATTACCAAAGAAGCTCCAAATTACAGCCGATAGTTTTTATTTTGAACAGATCATATTTTCTAATGCACTCAATGATTTGACATTAGTGCACAAACTTCCATTTGTGCAAAATCCTGTATTTTGTGCAAAATTTTCAGGTAACCAATATGCAAAATAAATTTCCACTCAAACTGTTTGTGCTTTGCATATTTACCCTTTTACAAGTGATTACGTTTGCACAAGACTCTTCTCATATCAGGGTTTCACTGTTAACCTGTACGCCGGGTGAAGAGCTCTATTCCACATTTGGACACAGCGCCATCCGGATAACAGACAGCAGCAGTGTTACTGATATCGTTTTCAATTACGGCACATTTGATTTTGATGACCCTAATTTTTATACAAAGTTTGTAAAAGGCAAACTACTCTACTATGTTTCAACCGAAAATTTCGAAGATTTTAAATACCTGTATCAAGCTACCAACAGAGGAATGACGGAACAGGTGTTGAATTTAACTGCAGCAGAAAAAATTGTTTACGGAATTGGCAGCGCTGCCGTGGCAGGT
>ERZ724517.1523-NODE-1523-length-12718-cov-11.103451_pt1 | contig 12718 bp, 7 predicted proteins | sample MGYA00376050_ERZ724517 | MGnify/ENA primary metagenome ERZ724517 (study PRJEB28724, sample SAMN07190886) | activated sludge metagenome | isolation source: activated sludge of sewage treatment plant in Hong Hong | place: USA: Christiansburg, Virginia | collected... | reverse complement strand
CCACTTCGGTGCCGCCGAGGCCCATGGCGATGCCGATGTCGGCCTGCTTGAGCGCCGGCGCATCGTTCACACCATCACCAGTCATCGCTACGACTTCGCCGCGCGCCTGCAGGGCACGCACCAGACGCAGCTTCTGTTCCGGTTCGACACGCGCGAAAACATCAATCTCGTGCGCCGCCAACGACAAAGCTTCGTCATCGAGACTGGCCAGCTCGCGGCCGGTCATTGCGCGCTCACCGGCAAGGCCGATCTGACGCGCGATGGCGAGTGCCGTCACGGCATGATCGCCGGTAATCATCTTGACCCGGATGCCGGCCGAGTGACAGTTGCGAATGGCGCTGATCGCGGCCTTGCGTGGTGGATCAATCATGCCGACAAGGCCGATCAGGGACAGCTTTTGCAAGCCTGTTGCGGTCAACGGCGTATTTGGCGCAAAAATTTGACGGGCGATGAGCAGCACGCGCTGGCCTTGCTCGGCGTAAACCTGAGCGATCGCTTCGACTGCCGCGGCATCGAGGGGGCCGGGTTGGCCGTTTGCCTGAAGCTGGTCAACACAAAGCGGCAACAGACGTTCCAGCGCACCTTTGAGATAAACCATCTGCTCGCCATCGGCGTGATGAGCGCTGGCCATGTATTGGCGGCTGGAATCAAAAGGCAGTTCGCCATTGCGTGGCAAGAGCAGACGCAGGGTATGTTCATCCAGCCCGCCTTTACGTGCGGCAACCAGCAGGGCCGCTTCGGTCGGGTCGCCGGTGATCTTCCAGTGCTTGCCCTCGTGCGCCAGACTGGCGTCGTTGCACAGCGCCCCGGCAACCAGGCATTCCCGCAAGGCGCCCTCGATACGAACCGGCAGATCTTCGTGGGTAATGGCACCTTCCGGGTTGTAGCCGTGACCGCTGATGGAAAAACTCTGTCCGGCACACCACAGGGCACGCACGGTCATGGCATTTTCAGTCAGGGTGCCGGTTTTGTCGGAACAGATGACAGTTGTGCTGCCCAGCGTTTCAACCGCCGGCAGATGACGAATGATGGCGCGACGCTGGGCCATACGCGCCACACCGATCGCCAGCGTAACGGTAACGGCAGCCGGCAGACCTTCAGGAATCGCCCCGACCGCCAGCGCTACGGCGGCCATGAACATGTAAAAAGCCGATTCACCACGCGCCAGCCCGACGCCAAAAGTCAAAATAGCCAGCCCGCCGATGGCCCACAGCAACCAGTTGGAGAAACGCGCCATTTTGCGCGTCAGCGGCGTGGCCAGTTGTGGCGCAGCAGCAATCAGGCCGGCGATGCGCCCGGTCTCACTGGCATCGCCAGTCGCGATGACCAAACCAATGCCTTGCCCGGCGACTACCGCTGTGCCAGCGTAGGCCATGTTCGTTCGTTCGGCGAGCAGGGTGTCGACGGGTAAGGGCGCGATCAATTTGCTGACTGGCAGCGACTCGCCGGTCAACATCGAGTCATTGATCAGCAGTTCACTCTGCTGGATCAGACGCAAGTCGGCAGGCAGACGATCACCTGCGGCAAGTATGACGACATCGCCGGGCACCAGCAGGCTGGCATCGAGTTTCTGGCGGTGACCGTCGCGGCGGACCGTGACCGGGGTTGAAATGGTTCGCGCCAGGGCGGCCAGCGCCCCTTCGGCCTTGGCTTCCTGCCAATAACCGATGATCGCATTGACCAGTACCACCGCAAAAATCACGCTGGCGTCAGTCCATTCACCAAGGGCGGCGGTGATGCCTCCGGCAGCGATCAAGACCACCACCAGAGGTTGTGCCAATTGCTGGAGAAAGCGCTTCCAGGCTGGCGTACCTGGCGTTTCCGTCATCAGGTTGGGGCCATAGTGCGCCCGCCGCCCACTGACCTCTGCCTCGCTGAGACCGGCAGCCGTATCGACCGCCAGTTGCTGCGCCGCCTGCTCGCCACTGAGGGCGTGCCAATTTACGTTCGACGCGTGGTCAGGAACAGGAAGGGGAGGGTCAGGAAGGGCCACAGGGTTGCCACCAATCGGGTCAGGCCGTTGAAATTCAGGAAGTGCCCCTGCCGCCAGGCCGCCAGCGCGGCTTGCGAGTAAGGATTGGGTGGTGCCAGGTTGACCAGCACGGTTGCCGCCATCAGCGAGAGGGCGGCCAGCATCAGGCGGGCAGTTGCGGGAAGCGGCAAGGAAAGCAGGAGGATCAGCAGACCAAAGGCAAAACCGGTTTGCGCCCCCGGAGTCAGCCAGATGAAGGCATTCTGCGGGCCGATCAGGATGCTCGTTGCCAGGGTGCGTACCAGCAAGCCAAGCAGCAGGAAGGCCGGAACGATCACATAAGACCAACCGGTACGCAGCACCAGCCAGCGCACGATGAGTCCGACGGCAATCGTATTGAAGGCGGTAATGCTGGCTTCAATGATGACAAAACTCTCGGCGGCAAAGGGCACGGCACCCATCAAGCCGAGCATCTGGCGCAGATCACCGGCACCGAAGAGCAAGGTTTCCGGAGACAGCGGCACCAGCAGCCAGAGGCCGAGCAGGGTCAGGCCCAGTTCGGCATGCGATACCGGCGCGATCAGTTCATGCTGGAATTTGCTGATCCGGGCAAATACCCGCGGCCCGACGCGCTGTGCCCAGATGCCGCCGAGCAGACCGCCCAGGGTATTGCAGGCGAGATCGAGATTGGATGGAACACGTGAGGGCAGCCAGGTTTGCAGGGTTTCCAGTGAGAAGCTGGTCGCCCCGACCAGAAGCACCGCCAAAACCAGCCCGGTAAATCGCCACGGCAGGCTGCTCAAAGCCAAGGTAAAAAAGAAGCCCAAAGGCAGGTAGACCGCAACATTCGTTGCCAGATCGAAACCCGTCCAGTAACGCGGCCAGCCACCTTCAATGAAGGCAAAAGGTGAGATTCCGGTATCGCGCCACCCCGAGAAGGGGTGCAGGCTGCCATAGGTGACCAGCCCCAGCCAGGCGAGGGACAGATAACGAGCGAGCAGGATGGGGCCGCGAACAGGGTGAGACATGAGGCTGATTCTAGACCACTTGGGCGGAATGCCCGAAGCCGGTGCCTCCGGCCATCTTGCGAAAACCGATCAGAGGACTTCGGCGCGATTGCGCCCGGCCTCCTTGGCCTTGTAAAGCAGGGCATCGGCTTCACGGAAGAGGGCGGCCACAACACCGCTCGCCGGAGCAGCACAGATGCCACCGAGCGAAATGGTCACCACACCCCATTCGGCATTGTTTTCGTGCGGCAGGCGTAAAGCCTCAATGGCTTCGACAATGCTGAATGCCAGCCCGAGATGAGTGCCGTAGGCGGCATGGGGAATCACCACGGCAAACTCTTCGCCGCCATAGCGGGCAACAAAGGCACCCGAGGTCACCTTGTCATTGTTAGCTTGCTGCACGGTATTGGCCAGGCAATCAGCGACGGCGCGCAGGCAATCATCCCCGGCCAGATGGCCATAGTGATCATTGTATTTCTTGAAGTTATCAACATCGATCATCAGCAGGCTGAACGGCTTGTTGCCGCGCACGGACTCATCCCACAGGCTGTCGATCTGCATGTCCATGGCACGACGGTTGAAGAGACCGGTCAGTCCGTCACGATTGGCCTGATCCTGCAATTTACCGTTGGCGTGCGCCAGACGCGAACGCAGGGCCGCGATGCGCGACATCGCCTTCATCTTGGCCTGCAGCACGCTCTCCGGCGCCATCTTGGAAATGAAATCATCGCCGCCAGCTTCGATGGCGGTAACGACATTGGTTGGCGTATCGGTGGCCGTAACGAAAATGATCGGTGTCCACGCCCAGGGTTCATGCCCCTCGAGGGCCCGAATACGGGTGGTGGTCTCGAAGCCGTTCATGCCCGGCATTTCGATATCCATCAGGATCAAGTCAAAGGTGGATTTCTGGAAACTATCAAGCGCCAGCTGACCGCTAATAGCATGTTGAATCTCATAGCCAAAAGACTCCAGGCGCGCCATGGTCACCATGGCGGTTGCTCGTGAATCCTCGACCAGAAGAATCTTCATGTTGCTTTCCTACTCCGAAAAAATGAATCCGCTATTTACCGGTTTCAGCCGCCGAATTTCTATCTAACCGGCTAAAATTGGTCGTCAAGAAGGATACACCGCCACATTCCTCATGAATACCCCTTAAGTCATAGCAGGCAACCAAAATGCGTATTTTGATCGTTGATGACAACGCCTCGCTACGGCAGTTACTCGCTTCGCTGTTTACCAAAGCGGGGCATGAGGTCGTCGCCATTCTCGAGGACGGCGGCCCTCAAGTTGAGGAAAAAATCCGGCGCATGCTGCCCGATCTGGTCTGTCTGGATTACAACCTGCCCGGGCGCGACGGCATCACCATCCTGAAATCGATACAGATTATCGCCCCGCAGATCCATGTGTTGTTCATGACCGCCTCAAATGACGATGATATCGAGCAATGCGCGGCTGATGCTGGCGCCTCGGGCTTCATCCGCAAACCGTTTGGTCAGGCGCAAATCATGCGTGAGCTGGCAATGGTCAGCGAGGCCCGAAAACATGCAGCGTGCGCTGATAGTGAACCTCCAGCCGACGAAACAACAAAATCACCGCACCCTAGCCCTGACGGCCAGGGTGCAGAGCGTGGCACAGCGGTCATTGCCGACGATAGTGGTTCAGTCCGCATGTTGCTCAAGGGGCTGCTTAAGGAGTGTGGACTGCACGTCGTGCAAACCGTTGCCAACGGCAACGAAGCAGTCGCCGCCGCCCGTAATCACAGGCCACGCGTGCTCTGCCTCGATGTCAATATGCCTGAAATGGGTGGCCTTGAAGCCCTGCCGCTAATTCGCCAGGCGAGCCCGGAAACCGCCGTCGTCATGGTCACCGGCAGTGCCGACAAGGCCTTTGTCACCCTCGCCGCCAGCCATGGCGCCAGCGGCTACATCCTCAAACCCCTGCGCCCGGCGCACGTCATTGAGTACATGGAACGCCTGCTCAAATAAGACCGCTGCGTCGACGATCGGTTTTTTGTTCTGAAACCAGTTTGACCGAACCATCGGCCGCCTGTTGTTCAAGGCGAACGGTGAAACCCCAGAGGTTAGCCATATGGGTCAGGGTTGCTTCGCTAACGCTGGCCAGCGGACGCCCCTGATGCATGAAGTGGCGCAGGGTCAGTGAGCGGTCTCCGCGCAGATCCACATTCCACACCTGGATATTGGGGTCACTGCTGCCCAGGTTGTACTGCTCGGCGAGATGCCGACGTAGCTTGCGGTAGCCCGGCTCATTATGGATCGCATCCACCTGCAATTTGGCCTTGCTTTCGTCGTCATGCACTGCAAATAAACGAAATTCACGCATCAAACGCGGCGACAGATACTGGACGATGAAACTTTCATCCTTGAAGTTGCGCATGGCGAAATCAAAGGTTTCACGCCAGTCGGAACCGGCAATCTCCGGAAACCACTCACGATCTTCGGCAGTCGGCGCCTCACAAATGCGACGGATGTCCTGCCACATGGCAAAACCCAGCGCATAGGGGTTGATACCTGAGTACCACTTGCTGCTATAAGGCGGCTGATAAACCACGTTGGTGTGCGACTGCAGGAATTCGAGCATGAAGCCATCATTGACCCGCCCTTCGTCGTACAGGGTGTTGAGCAGGGTGTAGTGCCAGAAACAGGCCCAGCCTTCGTTCATTACCTGGGTCTGCCGCTGCGGGTAAAAATACTGACCAATCTTGCGCGTGATGCGGACAATCTCACGCTGCCAGGGCTCAAGTAAAGGCGCATTTTTTTCGACAAAATAGAGCAGATTTTCTTCCGGCTCTTCGGGAAATCGCCTTTCCTCGGTCGCCGCTACCGCCTCATCGTGGCGTGGCAGGGTGCGCCACAGATCATTCACCTGCGCCTGCAGATAATCCTCACGCTCGCGCTGACGCGTCTTTTCCTTTTCCATCGATAGCGGCGGCGAGCGCTTGTAGCGGTCGACACCGAGATTGGACAGGGCATGGCAGGCATCAATCAGTTGCTCAACCGCATCCACGCCGTGCCGCTCTTCGCATTCGGCAATGTAGTTACGGGCAAAAACCAGATAGTCGATGATCGCATCGGCACTGGTCCACTGCTTGAACATGTGATTGCCCTTGAAAAAGGAATTGTGACCATAGGCAGCATGGGCAATCACCAGCGCCTGCATGGTCAGCGTGTTTTCCTCCATCAGATAGGCAATACAGGGGTCGGAATTGATGACGATTTCGTAGGCCAGCCCCATATGGCCACGCTTGTAGCGGTTTTCGGTCTCCAGAAAGTGCTTGCCGAAGGACCAGTGATGGTAATAAACCGGCATGCCGATCGCTGCGTAGGCATCCATCATCTGTTCGGCAGTGATCACTTCCAACTGGTGGCGATAGGTATCGAGACCATACTGGCGAGCAACTCGACCGATTTCGCTGTCGAACAGGGCAATATTCTCCAGAGTCCAATCCGAACCTTCGGCAATCAGGCGGGATTTTTTCTTGGTCATATCAGCCGCTTTCTGAACAGTTCGCGGAATACCGGGTAAATGTCGCTGGCCGCTGCAATACGCTGCAAGGCAAAAACGCCGGCATGGGTGGCAGCCAGCTTTTCATACTCATCCCAAAGGTTCTGCGGCTCACCCTCGGTAATTTCGATATAGGCGAAGTACTGCATCATCGGCAGTATCGTTTCAGCGAGTATTTCACGACAGAGCGGTGAGTCGTCGTTCCAGTTGTCACCATCCGATGCTTGCGCTCCGTAGATGTTCCAGCTGCTACTGGCATAGCGCTCGCGGATAATCTGCTGCATCAGCTTGAGTGCGCTGGAAACGATAGTGCCCCCGGTTTCACGGGAGTGAAAGAAATTATCCTCATCAACCTCTTCGGCCACCGTGTGGTGACGAATGAAGACGACCTCGATATGTTCGTAATTTCGATTCAGAAAGAGATAAAGCAACATGAAGAAGCGCTTGGCCATTTGCTTCTTGGCCTCGTCCATCGAGCCGGAAACATCCATCACGCAAAACATCACCGCTTGCGTTGACGGTTGGGGAATGCGGATGCGGTTGCTGTAGCGCAAATCAAACGGATCAATGAAGGGAACCGCCTCGCGTCGTGCTTTCAGACAGGCAATCTCGCCCTGCAGGCGTTCAACTTCGGCTTCATCGAGCGGCATTTCATCAAGCGCTTGCTCCAGTTCGGCCTGCAAGCCACGCAGGCGCGTAGTGTAAGGTCCGCCCACTGCCACCCGGCGGCCAGCGGCACCCCGCATGGTGCGCACCAGATTGATATTGGTTGGTACCCCGCTTTGCGTATAGCCGGCCCGCACCCGCTTGTATTCGTCAATTCGGGCAAGCTGACGCTTGACCAGATTGGGCAGGGCCAACTCGTCAAAAAAGATATCGAGAAACTCGTCGCGGGTCAGGGTGAACACGAAATCATCCAGGCCTTCGCCATCCTGGCTGGCTTTTCCGCTGCCTTGCCCTTGGCCACCGGGAGGCGGACGATCGATCTGGTCACCGGAGTGGAAACGGTCGTTGCCGGGATGCACGGCATCGCGTACCCCGCCTTTGCCATGCTGAAAATGCGGCTCTGAAATATCCTTGCCCGGAATACCAATCTTCTCGCCATTTTCCAGGTCACGGATACCGCGTTTGGCGATGGCATCGGCCACCGCCTGGCGTATCTGTCCCTTGAAGCGACGAATGAACCGGCCACGGTTGATTGAACTCTTGTTCCTGCTGTCCTGCCGCCGGTCGACAATGCGTACCGTCATGCTGAACCTCCCGTTACAGGCCGGGCACCAAGCCCAGCCCGAACCCTGTCACGACGACTTGCGGACCCGCAGATACCACTCGCAGAGCAAGCGCACCTGCTTCTCGGTATAGCCCTTGGTGATCATGCGCTCGACAAAATCCTGATGTTTCTTTTGCTCGTCAGCGCTGGCCTTGGTGTTAAAGGAGATGACCGGCAACAGTTCCTCGGTATTCGAGAACATCTTCTTCTCGATCACCGCACGCAGCTTTTCGTAGGAAGTCCAGGCCGGATTCTTGCCATCGTGCCTGGCGCGGGCGCGCAGCACAAAATTGACTACCTCGTTGCGGAAGTCCTTGGGATTGCTGATCCCCGCCGGTTTTTCTATCTTTTCCAGCTCATCATTGAGTGCGCCACGATCCAGCATTTCACCGGTGTTCTGGTCACGAAACTCCTGATCCTGGATCCAGAAATCAGCGTAGGTCACATAGCGGTCGAAGATGTTCTGGCCGTACTCGGAATAGCTTTCCAGATAGGCGGTCTGGATTTCCTTGCCGATGAACTCGGCGTAACGCGGGCTGAGAAACTCCTTCAGGTAGCGCAGATAGCGCTCCTCGGTTTCAGGCGGGTATTGCTCCTGCTCGATCTGCTGTTCCAGTACATACATCAGATGCACCGGATTGGCGGCCACTTCACGATGATCGAAGTTGAACACTTTTGACAGAATCTTGAAGGCAAAGCGCGTAGAAAGCCCAGTCATTCCCTCGTCGACCCCGGCAAAATCCCGGTATTCCTGATAACTCTTGGCTTTTGGGTCGGTATCCTTGAGATTTTCGCCGTCATAGACCCGCATCTTGCTGTAAATGCTGGAATTTTCCGGTTCTTTGAGTCGAGAGAGTGCAGAAAACTGCGCCATCATGCGCAGGGTATCCGGTGCACACGGCGCCTTTGAGAGCGAGGAGTTGAACATCAACTTTTCGTAAATGTGCATCTCGTCCGTCACGCGCAGGCAGTAAGGCACTTTGACGATATAGATACGATCGAGGAAAGCCTCGTTGTTGCGATTGTTCTTGAAGGTCAACCACTCGGCCTCATTCGAGTGGGCGAGTACCATGCCGTCGAAAGGAATGGCACCAAAACCTTCGGTGCCCTTGTAGTTCTGCTCCTGCGTTGCGGTCAACAATGGGTGCAGTACCTTGATCGGTGCCTTGAACATTTCGACAAACTCCAGCACACCGCGATTGGCTAGGCAGAGGCCACCGGAGTAGGAATAGGCGTCTGGATCATTCTGCGAATAGGTTTCCAGCTTGCGAATATCGATTTTTCCGACCAGCGAGGAAATATCCTGGTTGTTTTCATCGCCCGGCTCGGTCTTGGAAACAGCAATCTGCGACAACACGGAAGGACGCAACTTGACCACCTTGAAGCGCGCAATATCACCGCCGAACTCCTTGAGCCGCTTGACCGCCCAGGGACTCATGATGGTCCCCAGATAACGCCGGGGAATGCCGTAGTCTTCCTCAAGAATCGGCCCGTCTTCAATCACGTTGAAGAGCCCCAGTGGCGACTCATGCACCGGCGAACCCTTGATCGCGTAAAACGGTACATTCTCGATGAGGTATTTGAGACGTTCGGCCAATGACGATTTGCCGCCGCCCACCGGCCCCAGCAGGTAGAGAATCTGCTTCTTCTCTTCCAGTCCCTGCGCCGCATGACGGAAGTAGGAGACGATATGCTCGATCACCTCTTCCATGCCGTAAAACTCGCGGAAGGCCGGATAGAGCCTGAGCATTTTGTTGGCAAAGATACGTGAGAGGCGGGCGTCGCTGCGCGTGTCGACCAGTTCCGGTTCGCCAATCGCCAGCAACATGCGCTCGGCCACACTGGCATAGGCCGTGGGATCGTTTTTGCAAACATCCAGGTATTCCTGGACCGACAATTCCTCTTCCTGTAGCGCTTCGTAGCGGCTCTGGTAGCGGGCAAATATCGACATGACGGCCTCCTTCGGCATTTGTTGCAGCTGGGACTTCCTCCGGTAACGCTCCCTTATGTTACTTAACGGCTCTAATGGTCGTTTGGTTTATGCCGCCAAACGCGATCGGCAACTATATTTATCGAGCGTCTCGGCAATTCTCACTAGCCCCCATTCCAGCTCCTCACGCCGAATAATCAGCGGCGGTGCCAGACGCAATACCGTACTGTGCGTATCTTTGGTCAATACGCCCTGAGCCAGAAGGGCTTCTGCCAGTTGCCGGGCATTGGCCAGATCAGGATCAAGTTCAATACCGGCAAACAGACCGCGCCCGCGTACCGCCCGGATCAATGGAGAGGCTTCCGCCAGTTGGGCCAGACGATTGAGCAAGAGTTCCCCGAGTTCGGCCGAGTGCGCGACAAGATTTTCTTCCTCCAGCAAATCCAGCGCCGCTAGCGCGACAGCGCAAGCCAGCGGATTGCCGCCGAAGGTTGAACCATGATCGCCGGGGGTGAACACCTGCATGACGGCATCGTCGGCGAGAAAAGCCGAAACCGGCAACAGGCCACCACCCAGCGCCTTGCCCAGAATCACCGCATCCGGCCGTACGTGATCATGCTCACAAGCCAGCAACTTGCCGGTACGCCCCAATCCAGTCTGCACTTCGTCGGCAATCAGCAGCACGTTGTGCTGCCGGCAGATCGCTGCACAGGCTGCGAGATAGCCAGAGGGCGGCAGGATAATGCCGCCTTCACCCTGAATTGGTTCAACGAGAAAAGCCGCCGTGTTGGGGGTTATCGCCGCCGCCAAGGCTTGTGCACTGCCATACGGGATCCGCTTGAGGCCCGCCGGAAAGGGTCCAAAACCTCGCCGATACTGAGCTTCTGAGGATAGCCCGACGATGGCGATCGAACGCCCGTGGAAATTCCCCTCACAGGCAATAATCTCGGCTTGGTTATGCGGCACGCCCTTGATCTGATAAGCCCACTTGCGGGCGGCCTTGAGTGCGGTTTCCACCGCCTCGAGGCCGGTATTCAATGGCAATGCCCGCTCATAGCCGGTCAGCAGAGTCAGGCGACGCAGGAAACGCGGCAAGCGGTCGTTGAAGTAGGCCCGCGAGGTCACGGCAAGACGCGCTGCCTGACGACCCAGAGCCGCCAGCAGGCGCGGGTGAGCATGACCAAAACTGGTAGCGGAGTAGGCCGACATCAGGTCAAGATAGCGCTTGCCATCGACATCCGTCAGCCAGCAACCATGACCTTCCTTGAGTACCACCGGCAGTGGCGAATAATTATGGGCACCGAAGCCTTCCTCCCAGCGGCGCAGGACTGCACCATCCGGACTGCTCGCTGCCTCGATCAGATCAAGTATCAGTTCACCGCTGGCCTGACTCACATCGCGCCCGGGGTTGTACTCGGCGATCTCCAGCGCCACGCATAACCGCTCGCGCAAGACGCCTCTCAGCTCATGGATCAGTTCAGCGGGTACCAAGCCATCGGCGGCCGGTGTTGAGACACCCGGTGCCGCCCGCGGGTCGATGGCATCGAGATCAAAGCTGATGCCCCACGGACTGCCGCTGACAATCTGGCGTGCTTCGGCAAAGACATTGCTCAGCCCGCGCTCAGCAATTTCTGCCATTTCATAAATGCGTACACCAAGCGCCTGCAATAGCACCAACTCAGCCGCCTCATAGCTGCGGGCGCCGATCACGACCACCCGCGCCGGATCAAGCAAGGGGCCGGGAAGCGCCGTCATCGACGAATCACCCAAGCCAAACAACGCAGCCAAAGGCATGCCATGCCGATTACCTGTGGGACTTGTCGTGGGGGTGTGGGCATCGAGGTGCGCATCAATCCAGATCAAACCCGGCGCCTTGCCCAGTGCCTGGCCAATTCCGCGCCAACTGGCTGCAGCAATCGAATGGTCGCCACCGATAATCAGCAGGCGGTCACCTTCGGCAACCACCAGCTCGCTTTCAACGGCAAGCCGCTGCAATAGTTGAGCAAGGGCATCGTGATCAGCGCTGGCCGCCTCAATCAGGCAACGCCAACGCGCTTCCAGACCACTATGGCGAATAACCGACAGCAGTCCTAGTTCCTTGAGCGTAACGGGAGCCCGCTCACAACCGGGTTCCGCCCCACCAAGGCAACTCGCCACTGCAATGCATTGCAGCGCAGGATTAAGGGAGATGAGCGCACGCATGGAGCGACTCCTTTCCGGGCGAGGATGGCACGATGCCCTGCTACTTTGACCATAGGCCGCGAAGCCGGTTCGGTCAAGCGTAAAACTCAGCGCTGGTGCTGATTCGCACCAATATGATGGGTCTCCGCCGCAGCTCGGTGATGCAGGGCGTGGTGGAGATCTTCGTGCGGCGTCGGTCGGCCGACCCATTGCGGCAGCAGGGAGCCAAGGACCATGCCGAGCATGCTGACGCCCAGTCCGATCAGTTGCGGCGGCACCAGGCTGGCTTCACCAAGCATGAATTCAATCAGCAACCAGGAGGCAAGACCACCAATGATGGCGGCCAGCGCGCCTTGCGTGCTCGCGCGTGACCAGTAGGCGCCAAAAAACAGTGGCACAAAGGCACCGGCCAGCGTCACCTTGTAGGCATTTTCGACCATCTTGAAGATGGAAGCATTGGTGTTGAGGGCAAAGAGCAGCACTATGCCAGTGAAGCAGACGATGGTGATACGCATCATGCGCAAGAAGGCCCGGTCAGTCAGCCCGGGGGAAAAGCCACGCAGGATGTTTTCGGAGAAAGCCACCGAAGGCGCCAGCAGGGTGGCCGAAGAGCAGCTCATGATCGCTGCCAGCACCGCACCGAAGAAGATGGCCTGGGCGAAAACCGGAGTGTGTTGCAGGACCAGGGTAGGCAACACCAGTTGCGAATCGGTCTGGATCAGGTTGTTGAATTTTTCGGGGTCGATCAGCGTTGCCGAGTAGGCGATGAACATCGGCACGAAGGTGAAGCAGAAGTAGAGCACGCCGCCAAGGATAGAGGCAAAGATGGCGATGCG
>ERZ724517.1521-NODE-1521-length-12738-cov-14.220610_pt1 | contig 12738 bp, 14 predicted proteins | sample MGYA00376050_ERZ724517 | MGnify/ENA primary metagenome ERZ724517 (study PRJEB28724, sample SAMN07190886) | activated sludge metagenome | isolation source: activated sludge of sewage treatment plant in Hong Hong | place: USA: Christiansburg, Virginia | collected... | reverse complement strand
GTCTCTAATCCAACTCGTCTCACCGAGGGCGGCCGCCTTACAACGGTACTGATCCCCGGCACCAATACCCAAGCAAAGCTTGGCGTTGATGTGCAGCGCAATGAACACACGCTGCGCAGCACAATGAACCAAATTATGATGCCCTATTTGTCCATGCCTGTCACAACTGATGGCCTATTTGAACAACAAGGAATATTCACCGAGATTGAGCATGCCGTCAGCAGTACCACACGACTTGCGGGTGGCGCTCGAGCTGATCTGTGGGAAGTCACCGATAATCGCGCAACGGTGCGTAACGGCATGATGACCGTGCCCAATCCTACGGCCAATGCAGTGGACAAAGACACACTGACCAGTGGGTTTGTTCGCCTTGAACATGACATTACGGCGCAACAACAACTGCTGTTTGGCCTTGGCCATAGTGAGCGTATTGCTGATTACTGGGAGCGCTTCTCTACACAAAGTACGACCACGCTCAGCGGCTTTCTGACTCAACCAGAACAGACTACCCAACTGGATGCCGGCTGGCAGTTCCGCAGCAGTGATGTGAAGGCAACTGTTTCGCTGTACCTGTCTGATATTCGTGACTACATCCTGATCGACACAACGGTTGCAGGCAAAGTTGGCACAGCAGTGAGTCGTAACATTAATGCCAAGACATGGGGGGGTGAGGCAGATGTTGCTTGGGCGATTGCTACGCACTGGACACTCACTGGCGCTATCGCGCTTGCGCGAGGCGAGAACAGCACCGATGGCACCGATCTGGCACAGATGAGCCCAATCGAAGCGCGACTCGGTGTTAACTATCGCCAACCAACATGGAGCACTGGCGCCCTGCTGCGTCTGGTTAATCGCCAGGACAGCGTGGATGTGGGCAAAGGCAACATCGTTGGGCAAGATATCGGAGCAACCACTGGCTTCGGCATATTTTCCCTCAACGCCAGCTGGACTCCAATGAAAGCACTCACGCTTTCCACTGGTGTCGACAACCTCTTTGACAAAACCTATGCCGAACACTTGTCTCGTGGCGGCGCCATGGTCAGTGGCTTTGTTCAAACTACGCGAGTCAATGAGCCCGGCCGACTGGTTTGGTTGAAGGCCAGCACCACGTTCTAACTAGTGCTTCAACTGTTGTCACTCTAGTCATTAGCTGTACTACAGAAACAACAACGCCGACTTTATTGTCGGCGTTGTTGTTTCTGTATAGTTATTTCTAATCTGCTATCTGCGGTTTTTTACGTTGCCGCTTTTTGGCGGTTTAACTTGGCGCGCTCTGCACGTCGCTTGCGCGTTTCTTTTGGGTCTACTTCCAGCGGGCGATACAACTCAACACGATCACCTGGCTCAAGCACTCGCGTAGCCGGTGAGACTTCCTGCTTACTGAAAATTCCCATTGGTATTTTCGCAAGATTAATTTCCGGAAACTCCGCCAATACACCAGACTGCTCCACTGCCTGCATCATGGTGGTACCCGGCACCACATCCAGTGCGATCAGACGCTGAACATTGGGCCGTGCATACACTACTTCTACACGAATCGTTTCAGCGCTTGCCATACATTTGCTCCGCCCGTTTGCGAAAGGCTTCCACGGTGTCATTCGCGCCTTGCTGTACCGCAGCACCTACCGCAAACTGCACAAAGCGCTGCCCCACCGCAAATTCCATACTGAACGTCACCTTGCAGGCCTTTTCCTGCAGGGCATCAAACTGCCAAGAAGCCACAAGATGATCAAAGGGCCCATCGATATGTGTGATGTCGATACGCGTTGGCGGCGTTAACTGATTGCGTGAGGTTAGGTGCTGCGTTACGCCCATGCGTGTGAACGCCATACGGCCAATCACTTCTGTCTCACCCGAGGCAATCAACTCCGAGCTGATGCAGCCGGGGAGAAACTCGCGGTAACGGGCCACATCACACACCAGGTCATACATTTCCTGAGTGGAATATGGCACCAGCACACTGCGAGTAATGGCTTGCGTCATGCCACATAGCCACTGAGCACAAACACCACGGCCAGCGGCACAACCAAACGCACTGCCACACGCCAGAGATTGTAGACAGCTTCGGAAGGCAAATTTAACTCCTTGCGAGCATGACTGATCTTCATGATCCAACCGGCAAAAATAGAGAACCCGGCCAACACCAGCAGCAATAGATCTCGTACGCCTTGCAGCAGAAAGCTAACCCCCTCAACGCGGCCACCCATCCAAAGAATTTCTGCCAGCACTGCACCGCTGACAAATACCAGCACGACGGCAGGCAGGCGCGATATGCCTTTTTCGCCCAATCGCGTCAGCAATGGCTCAGCCGCAAACGCGAGCGCAAACACTGCTGCTATTCCTAGCGCCACAAACAGCAATGCAGCTGACAGCTCTTCACCCATCACGGCGGGAATTTGCTCTAGCACTGCACTGGAGCCAACCACCGCAGCCGCACCCTCGGCAAACGGAGCCAATGCTATCCACACCAGCCCGGCTAGCACGGCCTGCAGGCCCACCAACCCCAGCGTAAACTGGCCCAGACTCACTTCTTTTGGCAAACGCATACCGGTCAGCCAGACCACGCCCAAGCCACCACCACCGGCAAGCAGCGCTGCCCGCATGGCATCGCGCCAGCCATCCACGCCCAACGAAGTCGTCGTATCAAAATAGACCGACAGCGAGCTTGCGCCCATCAGCGCCGCCACGCCCAAACAAAGCACCAGCGCCAGCAGCGCCAGCACGTTGGCTATTTCGCGACGAGGATGCGAGAGCAATGCCAGACCTGCGGCAAGAATAAAGGCAGTGCCTGTGCCGGCTGGCCAAACCAGACCTGCCGCCGTTGCGGTATGAACGGTATCACTAAGCAAGCGATGGCCCAGAAAAGTGGCTCCCCAGCCCGCCAGCAGCGCCAAGCCTGCCAGTGCAAGGATGTCAGCAGCGCCTGAGGCCCACGCGGCAACGCGCCAACCCCGCCCGGCATCCGCCTCGCGAGTCAGTACGGCCATACCTTCAATAGGAGACCGACGAGAGCGGCGCCCCAGCATTAACTCTAGCAAGCGCAGCGGCAGTGCCAGCACCAGCAGGCACACCAAAAAAGCCCCAAAGAAGGCAAGTCCACCATGGCGCAATGCGGTCAGCGGCAGCTCCCAATACTGCGCCAGTCCTAGCCCAAAGAGAGACAGAGAAGCCAGACCCACCAACGGGCGGGACCAAGGGGTATGAATCGAAGAAGAAGGCGTTGCCATGGAATCAGCCAGTCAGACCGGAAATTGAGCGTCATTGTCATGGATTCCCGCGGGGCGCTCAACTGTTACGCCATATCTGTACACGATGAAGGGGACGGCATGAACGAGAATCCCTATAATCACGCCTATGAGTAAATCACCCAACACTAAATCTGGCAGTAACGGCGGCAACATTGCGCTTAATCGCCGCGCCCACTATGAGTACTTTATCGAGGAAAAGGTCGAGGCGGGTCTCGTTCTGATGGGCTGGGAGATAAAGTCCATGCGCGCCGGCAAAGCCAACCTCACCGATGCCTATGTGTTGTTCAAAAACAATGAGGCCTGGCTGTTAGGGATGCATGTTACCCCGCTGCTGCAAGCCTCGACGCATGTCATTGCCGAGCCCACACGCACGCGCAAGCTGCTGATGAGCCGTCGCCAGATCGACAAGCTCTCCAGTGAAGTGCAGCAAAAGGGCCATACCTGTGTGCCGCTGTCCTTGTACTGGAGCCATGGCCGGGTGAAATGCGAAATTGCCCTGGTGAAGGGCAAGCAGCAGCACGACAAACGCGAGACAGAAAAGCAGCGTGACTGGGACCGTGAAAAGCATCGTGTTCTGCGTAATCGTTAGTCACTCAGCGCTACTAATAGAAGCACCCCGGTAACACCCTTCGCTACAAAAGGTAGCGAAGGGTGTACGCCGAGTATCACTCCCTCTGATCCATCGTGCCCATCAAGATCACCCTGAACCATAAGGGGCGCACTCCTCCGTTCGTCTCCGAATAAATACCGCTCATCTGGCATGATGCTTGCTGATGTATACAGCAAGCGTGCACATTCCTGCCCAACAACAAACGCCCGCATTGTTCTCCATCATAAAAATAGAACAAAGGACTGTCTCATCATGATCAAGCGCGCCCTTCTCGCTTTTACGCTCACGGTTCCACTCGCCGGCACCGCTATCGCCGCGGATACTTACACCCAGACTAAATACCCTGTGGTACTCGCTCACGGGATGTTCGGTTGGGACAAAATGGCCGGGGTTATCGATTACTGGTATCAGGTCCCACAAACCCTCAGCAAAGGTGGCACGCGCGTCTACACCACTCAGGTCGGCGGGCTGGAAAGCTCTGAGGCCCGTGGCGAGCAACTGCTGAGCCAAGTACAAACCATTTTGGCCACATCCGGCGCCCAAAAGGTGAATCTGATTGGCCACAGCCATGGCGGCCACTCTGTTCGCTATGTCGCTGCCATGATTCCTTCCCGCGTGGCATCAGTCACCACCGTCGGCACCCCCGCTCAGGGCTCTGCTGTTGCCGACTTGGTTATGAGCGTTGATGCGGCCTCTCCCACGGCCGGTACGCTGGCCGTGGGCTTGCTCAACAGCGTGAACGATTTGCTCAAACTGCTGACCGGCGACAAGACCGTATCCAATGCCCGCAACAGTCTCTACTCCCTGTCCACCAAAGGCTCAGCCGAGTTTACCCAGCGCTTTCCGCAGGGCATGCCGACCACTGCCTGCGGCCAAGGTGCCGCAGTAGTAAATGGTGTGCGCTACTATTCATGGGGCAGCACCAGCGTAAGAACCAACCTACTCGACCCCGTTGATATCCTGTTTAGCATCACCTCGCTTGCATTTAAGGGCGCGCCGAATGATGGCATGGTGGGCAAGTGCAGCAGCCATGTTGGCGTGGTTATTCGTGATGATTACAAAATGAACCACTTTGACCAGGTCAACCAGTTCTTCGGTCTGCGCGACATTTTTGGTACCGACCCGTTGCCACTCTACCGCCAGCAGGGCAACCGCCTGAAGAATGCAGGCCTCTGAGTAATCAACATCTCAATGAAACAAAAAGAGCGCCTCTATGGCGCTCTTTTTGTTTCTGTTCGCGGCGTGAAAACCTGCCGGCATCAATCATCCCTGCAATTTTTTTAATAGCGTTATTGCATTAACCTCGCCCTGCACGCGCAGAGTCTGGCGCTCGTCTCCGTTGCTGTCATAAAACAGCATCGCAGGTGGGCCATACAATTTAAGCCGCTGCAGCAAGTCGCGCTGAGCCGGTGTGTTGTTGGAAAGGTCCAACTGCACACGGCGCAGGGGTGCCATAGCATTTATAACCGCCAAATCACGGAAGGTGGTTCGAGCCATGTCCTGACACGCAACACACCAGTCTGCATACACATCTACCACGGTCTGCTCACCCGCACTGACGGCAGCAGCCAACTGCGCTTGTAGCTCAGCTTCAGTGCGCACTGAAACAAATTGCACCTCTGTCATCGGTGCAGTTGCCGCCATCGCAGATGATGTAAAGGCCGCCAGAGGACGGCGCGGATCATCCTGACCTGTGGCGGCGCCAATCATCAACAAAATGGCGTACAGCAGCATGAGTGCCGCTAAGCCCTTCCAAAAACGACCAATACCCGCCGCAGCTGGCTCCAGCGCTCCCATGCTGACTGCCGATACGCCAATCAATAAAGCCCACAACAATAAAGCCAGAGGACCCGGAATAACCCGAGCAACCAGCCAGATCGCGACGGCCAACATGCCAACACCAAACACGCCTTTTACAGCCAACATCCAGTTGCCGGCGCGGGGCAATAAACGGCCACCCGTTGTGCCGATCAGGATCAACGGCGCACCCATGCCCAAACCCAAGGACAATAACGCCAATCCTCCTAATACGGCGTTGCCGGTCGAGCTGATATAGACCAACGTACCTGCCAGTGGTGCCGATACACAGGGGGAAACCACCAGTGCCGACAGCACGCCCATAATGAAAACGGCCGTCATGCGCCCGCCCTTTTGGCGCCGTGCCATCTCATCCATACGATCACGCAGGATGGCGGGCATCTGTATTTCATAGAACCCGAACATGCTTAAGGACAGTGCGACAAACACCAACGCAAAACCAACCAGTACCGCCGGCGTCTGCAGCCAGAGCTGAATGTTGGCCCGAGCACCAAAATACCCTACCAGCGTGCCTACGAATGCATAGGTGGACGCCATGCCAAGAACATAGGCCAACGACAGGCGGAAGGCTCGACCCACGGTAAGCAACGCGCGGTCCTCGCCAGCAACCAAGCCAGACAAGATGGGCATCATGGGGAAAACACAGGGTGTAAAAGTTAGCCCGAGCCCCAACACAAAGAAGGTCAACAGCACCAAGGGGAAGCTGGCATGCCCGAGAAACCCGGTAATACCCTCTGCTTCGTTCAGGCTAGTGGGTATCGGTGTGGTGACTGCTGTAACCGGTGTTGCCGAAGCAGATATTGGGTTTGTAGCAGCAGAAGCCGCTAGTGTTAACGGTAGCGTGGCCGTCTGCGGTGGGTAACACAGACCGGCATCGGCACAGCCCTGGTAACTCACCAACACCGAAAGCGTCTTACCAGCCGCTAAAGCGGGCACATTCTGCGCTTCCAGCACAGCACGAGCATCGTCATGAAATACCTCCATACGGCCAAAGCTGGGGTCATTTTTAAATGTTGATGGTGACAGAAACTGCAAGCCCGATAATCGCATACCCTCTGCAGGCACTTGCGCCATGCTCGCGCTCATCCTGCTCTTGTACAGGGCATACCCAGGTGCAATCACCCAACGCAAACTCAGCCGATTCTCTCCCGCAGCTACCGCCTCTAAACGAAAAGCCTGATCAACCGGCAAAAACTCTTCTTCGCTAGCAATACCGCTGAAATCCGGCACCTCTGCCTGTGCCGGCAGAATTTGCAGGCCGAGCAATAACATCATGGTCAGCAGAAAACGCATAAGACATACCTTTGTCGTGATGAGCTGATTCTAGTGAGCCTAAGGCGGACAACGATTAACGCCAGCTTAAGAACCTCTGCCAAATCACAAAAAATCCTCATGCCTTAAGGTCGCGTTAAGGATGCGCGCTCTAGTCTTGCCAGCAACCGGAGGGAAACTATGTCCACGATTCTGCATCGCCTACTGCTATTGCCTGTACTGCTATCGGCGGTGCTGTTTAGCAGCGCCCACGCCACCGCCGATCTCAATCTAGATGCCTACAAGGGCAAAGTGGTTTACATCGATTTTTGGGCCTCCTGGTGCGGCCCCTGCAAGCAATCCTTTCCGTGGATGAAAGCGATGCACGAGAAGTACAACAAGGAAGGACTGGTGATCCTGGCGGTGAATGTGGACCAGGAAAAGAAAAAAGCCGATGACTTCCTCAAAGAATTCACGCCTGATTTTCCTGTGATTTTCGATAGCACCGGCACACTGGCTACGCAATTCAAAGTACAGACTATGCCATCCAGCTACATGCTTGACCGCGAAGGAAAGCCCCGCTTCCGCCATCTTGGCTTTCATGATGGCAAACGTAATGTTTATGAAAAAGAAATTCGCGACCTGCTTTTTGATACCACCAAATCTTCTGAGGAAAAACGATGAACAAGACACTGGTGCTCGTGTTGATGGCGAGCCTTCTCGGTGCCTGCAGCTCACTCGGGGTAAAGCCCTGGGAACGTGATCTGCTGGCAAAACAATCGATGCAGTTCAATGCCTATCCAGTAGATAGCGGACTGGACGATCATATTTATTTTAGCAAGGAAGCGGCCAGTGGTGGCCGTGGATTTGGCGGGGGTGGCTGCGGATGCAACTGAAAAAATCAAAAGGCCTGACTATTGCTCATGCCATTGCCCAAGCCAGTGCGGTCCTGCTTGGCGCTACCGCTCCTCTTGTCTCTGCACATGCCGATGATCATGGCTGGCAAGTTGATACGGCGGCACTTTTTTACACGGAAAGCGATAGCCGTGTACAAGCGGCCGAACCTGTGATCAGCATGAAAAAGGACATGGGTGACGAGAAAATCCTCAACCTGAAGTTGGTACTGGACTCACTCACCGGCGCCTCACCTAACGGTGCCGCACCGGCCAATGTCGCGCAGATATTTACCGGCCCATCTGGTGGCGGCACCTACACGACACCTGCAGGTGAAATTCCTCTTGATGACGAGTTCAAGGATACCCGTGCGGCGATTTCTGCTGGTTGGCAGCAACCGATTGGCGAGAATTTGCGTCTGAATGTTGGCGGTAACATCTCCAGTGAATTCGACTTCCAATCTATCGGTGTTAACGCAGCGATTGCCAAAGACATCAATGACAAGAACACCACACTATCCGCTGGGCTCAACCTCGAATTTGATAATATCGATCCTGTGGGCGGCTCACCCGAGCCATTTGCAACCATGGTCGATAAGGTGGCAAAAAATCTCGCGGGCGGCGCCGATACCAAGACAGTGACCGACCTGCTGCTTGGCGTCACTCAGGTCATCAACCGTAATGCTATCGTGCAAGTTAACTATTCGCTGTCGATGGCCAATGGTTACCAGAGCGACCCCTACAAGATGTTGACGGTGCTTGATGGCAGCAACAACTTGATGCTTGACCCGTCTATAGACAATACCAGTGGCTACAATCTTTACCTGTTCGAAGTGCGCCCAGACTCGCGCACCAAACACAGCCTGTATACGCAGCTAAAATACCATCTGACAAAAGATGTAATCGATGCCTCTTACCGATACACAACGGACGACTGGGGCGTTAACTCGCACACTCTTGATCTGAAATACCGTTGGGAGCTTGGCCACGCTATGTATCTGGAGCCACACGTGCGCTGGTACACCCAGACCGAGGCGGATTTCTACAAACCTTATTTGCAAGCAGGAAGTGATGTTGCCATTGTTGGCCCAACAGTCACGTCAAACTTAGATGCTGCCTCTGCAGACCCTCGGCTTGGCTCGTTTGATGCCACTACCTTTGGCGTGAAGTACGGCATCGGCCTCAGCAAAGACAGCGAGCTCAATTTCCGCATTGAGAAATACGATCAAAAAGCCAATGGCCCTGCCGCACCTGCAACGGGTGATCTGGCTGGACAGCAGCTGCAACCTGACCTCTCAGCCATGTGGCTTCAGATCGGTTATTCGTTCCGCTGGTAAAACTCGTGTGGCCGGGTTAAACAGAACACTACCTGTTTAACCCGGCCTTTTATTGGCGAACGCAATGAGCGAACTGTCCCTCACCCGTCACAACAGTCTTTGCACCGGGCGCTTTCGCGCCATGGCAAGCCCCTGTGAAATCATTCTTGATCACGATGACTTCGCCATCGCCGCGCAGCAAGTGAATGCGGCGGCGGATGAAGCTCAACGTATCGAGCAGAAACTCAGCCGTTACCGCAACGACAACATCATTCACCGCATTAACAACGCTAATGGCCAGCCTGTTACGGTGGACGAGGAAACAGCGCGTCTTATCGACTTCTCCGTCATGCTACACAAGCTGTCCGATGGTCTTTTTGATATCACCTCCGGCGTACTGCGCCGGGCGTGGACGTTTGATGGATCAGATAACATACCAAGCAATGCCGATATCGATGCACTCTTACCGTTGGTGGGTTGGCACCGCATGAAATGGCAAAGCCCAGTCATCCTGTTACCCCCCGGCATGGAAATTGATCTAGGTGGTATCGGTAAGGAATACGCGGTGGATCGTGTCTTTTCCCTGTTAGCAGGCATGACTGATGCGGCCCTGCTGGTGAATTTTGGAGGCGATCTGCGCGCACGCGGCCCGCGCCGCGATGGCAGTGCCTGGCAAATCGGCATTGAAACCCCCGATCAGGAAAGCACCGCAGCTGATTCCCTGTCGCTCGTCAACGGCGCGCTCGCCACCAGTGGCGATGCACGTCGCTTCCTGCTCCATGATGGCATGCGCTACAGTCACATTCTTAACCCTAAAACCGGCTGGCCCGTACACGGAGGTCCGCGATCAGCAACATTGCTGGCCGCAGACTGCGTGCAGGCTGGCATGCTGGCCACCCTGACACTGCTAGCCGGCCCCGAGGCCGAGAACTTTCTGCGCGAACAGGAAAATATTCGCTCCTGGCTTATCTGGTAACTACAGGCAATACGATATGCGATTACTGCTGGCCGAAGACGACATCATGCTGGGAGAGGCCCTGCAAGAAGCCCTGATGAAACAAGGCTTTGTTGTCGACTGGATGAAAGATGGCCATAGCGCGCTGCATGCCTTGCAGAGCGAGCATTTTGATCTGGCCATTCTTGATCTAGGCTTGCCGCGACGTGACGGCATGGAGGTTCTGAGCGAGTTACGACGCCTTGGCAACGAGCTACCTGTGCTCATCTTGACCGCGCGCGATGCGCTGGACTCTCGCGTAGCCGGGCTGGATGCCGGTGCGGATGATTACCTGCTCAAACCTTTTGACATGGCCGAGCTGTCAGCGCGCTTGCGTGCACTGCTGCGACGGCGAGCCGGTCGTGCCCAGCCTCGGTTAGTGCATGGCGACATCGAGCTGGACCCGGCCAGTCAGCAAGTCACCTTGAAAGGAGAGCCTGTCACTCTGCCCCGCCGAGAATACATGTTGCTTAAAGAGCTGCTGGATCATGCCGGTGAAGTGCTCACCCGTGATCGCCTGGAAACTTCGCTGTATGGATGGATGGATGAAGTGGAAAGCAATTCACTGGAGGTGCATGTGCATCACTTACGTAAAAAATTCCACCCCGACCTGATCCGTACTCTGCGTGGCGTTGGCTACATGATCCCGAAACCCAGCTTAGGGATTGAGTCCTGATGCGCTCTATTCGTCGCCAGTTACTGCTGGCTCTTTTTGCCACACTGCTGCTGACTTTTTCTGCCTCTGGATTGGTCAGTTACTTCACTACGGCGCATGAGATACGCGAGTTGTTTGATGCACAACTGATCGAGAATGCACGCGTCATTAAAGGCGTTATGAATCACCCGGCTCAAGAAGTTGACTGGGAACATATGCGTGACTCCCTGGGCGAAAGCCTCAACGAGGTAATATCACAAGAAGATCTACTGTCAGAAGGCCACAATTACGAAAAGAAAGTGGCGATTCAAGTATGGACACCTGACGGTAATTTAATCCTACGTTCACCTAGTGCTCCAGCGTATTCACTGGGCCCGCTGCGTCATGGCCTCTATGAACGCAAAAGCGATCACTATCATTGGTATATCTATACGTCGCAAATGCAGGCAAATGGCTTTTGGCTTATCGTGGCAGAACGCTCGGATGTTCGTACAGAGCTAACAATGAATATTGCTGCAAGCCTGATAGTGGGCAGTCTACTGGGCCTTGGCTTGGCATTATGGCTTAGTCGCCGCACGCTCAATCATGAATTAAAGCCTCTCGACGAACTGCGACACGCCATTACCCATCGCAACCCTGATCATCTCAAAGCCATCGAGTTACCGTCCCCTCGTGTTGAGCTAGCCCCTGTGGTCAGCGAGCTTAATCACTTGCTGGATCGAGTAACCACCAGCATTGAGCGCGAACGCCGATTTCTGGCCGATGCCGCTCATGAACTGCGTACCCCGCTGGCTGTACTCAAGTTGCAGGCGGAGAATGCCATTAACGCAAACGCCTCTGCCGAACAGCGCCTGCATCTTGAGCGCCTGATCAGCGGCGTTGATCGCAGCACACGCGTAGTAGAACAACTGCTCTTACTGGCAAGGCTTGATGCCAATGCCGTACCGTTTACCCCGCAGATGGTGGCGCTAGATGAGATTGCGCGCGACACGCTGGCGCAACTGGCCCCACTGGCGCATGCACGCCGACAGGAGCTCGGTCTGAGTCACGATGGTATTTCGCTAATCACCCCGGGCGAACCATCTCTGCTAGGCGCTTTACTGCGTAATCTTGTTGAGAACGCGCTTCGCCACACTTCTGAGGGCGGCGAGGTTGACGTTTCGCTTTACGAAGAAAAAGGTAACGTTATCCTGCAAGTGCGCGATAACGGGCCAGGAATTGACCCCAACCACTTAGGCGATATCACGGAGCGCTTTGTACGCAGTCACAGCCAGGACACTCAAGGCACTGGCTTGGGGCTGGCCATTGCGGCTCACATTGCCAACCTTCATCACGCCATGCTGCACTTGGCCAATCATCCTGACGGCGGACTGATCGTTACCTTGACCTTTCCTGCACGGAAGACCGCATAGCGGTACCGATCATGTCCGTCAGCATGCCGTTTATCCCTTTATCGCCTCGCCATCCGTTGCCACGCCTTGCGTTACACAGGAGCAACCCCACATCAGTTAAGACAGGGCAGGAATGCGGTATACTTGTCTTGTACTACTTGGGGGTGACATGGCTTCGACGCCGGTTATGAATCCCGAAGGGGCATGCGGAGAGGGTGACAACTCTCCTAAATCAATCGTCACAAGCAACATAGTCGCAAACGACGAAAACTACGCACTAGCAGCTTAATACCCTGCTAATGACTGAAGCGGCCTGTCCATGGGCGGTGGATGTCAGCGCAAAAAACATGGAATCGCCAGATGTCGCGCCTCGCGATTGACGGTTAAAACTCAGAGGCTCGTCTTCACTGTCCTGTCGATCGGGTTGGTGCGGATTAAATCAATAGACCGACTAAGCATGTAGAACCGAGGGCGGAGTGCTGACGGACGCGGGTTCGATCCCCGCCACCTCCACCAAAAACTAAAAATCCCAGCCTGAATTGGCTGGGATTTTTTTTGCCTG
>ERZ724517.1520-NODE-1520-length-12739-cov-4.185194_pt1 | contig 12739 bp, 15 predicted proteins | sample MGYA00376050_ERZ724517 | MGnify/ENA primary metagenome ERZ724517 (study PRJEB28724, sample SAMN07190886) | activated sludge metagenome | isolation source: activated sludge of sewage treatment plant in Hong Hong | place: USA: Christiansburg, Virginia | collected... | reverse complement strand
GCTGCCAACAACGCCGAGGCCGGCGGCTTCGGTGGCCGTAGCGATGCCGGCATAGATTGAACCGAGTACGGCGGCAATCAGCAGCACGATAGGGATCAGGTTCTTCGAAGCGGATAGCTTCTGCATGAGTGTCATGTGCACGCTTTTAGGGGGTACCTGTTCCGGATGTTGTAGTGCCCAGAGCATGACCCAGCCCATGAACAGCCCTGCCAGCAGCAGGCCGGGCAGTACGCCGCCGATGAAGAGTTTGGCGATGGAAACTTCGGCGGCCACGCCATAGACGATCATGATGATCGACGGCGGGATGAGCAGGCCCAGTGTGCCGGCACCGGCAATGGTGCCCAGCGCCATATGGTCAGGATAGCCGCGCTTCTTCAGCTCGGGCAGCGTGATCTTGCCGATGGTGGCGCAGGTGGCGGCAGATGAGCCCGAGACGGCGGCGAAAATGGTGCAGCCGATGATGTTGGTGTGCAGCAGGCGGCCGGGCAGCCCCTCCAACCATGGCGATAGCCCCTTGAACATATCCTCCGATAGTCGCGTGCGGAAGAGGATTTCGCCCATCCACAGGAATAGCGGCAGGGCGGTCAGCGTCCAGCCGGAGCCAGAGCCCCAGATGGTGACAGCCATTGCATCGCCCGGCGAGCGGGGTGTGAACGCCAGCATGCCAGCATAGCCGACGGCTGCCAGTGCCAGACCGATCCAGACACCTCCCGCCAGAAAGGCGAGCAGCACGACGATGAGGGCAAGTGCGATCAGGACGTCCATGGTTACTCCATGTGTGCCGGTTCTTGGCTGTGTCTGGCCAGTCGCGAGACAGGGTGGCCGAGCAGGGTGAGAAGCAGATCATCGACAAAGGCGATGAACAGAATGACGGTGCCTATGGCCATGCCGATCTGCGGAATCCACAGCGCTGTGGCATCGACGCCCTGGGAAATATCGTTGAAGGCATATGAGTTGAGCACCAGTCGCACACTGTAGAAAGCCAAGGCGCCGGTAATGACCGTGCCGAAAATCAGTGCAAATCCCTCCAGCATTCTTTTCGACGCGCCTTTGAGGCGATCGATGATCAGGGTGACGCGAATGTGTTCGCCATGCTTGAAGGTGTAGGCGAGCGCGAGAAAACCGGCTGCTGCCATGCAGTAGCCAGCGTAGTCGTCGGTGCCGCGAATGTAGATGCCCATTTCGCGGGTGACGATGCCGGTGATGACCATGATCAGTATGCCGACCATGAACAGCGCCGCTAAGGCGCCTGTGCTGCGATAGAGAAGGTTGAGCAGGTTTCGCATCTTCTTTCTCGGGGTTGATTCAAAAAAAGGCCACCGCGATTGGTGGCCTCGTTGATGCAATCACTGGCTTATTTCCGGATCGACTTGCGGTAGGCATCAAGTACTGCCTGACCGTCGGCGCCAGCTTTCTCAAGCCATTCCTTGGTCATCTTGTCGCCGATTCCGACCAGATCCTTTTTAAGTTCGGCTGAAGGCGGCAACACCTTCATGTTGTTCTTTTTCAACTGGTCGACATACCAGACCGTTTTTTCCTCGGAAGTCGTCCAGCCGCGTGTTTCAGCTTCGGCTGCGGCCTTGATCACTGCTTGCTGCGTGCCTTTGTCGAGCGCATCGAACTGCTTCTGGTTAACCAGCACCACATTTTTTGGCAGCCAGGCCTGGACATCGAAATAGTAGGTCAGTTGTTCCCAGCTCTTCGAGTCGACGCCGGTGGCGGCGGAGGTGATGTTGGCGGAGACGACGCCAGTGGCCAGTGCCTGTGTCAGCTCGGCGGCCTGTACGGTGACCGGCTGGGCACCCATCAGCTCGATCATGCGTGCCACGGTCGGGCTGTAGGAGCGGATCTTGACGCCCTTGAGGTCGGCTGAACCGTTCAGCGGGGTTTTGGAATAGATGCCTTGCGGTGGCCACGGGACCGAGAACAATATCTTCAGGCCCTGTTTGGCGAACTTCTCTTCAAGCTTGGCACGGGAAGCGACCCACAATGCCTTCGATTCGGAATAGCTGCTGGCAAGGAAGGGGATGGTGTCGAGGGCGAACAGCGGGTCTTCGTTGGACAAGCCGGAAATGATGATTTCGCCGATCTGCGCCTGCCCACCCTGCACCGCACGCTTGATCTCGTTGGCCTTGAACAGTGCGCCGTTGGGGTGCACGGTGATTTTTAGTTTTCCGGTTGTCGCGGCGTCAACGTCGGCCGCAAATTTCTGGATGTTCTCGGTGTGGAAGTTGGTGGCCGGGTAAGGGGTGGGCATATCCCACTTTGTCTGGGCGGAGGCCGAAAGGGCGAGGCCCGTGGCAAGAAGTGTCACGATCAGTTTGCTGAACGGGGGTAGCGCTTTCATTTCGTCTCCTTGTGGGGATCAGGGGCGGTATGACGTTAACACATTCTGCAGCGCGAGCGGCATTGAAGAAAATATCGCGTCGGAGGTTGTTAGAATGAGATTATTGTTATAACTTGTCAACAAATCGTTAACGTTTCTTTGAGGTGGTCATGGCCAAGCGACTCCCGACAGCCCGCAGCAAGGTGCATCCAGAAGGCGAAGACAAGGCCAGTGGGCGGATTGTCTCCTCGGCGCATCTGGTTTCGGACAAGGTGCCGGAACTCTCTGAAATGGAGTTTGGCATGATCCTCGCGTGGCATGCCTTTGCCCGCTGGATGATGCGCTGCATGGCTTCGGCCGGCGTAACGGACATGACGCCAATCGACGTACTGGTACTGCACCACGTCACGCATCGCGGCAATGAAAAGAAACTGGCCGATATTTGCTTTGTGCTCAATGTCGAAGATACGCACGTCGTTTCGTATTCGTTGAAGAAGCTGGTCAGCATGGGGCTGGTGCAGAACGCCAAGCGTGGCAAGGAGGTGTTTTTCTCCGCGACACCAGCAGGTGTTGATGCCTGTCTGCGCTATCGCGATGTGCGTGACGCCTGCCTGTTGCCGGGTTTTTCCGGCGCCGCAGACGAGAACGCACGCCTAGGCGATCTGGCACGCATGCTGCGCACCCTCTCCGGTCGATACGATCAGGCAGCGCGCGCAGCGTCGGCGTCAGCCAATTGACCGAGCGCATCATTTCAACAACGGCGGGTTTGTCGATTGCTGATGCCCTACAGATTCCTTGATGTCGGCGACACGGCCGTTACCGTCGAGTTCGGCGACAGTGTCGATCCGGCCTTGCTGGCAGCAGTCGCCGCGCTCGATCGCTCCGTGCAATCAGCCATGGCTGCCGGGCAACTGCCCGGTGTCATTGAGACGGTGCCGACCTTTCGATCGCTGACCCTGATTTACGACCCTTTGCAGACAAGGCGCGCTGAAATTGACCCGGTGCTCGTGAACTTGCTTGCGCAACCCACGGGTGCAAACACGCTTTCGGGGCGCAGATGGCAACTGCCCGTGTGCTATGGCGGCGACTTCGGTCCCGATCTTGAATCGATGGCCGAAGCCACGGGCTTGAGCCCCAGCGAATTGATCGCCTTGCATGTGGCGACGCCCTACAGCGTCTATATGCTCGGCTTCCTGCCAGGCTTTCCGTTCATGGGCGATTTGCCGGAAAAGCTCTCACTGCCACGCCGTCCGGAGCCGCGCCTGCGTGTGCCAGCTGGCAGCGTGGCCACGGCTGGTCGGCTGACGGCGATTTATCCCTGGGAAAGTCCGGGAGGCTGGCATCTGCTCGGGCGTTGCCCGGTGCCGTTGTTTTCTCCGGAATGGCCTGGTGCGGCGCTGTTTCTGCCGGGTGACCGTGTCAGCTTTCATTCAGTCGACAAGGCTGAGTTCGAGCGCCTTGAGCAGCATTGGCAACAGGATCGGCGCCTTCCTGACGAATATCTGGTGTGCGAGAGGGGTGCATGAGCGCGCGCCTGACAGTGTGTTTTCCCGGTGCCATGGCAACGCTGCAGGACTTGGGGCGAAATGGCTTGCGCAAGGTCGGCGTGCCGCGTGCCGGGGCGCTGGAACCAGGGTGGTTGCGCATTGCCAATGCCCTCGTCGGCAATGGTGAAGAGACGGCTGCCATTGAATTTTTTGGCGGCGGTTTGGTGCTCAAGGCCGAGGAATTTCCTGTCCGTCTCGCGTTGACCGGTTATTTTCCGGTTGAGCACATTGCGCTTGATGGCAGTCGACGCAGCATCGGGAGGTGGCGGAGTCTGCTGCTGCATCCGGGAGAGCAACTGCGCTGCGGCACGACCCGTGGCGCACGGGTCGGTTATGTTGCCGTTGCCGGGATTGCGGCGCCAAAGTTGCTGGGCAGCGCGTCAAGTTATGCCCGTGCCGGCCTCGGTGGAATGCTGGCTGCGGGCGACGTGCTGTTGGCGGAGATCGCCAGAAATGGGCCGGAAGCCATGCTGCCTTCGCCGCCAGTCTTGGCAGACGACCCCGTTCGTGTCGTGTTTGGCCCGCAGGCGGACTATTTCAGTGAAGAAGCGAAATCACGATTTCTGACAGATTGCTTCAAGGTGACCGCCGAGGCAGATCGCATGGGCATGCGCCTCGATGGCGCGACGCTGGATCACCTTGCGGAGAAGGGGGTCGAAATCGCTTCCGATGCGACGGTGCCGGGATCCATCCAGGTGCCCGGCAATGGAAAACCCATCGTGCTGCTGAATGACGGGCAGACGGCGGGCGGTTATCCGAAGATCGCCACCGTCATTTCAGCTGATCTGCCTCGTCTGGCGTTGCTGTTGCCGGGGGCTGCGGTCAGATTCTGCGAAGTCGACGTTGCCGAAGCAGAGTCTGCTGCGCGATCCCGCGAAACTGTACTGCGTGCATTGATCGGTTCGGTGCAGCCCATGCTGGATGGCGCAAGCCTCGATCTGAGTGCGCTCTATAGCGCCAATCTGGTCAGTGGCATGGTGGGTGCCGAGCAAACCTAGCCAGTTTTGGTAGCCATGAACAACGGATTTACAAGGAGTCTTTTGTGAAGCGATTGAATCTCAACGCCGATCTTGGCGAAAGTTTTGGCCCCTGGAAAATGGGCAGCGATGAAGCGCTGCTCGACATTGTCGGTTCGGCCAACATCGCTTGTGGCTTCCATGCGGGAGACCCTTTGGTGATGCAGCGCACGGTGCGTCAGGCGATTGCAGCCGGGGTCAGTCTTGGTGCGCATCCCGCTTTCCCTGACCTGCAGGGCTTCGGGCGGCGGATGATGAGTATCCCCGCAGCCGAGCTTGAAGCCATGCTGATCTACCAGATTGGCGCACTGGCCGGCATTGCGCAGGCCGAGGGTGGGCGAGTCACCCACGTCAAGCCGCACGGGGCACTCAACAACATGGCCTGCGAGGACGCGGCGCTGGCCCGCTCCGTTGCCAGCGCCGTGAAAGCGTTCGACCCACAGTTGATCCTGCTGGCGCCGGTCTTGTCGCAACTGTTCAAAGCCGGCGAGGCCGCCGGTTTGCGCGTCGCCGCCGAAATCTTTGCCGACCGTGCCTATACCGACGAAGGCAATCTCGTTCCCCGCAGCCAGCCGGGTGCAGTGCTGCATACGGCCGACGAATGCGTGGCACACGTACTGCGTATGGTCGAAGCGGGAGGAATCGTATGTGCCAGTGGCAAACGGATCGAGACCCCCTTTCACAGCATCTGCGTGCATGGCGATGGCCCGCAGGCCGTTCAGTCTGCTGCGGCTATCCGCAAAGCCTTGCAGGAGAAGGGCTGTGAGCTGCTTGATCTGCCAGCTGTTCTGGCCGCCTGAATGCTTCGGGTAAAAGTTGGCAGTCTTGGGGAAAGCCTGATATTGCTTGATTCTTAAGCGTATTTGCCGCTATAATCGCCGGCTTAGGTTTTTTCCACCTTGCTCCACCGTTATCGCATGGCGGGGAGCTTTTGCCACAAGGAGTGTTCATGCGCCATTACGAAGTTTGTTTCATTGTCCACCCGGACCAGTCCGAGCAGGTTCCGGCGATGGTCGAGCGCTACAAGGCGCTTGTCACCGCACGCAACGGGATCATTCACCGCCTTGAAGACTGGGGCCGCCGCCAACTGGCTTACCCGCTGCAGAAGATCCACAAGGCGCACTATGTTCTGATGAACATCGAGTGCGACGGCGAGACGCTTGCTGAACTGGAGCATAGCTTCAAGTTCAACGATGCCGTGCTGCGCCACCTGACCGTCAAGATGAAGACTGCCGTTACTTCCCCGTCGCCGATGATGAAGGAAGAGAAGTCGAAGTCGATGATGGAAGCTCGTGGCGAAGTTGCTGCTGAAGCCGCTCCGGCTGCCGCCTGATCGTTATCAACGCATAGCTCAGAGGTTTGCTGAACCGCGTCGAACTTATCGGTAGCCTGGTCGAACGCCTCGCCGTGCGGCATACGCCGGCAGGAGTTCCAGTGACGGAGTGTCGTATCCGGCATGAGTCAGAGCAGATCGAGGCAGGGAGTGCGAGGCGCGTCGAGTGTGAAATCCCGGCCGTTGGCCTGGGTGATTCGGCGAAGTGGTTGCAGGCGGCATTGCCAGGATCCCAAGTCAAGGTGACCGGGTTCCTCGCCGCGAAGAGCCGCAACAGCAAGCAACTGGTTCTGCACATAGAACATATCGAATTTTTGGAAGGAAACTGAAATGGCACGATTCTTCAAGAAGAAGGATGACAAGAAGCCGAAGCGTGGTGGTGGCCTGTTCAAGCGCCGCAAATTCTGCCGCTTCACTGCAGACAAGGTCGACTACGTTGACTACAAGGACGTTGAAGTTCTGAAGGAATTCATCGTCGAAAACGGCAAGATCATGCCGGCTCGTCTGACTGGCACCAAGGCCGGTTACCAGCGTCAGCTGTCGGTCGCCATCAAGCGTGCCCGCTTCCTGGCCCTGATGCCTTACACCGACAATCACCAGTAATTGAGGACTAGACCATGCAAATCATTCTGATGGATAAGGTCATCAACCTCGGCAACCTCGGCGATCTCGTCAAGGTCAAGGATGGCTACGCCCGCAACTTCCTGATCCCGCGTGGCATGGCCAAGCGCGCCACGCCGGCTGCCAAGGCCGAATTCGAAGTGCGTCGCGCCGAGCTGGAAAAGGCCGCTGCCGAGAAGCTGGCCGCCGCCCAGGCACTGGCCGAGAAGATGACCGGAATTGTTGTCGAAATTGCCCGCAAGGCAGGTGTCGACGGCCGTCTGTTCGGTTCCGTGACCAACGCTGACATCGCCGAAGGCCTGAAGGCCAAGGGTTTTGACGTCGAGAAGGGTGCTGTTCGCATGCCGAATGGCCCGCTCAAGACCGTCAGCGAAAACACCCTCGACGTCTCGCTGCACACCGATGTGCTGGCTCAGATCACCGTTCAGGTGAAGGGCGAGCAGTAATAAAGCAACGGTCACCCCTCAACGGGTGGCCTTGCAGTTAAAAGGCCCCAGGAGAAATCCCGGGGCCTTTTTTTGTCTCTACGCTACCGGGGATGCCCCGGCAGGACGGCTAGGGGATGCTATTCGGGGAGCGGTTCCGCGCCGGTAGCGCGCTTTACGCCTGGCTTGCGGCCACGTGCGGTTGGCGGTGTGTAGCAGGAAAGACGGCAGCTGATGCCTTCGATCCTTGCACCATCCTTGAACTGGATCGTGTTGCAGCAGATGAGCGCACCGGTCGACGACAGGTCGGCAACGTGAGTTCTCACCCGTGCGAGTGGCATCTTGAGCGCTTCCGCAATCTCAGAGTCGAGGCACGGGCCTTGGGCCTTCAGGAAGTTCAGGATGTTTGAATTGGTCACGTTTGGCATGGCTTAGCCTTCTTGTTCCAGAAATGGAAAAACCCGGACCGAAGTCCGGGCTAGATTTTCCCCCATTTTCGGGGAAAAAGGGGAGTTACTTTAGGCTGCCTTGGCGATCAGCTTGATTGCAGCTGCGTTAGCGGCGGCAACGTTGGCTTCGATGGTGGCTTTGGCTTGCTTGGCGGACTGGTTCATCTGCTCAAGAGCGGAGTCAGCCTGGGCCATGGCGGACTTGACCGCGACCACAACCGATTCAGAACCGGCCGGGGCATTCTTCAGCGTCTGCTCAATGGCGGCAGCGAAGTTCTTCTTCAGCTCGGCGCTCTGGCCTTCGACCACTTGCGTCAGGCCAGCGGTCGATTCGTTGAGGATTTCATAAACGCTACGCGAGTAGGCAACAGCCTTTTCAACAGCCGGCTTGGCCAGGGTGGTCTGCAGGGCGATAAAGCCTTGCACGTCCTTGACGGCGAACAGAGCGGCCGAATTGGCGGCGCTGTCGGCGATGAAGGCGCGAACGGTGTTCAGGTTCAGGGCAGCCAGACGCTCGGCAGTCGCCAGCGAGGTGTTGGCAACGGTCAGCAGGGAGTCGACAGCAGCTTTGTTGGCGACGGCGAATTGTTCGTTGGTCTTGATCATGGTGAGGCTCCAGTAAAGTGTAAGGGGCGGTAATCGCAGCCTTGCGAGCAGGTTTCCAACTCGAATGCTGCAGTGCACAAGACGGATTATATAGCCTTTTTTGTTCCGGTCAACAACTATTTTGTGCGGTGCAATATTTGCTGTGACTGTCTCTATGACTGATGTGGCCGAGGCTTTCTCAAGTCCCGCCCGGCCAGAGCCTCATTGGTAATGAGCGCACCCAGCACCAGTAACCCACCCGCGATGGTGCTTCCGCTCGGATGCTCGCCAGCGCCCAACCATGCCCAGAGCACGCCAAATACCACTTCAAGCAGGCTGAGCAGGGCGATTTCCGGTGCAGGCAACTCACGGCTTAGCCGAACCACCAGCAGGCAAGGGACGGCCAACTGGACAATGCCAAGCAGGGCGAGCAGGCCGAGGTCGTGTGTGGATGCAAGCAGTGGCCAGGCAAATGGCAGCGTCACCAGCGCGGAAAGAATGGCGCCGATCAGTACGGCTGGCAGCATGTTCTGGCTGTCGGCTGCGGTGTCAGTTGCGGCAGCCTCGCACTGGCTGATGTGTTGCAGCAATGTCCAGTTGATGGCTGCCGCCAACGGCACAGCGAGTGCAACGCTCGTGCCAAGCAGAGAGGCACCCGTTTGGGCTTCACGGCCGAACATCCAGCCGATCCCCAGTCCGGCAATGGCGATAGCGCTCCAGGTGCGCGTCGGCAAGCGATGTTTCAGGAAAATGCGGGAGAAAAGAGCCGTGATCAGTGGCGCAATGGCCATGGTGACCAGCACGTTAGCGACGCTTGTCAGGGTGATGGCGATCATGAAGGCGGTGAACATCACTGCCCAGCAGGCGCCGGAGAGCCAAAGGCTGCGGGAAGCTCCCGCCAGATCGTGCCACAGGCGAGCGCCGCGCATGGCGGCGAGCGCGATGGTGAGCGCAGCGGCGTTGAACAGGCTGCGCCAGAAGGTCACCTCGAAGCTCTGTGCTGCATCCAGGTGGCGCGTGACCACCCCGGCGATGCTCCACAGAAAGGTGACGAGAATCATCAGGGAAACAGCGCGTGAATGGCTCATGGGGGTGGTCGTGGTTGTTTTGGTCGCGATGCGCCGGGACGGGTCCATTTTAGGTCATGGCGGCGGAATCACCGCGCAAAATCCGGATCCTTGCTTGCAGAACGGCATCAACGCAAAGATAGATACATCATGTCTTTCTGTTTTGGGGTGGGGCGGGTAAACTCCTTCCTCCCTTGAAGTGATCGAGACATGGCCCAGTTCCAGAAAAGACAGCAGCAGCAACCCCAGATCGACCCAGCCATTGCTGCCTTGCGCATACCGCCGCATTCCGTAGAGGCCGAGCAGTCCGTTCTTGGCGGGCTGTTGCTGGACAACACTGCCTACGACAAGATCAGCGATCTGGTTTCCGAATCCGATTTCTATCGTGACGAGCATCGCCGCATCTTCCGCGCCATCCAGCGCATGCTGGAGCGGGCCAAGCCGGTCGATGTGGTGACAGTGGCGGAAGCCATCGATGCCGCTGGCGAAACCGAACACACCGGCGGTCTGGCCTATCTTGGCGAACTGGCGCAGAACACGCCGTCGGCCGCCAATATCCGCCGCTACGGCGAGATCGTGCGCGAACGGGCCATCCTTCGCCAGCTGGTGACGGCTGGCGACGAGATCGCTTCCAGCGCCCTGAATCCGCTCGGCCGCGAGCCGAAGACGCTGCTCGACGAGGCTGAGGCCAAGGTCTTCGCCATTGCTGAATCCGGCATGCGCCATCAGACCGGCTTCCAGCACATCAATCCGCTGCTGACCCAGGTGGTGGAGCGCATCCAGGAGCTGCACGACCGCGATAATCCTTCGGATATCACCGGTATTCCCACCGGCTACAACGACCTCGACAAGATGACCTCGGGCCTGCAGCCGGGCGATCTGGTCATCGTTGCCGGCCGCCCGTCGATGGGCAAGACCTCGCTGGCCTTGAACATGGCCGAGTATGTGGCTATCGACTACGGCGCACCGGTAGCGGTGTTCTCCATGGAAATGGGTGGCGCCCAGTTGGCCATGCGCATGCTGGCGTCGGTTGGCCGCCTCGATCAGCACAAGGTAAGAACAGGCCGGTTGAACGATGACGAGTGGTCACGCCTTTCCTTTGCCCTTGGCAAGATTCACGAAAAGGCGATCTATATCGACGAGACGCCGGCGCTCAACCCGATCGACCTGCGTGCCCGCGCCCGCCGTCTGCATCGTCAGCGTGGTCAGCTGGTCCTTATCGCGAGCCGCTACCTGCAACTGATGTCGGGGAGCAGCAACGGCGAAAACCGGGCAACCGAAATCTCGGAGATCTCGCGCTCGCTGAAAGGCCTGGCGAAAGAGCTGGAGTGCCCGGTGATCGCGCTGTCGCAGTTGAATCGCTCGCTTGAACAGCGCCCCAACAAGCGCCCGGTGATGTCCGATCTGCGCGAGTCCGGCGCCATCGAGCAGGACGCCGACGTGATCATGTTCATCTACCGGGATGAAGTCTACAACCCGGATACGCAGGAGAAGGGGACGGCCGAGATCATCATCGGCAAGCAGCGTAACGGCCCCATCGGCACCGTGCGCCTGACCTTCCTCGGCGAATACACCCGCTTCGAGAACTTCGCGACTCCGGGCAGTTATTAGGTAGGTCCTGTACCCGTCATGCAGCTCCGCGCTAGATTTCTGCCAGGGTGTCGTTGCGGAGAACCGGCATGAAATTCCTGCTTTGCGTCTGGCTTGCGCTGCTGCCGCTGTTCGTCTGGGCGCAGCAGACGCCTGCCGGTCGTGTCGAGGAAGCCCAGGGGGATACACGCATCTACGACACCGCCAAGACGATGCGCGTGGCGAGAGTCGGCGAAGTTGTCTACGAAGGCGACAGTGTCGTCACCGGCGCTGATGGTGAAGTCCATCTGGCCATGGAGGACGAAGGCCAGATTGCGGTACGGCCGAATACCCGCATGCGTATCGCCAAGTACAAGGCCGAAGGTGGCAGCAGCGATAGCAGCGTCATTGCGCTGGTGCAGGGAGCGTTACGCTCGGTGACCGGCTGGATTGGCAAGTACAACCCGAAGGGCTACGCCATTCGCACACCCACTGCGACCATCGGAGTACGCGGAACCGACCATGAAACCATGGTCATTGAACAGGGCAGTCGTGAGGGCGAAGCAGGGACCTACGACAAGGTCAATCATGGCGCTACGCTGCTTTCCACTCAGCACGGGAAAACCGAGGTTCGCCCCAATCAGGCTGGATTCGTATCGCTTTCCGGCAACGCGAAGCCGCGTGTGTTGCCATCGATTCCCGCTTCTTTCCGCCCGGCGCGAATGGATACTCGCTTCCAGAACCTGCATGACAAGGTGCGGCAGCAGATCGATACCAAACGTACGCAGCGCATCGAGGCGATCAAGGAAGGCAGGTTCAAGCCCGCTCAAAACAAGGCTTCACTGCCGGTCGATCATCGCAACAAGGCTGGCGCAGACGGCAAGCATGGTGGAGAGCAAGGTCTGCGGCAGCAGGAGCGGCGGGAAAAACTGGAGCATCAACGCCAGGAAAACCGCAAGCACTTCGAGGATTCAAAGAGCCGGGCGGATCAGCATCCTGGCGGAAATCGCGAGGCGAAAGATGGTTTGAAGCATGATGCCCGTCGCGACAGGAAGCGTCTCAATGCCGATGCAGACATCGTGCCGAACCAGATTCCGGGCGCCCATGGCGACGGCCACGCCGGCGGTGGGCGAAAGCACTGAGTTAAAGTCTCAGGATTCAGGAGTCGCCGCGACTTGATTTGATGCGGATGTTGAATCGTTCCGTATCGGAGATGTCCAGGACGCCTTCTGCATTTTCCACATAAGGTGTTGCCAGGAAAGGCAGCGGCTTGCTGTTGCTGCCGCGCGGCGTGACTTCCAGTGCCGTATTCAGTCCTATCCAGTTCATTTCCCAGTAACCGAACAGCAGCTTGCGCAGCACAGTCAGCTTGCCGTCGTCGGCGGCGAGTTTCTCTTCTAGGACCGCCTGGCGCAAATCCGCCGGATTGACCGGGATCCAGTCATAGCCCGGTGCATAAAATTCGGCACGGCAATTGAAGGCGCGGTTGAGTTCGCCGATTTTCCCGAGACTGGGCAGCAATCGCGAATAGTCGACCCGCAGCCCGAATACGGGGCGGGCCGGGAGGCCAACGGCACGGCAGAGTGCGACGAACAGGAGTGCGTGTCCAACGTTGCGCCCCAGTGCATTGGCGAGTTCGGGGGCGGCGTCAATGCCGCCAGCAACCAGGGCGGGGGTTTCCGGGTCGCGGATGGCGCGGTCGGCAACCCAGTCATAGATGGCTTTCCCCTGAGCGACGGGGTCCTTGATGCGACCGACAATGCGCTCGGCGATTTCTCGCGTCTTGGTATTGATCGGCATC
>ERZ724517.1507-NODE-1507-length-12793-cov-5.772413_pt1 | contig 12793 bp, 14 predicted proteins | sample MGYA00376050_ERZ724517 | MGnify/ENA primary metagenome ERZ724517 (study PRJEB28724, sample SAMN07190886) | activated sludge metagenome | isolation source: activated sludge of sewage treatment plant in Hong Hong | place: USA: Christiansburg, Virginia | collected... | reverse complement strand
TTGATGTACTTGATGCGCATATCAATGATGGGCCACGCATAGCCGGAATCGCGCATACGCGGGTAATCGTATTCAATGCAGTCGAGCAATGCGCAGCGTGCTATTTCCAGATAGCGCGGATAATTGCCATGCCAGACAATCTCCATGGCATCGATATCCTGGAATGGAATCTCGATATCGATGGTGGTGCTGATTGGCAGTAAGGTGTCGGTCATGCATCTGGCTTCGCTGGCGAGTGGTGCAGGTATTCTACCCGACCACCGATTACGGCAATGCTTCTATTTGCAGGCAGTAGTCACGTTCCAGATGGCAGTAGCGCGTCTGGTGCCCATCATACTCAATCCGGATAACAGTCATGGCCTGCGCATTCAGCAGGATGCGTTCACGGATAGTGCCGCGGGTGTTTTCAGTCAGGCTGCTGCCAGAAGGCAGGGCGCGTTGCAGCGCAGCAAGATCCAGTGTGGCCAGCTCGAAATCTGCCAACACGTAGCTGCCATCAAAAGGCGCGGTGAATAGTGGTGACTGCCAGCTTTCCACAGTCTTGCCGTCAAACGAGAGGCTGAACAGGCGAGTGCCGGTTGGCGTCAGGCCGGCCATTACTACCTGTTGGGGTGAAGCCTGTACCTGCATGATCAGGGTATGTTGTTGCTCGCGGTAACGCGCATGGATTTTTTGTGTGAGCGCGATATCCCGTGTGGGCAGCAACAGCTGCATCGGTATCCCGTTGGCTACATTGACAGTGGAAACCGGTTGCACTGAGGTGCAGCCAGCCAGAAACAGTGTGTGTAACAAGTTGATCGTCAGTAGCGTAAGGATTTTTGCGATTTTCACGAGAGTGATACCTGCAATACGTTAAAGCGTCCGGCGGGATCACTGTCGATGTGCAGCAGTGTGCGTGCAGGACGCAGCTGGAGAAACTGGCCAAGTGTGTTCCCGCAGTGGCTGTCGTACCAGGGTGGCTCAGGTGAAGCCGCCCATGCGCTACATCCGGTCAAGTGTTGCAATAACAACCGGGTTGGCGTGTCGATATGTTGGCCGCAAGCCAGCACGGTATTTGCTGGCGATTGTGGCGATAGAAATTGTGTTGCCAGCCATTGCTGTAGAGCGTCTTTGTCCGGCAGCAAGATGACGGCCTCTATCGTCGCCAGTGTTGTGCCCGGATACGTGTCATTCGAGAGCAGGAACCAGTGACTGCCTTCACCGACAGCTGTGTCTGCAGGCACGCACAACCGTATGCGGTGATCGGCAAGTGGCATGGTGCAGATATCCACTGAACCGACGAGTGCAGATTGCACAGCGCCATTATCAATATCCAGCGCAGCCAGTTGCAATACGCTTTCCAGAGGCGCATGGCGGCGGGTAACAAAGTGGCTGCGCCCATGTAACCCGAAATGTTTCGCAAGATAAAAACAGGCGGAGTTGCTTACGGTATTGATAAAACTGAGTGGCTTGGGCGGCAACCCGTGTTCTACCATTTGTTCCAGAACATCGAGTGTGATTTCCAGATCACCGCGCCCTGATGTGAGATAAACGCCGGTATTTTTTGGCGCTGGATTCGCTGTCAGGCAGCGGCCAGCACCGATCAGTGCCAGCTGGATAAAGCGGCCTACACGCCGCACCGGTTCGCCTGTGGCCTCTTTGACCAATTCTTTTAATGGTGGCAGCGCGTCTTCTATTTTTTCAGCGTAATGGCCGTGGGCGATAATTTTCATCGGGCATCTCCCGTGCCGATCAACAGGGCCGTGTTGTTACCGCCAAACCCGAAATAATCCAGCAAGTAAATGCCTGCTGCTGGCACTGCGGGTGTTTGAACCAGGGAGATTCCCAACACGGTGTTATCCGCGCCAATGCCTGTGGTGGCGGGTATAAACCCGTTCGACAATGCTTGCCAGAAAAGAATCAGTTCTGTGAGGCCGCACGCACCCAGCGTGTGGCCAATAAACGGTTTCAATGCGCATACAGGTGGTAGCGTTGAACCGGAAAAAATACGCAACAAGCCTGCAGCTTCTGCTTCATCATTGAGAAGGCTTGCTGTGCCATGTGCCTTGATGGCGGTAATCGCTGTGTGCGAAATACCTGCTTCCGCCAGTGCTGCTGCAATCACAGCTGCTACAGAAGAACCATCTGCATTGGCTGCCGACATGCTGTGTGTATCGCACATATTCGCGCCGCCAAGCAGCCGAAAATCGCTATCGTTGCCAGGGCCTAACAGCAATGCACTGGCAGCTTCCCCCAGCACAAGGCCATCGCGTGCTGCATCGAAAGGTTTCATCACAGAACGTGTGAGCAAACCCAGGCCGTGAAAGCCTAACGCGGTGATGTGGTTGATCACTTCCACACCCAGTACCAGTGCATAACGAATCTTGCCGGCTTGTATCAGGCGCGATGCATACCACAAGGCATTGGCGCTGCTGGTGCAGGCAGTATTGAAACTGAAGTCAGGTCCGCGAAAGCCGAAGCGCTGGCGCACGGCTTCGCCGAGTTTGCCAAATGACGGCGAGTCTTCCATCGGAATGGCATCGTTGCGCACAGTGTGCGCGTGTTGATAGCTGTATTCAGATAATGAAATATCAAAAGAAGACGAGCCGATGAACAGTGAAATTCCTGCACGATCCGCTCCATCCAGCCCTGCAGCGGCCAATGCCTGCTCGATGACATGGTCGATAACAGTATCAAGGCGTTGTGTGATGTCAGTCAGTGGAAAATCGGCCAATAATTTGTACGGTACGCATTCATGGATTGTGCCGATATCACAATTAACTGGCTGTGGTGGCAGGGGCGCGCGCTGCAGTGCAGCCAGTTGTGCGGCCATGCCTGTCCCAAGATGGGTAGCGATCCCTGCACCCAGAAAGCAGGCCTGGTTCATTGCCATAACATCAATCGCGCTGGAAGTTGAGGATAGTATCAGCGAGCGTGTTAACCGATTTCAGTGCACGCCTTGCTTCCGGTCCACCTTCAATGCTGACGCCGTAACGGTTTTTGACGGCCATTGAAATTTGTAATGCGTCCAGTGAATCCAGATCCAGGTCGCCACCGATCAGGATGGCATCGTCATCAATACTGCCGGGTTCAATATCTTTATCGCATTCCACCACGATCAGTGATTTCAGATCTGTTTTCAGGCTGGCAAGATCAAGCGTGGTGAGATCCACAGTGGTCATGTATTTCTCCGGAATAGTACGAGTGCCAGTGCAATGGTGACGGCGCCAAACAGGAATAATGAACCGGCTTCTGGCAGCACGTCCTTTACACCGCCGCTGCGCAGGAAAATATCCAGAAAACCTTCCAGGCCCCACGCCATGGGGGAAAAGCCTGCAATCTGCTGCATGCTGTCCGGCATCACAAAACGCGGCACCATGATGCCACCCAGCGCAGCGAGCAGGATATTGCCCACCCCGCCCAGTGTGGTGGCCTGATCGGTTGTGCGCGCTACCACCGCGATCAGGATGCCATACCCGAGTGCCGCTATGCTCAGGCAGACAGACATCAACAACAGGCCCGCCAGTGAGTGACCGAGTGTCAGGCTGTCTGCGCCAAATAGTGGCATCAGGTATACGCCCACGGTGAGCATCAGCAACACCTGGATCTGGTTGATCACAAAATATGGAACCAGTTTGCCGATGACTGGCAGCGCCAGTGAAACCGGCAAGGTGCGTAAACGGCGCAGTGTTCCCTGCTGGCGCTCGCTGATCAGCGTGTTGGCCAATGGCACGACAGAAAAAAACATCGCAAATACCAGCCATGCCGGCACGCTCTGTTGAACAGAGGTAGGTTGAGCGGTAGTAGGTTGAGCGGTAGTAGGTTGAACAGAAGTAGTTTGGTTTTTTTGATAACTGTATTGGATAGTGACCGGGTTGCTATTGAGTGCATCTTCATCGATGCCATCATCCAGTGAGAAATCGCTGTCCAGCGCGCGCTTCATCTTGATATTGCGCAATAATGCTTCGATGCGCTGCTTGCTCATTGCTTCGCCGACTACTGCAGTAAAAATCGCTTCGATCTGCGGGTTCGTGGCAGGCGCTACGAGAATCTCCGCGTGTAAATCATTGTTATTTTGCTGCAGTGTTAACAGGAAAGCGGCTTCATCGTGACGGATTTTTTCGGGTGCGCTGAGAGTGTCCGTCACATGCCAGGAAAAAACATCGCGTTGTTCCAGCAGCTTGATGACGCTGGCTGCGCTGTCGCTTCTTGCCTGGTCATCCACGAGCACAGCAATTTTCTGGCCGCCAGCATTTTGTGCAAACTGGCTTTGCAACGCGAGTGACATGATCAGGATAAATGCAACTGGCATCACAAATAACAGCAGCAAACCATGTATGTCGCGCAGCAATAGCAGCAGTTCTTTTTTGATGGTGGCGATTAATGCAGTCATCTGCGCGTTCCTGCTCAATCCCGCAATGCGTGGTGTGTCAGCGAGAGATAGAAATCCTCCAGTCGCTGTGCGTTTTGCCGGGCAGGCAGTGCCGGCATATCAGCAGCACGTGCCAGTATGTTGGCCAGCGAGTCCTGCACCAGCAGTTTGCCATGATCGATAATGGCTATCGCGTCACAGATCGACTGGATTTCTTCCATGTAATGGGAGGTATAGATAATGGTCATGCCGGCGCGTTGTAATCCGGCAATGGATTCAAGAATAAAATGGCGTGACTGCGCATCGATACCTACGGTTGGTTCATCCAGGAACAATAGTTCAGGTTGGTTCAGCAAGCCGAGTGCAAGATTGAGCCGGCGCCGAACGCCCCCAGAACAGGATGATGCGCGCTGGTGCAACAGGTCATCCAGCCCACACACCTGTACTGCAAAATCAATACGTGCGCGTTTGTGCGCGCCTTGTAATCCATAGAATCCTGCAAAGCAGTCGAGGTTTTCCTGCAAGGTCAGCGTCGGGTAGAACGCATAATCCTGTGGCACGAGCGAAATGTATTCATGCAGCTTGCGCGTATTGGACAGGCGTTCGCCGTTGATCCGGATGTCGCCATGCTGCGGCAAAAGAATACCTGTCAGCAATGCCAGCAACGTGCTTTTGCCTGCCCCGTTTGGCCCCAGCAAACCGAAACAACTGCCAGTGTCTATCGACAGTGTTATATCGTCCACTGCGGGCAATTTCTCGCCGGGATAATGGAAACGGAGATTGCGGACGGCGATAGCCGGTACAGATTCCATCAGCGTTTGCGCGCCAGCACATGGCGCATAGGCATACCGATTTCCTGTTGTACCAGTTCAAAGCCATGTTGTTGCAGCAATGTTGGCACATCCTGTTTATGCCACGCCACTAGAAAAGGTTCATGGATCAGGCGGGCCAGTGTGTGAAAGTAAATTCCACGCCACCCATGGTGACGCAACAGGGAGAAAAAATTCTGGTGCAGTTGTAAAGGCGACGGTTCACAAAAGGCCAGCCATCCACCAGGTTTGAGAATACGCGCCCATTCATCAAAACATCTCGCTATGTAGCGCGGTGGAATTTCGTGCAGGAGAAAACAGGCAGTGATGGCATCGAAACGCGCATCCGGAAAACCGCTCTGTTCTGCCACGCCCTGCACAAAATGTATGCCCGGCCAGTCATGCGCTGCATGTTTCAACAGATAGGGTGACGGATCCAGTCCCCATACATCCGGAATGCCTGCTTGTTGCAGTGCGCCGGCGAGACCGCCACCGCCACACCCGACATCAAGCACACTGCCGTTCCTGATGGCGGTGTTTGCGGCCAGTTGTTGTGCAATCTGGATATGACTCTTGCGGATTTCACCCAGCATCACACGGTTGAAGCCGGTGATATAGCCGCGTGTGAATCGCCGTGAATAATTGCCGTTCGGCAGGTTATGGAATTCCTGCAAAACATATTTCGGAATGGTGTCGGCGCCGGGTACGCCAGCGGGCAGTTGCACGGGTTTGTTATCAAACCCGAGCGCATGACGTATCAATCGCCAGAGATCACGCGGCCTCCGCAAGTCGAGGCTGTCCGGCCAGGTGTCTGGCAAGGTGATCGCAGACCAGTCCGGAGCTGTGTGGTCATGCATCGTCATGCGCGTACCGGGAGCCAATCCGTTCAGGCAGATCAGGGATAACCGGTTTCGTTTGGATCCACTTGCACTTCATACACTTGCCATGTGTGATCGTAGTACGAACGGTTGGTAAAAATAATGCGGCCCTTCCCTTTGTAAAGCGAATACTGTCTGGCGGTATCCGATCCTTTGAAGTTGAAAGGAATCCACGCCTTGCCAGTGATGTGTCCGGTACTGGTAGTGGGTTCACCGACTAATGCATACGCTTCTGACATGCTCATGCCTTTTTTCACAGTGCTCAAGGGCTGGCCTTTACCGCTGCTGCTTGCGCTGCTTTGTGAAGTGCTGCTGGATTTGCTGGCACTGCTGGCAGATTTTTTCAGGGAAACGGTACCTTTCTTGTATTGAGGCACATTGCTGTCGCTCAGGCTGTCCAGTGCCTGATCTGCGTATTTGCGCAGTTTCTTGTTGGTGCTGCTATTGTTAGTCACAGTACTCAGTGTATCGCGGTAGCGCGGATTGCGTGATTTGCCCAGCGCTTTGGCGGCCCACGACAACGCATCGATGTCGCCAGTTGGCGCATTGGCATAATTCTGTAACAGCACTTCAGCCAGAGTATCCAGAACAGTCTGGTTATCTTCGCTGTTATTGAAGATATCTTGTGATGCCTCCTTGACACTGCGCATGCTGCCTTCGGTCAGCAGATCAATGTAGCGTTGTTCGGATGCATCGAGTGCATAGCCAATGCTGGCCAACCCGAATAGTGCTGCGGCAATAATTTTTTTCATCGTGTGTTTCATCAGTCTTTCTCCTTGAAGTGTATGACGAAATGTAAATCTAGTGACCAATCACATTGCTAGCACGCAGTATGCCAACGATACCGACCATGATCCAGAATGTATTCAGCAGGGTATAGGCAGCATCTTTTTTCAGTATTGAACACCATGACAACATCACGGCATCGATGGTGTTGAAAATCCACACAAACATGAAAGGGCTGGCAGGGCCCAGCCAGCTCACCAGGCTGAAACTGAAAATCCGCATCAGAACGCCGGTCATTTCAAAAAAACGGATATATTTAAGTACAAAATCATTCAGTGCTTGCATGGTTTTTACTGCTTCCAGCGTTTGAAAATCAGCGACGTGTTGATGCCGCCAAAAGCAAAGTTGTTACTCATCACGTATTCGTTGTGCAGGGTGCGGCCTTGGCCAGCGATGTAATCCAGCTCCCCGCAGCGCGGATCGACGTTATCGAGATTCAACGTTGGCGCGTACCAGTCGCGGTTCATCATTTCGATGGTCAGCCACGCTTCCAGTGCGCCGCACGCGCCCAGTGTGTGGCCGAAATAACTTTTCAATGAGCTGATAGGCATGCGCGATCCGAATACAGCGTGTGTAGCTGTTGTTTCAGCGATGTCGCCAAATTCGGTGGCTGTGCCGTGTGCATTGACATAGCCGATGGCATCTGGCGACAAACCCGCATCCTGCAGTGCCAGTTCCATGACTGCTTGCATCGTGGCAGCGGTAGGCTGGGTGATGTGGGCGCCATCAGAGTTGGTGCCGTAGCCGACTACTTCTGCGTGAATGGTTGCACCGCGTGCTTGCGCATGTTCCAGGTCTTCCAGGATCAGCGTGCCCGCACCCTCGCCAATGACCAGGCCATCGCGGCCTGCATCAAACGGGCGCGGTGTGAGTTCTGGCGTATCGTTTTTCAGGCTGGCAGCGAACAGGGTGTCAAAAACCGCGGAATCCGCCGCGCACAGTTCCTCTGCGCCACCGGCAGCCATCAGGCTTTGCTGCCCGAACTTGATGGCTTCATAGGCATAGCCCACGCCCTGGCTGCCCGAGGTGCAGGCGCTGGCGGTAGGAATGATGCGCCCCTTGAGGCCGAAGAACAGGCCGATGTTGACGGCGCAGGTGTGGCTCATCATTTCGATATACGTGGTGGCCGACATCGAGCGGGTGGACTGGTCGGTGTACATCCTGGCGAAGTTGATGGTCGCCTCGGTACTGCCATTGCAGGAGCCGTAGGCCACACCCATGCGGCCATCGGTGATGGACGGATCATTGAGCAGGCCGGCATCAGCCAGTGCCACTTCTGCGCTGCGTGTCGCCATCAATGCCACGCGCCCCATGCTGCGGGTCTGTTTGCGTGAGTAATGGGCGGGTTTGCTGAAATCCGGGATCGGTCCGGCCAGGTGTGTCAGTAGCCCTTCGATGGCTGCCCAGTCGTCCATGGTGCGGATGCCGTTGCGCCCGGCGCGGATATTGGCCTCGATGCTCGCCCAGTCCTGTCCCAGCGATGTGATCCCGCTCATGCCGGTCACCACCACTCGTCTGGGAATGTCACGTCTGGGTCTAAATTCTTTCATGTACGCAAGCCTGTCATCTGGGCAAACCGGTCATATCGAGGGCTGCTATTGTATCAGCCCACCATGCCGCCATTCACTGAAATCACCTGCCGCGTGATGTAAGCCGCACTATCGGAAAACAGGTATGCCACCAGACTGGCCACTTCTTCCGGTGTGCCCATGCGTTCGGCAGGAATGATTTTCATGGCGTGCTCCAGCACCTGGGCTTCCATCGCCATATCGGTATCAATCAAGCCGGGCGCGACGCAATTGACGGTGATCTTGCGTTTGGCGAGTTCCACCGCCAACGCTTTGCATGCCCCGATCAAGCCGGCTTTTGATGCGCTGTAATTCACTTGTCCGCGATTGCCCATCACGCCTGATACCGATGACATCGCCACAATACGGCCGCCCTTGCGTGTGCGGATCATCGGCATCACCAACGGTTGTAGCACGTTGTAAAAACCGTCGAGGTTGGTATGGATGACAGCATCCCACTCTTCCCCGGTGATGGCAGGGAATGCGTTGTCACGCGTGATGCCCGCGTTGCACACCACGCCGTAATACGCACCGTGTTTTTCTACATCATCCAGCAATACAGACTGCGCCTGTTCGCGATTGGCGATATCAAATTGCAGGCAGCGCACATTACGCCCCATAGCAACAATTTCGTCCCGCACTGCGTGTAACTCTTCCATGCGTGAGCGGCAATGCAACACGATATCAAAACCGTTTTGTGCGAGTGCGATGGCCACAGCGCGGCCAATACCGCGGCTGGAGCCAGTGACAAGAGCAGTGCGGGTCATGTGGATATTCCTGTCGGATGCTGGAGTGAAAAAGGCCTGACAAAATTTTGCGGATTGTCTGGCCGGAATGCTTTTATCTGGGCAGTGGCGCGAATGTCTCCCGCCTGGATCACGCAATCAAATGCACCCAGCCCGCTGTCATCGCGATAGACCGGTTTTGCAGCGAGCGCTAGCGTAGAGCCAGCCGGGAAAACAGCGCTATTACAATCATAGCTGCGGCAACCCAGCAAGAACCCCGCTTGCACAGGTTTGTTGTGGGTCAATTGTTGATGGCCAGCCCATATGCCGATGGTCTGTGCCATGTATTCCATACCTACCCAGCTGGGTACGCCACCGAGTTCTGCATCAAAAAACGGCGAATCTGGTGTGATATGTACAAGCGCCTCGGCAAAATTATCGTCGTAATCGACCACTTCGCTCAGCAACAGCAGCGGTGCACGGTGTGGCAATAAAGTTTCCAGATCCAGGATTTTTTTCATGTATGAGCTTCCAGAATGACCGCAGCATTGCTACCGCCGAAAGCAAAGGAGTTACTCAACATGCGCAGGATTTTTTCATTCGGCAAAGTTTCTGTTGTGCGCAATAATTTTATCTTTGCCAAAGTGCCATCTGGTGTTGCTGTATTGATCTGTGCAGGCAGCATGCGATTATTGTTTATATCTGACAATAACAACCAGCACAGTGCGGCTTCTGTCGCGCCAGCTGCGCCAAGCGTGTGGCCAGTCAATGGCTTGGTGGAACTGCACGGTGTGTTTTCACCAAAAACACGGTACACAGCAGCGCTCTCCATCGCATCATTCAGCGGTGTGGCAGTGCCATGCAGGTTGATGTAGTCGATAGCATGTACATCGATGCCGGCATCGGCCAGTGCCGCACGCATCGCAGCTTCTGCGCCGATGCCATCCGGATGCGGTGCTGAAATATGGTGTGCATCAGATGATTCGCCAATGCCGGACAATAAAATGCCATCGCCATATTCATTTTTTACCATCAGGAACAGTGCAGCACCTTCGCCGATATTGATACCATCCCGGTTTGCTGCAAATGGTTCGCAACGGGCAGGTGACATCGCTTCCAATGCAGTGAAGCCGTTTAACGTGAGTTTGCACAGTGAATCGCTGCCACCACAGATCACAGCATCGCACAGATCCAGCTCTAGCAATTGTCGTGCACTGCCGAGGGTTTTTGCGCTGGATGAACAGGCAGTAGAAACGGTGTAGGCAATGCCAGGCAGCTCAAGAAAGCGCGCCAGAAATTCAGCAGGTGAACCAATTTCCTGCTGGCGATAATGGTAATCAGCAGGCCACACACCGTGGTGCATTTTCTCCGCCAGTGCGGCTTCGCCTTCTGCAATGCCTGATGTGCTGGATCCGATCACAACGCCGATGCGGTCGCGGCCAAATACAGTTATCGCTTCGTCTATGTCGTTTTGTATCTGTGCCAATGCCTCAAGCAGCAATTGATTATTGCGGCAGTCGAACGATTGTAAATGTGCAGGCACAACAGGCAATGTAGTCGTAACACACCCCACCCACACGTTCCGTTCCGGCAGCCAACCTGATTGCTGTTGCATGCCGGCTGCGTGCCCTGCAAGCAAGTTGGTCAATACCTCGGTTTTGTTGTTGCCGAGTGCGTTGAGCAAACCCAGAGCAGAAAGAACAGGCTTCATGCAGCGCGACAAATTTCCGCGAGAACATTCACGCGGCGTTCGCTTTCCTTGACGTAAGGATTGTTTTCATCCCACGCATAACCGGCCAGTATGGAGCAGATCATGGCTTTCACATTGTCGAGTTGTGTGTGATGGAAAATAATGTCTTGGAAGCGCTGGTCATACCATGCTGTCACAAATGTGCGGAATGCATCCACGCCGCGCTTCAATGGCACAGCATATTCTGTTTCCCAGTTGATGCTTTCGCCTTTCAGTTGGCGGTCGAGCAGTGCGGCAGCCATGCTGGCGGATTTCATGGCAATCGTGACGCCGGAAGAAAACACCGGATCAAGGAATTCACCGGCATTGCCGAGTAATGCAAAGCCGTTGCCGTGCAAACTTTTTACGTTGGCCGAATAGCCGGTGATCTGGCGGGCAGGCTGGATGATTTCAGCGCGCTCCAGCAGTTTGGCCAGTCGTGGCTCTTCACCCACGATAGTCATCAGCCGTTCTTCCAGATTTTCTGTATACGGTGTAAAAAATTCCTGTTTGGCAACAACGCCCAGTGAGCAAGTGCCGTTGGCAAAAGGAATTGTCCAGTACCAGACATCACGTTGTGTTGGATGGATGCTGACGAGAATCTTGTTGCGATCAAAATGTGTATCGGTAATGTGGTCGCGAACATGGGTAAAGCACGCTTGGCGCACAGGGAAGTCTGACGGGTATTCAAGATCGAGCAAGCGCGGCAGTGTCCGACCGAAACCGCTGGCATCCAGCAGAAATTTCGCACTCGCTGTGCGCACGTCTCCCTCCGGTGTGCGATACGTGACATGGGGGCGTTCGCCGCCGACATCCACAGCAGTGATTTCATGATGGTAGCGGATGTCTGCACCAAAACGCGCTGCCTCATCTGCAAGGATTTTATCAAAACGCCCACGCTGTACCTGGAATGTAGTGCCAGGGCCGGGTGAAAACTTTTCTGTAAAATTGAATTCTGTGTATTTGCCGTCGTGCTGGAATGCTGCCCCGTTCTTGAACTGGAAATCCCCGGCTTGCACAGCGGCCAACATGCCGGCTTCTTCCACAAACGCCATACACTGCGGCAACAGGCTTTCGCCGATAGAAAAACGTGGAAATTCCTCGCGCTCCAGAACCAGGACGGAATAGCCTTTCTGCACGAGCAATGCGGAAGCGATTGCGCCGGATGGGCCGGCACCGATAACAATTACATCAGGATCTTTGGCTGTCATGGATTACCCCTGCAGGCATTAACGGAATAGCGGCCATTCTCGGCGCTGGATCAAGTCAATGGTATGACGCAAATCAGTTTCCAGCGCCCGGTCTTCATCGACAAATGCGAAATGTGAAAAAACGGCCCGTTTCATGGAGGCAACAGGCGCTGTCAATGCATCTGCATCGAGATCATTTTGACGGATACGCAACTCAAGCCCTTGCGTAGCAGCCAGCAGGCTGGCCGCTGCTACTTGTTCTGTCAGTTGCAGTACCCGCAAGCAATCGCGCGCTGCAATAGTGCCCATGCTCACCTTGTCCTGGTTGTGGCATTCGGTCGAGCGTGAAAAAACGGAAGCGGGCATGGTCAGCTTCAATGCTTCAGCAGTCCAGGCAGATGCCCCGATCTGTACAGCCTTGAAGCCATGGTTGATCATTTCGCGATCCGCGCCAGCTCCAGATACATTTGCGGGCAAGCCGTGATTAAATTTTGGATCCATCAACAATGCCATCTGGCGGTCGAGCAGGTCAGCGATGTTGGCGACTGCATTTTTCAGCGAATCCATCGCAAAGGCGATATGGCCGCCATAGAAATGCCCGCCATGCAGGATGTGTTCGCCAATGCCGTCAATAATCGGGTTGTCATTGGCGCTGTTCAGTTCGTTTTCAATAAATTGCCGCAGCCAGGGCAGGCTATCCTCCAGCACGCCGATAATATGCGGCGCACAGCGAATTGAATAACGGTCTTGCAAACGG
>ERZ724517.1499-NODE-1499-length-12828-cov-6.611916_pt1 | contig 12828 bp, 11 predicted proteins | sample MGYA00376050_ERZ724517 | MGnify/ENA primary metagenome ERZ724517 (study PRJEB28724, sample SAMN07190886) | activated sludge metagenome | isolation source: activated sludge of sewage treatment plant in Hong Hong | place: USA: Christiansburg, Virginia | collected... | reverse complement strand
CCACGGCGGCCATCAAGGAAATGATGATCCCGAGCCTGTTGCCCGTCGTGGCACCAATTTTGGTGGGGCTAGTCCTCGGACCTGCTGCTTTGGGCGGTCTGCTGATGGGCACCATCGTGACCGGTCTGTTCGTGGCCATTTCCATGTGTACCGGTGGCGGTGCCTGGGACAATGCCAAGAAGTACATTGAAGACGGCCACCACGGCGGCAAGGGTTCTGAAACCCACAAGGCAGCCGTGACCGGCGACACCGTGGGTGACCCCTACAAGGACACAGCAGGCCCAGCCATCAACCCGCTGATCAAGATCATCAACATCGTGGCACTGCTGATCGTTCCATTGATGATGAAGATTCACGGCGGCTAAGCTGCCCCGCTCTATACCCGGGCCCGCTGCATGCGGGCCTTTTTTATGGACAATAGCCAGCATGACGGAACGTTTCAGCCCCAAAGTTATTCCCCTGGTCGATCTGCGCGCCGGCAGCCACCCCCTGCCCGCCGCGTCCCTGGTACCAGCGAGCCGGATGCCCGCCACTGGCCGGGTGAGCGACACCTTGGGACGTCATCTGCGCGACCTGCGCATCAGCGTCACGGATCGGTGCAATTTCCGCTGCGGCTATTGCATGCCCAAGGAAGTTTTTGACAAGGACTATGCGTACCTGCCCCACTCCGCGCTGTTGTCGTTTGAGGAGATTGTCCGGATCGCACAACAATTTGTGAACCATGGGGTGCAAAAGATCCGGCTCACCGGCGGAGAGCCTCTGTTGCGCAAGAACATTGAAGTTTTGGTTGAAAAGCTGGCCGCCCTGCGCACCACGGATGGCAGCCCGCTCGATCTGACGCTGACGACAAATGGCGCCTTGCTGGCCCGCAAGGCCCGCGCGCTGAAGGCAGCGGGGTTGCACCGCGTAACCGTCAGTCTGGATGGGCTGGATGATTCAGTTTTTCGTGCCATGAACGATGTCGATTTCCCGGTAGCAGACGTGCTGGATGGCATTCATGCAGCGCAAGAGGCCGGGTTGGGGCCGATCAAGGTCAACATGGTTGTCAAGCGTGGCACCAATGACCAGGAAATCATTCCCATGGCCCGCCATTTCAAGGGTAGCGGCATTGTGCTGCGGTTCATTGAGTACATGGACGTGGGCGCCACCAATGGCTGGCGCATGGACGACGTCATGCCATCCGCCGAAGTCATCCAGCGCCTGCAAGCCGAGCTGCCGCTCGTGGCCCTGGAGCCCTCCAGCCCGGGCGAGACGGCCCAGCGCTGGGGATACGCGGACGCGACGGGTGCACACGACCAGTCGGCTGGAGAAATCGGTGTCATCAGCAGCGTGACACAAGCCTTCTGCAGCGATTGCAACAGGGCGCGGCTGTCAACAGAAGGGCAACTATATTTGTGCCTGTTTGCCAGCCAGGGATACGATCTTCGCAGCTTGATCAGAAGCCAGTCCAACGATGACCAACTTGCATCGGCAATCGCGCAGATCTGGCATACGCGTTCGGACCGGTATTCGGAGTTGCGCAGTGCCCTCCCGCCGGACACCGGCAGCGCTATACGACGGGTTGAGATGAGTTACATCGGCGGCTGAAACTCAGGAAAAAAGCGCCCCGGCCTTGGTGACGGGTCCGTTGCCATTGAATCGATCACCATGATGGCATTCTTCTTGACAATGCCAATCAACAACAATGGCCTTTCGTGGCAATAGCGGTCAGGTCTTTGTCGAACAACCTTAGCGTGTTCTTTGATTTTTACAAGAACATGCGTGGCCGAGTCAACCACACGAACGGTATTGGCTCCCAGCTGGCGCAGGATAGCCAGAGCAATAGACGCCTCACCATTCAAATTGGCGTAGGGCCCAACCGTCTCCACACTGTCCTTAACGGAAGCAACATCCCCAAATTGCACGGAAATCCCCTAGCGACTGGCGACGATCAACTCAGCAAACTCGGCCACATTGCGCAATAGCTTGTTGGCGTGCAAGACCAACATTTGTCGCTGCCATGGACCTCTGTTTAAAGCAAGTCCCGGACTGCTGATACCACTAACGCCGCATTGCGGCTTCAACGCCGAGATTGGCCAAGGCGTCTGCACGCTCATTGCCCGGATCACCAGCATGACCTTTGACCCACCGCCAATCTATCGTATGACCCTGCTTGTTGACCACTTGATCAAGCTGTTGCCACAGGTCAACGTTCTTCACCGGCTGCTTGGCTGCGGTTTTCCAGCCCTTGGCCTTCCAGCCCACCAGCCATTCAGTCATACCCTTGAGTACATATTGGCTGTCCACATGCAAAGTCACAGCGCAAGGGCGTTTCAATGCCTCAAGTGCCCGAATCACCGCCATCATTTCCATGCGGTTGTTGGTGGTGCCCAGTTCCCCTCCGAACAGTTCCTTCTGACTACCGTCCGGCGAGCGCAATAAGGCACCCCACCCTCCAGGCCCAGGATTTCCCTTGCAGGCTCCGTCTGTGTAAATCACGACTTCGTTCAAACCATGCTCTCCATTCATCATTGCTCATGTGTCAGATTTGCGACCGAAACCGACTTTCGGGCACTCGCCGTAGCGGTCTTCCATGTCGGGCCGAGCAAACGCACACCCCGCACACGCTTGACCGCCACTAAAAAATACGCAGCCCCAAAAATTGGCCACCATCGGGCTCCGGCCCGGTCCATCCATTCGAAGCGATTGAGCAAGTTATGACTGGTTACTCCGGGGCGGTAACAACCAAACTCACCCAGCTCCACTTCAAACCCCAACAGGCGAAGCCAATCCCGCAAACGCCAATAACCAATGAAATCACCAGAATCCGGCAAAAACAATTGGCCAAAGCCGAGTTTGCGGTACAAGTGGCCACGCCTTTGCTGTAACCCCCAAAGGCTGGCGGGATTGAGACCGCAAATCACTACTTTGCCTTCAGGGACCAACACACGTTCCACTTCGCGCAGCGTTGCATGAGGGTCTGCACTGAACTCAAGCGTATGGGGCAGGAGCACCATGTCCAGGCTCGCGGCTGGAAAAGGCAACGCCGAGAAGTCGCACAAAATAGCGGGTTGTCTGAGGGCACGTTCATCTGCAATGGACACACGTTCTGCAGCGAGCCACTGGTGTGGCATACGATTGGACCGCAAGCCATCCAGTTCGGGAACCCCCAACTGCAAAGCATGGTAGCCAAATATGTCGACAACCACTGCATCTACCTGGGCCTGTTCCCACTCCAGTAGGTAGCGACCCGCCGGAGTATCGAACCAATCGTGCATCTCTATAATTTGTTCGCTCATGAAGTTAATACCGCTGCCCGCATTTGCCGACAACTACATCTGGATGCTCCACGATGGACAAAATGCACTGGTGGTGGACCCTGGTGACGCACAACCGGTGGCAGAGGCCCTGCTCCGCGAGGGTGTGCAACTACAGGGTATTTTAGTCACGCACCACCATGCCGACCACACTGGCGGGGTTAACGTCCTGCGAGAGCTCTCCGGAGCCTCGGTGTATGGTCCTGCGAACGAAGTCATGCCTGAACCCATTACCCGTTTGTCGGAGGGTGACCGGGTGCAGTTGCTCGGGCTGGACTTCGATGTGATGGAAGTGCCTGGCCATACCGCAGGGCACATCGCCTACTTTTGTCCTGACACCGGAAACACCCCTTTGCTCTTTTGCGGTGATACCTTGTTCAGCGGCGGTTGTGGCCGATTGTTTGAGGGCACTGCGGCCCAAATGCAGGCATCTTTACATCGTCTGGCATCCTTGCCGGACACAACACGCGTATGCTGTACCCATGAATACACCTTGAGCAACCTGAAGTTTGCAATGGAGGTCGAACCCGACAATCCGCAACTCGCGGCTTACCAGAGTCACTGCACGGCGCTGCGGGCAGATGGACTTCCCACCCTGCCCTCTAGCATCGAAATGGAACGACAAATTAACCCCTTTTTGCGCGTCGACGTGCCGACCATTGTGGCTTCGGCACAGCGCTTCGACGCAGTCGGCTTGGCGCAAAACGGGGCATTTGCAACGCTAAGGCAATGGAAAAACCAATACCGATGAAACGATTGTTACCTGCAAGCCTTGTTGTGCTGCTGTGGCTGACGGGTTGTGCAAGCCCTACCGGCTTGATGAGCCCGACGACGGACGCCACCAAGCCAGGCATCACAGCGCCTCCAACCCGCGAAATGGCCGGTCGGCCGCTGGTGCCAAACAGGTCACTGGTAGCCAGGGGAAACGCCGCCGACAGCCCGCTAAGCCCTATTGATCCGCAGGAAACGGCGTCACGAGCGGTTGCGGCGCTGGCGCCACCGACCGATCTGTGGGACCGGATTCGGCGTGGTTATGCCATGCCCGACCTGGACAGCGACCTGGTGCGCGATCGCGAACAGTGGTACACCGCGCGCCCCGACTACATCTTTCGCATGACCGAACGGTCCAAAAAGTACCTTTTTCACATTGTTGAAGAGCTGGAGTTACGCAATATGCCAACCGAGTTGGCGCTTTTGCCGTTTATCGAAAGTGCCTTCAACCCCCAGGCGGTATCCAGTGCCAAAGCCGCAGGCATGTGGCAATTCATGCCAGCCACCGGGAAGTATTTCGAACTCAAACAAAATGCGTTTCGGGACGACCGACGCGACGTATTGGCATCCACCCGCGCTGCATTGGATTACCTGCAAAAATTGCATGGGATGTTTGGCGACTGGCATTTGGCCCTGGCTGCATACAACTGGGGCGAAGGCAGCGTCGGTCGCTCCATCGCGAAGAACCAGCGTGCCGGGCAAGCCACGGGTTATGTGGACCTGAATATGCCCATGGAAACACGGCTGTACGTGCCCAAACTACAGGCCGTCAAGAACATCGTAGCGCGCCCCGACGCGTTCAATTCCAAACTGCCGCTGATCGAAAACCACCCGTATTTCCAGACCGTCACACTTCACCGCGATATTGACGTCGCCTTGGCTGCGCGTTTGGCCGATGTGCCGCTGGAAGATTTCAAGGCACTCAATCCCTCGCTGAACCGCCCCGTCATCATGGCAGCAGGCACGCCCCAGGTCTTGCTGCCCTGGGACAATGCCGAGGTATTCCAACGCAACCTGGAGGCCTATGACGGTGGGCGTCTGGCGAGTTGGACCGTGTGGGTCGCCCCCACGACGATGCGCCCGGCTGATGCTGCCAAACGTGTGGGCATGAGCGAAGCGGAATTTCGCAGCGTCAACGCCATTCCACCGCGGATGGTCATCAAAGCCGGCTCCTCGCTGTTGGTCCCGCGCTCACACTCTCTTGACCAGGATGTCACGGTCAAGCTAGCCGACCATGGCCAACTGTCGCTTGCTCCAGAAATCGTGTCAAGGAAAACACTGGTCCGAGCCGGCAAAGGCGATACCGTGGCCGCCATTGCCCGCCGCTTCAAGGTCAATGTTGACCAGGTTGCACAATGGAACAAAGTCAGCGTGACCGCCAGTTTCAAACCAGGGCAACAAGTGGTCGTATTTCTACCACCAGCAACGGCGTCCAGAAAGGCCGCTTCAAGCGCCAAATCGCCTGTGCGGCGCGCGACATCCGGAACTGGTCGTTCAGCCCCCACGCGCAACACCAAGCGTTAACGTCGCGCCAGGCTCTAACGTCGATCCACCAGTGCATGGGCAATGGTTCCAAGATCCACGTACTCCAGTTCACTACCCGCCGGCACACCACGCGCCAAACGCGTCACACCCAGGCCTCTGGCCTTGAGCGCCTCGCTGATGACATGCGCCGTTGCTTCCCCCTCGGCAGTGAAATTGGTTGCCAGGATGACTTCCTGCACCGTGCCGTCTTGCGCTCGGTCAAACAATTTTTTCAAGCCAATATCGTGCGGACCGACTCCGCCCAGTGGGTTGAGCTTGCCCATCAGCACAAAGTACAAGCCCCTGTAGGCGCCTGTGCGTTCCAATGCCGATTGATCGGCGGGCGTTTCCACCACACACAGCTTGCTGGTGTCTCGCCGACTGTCCAAACAGGTGGCGCAAACCGTATGTTCAGTAAAGGTGTGGCAACGCTCACAATGCCGCACACCCACCACCGCGGCCTGCAGAGCCCGCGCCAAGGCATCGGCTCCGGCACGGTCGTGCTGCAACAGGTGAAAGGCCATGCGCTGGGCCGATTTGATACCCACCCCCGGCAGGCGTTTGAGCGCCTGTATCAGCGAGTCCAGTGAGTGGGTGTCAGTCATCAATAAACGAAATGGTCATATGGGCCGTAACACATCAGGTTTGCGCCGTAGCTATTCTGAAACTTTGGGAAAACAGCTTGTGCGCTTTGCGTCTCTGCGGTCTTTCCCACAAAGTCTCAGAACGGGAACTTCATGCCCCCTGGCAAACCGGGCATACCCGCTGTGAGTTTTCCCATCTTCTCGGACGAGGTGTCTTCGGCCTTGCGCACTGCGGCATTAAACGCTGCGGCCACCAGGTCTTCCAACATGTCTTTGTCTTCAGCCAACAGACTGGGGTCGATGGTGACGCGTTTGACGTCGTGTTTGCAGGTCATGGTGACCTTGACCAAGCCGGCGCCGGACTCACCGGTCACCTCGATATTGCCCAGTTCGTCCTGGGCCTTCTTCATGTTGTCCTGCATCGCCTGGGCTTGTTTCATCAGGCCGGCGAGTTGTCCTTTGTTGAACATGGTTTTCCTTTTAACGTTTCAAAAACTTGTGGGTCAGACCACTTTGCGTAGCAAATGAGCTCTGACCCCAACTGACTAAACTGACTTTGCGGGTCAGACCACTTGCGAAGCAATGTGCTCTGACCCCAACTGATTAAATGGGTTTGATGGAACCTGGCACGATTTTCGCGCCAAAGTCTCGCATCATGGCCTGCACAAACGGATCGTCAAAAATAATCTTCTCGGCGGCCAGCTGCTTCTCGGCCGACGCCGCATTGTTGCGCCGGGCCGGGCAATCGGTCACGCGGCCAATTTCCACCACCAGCTTCACGCCAAAACCCGCGTTCTGCAGGGCTGTCGTCAGGCGGTCACGGGTACCCGTCTGGTTCAGCGACTCCCGCTCCACCCGCAGAATCCACTGGTCCGTATCACGCGCCACCAGCTGTGACTGCAGGGCCAGTTCGCGCACCATGGCGTTGATGGCATCCGACTTGATCAACTGCTGCACGGTGGCATGCCAGAAGTCGCCTTCCTCCGTCGGCACCAACACCGCAGCCACTTGCTGTGCAGTGACCTCGGAGCGAGATTCCGCCTGTACATGCACCGGAATTGCTACAATTTTCGTAGCATCTGTCGCATATTTCACGAGGGCTGGAGCCGGATTTCTTTGAAACTCTTGGTAGCCGTCGTCTTCGTCCTCACCCGAAAGGGTTTCGGGCGGTTCAACGCCACGCACGTGCAATAACTGGCCCGGTGGCAGCGGGGAAGCAGTGGGCACAGTTCGCGTTGTGTCCTGGCTTGCCGCGACTACCAGTGCCGGCAACACGATTGGTACCGGCGCTGGCGCGTCTTCCCAGGGTTGCACAACGGGCGGCTTAGGCGCTGAAACAGCAGGAACAACAGGGCCTGCGGACGCCACACCTGGCCGCGTGACCAAGGTCGGCGCAGCAACTACCTGTGCCGCAACTGCGGGCGCTGGACTATTTAGAGTTTTTTTTTCAGCCAAGGGCTGCGTGGCCTGTGGTTTGAATGCCAGCAACCGCAACAACACCATGGTCAGGGCTGCATATTCATCAGGTGCCAAGCCTAGGTCGACCCGGCCATGCAGGCAGATGCTGTACAGCAGTTGGGTCTCGTCGCGTGGCATCAACCCGGCCAAACGGGCGGTCTCGCTGGCTTCCGGATCGGTATCGTCGTCGGCCACACCGCCCACGGTCTGCAACACGGCCATGCGTTGCAGCACCGTGGACATTTCTTCCAGTGTCGAAGCCACACTCAGGCCATTGAGGCGCAAGGTGTCTGAAATCTCCACCACCGTCTTGCCATCACCCAAGGCCAGCGCCTCGATCAGGCGAAACACGTAGGAGCGGTCCACACTGCCCAACATTTGGCGCACGGTGGCTTCTTGCAACTGGCCTGAGCCAAAGGCAATGGCCTGGTCGGTCAGGCTCAACGCGTCGCGCATGGAGCCGCGCGCCGCTCGGGCCAACAGGCGCAAGGCCTGCACTTCGGAGCGGACCTGCTCCACCTCCAGCACCTTCGCCAAATGTTCGCGAATCGTTTCGGGCGCCATGGGCCGCAGGTTGAACTGCAGGCAGCGTGACAGCACAGTGACCGGCACCTTTTGTGGGTCGGTGGTGGCCAGCACAAACTTCAAATACTCGGGTGGCTCTTCCAGCGTCTTCAACATGGCGTTGAATGCGGTGTTGGTGAGCATGTGCACCTCGTCGATCATGAAGACCTTGAAGCGCCCTTGCACCGGCTTGTAGACCGCCTGCTCCAACAGGGCCTGCACCTCGTCCACACCACGATTGCTGGCGGCGTCCAGCTCGGTGTAATCGACAAAACGGCCGCTATCAATATCCGTGCAGGCTTGGCAGACGCCACAGGGCGTTGCGGTGATGCCGCCGGTGCCATCCGGCCCCTGGCAGTTCAGCGACTTGGCCAGGATGCGCGAAACGGTGGTCTTGCCCACGCCACGCGTGCCGGTGAACAGGTAGGCGTGGTGCAGGCGCTGGGTGGTCAGCGCATTGGTCAGCGCCTGCACCACATGGTCCTGCCCCACCATTTCGGTGAAATTGCGGGGGCGGTACTTGCGGGCGAGCACGAGATAGGACATGCTTGGATTCTAAATGGCGCTGTCGCCCGCCCGAGAGTCGCAAGAGCCTGTACGACAGCCGGGCGCGCTCAGTTAGACTGCAAAGCATCCGTTACATGCCGATAGACCTGATATGGCAGCACTTATTTCAAGATTCCTGCAGACGCTGCGTGGCGTGCTCCTGCTGCTGGCTTGTAGCCTGGGCATGGGCACGCAGGCGCACGAAACACTGCGGGTTCTGACCTGGCCAGGGTATGCAGACCCGGACCTGGTGAAGATTTTCGAACAACGTACCGGCAGCAAGGTGGAAGTGACTTTCATCGACTCCGATGACGTCATGTGGCAAAAACTGAGCAAAAACCAGGCCCAGGACTTTGATGTGTTTGCCGTCAACACCGCCGAGTTGCAACGCTACATTCACGATGGCTTGGTGGTGCCGATCCAGGTCAAGGACATTCCGAATACTGCCACGCAATTGCCGCGTTTCCGTGATCTCAAAGGAATTCCGGGACTGGTGCACGGCGGCCGGGTGTTCGGTATTCCCTACACGTACTCGGAGATGGGCCTGATCTACGACCGGCAGCAGGTTACAGAGCCACCCCAGTCCGTTCGGGCACTGTGGGACCCGCGTTATCAGGGCAAGGTCTTGCTGTACAACGGCGGATCGCATAATTTTTCTCTGGCCGCCCAGGTATTGGGAGACACCACGCCGTTTCGCATCGGCGACAAACAGTGGCCGGCTGCCGTGGAGCAGTTGATTGCCTTGCGACGCAATGCCCAAGGTTTTTACAGCCAGCCCGAGGAATCGGTGGAGCGGTTTAAGTCGGGAAATACCGCGTTGATGTTCGCCAACTACGGCTCCCAACAGCTTCAACTTCTCAAGGCCGCGGGTGTGGACGCGGGTTATACGGTACCCAGGGAGGGGGCGCTGGCATGGCTGGATTGCTGGGCCGTGACCCGCGGCGCCAAGAATACCAAGCTGGCCCAGGCCTGGATCAATTACTTTTTGGAACCCCAGCCCGGCAACGCGCTGCAGAGCCGCCAAGGCCTTGCCACGACCACCGCAGAATCACCCAATTTGCGAACGCAGGACCGGCTGAAGTGGCTGGAACCGGTGGAAGACGTCGAGCGCCGTAGCAGGCTATGGGAGCGCATTTTGGCGGGTGACCGCGCCAGCAAGGTACTCGCGCCATGAAGGTCGGCATCGCGTTCAAGCTCGGTTGGCTGCTGGCCGGCGTCAGCATCCTGGCTTCGGGCCTGACCGGCTTTTACGCCTACCAGGCCAGCCGTAACCTTCTGGTGCAATCCGCCAAGGAAGAATTGCTGACCACCGCCCAGGTACTGGCCCGCCGCGTCACGCTCAACCCCGAAGAGATATCCCGCAACCTGCAGGTGTTGAGCAATCACCCCACCGCATTGGCTGCGCTTCGGGAAACAGCCTCGGCTGACCAAGAGCAACTGGCCCTGATGTTTGAGAGCTTGATGCGGGCCAATCCATCCTATTTTCAGATTAGGCTCATTTCTGCGGCAGACAACGGCCAGGAGCGCGTTCGCGTGGACCGCGTCGAGGACCGCGTCATGCGTGTGACGGGGGACGATTTGCAGGAAAAAGGCCATTTTTCCTACGTCTCGGGCACGCTCAAACTGCCGGCGGGAGCCACTTTCCTGTCCCGCATCGTCATCAACCACGAACGCGGCACCCATGCGGGCCTGGAACAGCCTTCTGTTATTTTGGCCATGCCCGTGATCGGCGACAACGGCCAGGCAAAGGGTGCGGTTGTCATCAATGTGGACTTGAACAGTGTGTTCAACACGCTGGCCGCCGACCTGCCCAAACACTACCAGCTTTTCCTGGCCAACCACCACGGGGACTTCCTGATTCACCCGGACCCGACCCAGACCTTTGGTTTTGACAAGGGCCGTCGCGTCCTGGTTCAAGACGAGTTTGCCGCGACACGCGACCTGATCGACGGCAAGGCCAGCAGTGCCCTGGCAGAAGTCGGTGACGGTCGTTACGCCGAGGCGCCCGTGGTCGCCGCGTTCGTCGGGCGCGCGGTTAGAGTCAGCAGCGAAGAGGACCGCTTTATCTTGGGTATCGCGCAGCCCCTGGCCATGCTGCTGGAGCCGGCCAACAAACTGGGGCTGACGGTGCTGCAACTGGTCGTTGGCCTGTGTTTGGCCTGCCTGGTGATAGCGGCACTGGTGGCCCGCGCGGTGACACGCCCCATCAACTCCATGAGCCTGGCGATCCAGCGCTTTGCCTATGAGCACCAGCCAGCCACATTGGCCGTCAATCGCCACGATGAAATCGGTGTGCTGGCCCGCAGCTTCAACCATATGCAGGACGAAATTCGCCAGCAACTCAACGCACTGGAAGCCAGTCGTGAGGAGTTGGACCATCTGGCGCGCCACGACGCCTTGACCGGATTGCCCAACCGCCGGGCGTTTCAGGACCGGTTGGAGCACGCGCTGGCCCGTGCGCAACGCAGCGGGGAGCGATTCGCCCTGCTGTTCATTGACGTCGACAACTTCAAAACCATCAACGACCGCTGGGGCCATGAGGGCGGTGATGTCGTGCTAAAAATTGTGGCCATGCGCCTGGACGCCACTACGCGCAAGGTCGATGCCGTGGCGCGCATGGGAGGTGACGAATTTGTCGTGTTACTGGACAACCCGGCCCACCGCGAAGACATTGCGACCATTGCCGAGAAACTGCTCGACAGCGTGCATTCGCCAATCCTGTATGCTGGGCAAGAGTTGAAAGTGGGGTTCAGTATTGGTATTAGCCGATACCCGGACGATGGCAACACTGCCGAAGCCTTGATGGCGCGTGCTGACCAGGCCATGTATGCCACCAAATCGGCCGGGCGCAATGGGTTTCGATTCTCGTCCAGCAAGCCGCAACCCAGCTCTCCTGCCGCACTGTGAGCCTCACGGCATGCGGCTACAATGGCGACTGACGGGCCTTCCCACATGGTGAAGCGGCCAACCGGGTCAGGTGGGGAACCAAGCAGCCCTAACTGTGGAGCCAGTGCTGGGGTCAAGGCTCGTCAACCCCCTATTTCAGATCGTTTCGAGCACTTAGCTGCGGGAGTCTGCCCCGCGGTGTCAGCCATCGGTGACATGTACATTCGCTATACAATTGATAGCAATATGCACTTATTTCACGAGGGCTTGAGCCCTATTTTCCTTGCAATCGCCGGAGCACCCCATGGCCCGCACGCCAGCCGGTGGCAAAACAGGCCTGTAACAAGTAGCCACCTGTCGGCGCTTCCCAGTCCAGCATCTCGCCAGCACAAAAGACGCCAGGCATGGCTTCGAGCATCAGCTCGGGCGTCAGAGCCTCGAACAACACACCACCAGCGGTACTGATGGCTTCGTCAATCGGCCGGGCGGCGGTCACGGTCAGGGGCAGAGCCTTGATCGCTTGCACCAGCCGTACCGGATCGTTAAAGGCTTCCTTGGGCAACAACTCATGCAAGATGCCTGCCTTGATGCCGTCGAGGTGCAGGCGGCTCTTCAGGTGGCTGGACAAGGAGCGCGAGCCGCGTGGATGCTGCACCTCAGCCAAGACCCGTTCGGCCGCCATATCGGGGAGCAAATCCAGATGCAATGTTGCGCTGCCGGTCTGAATAATGTCGTCGCGCAGCAGAGCGGAGGCGGCATATACCAGGCTGCCTTCGATACCGGTAGCAGTGGCGACAAACTCGCCCTTGCGTGCAAAGTGAACGCCATGGGAAGTGGTCAGCGTGATGGCGACCGACTTGAACGGTTGGCCTGCAAAACGCGTGGCAAAGTGCTCACTCCAGCCGCCCTGAATGTCGAAACCACAATTGGCGGGCAATAGGGGTGCCACCGCCACACCACGTGCGCTGAGCAGGGGAACCCAAGCCCCATTGGAGCCCAACCGTGCCCAACTGCCTCCACCCAGCGCCAGCACCACGGCTTGAGCCTGCACTTGAACTGGGCCTTCGGGGCCGTCAAAGGACAACAGGGACCCCGTGCCGTCAGCCCATCCGGTCCAACGGTGGCGCATATGGAACTGCACACCCACTCCGCTGGCCGGTCGACGCAGCCGCTGCAACCAGGCGCGCAGCAAGGGCGCG
>ERZ724517.1498-NODE-1498-length-12832-cov-4.140252_pt1 | contig 12832 bp, 12 predicted proteins | sample MGYA00376050_ERZ724517 | MGnify/ENA primary metagenome ERZ724517 (study PRJEB28724, sample SAMN07190886) | activated sludge metagenome | isolation source: activated sludge of sewage treatment plant in Hong Hong | place: USA: Christiansburg, Virginia | collected... | reverse complement strand
CCTTCAACACCAATGTCGTAGTGCCGGTGACCGTTTCACTGATCACCGCATTCAAATTCAGTTCTTCGGCCATCAAGCGCAACAACGCGCGGACATCACCGTTTTGATAATTGATGCTGACCCGAGGTCCCTGATATCCAACCTTCGCCCCCTGCACCAGCTTGTTTGGATCTTCAACAATCTGCTTCACTTCGACGATAAACTGATTGTCACTCTGATAGGCGTTGTGCTCCCAGAGACCCTTGGGCGAAATGATCATTCGGACGTTATCGCCTATTGATCGGGTTTCTACTGCGGTGACCGGAGTCGCGAAATCCGTCACATCGAGCTTACGGCGCAAGCGGTCCGGAACTGTCGTTTTCATGAAATCAACGACAAGGTTGGCACCCTGCTGCCGAATATCAATACCAGTACCTGTATCGCTCAGATCAACAATGATCCGTCCTTCCCCATCCTTGCCGCGACGAAAGATTACATCGTTCACTGCATGCTTCGAACCAACCAGACTTTCTTCGGCAAAACGCGAGGTTCGTTGAGCAGCAGTGTCCGTCAGGCGCTCTATCGGCGAGAGCGTCACATAAAGGGATTTGCCGTCGAGCCTGGTCTTGTAATTCATGTTGCGCACAAGGTTTAGCACCACGCGCGTACGGTCACCAACTTGTACAACATTCATGCCGCGCAAATCGCCCTGATTGAATATCTGACTTGTCTTACCCAAACCATTTGCGGTTGACTGGAAATCCAGTGCAATTTTTGCAGGGTTGGCCACGCTAAAACCAGGGGGGAGTGAGGACAACGGCTCTTTCAGGTCGATTCGGAGGGCAACGTCGCTTCCCTGCTGCGCAACGTTAACTGCTTCAATTGTATTTGCCGGCGGAGCTTCTGCTCGCGCAGGAGAAGACAAAGCAAGGCAGGCCGAGGCTACAGCCATCGCATAGTTGATGAATTTCATTTCTTGCTTCCCTCCTTGCTCTGCAGGTAGAGCGAGCTCTTGCGCTCAGTCCAGTCCCCAGCAGAATCCTGAATCAATTCGCGCAGCTGGACTTCCGTGTCCGAAATCTGCGTCACCATACCGAAATCAAGACCCACATAGTCCCCGACCTTGACTTGCTTTACCTTGTCTTCAACCTGAACGACTGCCATCGGGCGTTTGTTGACATTCATGTAGCCAATCATTTTCAGGGACTCGATCGGGTACTTCTCTAGAAGACTGTTGCGAACTTCCCTTGCCTCGAAATCAGGCTGAAACGCCCCCCCCTTCCCTGCGACCTGCTTGTATTTTGACTCGGGTTCAATTTTGTTCGGCTTGAACGGATCGATTGTGGCCTCAACATCGTAAGGGACCGGCTCATAGGGCTTTACATCGGGCAATTTAGGAATATTGCCGCGCATGTCCTTGGTGTTTTCAGCCATCCACTGTTTTAGCTCTTCATGATCACCACCAGCACAAGCGCTAAGGCAACCACAGACGGCGATGAGCAATAGTCGTTTCACTTCTTTGCTCCTTGCGCGGCCTTCTTCTCTTGCTCGGCCTTCTTCTCTTGCTCGGCCTTCTTTTGCTTGGCTATTTCTTCATCATCCAGATAACGGAACGTCTTGGTCGTGGCATCCAGCGATAGTTGCCCACCGTCCTTGACCGGCGCTATGGAAATATTATTCAGGGTAACAATGCGGGGCAGCTTGGCTATATCGGCCGCAAACGCACCGAAATCATGGTAGCTTCCGTTGATCTTCACGGTAATCGGCAATTCTGCGTAAAAATCCTTCACCTGCTCCTGACCCGGCTTGAACAATTCAAACTGCAGACCACGACCAAGGCCAGCCTGGTTTACCTCTATCAACAAGGCCTCTATTTCTGACTTATCGGGCAATTGCTTGAGCAGTGCACCAAACGAACGGTCAATTTCGGCGAGTTGCTGAATGTAAAGGTCAAGATTTACGGCCTGACGCTTCTTGTCAAGATATTGCTGCTTGAGCGTTTCCTCTTCCCGCTCTTTTGTTTCCAACTCGGTTAATTGGTCACTCCAGACAAACCACCAACCAGCGACGAGGATCGCGGCAAACAAGCCAATCAAAATCGTGATTTTGGGAACCAGCGGCCATGCACCCGGATCATTCGGGTTCATCAGCCGAAAATCATCGGCGATCGACTGAAAATCGATTTTGGGCAGTGAGCTAGTATTGATGTTCACTTTTTCACCTTCTCATCTTCGGGCTTTACCCGGGTTAGAACGAAGGTCATGCCAAATTCGTTTATCCGGCGCCCGTTGATCACAACCGCCTTGCTCTCTATCAATTGGGGCGTTTCCAGCCAAGGGGAGGCTTCCAGATTGCGCATCAGGGCTGAAATTCGGGCATTTGATTGAGCATGGCCAGCGATACTGACTTTCAATCCATCCTGTTTGAGCCCCTTGAGGTAGATGCCTTCTGGCACCTGCTTGACCAATTCACTCAGCATGTAAACCGTTTCACCACGATCCCGCTGGAGGTTCTCAATGACCTGCTTGCGAGACAGCAAGGCTTGGGTTTGCTCCTTCAGGCGCTTGATCTGGTCAAGCTGCTTGTCTAGAACAGCGATTTCACCCTTGAGAAAATTGTTCGAATCATCCTGATTGCTGATGGCGCCGCCAATCAACGTATAGACAGCGAACACAATTAGCACACCCAGCACCGAAATCAATCCGGCCAGAACATAGAACTGCTCGCGCCGAGCCTTTTTCGCCTCTTCACGATGAGGCAGGAGGTTGATGCGAATCATGATGGATCGAACCTCCGCAAAGCCAAGCCACAGGCCACCATCAAAGAAGATGCATCGGCGAGCAGACTCTTTGCCCGAACACGGTCAGAAAGAACCATGTTGGCGAAGGGGTTGGCGATCAGCGTATTGACCTGGGTTCTTGTGGCAACGATCTCGTCGATACCGGGGATCACTGCACAACCACCAGCCAGAACAATGTGATCAACCTGATTGTACTGGGTGGATGTAAAGAAGAATTGCAGCGCCCGAGAAACCTCAAGCGCCAGATTTTCCATGAACGGATTCAGCAATTCGATCTCATAGCCTTCCGGCAGATTGCCCGCTCGCTTCGCTGCCTCAGCGTCCTCGTAACTCATGCCGTAATGACGGGCAATATCCTGAGTCAACATGCCACCACCAAACGCCTGTTCGCGAGCGTAGACCTGTTGTCCATTGCGCAAGACCGTCAGATTCATGACGTTGGCGCCAGCATCGATCAGGGCGACAACCTGATTCTTGCCCGAGTCGGGCAACTGGCGCTCTATCAATTCAAATGCAGCCAGTGCGGCAAACGACTCGACATCCACGACCGTCGCCTTCAGACCAGCCGAGTCTGCCACCGCGACGCGATCTTCAACACGCTCTTTCTTGGATGCTGCAATCAGCACTTCAAGTTCGTCGGGCACGGCCGGAGCCGGACCGATGACCTGATAGTCGAGATTGACTTCATCAATCGCGAAAGGAATATATTGATTGGCTTCGGTCTCTACCTGCGCCTCAAGCTCTTCATCCCGCAACCCGGCTGGAACGATGATTTTTTTGGTGATCACCGCGGAACCCGGCAGGGCCATCGCGACATTGCGGGTCGACGTGCCCATCCGTTTCCAGGCACGCTTGACGCAGTCGACAACGCCATCCAGATTGGCGATATTGCCATCGGACACCGCATCCTTGGGCAACACCTCTATGGTGTAGCGCTCAACGCGATAGCCGTCTTTTCCGTTGGCCGTCAGTTCAACCATCTTGACGGCGGACGAACTGATGTCCAAACCGAACAAGGAACGCGCCTTGGGATTTAACAACGCTGAGATATCGAAGCCCACCAGACCCCCAAAAAGTCCTTACGGAATGCGAAGTTAGCAAAATAACCAATAATTCACTTCAGATGCTAACAATAACCTCTAGGCGTGTAAAGCAATTTTACGGCACCGAATAGGCCCGGCGTATAATCCGCGCAACTCCCATTTTAGCCATCAGACTACCGTGCCTACCTTGCCTCCGGCGCTGCGCCTAGTTATATATCCTGTCATATTTCTAATTGGTCTTATCGCCATCGGGGTAGCGATGGCGCTGATCGTTCTTGTGCTGACCTACCCGAACCTGCCGTCGCTTGAGGTGCTTACAGATTATCGGCCCAAAATTCCTTTGCGTGTGTATACCGCCGATGGATTCCTGATTGGCGAATACGGCGAAGAGCGTCGTGCCGTCGTGGCTATTGCGGACGTCCCGGCTGTCATGAAAAATGCAATCCTTGCGGCTGAGGATGACCGTTTCTACCAGCACGGCGGGATCGACTACACCGGAGTCGTGCGCGCCGTGGGTGCCAACCTGGTCGGTGGCGGCAAGCGGCAAGGCGCGTCGACTATCACCCAGCAGGTTGCGCGCAACTTCTTTTTGACGGGCGAAAAAACCTACACCCGCAAGCTCTATGAGGCGCTGCTCTCCTACAAGATCGAGAGCAATCTCTCGAAGGATCAGATTTTCGAGCTGTACATCAATCAAATTTTCCTTGGCCAGCGAGCCTATGGCTTCGCGGCAGCTGCCCAGATTTATTTCGGCAAACAGCTAAAGGATATTTCGATCGCCGAAGCGGCAATGCTGGCCGGGCTACCCAAAGCACCTTCGGCCTACAACCCGATCGTCAATCCGAATCGCGCCAGGCTGCGCCAGCAATATGTCCTGCGCCGCATGCGCGAATTGGGCCATATCACCGAGTCGCAACAAGAAACCGCCCTGAAGGAACCGCTGATCGTCAAGCGGGAGCTGGCGGAATACGCGGTCCACGCCGAATATGTCGCTGAAATGGCGAGGCAGATCGCCGCCGAGCAATTCCCCGACGAGGTTTACTCCCGCGGCATGAAGGTTTACACGACCGTGATCAAGGCCGAACAGGAAGCCGCCTACAACAGCCTGCGTAAGGGCGTCCTCGATTACGATAAACGCCACGGCTATCGCGGTGCCGAAGCCTACCTGGATATGAAGGACATCAAGTCCGACCAGGACGAAGCAATCGACGAAGCACTACAAGACATTCCTGACGCCGGCGACCTTGTCCCGGCACTGGTTCTGGCAGCCGACGCCAAGCAGATCAAGGTTTATCGCAAGGGCGGGGAAGTCGTAACCCTGACCGGCGATGCCATGAAGTTTGCCGCCAAGATGCTGGATGACAAGGCACCGCAGAACAAACGACTCAAGCGCAGCGCCATCGTTCGCTTGCAAAAGGACGACAAGGGCAATTGGCAGATAAGCCAACTACCGGAAGTCGAGTCTGCTTTCGTTGCGGTCGACCCGAAAGATGGCGCCATTCGCGCACTGGTTGGCGGCTTCGATTTCAATCGCAACAAGTTCAACCATGTAACCCAGGCCTGGCGGCAGCCGGGATCCAGCTTCAAGCCCTTCATCTATTCCGCTTCGCTGGAAAAAGGTTACGGCCCGAACAGCGTCATCGCCGACGAACCTATCGTCATTCCGGCCAGCCAGACCGGTGCTGCTGCCTGGGAGCCGCACAACTACGACGGCAAATACGAAGGACCGATGCGCATGCGCACGGCGCTGGCCAAGTCGAAGAACATGGTGTCGATCCGCATTCTGCAGTCCATCGGCACACGTTACGCCCAGGATTACGCAGCGCGCTTCGGCTTCGATGCCGCCAAGCATCCGCCTTATCTGACCATGGCCCTCGGCGCCGGCTCCGTGACGCCGTGGCAGATGGTGACAGGCTACTCCGTCTTCGCGAACGGTGGTTACCGGGTCAATCCTTTCGTTGTCCGTGAAATCCGCGATGGCGGAAATCGTGTGTTGGCCGTATCCGCCGGCACCGAAGCTGGCAACGAAGACACCCGCGTCATTGATCCGCGCAACGCCTTTTTGATGGATGCCATGCTCCGTGACGTGACGATCTATGGAACAGCAGCCAAGGCCTCGGCCGTCCTGAAGCGTCAGGACCTGGCCGGCAAGACCGGGACTACCAACGAATATCTCGACGCGTGGTTCTGCGGCTATCAGATGACCGTCAGTGGCTGCGCCTGGATTGGCTTTGACCAGCCACGAAAGCTGGGCGACAAGGAAACCGGCGGCGCGGCCGCGTTGCCAATCTGGATTGGCTACATGAGCCGGGCGCTCAAGGACGTACCGATGCTTCTCCCGCAGGCTCCAGAGGGGCTTATAGCCTCCGGCGAGGGCAGAGAGCGGAGCTACATCTACGCTGAGAATGCGGCCAAGGAAAAGCCAGCGGAGGAAGAAGCGCAGGAAGCCGTGCCACTGCCCAAGCCGGACCTCAGCGTTCCGCCTGCCGACTGATCAGTGAAGTTCGACAGGTTCGCCGGCCTGCAGGCTGGCGAGCGCCGAGAGTTTCTCCATGAGTTCGGCAGTATCGCGGGTGTCACGCCAAGCGGCGCCATCCCAGCGAAAATGAAAACCGCCTGAGCGGGCTGCCACCCATATCTCACGGGCTACGCCGTGGCGATTGACGATGATCTTGCTGCCATCGTCAAACTCGATCTCAAGCACGCCGCCGGCCGCCAACTGGCAGTCGACATCGGCGCCGCTGGCCTCCAGCGCTGCATCGATCCTGGCCAGCATCGCATCGGCCAGGGTGTTGAATTCCTTGTCATCCATCGTGTGCTAACATCCCGCTCTTCGCTGACAGCGCCCCGAACATGTCCAGAATCGCCGCCTTGCTGATTATCCTGAGCCTTGCCGCCTGCGGCATGAAGGGCCAGCTTGAACGGCCGCCCGGCCCGGCGCCTGAGCCGCTGCTGGGCAACGGCAAGGCAGCCGCCAAGGATGTTAGCACGACCACCAGCCCCAAAGCCCCATGACCCAATTTGCCCTGAAAAACGGTGTCCTGCACGCCGAATCCGTCGCCCTGCCCACCATTGCCCAACAATTTGGCACGCCGGCCTATGTTTACTCCCGCGCCGCGCTGGAAGCCTCGCTGCAGGAATTCCATGACGTGCTCCGCGGCCACCCCGCTGGCCTGGGTGCGCTGGTCTGCTACGCCGTCAAGGCCAATTCCAGCCTCGCCATCCTGAACGTTTTCGCCCGCCTTGGCGCCGGTTTCGACATCGTTTCCGGCGGCGAACTGCAGCGCGTGCTGGCCGCCGGCGCCGACCCGAAGAAAGTCGTTTTTTCGGGCGTCGGCAAGACAGCTGCCGAAATGAAGCTGGCGCTCGAAACCGGCATTTTCTGTTTCAACATCGAATCGATTCCCGAACTTGAGCGCCTCAACGAGGTAGCCGGCCAGTGCGGCAAGAAGGCTCGGATCAGCCTGCGCGTCAATCCGAACGTCGATCCGAAAACCCACCCCTACATTTCCACCGGCCTCAAGGGTGCCAAGTTCGGCGTCGCCTATGACGACGCGCTGCCCCTTTACCGCCGCGCCGCCGCCTTGCCGAACATTGAAATTGTCGGCGTCGACTGTCACATCGGCTCGCAACTGCTCGACCCCTCGCCTTTCGTCGAGGCGCTCGACCGCATTTTGGCCCTCATCGACCAGTTGACCGCAGAAGGCATCCGGATTCATCACCTCGACCTCGGTGGCGGCCTCGGCATCAAGTACAACGCCGAACAGGTGCAACCAACCGTCGCCTCCTACCTGACGCCGCTGCTCGACAAGCTGGCCGGGCGTGGGCTGCAAGTCGTGCTCGAACCGGGTCGCCGGCTGGTCGGCAACGCCGGCTTGCTGCTCACGCGCATCGAATACCTCAAGCAGGGTGAAGCGAAGAACTTCGCCATCATCGACGCCGCCATGAACGATTTGATGCGCCCGGCGCTGTACGAAGCCTGGCACGACATCAACCCGGTCGTGCCACGTGCCGGCACGGCCACCGAGTACGACGTCGTCGGCCCCGTTTGCGAAACCGGTGACTTTCTCGGTCAAGACCGCTCGCTCGCGGTCGAAGCCGGTGACCTGCTGGCGGTTATGTCAGCCGGCGCCTACGGCATGGCCATGGCCTCGAACTACAACACCCGGCCGCGCGCCGTCGAAGTCATGGTCGATGGCGACCAAACCCACGTCATTCGCCAGCGCGAAACCGTTGAGCAACTTTACGCCGGCGAGTCCATTCTCCCCAAGTGAGCCTCCGCGTCGATAAATGGCTGTGGGCAGCGCGCTTTTTCAAGACGCGCTCCCTGGCCAGCGACGCGGTCAGCGGCGGCAAAGTGAAGGTCAATGGCGCCACCATCAAGCCAGCACGCGACATCAAGATCGGTGACCGGCTCGACATCGCCAACAGCGAAACGCGCTGGGAAGTGACGGTCATAGCCCTCTCGGACAAACGCGGCCCGGCGCCGGAAGCCCGGCTGCTCTACGAAGAAACCGCGGAGAGTGTCAGTGCCCGCGAAGCGGCGCGGGATAGCCGGCAGTTCGTCCAGGACCCTGCCGCCGACATCCACGGCCGGCCGACCAAGCGTGACCGGCGTCAGATGGACCGTTACGGCCGGTAAATCGGCATTGCCACGGTCAACCGGAAAAAACGGCCAAAATCAAAGTACGTAGGCGAGCGCCAGCGGCAGAAAAAGCAAGGCTGCCAGATTGCCGATCAGCACGATCGACGCCACACGCTGCGGTTCCTGCTTGTAACGCTCGGCAAACAGGAAGTTGAGCACGGCGGGCGGCAGGGCGCCGAAGACGAACAGCATCGCTGCGTCGCGCCCCTGCAGGCCGAGCAACTGAATGACGCCGGCGGCGATCAGCATGCCGGCCAGCGGCCGCAGCACGGCGCTGCCGACAGCAAGCTTCCATTCGCTGAACGACACGTCGGTCATGCGCACGCCGAGCGAAAACAGCAACAGCGGCACGGAAACATCGCCGAGCATCTTGATGGCGATGACCAGTGGCGTCCAGATCGGAATTTTGAATACGGCTACGGCCAACCCCGCGATGGCGGCAAACACGACCGGGACTTTCCAGAGTGTCAGCAAACGCGTCTTCGGGTCGAGCAACCGGGCGCCAAACGAGAAGTGCAGCGTGTTCTCGACCATGAACAGGATCACCGCCGCCGGCAACGCTGCCTCGCCCCAGGCCAGCACGGCAAGCGGCAGGCCGATGTTGCCGGAGTTGTTGAACAGCATCGGCGGCACCAGCGTTTTCGGCTGGATACCGAACAAGCGGGCAATCGGCCAGGCCAGCAGGCCGCAGGTCGCGAGAACGAGAAAGCCGCCGAGCGCGAGCGGGGCGTAGACAGCAAGGTCGAAAGACTTTCCGGCCATCGCGGCAAAAACCAGCGCCGGCACGAAGACATCCATGTTCAGTCGATTGGCCACCGCCATTTCCGGCTTGTGCTTGCGGGCGTAAAAAAAGCCGGCCGCGACGATCCCGAAAATGGGGAAGAGGATGGCCAGCAGGCGAAAGCTCAGGCTTTGCTCGTCCAAACGGAAGGCCTCAAATGGGGGATGGCAACAGTGTGGATTGTGCGGACACACACGGCGCCCGCACAGCCGGGATTTCCCGCAGGCTTACAGCACGTAGCGCGACAGATCCTCGTCGGCAGCGACTTCGCCGAGCTTCTCGTCGACATAGGCGGCATTGACCAGAACCTTCTCCAGCCCAGCCTTGCCGGCGACGAAAGAGACCTCTTCGAGCAGCTTTTCCATGACCGTATGCAGGCGGCGGGCGCCGATATTCTCGGTCCGCTCATTCACCTGGAAAGCGATTTCGGCCATGCGTCGGATACCGTCATCGGCAAACTCAACGTGCACGCCTTCGGTTTCAAGAAGCGCCTGATACTGCTTGGTCAGGCAGGCATCGGTCTGGGTCAGGATGCATTCGAAATCGGCCACCGACAACGAGTCGAGTTCGACACGGATCGGGAAACGGCCTTGCAACTCGGGAATCAGGTCGGACGGCTTGGAGAGATGGAAAGCACCGGAGGCGATGAACAGGATGTGATCGGTCTTGATCATGCCGTACTTGGTCGACACCGTCGTGCCTTCAACCAGCGGCAGCAGGTCGCGCTGGACGCCCTGACGCGAAACGTCGGCACCCTGCATTTCGGAACGGCTGGCGATCTTGTCGAGTTCGTCGAGGAAAACGATGCCGTTCTGCTCGACGGCCTTCACGGCCTCCAGCTTGACGTCCTCGTCATTGACCAGCTTGGCGGCCTCTTCGTCGGTGAGCAGCTTGAGCGCCTCCTTGATCGGCAGCTTGCGCGACTTTTTCTTGCCGCCGCCGATGTTCTGGAACATGCCCTGAATCTGCTGGGTCAGCTCTTCCATGCCGGGCGGCGCGAAAATTTCGGCCTGCATGCCCGGCGCGGCGACTTCGATGTCGATCTCCTTGTCGTCGAGCTCGCCTTCGCGCAGCTTCTTGCGGAATTTCTGGCGGGTCGTGTTCTCTGTTGCGGTCGACTCGGAATTTTCGGCAAAAAAGTTGGGGCCGCGCGCCGTCGGCAGCAACACGTCAAGAACACGCTCCTCGGCCGCATCTTCGGCACGAGCGCGCATGGTTTTCATGGCCCGCTCACGGTGCGACTTGATCGCCATCTCAACCAGATCGCGGATGATCGTTTCGACATCGCGGCCAACGTAGCCGACTTCGGTAAATTTCGTCGCTTCGATCTTGATGAAAGGCGCATTGGCCAGACGGGCCAGCCGGCGGGCGATTTCGGTCTTGCCGACACCGGTCGGCCCGATCATCAGGATGTTCTTCGGCGTAATTTCCTGACGCAGCGGCTCGGCCACCTGCGAGCGGCGCCAGCGATTGCGCAACGCGATGGCCACGGCCTTCTTGGCGTTGTTCTGGCCAACGATGTGCTTGTCGAGTTCTGAAACGATTTCCTGCGGCGTCATCGCGGTCATTCAAGGGCCTCGATCGTGAAATTGCGGTTGGTGTAGATGCAGATATCGCCAGCGATTTCGAGCGACTTGGTAACGATGTCGCGGGGCGACAGTTCGGTATTTTCGAGTAGCGCCCGTGCCGCGCTCTGCGCATAGGAACCACCGGAACCGATGGCGACGATACCCTGCTCCGGCTCCAGCACATCACCGTTGCCGGTAATGATCAGCGAAACATCGCGGTCAGCCACCGACAGCATGGCTTCCAGCCGGCGCAAGGCGCGGTCGGAACGCCAGTCCTTCGCCAGCTCGACGGCCGAGCGCAGGAGATTGCCCTGATGCTTTTCCAGCTTGGCCTCGAAGCGCTCGAACAGCGTGAAGGCGTCTGCCGTACCGCCGGCGAAGCCGGCGAGGATGCGGCCCTGGTACAGCCGGCGAACCTTCTTCGCCGTGGCCTTGATGACGATATTGCCCAGCGTGACCTGCCCGTCGCCGCCCATGGCAACGACGTTGCCCCGGCGCACCGACAGGATCGTGGTGCCGTGATATTGCTCCATGTTTTTACCTTAAGACTTGGGAACGAGAATGCGCGCCTGCTTGTTGAGGCCAACCACGGCCATCAACTCGGCAACGAGATGATTCGGGCTGCGGATAACGATCTCGCGCCCCGCTGCCTTGTACGGCGCAAGGCGATTGACGAGCTGGCCAGCCGAAATGAAATCGAGACGACGAACACCGGAAAAATCGAGAACGGGCAGCTCGTTGCCTTCAATGACAGGGATCAGGTCGTCAAAGCGACAACCTTTGAGTTCGCCGGAAAGATAATGTGCATCATCAGCCGGACGAGCGGCAGCGGCAACCGCCGCGGCGGCAAGCGCCTTCCTTTGCTCCCAGGAAGGCGGCGAGAGCTCGAAGGTCACGGCAAAATCGACTGCCCGCTCTTCAAAGGCATCCTGCGTCCCGTGCCGCTGCAGCAACTCCAGGAGCAGACGCCATGAAGGTTCGTGGGCGTTTTCACCAGCCACCAGACGGTTATTCAAACGGTCAATGAAGACATCGACTGCCACCAGCGTCACCGACAGTCTGGACTTTCTGGCATGGCTCAGCAGATCGGCCAGTCGCCCTGCCACTTCGTCATCGCACCCGACCAGCTTGGTGCAGTCGACCACGATTTGCGCCTTGGCCTCGATCAGTTTGGCGAACTCGGTAACCGGCAGCGCACCTTCTGCGGTCAACACGCCTTGCAGGAATATTTTGCGCGGGCCTACGGCGCCAGCCGCCAGCTTGGCCACCGGCGATTCCTGCGTCCATGTCGGCGGAGACATTTCGCAAGCCTCAGCGTAATCGGCACCGAGCTTTTCAAATGCAGCCCGATCACCCATGGCCTGCAACAAATCAAAGAGCAGTAGCCAAAAGCGCCGGCCTTCGCTGCCCCGGTAGGAGCGGACAAAGGTTTCGAGCAGCGAGCGCGCAGCGCCATCCTGACCATTGGCGTACAGCACGACAACCTGCTCGACGCAGGCCTGTAGGGGATCATCATCCTGATTGACGTCGATCCCCATGACGCTGGATTCGGTGAAATCGTCGCTATCGAAATCGTCGATGGTGAAATCGGAACCAGCAGCAGGGGGTTGCTGAGGTGCTGTTGCCGGCTTCCCATCAGGCTTGGGTGCGACGGATGCAGACAGGGGCTTGGTCGGCTTGCCGGGGGTGAATTCAAGATCAGGCAGCGGCTCGGGCAACGGCTTCGGTTGTTCCTCAACCCGCACAACGGGCGCATTTACCTCAGGCAGCAGGTCCGGCGCACGCGGTCTGGCGGCCGGCCTTTCGGGCATTTTTTTATCCTGCTTTTTGAAAAAGGAAAAAACCATGACAACTCCGCACGCGGGACAGCAGTTTTAGCATGCCCTCGGACTTCATGCAACGAGGAGTCCCACCAGTACCAGGAGGAGCGCCAGCACCGGCCCGAAAGGCTGATCCAGCCCGAGCGCCAGCGCGAATGCAGCGCCTCGAAGCAGCACCTTGCGGGCCTCGAAAGCG
>ERZ724517.1496-NODE-1496-length-12863-cov-3.358838_pt1 | contig 12863 bp, 10 predicted proteins | sample MGYA00376050_ERZ724517 | MGnify/ENA primary metagenome ERZ724517 (study PRJEB28724, sample SAMN07190886) | activated sludge metagenome | isolation source: activated sludge of sewage treatment plant in Hong Hong | place: USA: Christiansburg, Virginia | collected... | reverse complement strand
GAGTGCTGCATTGGCTTTACCTGCGTCAGGGTGACGCCATAGACCTGCTGGAGCTTGTAGAATCCGTCTTGGTAGTTCAGAAAGTCTGGCGTAAAGGCACCGCGCAGTTGTTGATGCCCGCGCAGGTCGCTGATGTTGTGCAGCGTGAGCGCTCGTGCTGTTTCACTGCGAACGGCGATGGCGTAGGTATTGTTAAACCCGAGCGACTGCGACAAAAGGAGTCCGTGAGCTCGCAGCTCGGCATGTAGATCCTCGATGCTTGGATTCTGCTTGGTGGGCAGCAGCAGATGGGTCAGCGCGCCGGTGTAGTTTACGTCGATGTCTAGCTCACCACTCCGCAGTCCATCGACTACCAGGGTGGGTCCGCCCAGTCCGAACTTGCGCACCGCCCTGGCTTCGCCTGTGTCATCGATGATCTGCGCGACCATTTCAGACAGGATGTAGCTTTCGGTAAACGGTTTGGAGGCAACCCGGATCTCGGCTCGATCGGTGAGCGCTGCGCTCGAGCGCGCAGTTCCCATCCAAAACACCAGCAGAGACAACAACGAGACAAGGTGGCGGAGCGAGTTCATGGGCCCAGTTCACCGAGCTGCGGAACCGGGCGCTGCGCTTGCAGGAAGGCGGTCACGTGCGGATGTAATGGTCTGTGAACGAGATCAGAAAACGACCCGTGTTGCAGCACCATCCCATCGTGGAGCAGGGTGATGGTGTCACCAAAGTAGGCCGCTTCTCCGATGTCATGGGTGACCAAAATGACCGTACATCGGAGCTGTGCAAAGACCTGCTTGAGCATCGCTTGCACATCTCGGCGCATGATCGGATCCAGGGCTCCCATCGGTTCATCCAGTAGCAAGAACTGTGGCTTTTGGAACAGGGCACGAATCAGGGCGACACGCTGCCGTTGTCCTCCGCTAAGCTGCATGGGATAGCGAGAAAGGAGTCCTTGATCGAGCCCAACCAAGGTTGAAAGCTCGTCGAGACGCTGCTTCCTTTCGGATGCGGGAATGCCTCGTACGTTGGCGACCAGGGTTACATTTTGTTCTGCGGTAAGGTGGGGAAAGAGCCCGCCCTCTTGCGTCATGTAGCCAAGGCGTGTTGCAAGCGGACACGGATCGGCGACAACGACCCGGATGCCATCAACCATCACGGTTCCGCAGTCCGCTGCCAGCGTACCGGCGATGATTCGCAGCAGCGTGGTTTTGCCACAGCCACTCGACCCTAGGAATACATGGGTCGCCGCACTGGGTAGCGTCAGGTTGATCTCGGATAGTACCGAGCGATCATGATACCGCTTCGATACTTGGGACACCGTGATCATGTTGTCAGTCGTCGTTCTACTGCTTGGCGAAGGAAGAAGTCCAGACTCAAGCGGCCGGCACCAGCAATCACCAGCCATCCCAGGAGGAGCAGCAGGAGCCACTCCGGAAGGTACAGCAGGTCGAGAAGACCCTTCCAAGTGGCGTGAATCTTGTGTTCAGGAATCGCTGCCGTGGCCAGTGCGACCACCATCGTTCCTGACAGTAGCAGCGACGCAAGTCGTGTGGCGACTCCCAACATCAGGGCGAGTCCGCCGAGCAGCTCTACCGCGATCACAAACGGTGCCTGAAGCTGGGCCGCCGGAATGTGGAGTGACTCAAAGTACGCGACAAAGTCTGCCAGATGCGTCGCTTTGTGAAGTGCTCCACCCAAGAACATCAGGCCCACCCCGAGCCGTACCAGTAGTGGTGGTAGCGCCCCCAATCGTTCCAGTCGCTTGTACCCTTCCAGAATTCGTCCGAGGATCTGGTTCATCATCTATGCGGCCTGGGCACCTGGCTGGTGACGAATGATATGGGTTCTCTCAATAAGAACCCTATATGATACTATCTGGCGGGAGCAAAATGAGTCAAGCATCAACTCAGGGGATTCCACTACGACGCTTGGCGCTGGCGGCCTTTGTGCTGGGGCTCGTGCAAGGGCTGGGGAGTGTGGTCCGCGACTGCGCGCTGACGTGCCACGTGGGCTATCGTCATGCACCGATCGCATTCCTAATCGTGGCGGCGCTGAGTCTGCCGTTTGTCGCGCTTCAGTTGCGGATGCAGCGTCATTGGGGGAATGAAACGTGGCGGGTCCGTTCGACGCTGTTGATTGCTATTTCGCTGCTGCTGTTTCGCGGTTTGCTCAGCGTGCTCCGAAGTGAAGCCGGGCCGGTGGGCGTGGGCTCCGTGCTGTCTTATGTCGGATTTTTCGTCTGGGTGGATGTTGCGTTCATGCTGATTGGCTCGCAACTCTTTGGGCTCCTGCAAGGTGATGAGCAGCAGACGGATCGGGGCCTGACCGTGTTTGCGACTTCCGTGTTTGGCGGAGGTCTGTTGGGGGGTCTGGTCACCAGCGCTGCCAATCGCTTTCTGGTCGAGCATCTCCTGCTGCCCATGGATGTTGCGCGTGATCACTTGATGATACTGATGGCGCTGACGCTGCTATTGCTGATTCCGATTGCTCGTGCACAGACGAACCAAGTTACCAGCGGAGTCGCGGCAGTTCCTCCGGACGCGGCGACCCTTTCAGCGGCTGCCAGCGCAGAACGTGGCGGCTTTGCCGAGGCGCTGCGAGTCTTGGCCGGTAGCTCTCAAGCACGCTCCATCACGACCGCGTTTGTGCTCGCTGCGGCTTCGGGAATCTGTCTAGAATCGCTTTTCTATTGGATGTTGACGCTCAACGCGAGCGGCGGATCCGGCTTTGTTCAGCTCCTCGCATCGCTGTCGGTTTGGATGAACGGAGCGAGTCTGGTTCTGGCGGCTGGAGGATCCTCACGCATCATCAGACACTTGGGACTGGCAGCATCCGTGCTGGCGGTTCCGGCGTGTCTGCTTCTTGGCAGTGGCTACCTGCTGGTGGCCGCAGCTCTGACGGTGATGCTGGTGATGCGGGTGCTCAAAGCCAGTTTGGCGGGCGGACTGTATGAACCGGCTGCAGAGCGGCTGCTGGTTCGTTTGCAAGGGGAGCGTTACGGTCAACAGCGTCCGATCTTCGAGGTCGCCGGGCGGATTGGCACAGGCGTGGGCGCGCTGGTCGTGCTGACGATGACCTTGATCGTGAAGTCGTCGATCCAAGCGCTGGTCATAGTGGTGGTGGTGTCCCACTTGCTATGGCTGGTGTCGCTGATTCCGCTCGCGCAGAAAGTACGGCGTCCGTAAAAGAGTATTTGTATATGCCTAATTAAAAGCCCCGGGCAATTTTCCAGTACCCTTCGCTGCGGGTCAGCATGGCAATCAGGTTCTTTTGCTCATCAAAGACGGCGGCAACCGGAGCGCTTGGAAGGGGCAGATCGGCCACGGTGGCACGGTGTCCTTGGCGAACCCGCTGGGCAACTTCTGGACTCACAGAGACAAACGGGAGGTGAGCGACTGCCGACGGTAACGGGGCCAAAGTGGCACCTGCTAGTTGATCCATCGATACGGCCTGTTCGACTGCAAAGCGGCCCACGCGTAGCCGGCGCAGTGCGGTCAAGTGGGCACCCACCCCGAGCGTTTCGCCGATATCGCGAGCGATGGAACGGATATAGGTACCCTTGCCACAGTGCACCCGAAAAGTGACCTGTGGATTTGGCAGGGCAAGCGATATGGAAGCGATCGAAATTCCATAGACCTCGATGGTGCGAGTCTTGGTTTGAAGCTCTGTTTCAAGCGCTGCTGCCTCTTCTTCCGTACGTACCGCCCGCGCTTTGTCATAGAGCCGTTGTCCGTCGATCTTCAGTGCCGAAAAGCGCGGTGGTTTTTGCGAGATCGATCCCACTTGTAAGCGAAGTGCGGCGGCGATGCGCTGTTCCGTGAGAGCGAGGAGTTCCGATTCCGGAGCCCGCGAGAGGATCTGGGATCCGGGGGCCGCATCATCGGTGTCGGTGCAGACTCCTAGCTGTGCGGTCGCCAGGTATTCCTTGTCGGCATCCATCAGGTAGGGAACCAGCTTGGTCGCTTCTCCCAAACAGATCACCAGCACTCCGGTCGCCTCTGGATCGAGCGTTCCCGCATGTCCGACCCGCTTTTCATGCAGAGCCCTGCGGACTCGCGCCACTACGTCAAACGAGGTCAGCCCGGTTGGCTTATCGACCACCAGTACTCCGTCCATGGAAGGAATCGCTTTCTTTGGTTGTGCGGGGTGCTAGGTGAGTAGATCGGCGATGGCTTGCTGCACGAGTCCCGAGACGAGCGGCAGCTTGTAGCCATTCCGAGACAGCGGCGTCGCACCCGACAGTGCGGCTTGACCAATTTTGCGGATGCGCTCTGCATCAAGCGTCGGGCTTTGCAGAAGCATTGTCTCTGCGCTGCGGGCGCGATGAGGAACCGGTGCCACCGCGCCTAGCACAATCCGAGCCGCCTCGAGCGCCTTGTTTCCCGTGAGCGCTCGCCGGACCGAGATCGCGACCTCGGCGAGTGGCCAGTCGAAGCTCTGCTTCTGCTTGACCTTGCGGTACAGATTCCGTTCCCCTGGTCCCGGTGAGGGAATCCAGATCGCGGCCAACATCATGTCTGCTTCGAGCCGATTCTCGCGTCCGATCGCGCCACCGGGTTGACTTGGACCGACCAGGAAGCTCGATAGCCGCGCAAACCGTTCGCCGGTCGGAGTGATCAGCACCAGGATCGCATCGAGAGCCGCCAGCGCCACCGCTGTTCCGGAAGGATGGACGGCGCAGCAGGGCTGGTTGTCGAAGATGGCGTGAAAGTCGTTTTCTCCGTCGCGGGCAAAACACACCGAGCCGCCCTTTTTGGCGCACGGATACTCGGAAGAGCGGAAGTACCAGCAGCGCGGTCTCTGGAGCAGGTTGCCACCGAGCGTTGCCGCCTGGCGGAGCTGGGGGGTTGCGATCTCAGCGGCGGACTCAGTGAGCGCGGGGACTTTCGATTGCAACAGGGGATGCGCGGAGACCTCGCTCAGCGTCGTCAGTGTGCCGATCCGCAGACAGTCCCGACGAGGGGGAGGATTGCCATTATCCCCACCGGGAAGCAGCCGCCACACGCCTTCCGGAATTGCGTCGGCTTTGACCTCGCTGATTTCGCGCAGAGCCTGCTGTTTTTCGTCGAGATAGCGAATGTTGATGAGTCGTCCGGGCTGCTCGATGCCTTCTTTCATCAGATCGAGCAGATCGATGCCTCCGGCTTTGAGTCGGCCCGGGCCTCCCTTTGGGCTGGTCAGCTCGTCGAGCGTTTGCTTTACGGTGCGAGGAATGGTCAGCGAAAACGAGTTCATGGCTTGGTTTCCCCACGCTGGCTGGCGAGAGCGGCGAGCACTCTGGCCGGGGTGATGGGCAGCTCGCGGATGCGGACTCCGATGGCGTTATACACGGCATTCGCAATGGCGGCGGCGGTTGGCACGGTGGCCGGCTCTCCGATTCCGCTGACGTCGGTAGATGATCGACCACGTAGCTCTTCGAGCAAGATGACCTCGATCTTGGGAACGTCGAGCGAGCCCGCAATCTTGTATTGCTCCAAGTTTCCGTTGAGGAGCCTTCCGGTGCGTGGATCGAGCCGCCTCTCTTCAAACAGCGCGTAGGAAACGCCTTGGATGATGCCGCCGTGAATCTGGCTTTGCACGAGCAGCGGGTTCACTGGGCGTCCGCAGTCGTGGCCCGCGACGACTCGGATTACTTTGACAACACCGGTGAGGGTGTTCACTTCGACTTCAGCGAGCTGGACTCCGCCGAGCTGGGCTGCAAAGCCACCGCGTTTGCCGTTGTTGGGCGCGCCGTAGTCGGGCTGGCGGGTGGCGGTACCAAGAACTTCGGCCCGTCGCATGCGCGCACAAGCCTGCGCAAACGGGAGTGCGGTGATTGGTTTGCCCGCCTTTTCCCCAACGAGCTTTCCATCTGTAAGCTCCGGCAGTTTGTCGAGACCGAGCACCCCTTGCAGCTCCTTGAGCAGCGCGAGCTTGGCGGCATAGGCGGCCTCGCGAGCCGCTGGAGTGATGGATGCCGTGGTGACGCTGCCACCCGAGCCAGGACCAGGCGGCAAGCGAGTATCGCCGATCGTGACTTTGATCTTAGCGATTGGGAGCTGTAGCTCTTCGGCAACGACCTGAGCGAGCGGGGTACGGACTCCGCCGCCGATATCTTGCACACCCGTCAGTAGTTCGACGCTCCCATCGCGATGGATGCGGACTTCGGCGTTGGAATCGAGGCTGACCAGGTGATACCAGAGTCCCTGCGCCATGCCGGTGCCGCGCCGAATTTCTCCGAGCTTACCGAGCCGTGGACCTTGGCCAGCGGCCGTGCGACTACTCCAACCGAAGGCGGCGGCGGTGCGCTTGCGTTCCTCGCGACGGGCCGGGTGCGAGTCGTTTTTGTCGCGCAGTGCCATCGGGTCCAGATGAAGGCGCTCGGCCAGCTCATCCATCGCTTGCTCGAGAGCAAACACTCCTTGTGGATGACCGGGTGCGCGAAAGGCGGCGAGCGGTCCGCTGTGGGTAAAGACGTCAGACTCCTCCACGTACACCGCCGGGCAGTCGTAGAGCGATAGCGCTGGGCCGCCAAAGCCCGCGCCCGCTCCTGCCCCGCCGAAGCCGAAGCCCTTGACTTCGATCGCCGTCAGCTTGCCATCGGCCGCTGCTGCGAGTGCGATCGACTGCTCCGAGCCGGGCCGATTGCCCACGGCCAAGTGCTCTTCGCGACGATCCAGTACCAGCCGCACCGGTGCCGCCGCTGCTTTGGCGAGCAGTGCCGCCAGAACTCCGTAGTTGCCCGCACCGAACTTGGCTCCGAAGCCGCCGCCACAGTAATCGGTCAGAACACGGATCTTGCTTTGGGGAATGCCCAGGTATTCGGCCAGCTCATCTCGCACCGAAAAGATGCCCTGCGTCGATGCCCACACCGTGAGTTCATCGAGGCTGCGGTTCCACTCTGCGACCAGGCCGTGGGTCTCCAGTGCCGAGTGAGTTTGCACCTGCGTTTTGTACGTTGCCCGCATGCCCTGGGGCCCTGCGAGCAGCGCCTGCGTGACCTGCTGGGCCTGCTTGTCCACGTCGCGGCCTTTGGGAGCACCTCGCTTCGGCCCTCGGACGTTACCGACCTGATTGAGCTTGTCTTTGCTACCACCGCCACCCGCCGAGCCGCGGGCCGTCACGGCCTGTTCGAACACCTTGGGCGCAGTCGGCAGCCGGGCTTCGTTGGGATCGACGACAAACGGCAGTACGTCATAGTCGACTTTGATCTTGGCGAGCGCGGCCACCGCTTGTTCCGGGGTCTGTGCGGCCACTGCAGCGACCGGCTGTCCGTAATAACGGACGACGTTCACTGCGCCCTGCTTCGCGCTGCCATCGTCGGCGATTCCCAGCAAATGCGGTAGCACCACCGCTGCCTTGACCCCCGGCATCTTCAGCGCTTCGCTGACATCGACGCGGTGAAGGCGGGCATGCGGGTGGGGTGAGCGCAACACTTTGCCGTGGAGCATGCCGGGACGGACGATGTCTGCTGTATAGCGTGCGCGTCCGCTGACCTTGTCTGCTCCATCGATACGCGGAAGGCTCTTGCCGACCTGCTTGAGGCTGGCGCTTTCTCGCCAGGCGGGTGGGGTGCCATCGGGAACCTCGCGCTGCTCGTTTTGCAGTGCTGCGCCAACGATGCCAACCGGAACGTCGAGCTTGCTCACTTGGCACCTCCCTTGGCTGCGGACAGGGCGGCTTCGATGATGTGAGGATACGCGCCACAGCGACAGAGGTTGCCCGCAATCGCGGCTCGAACCTCGCCTTCACCGAGCGTCGCGAGCTTGCCTTCGGCTCGGGCTTTTTCATGCAGCGCAGCGCAGCTCATCAGCATTCCCGACGTACAGAAGCCGCACTGAAGGGCATCCTTGTCCAAAAACGCCTGTTGCAGCGGATGCAGAGTCGTTCCCTTGGCAAGTCCTTCAACGGTGGTAACCGCGAGCGGCTCTTTTCCGGGCAGCCCCGCGACATCCAGCGCCAGCGTCATACAGGCCAGCGTTGGTGAACCCGCCACCAAGACCGTACAGGCACCACAGCCGCCGCGGTCGCAGCCAATCTTGGTGCCCAGAAGACCCAGCCGATCGCGAAGTACCGTCGCCAGCGTATCGCGTGGCTCGATCATCACTTTCTGCGGCTTGCCGTTGACCATCACCGTCGTCGGAACCGCGCCCGGACCAAGGAGCTGAGCTGGTGCTGCGGCCGGCGGCACTTTTGTTTCCGCCGCCTGGGCCACCGTCTCCGCAATGGGGAGCGAGAGCAGCGCGGCAGCCGATGCGGCACCACCCGATTGTTTGAGAAATCCTCGTCGGGACAGGTCGGCTGGGGCTGCGACTGGCGACGCAGGAAGTGGTCTCGTCGCAGGTGAGGCGGCGAGTCGGGAATCATCTACGGCGAGATTGGGATCACCCTTGCTCATTGCGCGACCTTACAAGAAAAGGGGAGCGGCAAATAGAGCGATGGAGGGGTAAGATGAGTCCGCAGGAGTCTCTGCGAGCGACCGCACCTCTGTGTGTGTGGGGGCTCGGCCACATTCGTGCCTTTTGATTAGGAGAACTATTCATGAAAACTTGGCGGACACTTGGCTCCGTGGGCCTGTTGGTTTCGGTCCTCGGGGTCGCATGCAACAGCGGGATCATCGGTGGGGAGGATCCCAACTGCACTGACCCCAATGGCTGCAACCAGACGCAAGGGGCGGAATTTGTAAACCTCATCGTCGATCCCGCACAGGCGACGCTTACTTCCGATAACGGCAGCAAGCCCAATCAATCGTTCATCATCAAGGGACAACGTCCCGACGGTTCGATCTCGGACCCGCTGGCGGCGGTTTATTCGGTCCCTTCCAATGGCATTGGCACCATTGACTCATCGACCGGTGTGTTCACCGCGACCGGCGAAGTCGGAGGCACCGTCACCATCACCGCGACCGTCGTGAGCAACGGCGTCACGTTGACCACGACCATGCAGGTCACGGTGGTGCTGGTCAAGACGTTTACGACGCCAGGAACTCCTGCCGATGCGCCGACCAAGTTTGCTGGCACGCCGACCCTGGACTTGGCCAAGTCTGCGCAGATCGTCTACCCGCTCAACAACGTCGTGATGCCACAGAACGTCTACCCGGCAGACATTCAGTGGACCAATGACGAGTCTCGTCGTGAAGGCTGTAGCAAAGTTCCCCTGTGGTGAGTGAACTGGGCAGGGAAGTCTTTCGTGCATGACACGTACGGAATCAGATGAACGCAGTCAGCAGAGTTGCAGCAGGAATCGGTTAGGCCAACGTTTCGAGCTGCTGCTGGAGCTGCTCCCAGCGAACATACAATTCCTCAAGCTGCGTTTGGACCTCGGCAAACTGCTGGATGAGGGGTCGCGCACGCGGTGCATCGTTATACAGAGTGGGATCCGCGAGCTGGGATTCGAGGGTCTTTTTCTCGATTTCCAGCTCGGCAATCCGCAGCTCGGATTTTTCGATCTGTTGCTTGAGCGGTTTTAGCTTGGCCGCACGGGCTTCTCGCTCTTGGGCTTCCCGCCTTCGACGATCGCGATCAGACTCCTCCGGTTTGGGTTCGGATCTGGCTTCCGACTTTCCGTCCGACTTACTGCGCGAAGGATTGGCAGATGTCTGGGCCTCTTCCCTTGCTCCCTGGATGGTCTGTTCTTGGTGATACAGATAGGCATCGAGGTTGCCAGTCCATTCCTCAATCCCGCCATCGCGTACATCCCAGATGCGGGTCGCAAGCTGGTTGATGAAGCTGCGGTTGTGCGAAACAAACAGCAGGGTGCCACCGTAGTCCTTCAGCGCTTCGACCAGTTTTTCCGAGGAATCCAGATCCAGATGGTTGGTCGGCTCGTCCATGAGAATCAGGTTCGAGGGCACCACCAGCAGCCGCGCCAGCGCCACTCGCGCCCGCTCACCACCAGAGAGCACCGCGATCTTCTTGTCGACATCATCCCCCTGAAACAAAAAGGAACCGAGGATTCCGCGCACAAAGGACTGCGGCTGATCCGGAACCAGCCCCCAGATTTCTTCTAGGATGGTCTTGTCGCGGTCAAGCTTTTCGGTGTGATGCTGCGCGTAGTAGGCCGCGTGGACGTTGTGGCCGAGTACAATGCTACCTCCGTCGAGCGGAAGCTCCTTTGCGATCAGTCGGAGCAGAGTGGTCTTACCAGCACCGTTGACGCCGATGATGGCGACGCGTTCCCCTCGCTCCAGCGTTCGCGATACCGAGCGATAGATGGTCTTTTCGCCAAAGCGCTTTTCGATGTTGTTTAAGCGGACCACTTCCCGACCCGAGCGCGGAACCTCTGGGAATCGGAATCTCACCGTCGAGTGATGATCCCGAACCTGGATCGTTTCACGCTTTTCAAGCAGCTTGATCCGACTTTGTACCTGGCGGGCCTTGGATGCTTTGTAGCGGAATCGCTCGATGAATCGCTCGGTGACAGCGCGCTCTTCCGCTTGGCGGCGGGCACGAATTTCTAGGTTCAGTTCTTCTTCGATACGCTGGCGGCGATAGGATTCGTAATCACCGGTGTAGGAGCGGAGTCCTTCCGGTTCAAAGGACAGCACCCGGCGAATCTGTCGATTCAAAAAGTCGCGATCGTGACTGACCAAAAGGACGGCCTTTTGCGATCGTCGTAGGAACTGATCGAACCAAGCCAGCGACGGAATATCGAGGTGATTGGTCGGCTCATCCAGCAGCAACAGTTCTGGTTCCAGAAGCAACAGTCCGGCCAGGGCGGCGCGCATTTTCCAGCCACCGGACAGAGTTGCGACATCCCGATCAAACTCGTGTTCCGCAAAGCCGAGTCCGGCCAAGATGCTCTCGGCGCGATGTCGTCCGTAGCGCTCCTCGAAATCGGTGAGCCGATGGTGAAGATCGGCGAGCCGCTGCGCCAGTTCGATGCGGGTGTCGTCATCTTCCGCTGCGGTCAGCTCTTCTTCGACTTCCGCGATGGATCGGCCGAGCTCTTCACTTCCTGGAACTGCGGCGCGCACCGAATCAACCAGAGTTCCCGGTGGGAGTGCCAGAATATCCTGCGGCAGATAGCCGGCGCGGATTCCGCGAGCAAAGTACACCTCACCGGAATCACCTTCGCGCTCTTGGGCCAAAATCCGCAGCAGAGTGGACTTCCCAGAGCCGTTTGGCCCAATGAGTCCAATCTTTTCTCCCGGCTGGATCGCAAAGCTCTCTCCGTCGAGGATGAGCCTCTTCCCAAACGAAATCGACAGGTCTTCTACAGTGACGATCGACATGACTAGGAACTGCCTACTTCCCGAGTTTTTCGGACAGGGTCTTGGCCATGCTCACAAACTCAGAAGGCATCATGATGATGGTGGTGGTGTTGTGCTCTGCGCCCACTTCCGAGATCATCTGCATCCTCCGTAGCTCCAGCGCCGCAGGGTGAGCAGACATCAGTCGCGCCGACTCGGTGAGCTTGACGGCGGCTTCCAATTCCGCTTCCGCCTTGATGATACGCGCCTTTTTCTCTCGCTGCGCTTCGGCTTCCCGCGCCATCGCTCGCTGCATCGCTTCGGGAATCTCGACGTCCTTCATTTCGACCATGTCGATCTTGATGCCCCATGGTGTTGTCGTTTGATCAACAATCCGCTGAAGCGTCTGATTGATGCGGTCGCGGTCCCGCAGGACTTCGTCCAAGTTGTGCTGACCGATGATATTGCGCAGCGTGGTCAGCGCCACCTGATACACCGCCGACCGAAAGTCCGCCACCGCGACGAGCGCAAGCTTCGGATCAGAGATGTGATACCAGAGCACCGCATCCACTTTGGTGGTCACACTGTCTTTGGTAATCGTCTCTTGCTGGGCTACCGATTGGGTGACCACTCGTAGATCGAGGATCTGCGCCGTCTCGAAAATCGGTGCCACCCAGGTCAGGCCCGGTCCGCGCAGTCCGGCCAATCGTCCCAGCCGAAACAGTACGGCCCTTTGGTACTCTTGGATCACGCGAATCCCGAGCATCAGATACAGCACAACCAGCACGAGCGGAATCAGCAGCGGTAGTGTTTCCATACTGCACACGATGACCGAATCTCGGCGTTTTCGCTACTACCGACATCAAAGCGCGTCAATTGGCTCGGTCGCTCTTCTGTTTCGGCAAGTGTGATGGCGGACTGTGTGATGGCGTGGTGCTACCGGTCACGATTCCCGAGCAAGGATAGACGGACGGTATCGAGCAGTTGTTGATAGCGGAAGGGCTTGGCCAGAAACGTAAACTGCGCCTGTGATCTGGATTCCAGCTCGATGATTTCTTCGCTGTAGCCGCTGGTCAGGATGACTTTAAGCTGCGGCTTCTGTTGTAGGAGTTTCTCTCCGAGCGCCGTTCCGGTCAGACCGCCGGGCATCACCATGTCGGACAGCAGCAGGTCGATCGTAGGACCGTGCTGTTCCCACAGCCGCATGGCTTCGACTCCATCCGCAGCGGCAAAGACCCGGTAGCCCTGTTGCTGTAGCATCTGGACGGAGATGTTGCGTAGCTGCTCTTCATCTTCCACCAACAGCAAGGTCTGGGTTCCCCGCGCTTGGGAATCCGCCTGCTGCGTGCGGTCTTCCTTTGCCGCCACTGCGGCAGACCAGGGCAAATACAGTCGAAAGGTCGAGCCCGATCCAACCACGCTGTCGACGAGCACAAATCCGCTGTGCTGCATCACGATTCCGTAGACCGCCGCCAGTCCGAGTCCGGTGCCACTACCCACGGGTTTGGTGGTGAAGAACGGCTCGAACAGATGTTCCATCACCTCTGTGCTCATTCCGCAACCGGTATCGCTGATGGATAAACAGACAAAGCAACCAGGGCGTGCTTGAGGGGTCTTCTGTACGTCCGCTTCACTCCACTGGGTACGTGCAGTCCGCATGGTCAGCGTCCCCCCTTTGGGCATCGCATCCCTGGCATTTATG
>ERZ724517.1494-NODE-1494-length-12870-cov-6.381194_pt1 | contig 12870 bp, 9 predicted proteins | sample MGYA00376050_ERZ724517 | MGnify/ENA primary metagenome ERZ724517 (study PRJEB28724, sample SAMN07190886) | activated sludge metagenome | isolation source: activated sludge of sewage treatment plant in Hong Hong | place: USA: Christiansburg, Virginia | collected... | reverse complement strand
TCAAAGCCGATATTATCAGTGTACCATAAGGCAATTTCATCTAAAAAAAACAGAGGCCCATCATGATCTAATAAATTATCTCTTAATGATTTTGAAAAAATTCTAAATGCACTTCCGTCTCCAGCTTTTTTATTTTCAATTCTCGATATTCTTTTGTAAATTTTAGTTACTAAACTTCTCAATAAATTTTTCTTAATATTTATAGGGACAGCATATACTAAATCGAAGTTTTCGATCTTAATTAAATTGTACAATTTCTCAATATCATCAGGATTTTGTTCTAAATCATCATCTATAGTGACAATATAATTAGCATGCGCTAAATTAACACCACACAAAAGTGCGTTATGTTGCCCAAAATTTTTCCGAAGCTTTACGCCTACTATAAAAGGGTTTTTTAATTTTAATTGCTTTATTACATCCCAACTTTGATCACTACTTCCGTCATCAATTAAAATTATTTCATAAGTAACTTTTAGCCTATCTAATGCTTCAACAACCCTATCAACCGTTTGCATTAAACAAGCTGAGGAATTATAAACCGGTATTAATATCGACAGTTCTTTTATCATGATTCAATTTTTTGATAACCTAAAGTTAAACCGCCGTCCATTTTAATTACCGTACCCGTTATCCATTTAGAGGCATTAGAAAGTAAAAAAACAATACTGTTAGCAATATCAGTAGGTTCTCCAATACCTAAAGGATAGGTACTTGCATATTTTTGAGCATGCTCTTCGTTTAATGTTGACTTTAATGTGTTCTCGTATATCTCAGTTCTAACCATTGCAGGAGACAAGGTATTAACTCTTATTTTTTTACTTACAACTTCAAGCCCTAAAGATCTTGAATATGCCTCTAAAGCACCCTTTGAACTAATGTATAAAGCTCCGCCAAAATAACTATGCTGTGTACTAATAGTGGAAATTAAAACGATAGATGCCTCATTATTAATTTTCTTTTGTTGAAGTAAATAAGAATTAATTAAAACAACAGCATTAAAGTTAATGGAAAACATTTCTTCAATATGTTTAGGCTGGATAAACTTTGCAGGAACAGGTTTTACTATTCCTGCACAATGCACCACTCCATCTACTGACGGGCATTGTTTAACAAAATCCATTAACACTTCAGGCTTAGATAAATCTGCTTGAATAATTTGGTGTTTATTTGATGGCACTAATTGACTAAAAGTGTTTTGTAATTTATCAAGATCTCTTCCATGAATAATAACATGTGCTCCCATTTGTGAAGCTAAAATAGCCGCTGCTTTTCCTATACCTGAAGAAGCACCAGTTATTAATATTGTTTTATCCGTTAATAAAAAGTCCTGCATTTATATTTCAATTAAATCTGAACAATAAATTTCATCTGTTTCAAATAAACAAGAGGCCCAAGAAAAACCAACACCAAAACCAGAAAATAATAAGGTATTATGATTTTTTAATTGTTCCTTTATTTGTGTTACCATTGTTAAAGGAATAGAGGCTGAACTTGTATTTCCGAATAAATTAATAGAATATGGCACTTTAGTAGTGTCTAATACTTTTAATTTTTTACGTACACTTTCATTTATTAATCTGTTGGCTTGATGAAACACAAAATAATCCACTTTCTCTTTTTCAATATTTGCAAATCGAAATAACTCATTAATGTTAGGTGTAACTTCTTTAAGTGCAAAATTAAAAATATCAATTCCGTTTAAAATTAAATGGCGTCTGCTTCTTTTAATCCCTGGTTCAATTTCCATAATATCAAAAGTATCATCTCTTACTGTATTCCTAGCTGCGCCATCTAATATTTTAATCGCATCCTCTCCGCCACCGTCGCTTTGCAAATTAAAATAAATTGGAGTTGCATTTGCATCAAATTCAATGGCAGTTGCTGTTCCTGCGTCTCCAAATAAAGGATACGTACTTTTATCTTCAATATGTGTTGATAAGGTTGATTTATCACCTACTAACAATAACCCTTTTTTAATTTGTCCGCTAGATAAAATACTTGACATTAATTGTAAGCCATATACATAACCTGAACATCCAAGGCTTACATCAAACGACATTGTGTTTTTTGATAAACCTAAACGATGTTGTAAAATAATAGATGTTGCTGGTAGAAAATAATCTGGCGATTGAGAGACGAAAATTAAACAATCAATTTCCTCTTTTTTCCAATCTAAGTCTTTTATCAATTTTTCAGCAGCATGAAAACATAAATCCGAAGTAGTTACTTCAAAAGGAGCAACGCGTCTTTCTGCTATACCAACACTCTTCACAAATAAATCATGCTCTTCATTTGAGAAAAGAGCATAATCTTTTGTTAATTCCTTTTCCTTAGGAACACAGGCAGAAACACCTTTCATTCTAACGTTATGTGAACTAAATAAAGCCAATGTTATGCTTGTTTTGAAACAATGATATCGTAGATATCTTTAATTGTTTGTGAATTTTTTAAATTTTCCGCATTTAATTGCACATCATAATTTGCATCAACAAATGCAATAATAATTAAGGCATACATTGAACTCCAATTTTTTATTTCACGATAATTAGTGTTTGGAGTTATTGTATTCGGATCAATATCTTCAAACTCTGCTGCTAACTGACTTGTGAATTCTTCTATAGATACCATAAACTTTTTTTTAAATATACGTTTTTTTAATAATCAATAATAGTAGCGCCCCAACTATTTCCTATTCCAAAGCCTGCTAATAAAACTTTCATTCCTTTTTTTAATACACCTTTTTTCTGAGCATCATATAAAGCTAAAGGTATACTTGAAGAAACAGAATTACCGTAATCTTGAATATTTAGGAACACTTTATCGGCAGGTAATTTCATTTTTTTTCTAATAACTTCTAGAATAAAATAACTAGCTTGGTGAAACACAAATAAATCAATATCATCTGATGTTAGCTTATTTTTATTTAAGATTTCATAAATTAATACAGGAACCTTTTTAACTGCAAATAAAAAAATATTAGTTCCATTCATTATCATTTGACCGCACAATAGGTTACTAGGTGCTTTAAAGCCCTCTTTAACTGGAGTTCTAAAGGCGCTGCCTTCAACATATAAATCTAATGCTCCATTTCCATCGGTGCCGTATACAAAATGAGTGTCATTTTTTGAATCATCAAGTGAAATCAATGAAGCTGTTGCTACATCACTAAAAATAGAACGTAACTCCAAATCATTGTCAGCAATAACCTTTGTAGGAATATCTGCAGTTAAAAACAATATTTTTTTGGCGATACCAGCTTTTAATAAACCATAGGCAATTCCAACTCCATAAACGTATCCCGAACAACCATAAGGCAAATCAAAACAACCAACTTTAGTTGATAATCCTAATTTGTGTTGAATGATACAAGATGTAGCGGGCGCTATATAATCAAATCCCTCACTGCAAAATATTAAAAAATCTATTTCAGACTTATCGAGTTTGGTTTCATTAAATAAATTATTGCCGGCTTTTATAGCCATATCAGATGAAAGTTCCCCTGCTTTCGAAACATAACGAGCATTAATATGCGTATTCTTAAAAAGCTGCTCTGGTTCAATATCAAATACATTTGCTAAATCAGCATTTGAAAGCCTATTATCTGGCAAATAGATAGAGATATGATTAATGCAAACTGACATACAAGCTTTGTAAATTTAATCAATACTAAGCAAAATCTAACGAAAAATTAGATATTTTAAATTCAGAAAAAAAGTTGACAATTCACTCAATCAAATATGGTTTTCAATCATTTAATCCTTTTTTTTTTGAAATTAACTTAAACAGTTATATATTAGCATATAAATTAAAAAATTAGCTATGAAAAAAATCCTTTCAATTACTTGTTTAGCAGTATTAATGCTTGTTACAAAAGCATACTCTCAATCAAACCTTATGTGGACCGTAAAAGACAACGTTCAAAAAGGGTACTTTAAAACTAATACAACTATAAATTCAAATTTTTCTGGATTTACTTCTAAAGATGAAGCTACAAAATTTTGCACAAAAATAAAAGCTAATACAGAAGTAGCTTCTGCTGTTGTATCTAACTCTGATGCAAACGGTAATTGTGATATTAAATTAACTTTTAAACAACCTCATAACAAACAATATTATGTAGGTATGGCTCAAAAATTAGGTGTAGCTTATATTTCAGTAAATGGTAGCAAGAAAACCCCAACTCAAATTTTGGAAGAAATTCGTAATAAAAACAAATAATTAGTGGTTACATAATCATATAAAAAAAGCGCTTTTAGCGCTTTTTTTATTCCTTTTAATTTACTGTTTTTTATTTTATTTTTACATTGTTATCCTAATCTACAATTCATGATCGTTTATTATAAAGAGCATAAAAAAGTTTTTTTTACATTTCTCGTACTTGTTTTCTTATTTTATGGAAACTCTTTAAAAAATAAATATGCATTAGATGATGATTATATAACTGTTACCAATTTTCCTGTAAAAGGAAAAGAGCATGTTCCCAATCATAAATTAGTTTCAAAAGGATTTGGTGGCATTATTAATATTTGGAAAAGCAGATACGCTCACGATAGCGAAGGCGCATTTGATTACAGACCCTTGGCAACCACTACCTTTGCTATTGAATACGGCATTTTTGGGCAGAAACCATTTGTAAGTCATCTTATAAATTTATTACTGTACTTTATATGCGTATGGATGTTGTTTTCTATCATATTAAAACTATTAGAAGATTACGCGCAAAAGTTTGAATTAGCCTTTTTGTGTTCTCTTCTGTTTTTAATTCATCCAATCCATACAGAAGTGGTAAATAACTTAAAATGTAGGGATGAAATACTAGCTTTTATATGTGGTATGAGTGCTTTATGGTTTAGCCTAAAGGAATACTCTAAATCAAATTTAAAAAACATTGTATTTATCATTCTATTTTTGGCTTTAGGCATTTTTTCGAAACGAACAGCTATTATATTTTTTGCAATAATTCCAATGTGTTTAATCTTCTTCAGAAAAATTAATTTAAAAAAAATCGGAATTTTATTAGTCCTAATCGTACTTACAAATCTCCTAATTCCATTTGTGAAAAATAATTTTGTTTCTGAAAAAGCAGTAAGGCATTTTTATCATTTTGAAAATCCATTATATACCGACAGCGTTTCTCTTTTCCATAGATTAATAATTGGGATTAAAACTTTTGGTTTTTACATAGGGTTCTCAATATTTCCATATCCATTTAGAAATTATTATGGCACCAATGTGTTTGATTTAAGTACTGATATAAATATATATTTCATTATTGCTATTGTTTTTATCTCAATATGCACATGGTTTATTTATAAGCAAAATAACAAATTATTGCTTTTCGCAACTCTACTGTTTTGTGGCTGTATAGCGCCATTTACAAATATTGGCACCCCTGCTCCAGGTGTTTTAGCTGAAAGATTTGCATATTTATCTTCAATGGGATTTTGCTTAATATTGGCAATCATAATTTTAAATTATATAAAGATAATTAAATACAAATCGCTTGTTGATTTTTTCTCAAAACCACTGTTATTCCTATTGCCAGTAATACTAATCTGCATGGCATACGTATGGAATAGAAATTCGAACTGGAATAATAAGTTAACATTATTCGAACATGATATTACTCATTTAGAGAAATCTTCAAAAGCAAATAGCTTATTAGCAAACGAATATTTTGAGATGTTGCGATCACCAAATAAAAAATATCCAGATCAGGTATTAGTTCAAAAATGCATAAAACATTATAACGCAGCAATTTCAAACGACTCAAGTTTTTTTTCCGCCTATAACAATGCTGGCGTAATATTTTATTCCTACTTAAATGATTTTAAAACTGCTAAAAAATATTTCACCTTAGCTATTAGGCATCGGCCTTTATACGCGCAAGCTTATGAAAATTTAGGTAATTGTTTCAAGCAAGAGAATGATATTGAAAAAACAGTTGAATGTTATAAAAAATCGATCGAAATTAATCCAAAGCAATATACAGCGTATATGTCGCTAATTAATTTGTTTTTTGAAAAAAAGCAATACGACAAAACGATCAAAGTAATTAATGTTGCTTACAACTCTTTTCCCGAGAATTACGAATTAAAAGCTCAAGAAGCAAATAGTTATCTAATGAAAGGAGATACAATTAATGCAATTAAAAATTTTGAAGAAGCTTATAAACTTAACCCAAATCAAAATTTAGCACGATTTTTGCAGAAAAAATATCTTGAGAATGGGGACACTTTAAATTCTATTAGATTTAGATAAGTACACTTTTTGTTTTTAGTTCCACTAATCGAAATGGTTCAAAAAAAAACAAAAAACACTATAAATCAATCACTAATAAGATACGTTTACTCAACAAAACAATGCTTTTAATAATTTAATAGACGTTTTAACAAGAATAATCATACTTTTAATAAAAATAAAATAACATGAAAATAACCTTACCTCTATTAACTTTTGTATTTTTTTCTTCAATTGTTTCTGCCCAAGTAGTCAGACCTTCTAGTGCAATAACTCACAAATCCTCCGAGAATAGTCCCGTAAAAGCGTCAAATAACCAAGTTATTCCTTTTGGCACTATTTGTTTTTCTGAAAAAGGAAATGCGGAGTTAATCACTTTAAACAAAACTAACTTCAACTTCTCTGTTAAAAAATTCTCAAATAAAACTGAAGCGGATTCCTTCGTAAGTTCTTTTAAAAATTCAGATTCTAATATCTTAACGGTAGATTTAATAGACCATAAGGACGATCTTTATTTCTTTAATTTTACAGTAAAAGAACCAAAAGACACAAAATGGTATTTGCAATTATTTAAAAACAACGCTCTAGAATTTATTAAATATAACAAAAACATTAAATCGATTGACGATTTACTTTCCAAATAAAAAATTTTCCGTTTTTCAACTAATATTTTTTTACTATTAAAATAATACAACAATCAATATGAAAAAAGCAAAATCATTAATTTTCTTTTTATGCCTAATTTATACAGCCTCTGTTTTTTCTCAGGGACAGAATTGTAATACTGCTACGCCATTTTGTGATGCACCCGGCGGAGCTGGTGTTGTTTTTCCGAACAATACAAATAACTCATCACAAGCAGGACCTAATTATGGTTGTTTAACAACGAGTCCTAACCCTGCTTGGTTTTATTTTAAAACTACAGTAGCAGGAAACTACCAATTCAACCTTAGTCAAGGTACAACTTGCGGTGCTGGAGATATTGATGTTGATTTTATTTGTTGGGGGCCATTTACTAGTCCATCAAATTGTAATAATTTAACTGGAACTAATGATGTTGATTGCAGTTATTCACCTTCGCCAACAGAAGTAATTGATGTTAATGGAGCACCTGCTGGTCAATATTACATTATTCTGGTTACAAATTTCGCAAATACATCTGGCTGTATTACCTTAGCCTTATCAGCAACTAGTCCCCCAACAGATTGTTCTATTACTTGCCCTACAGTTTTATCAGGTCCAGGTATTGTAAATTTCCCCTCAACAAATCCGTTAAATAACGTACCTGCAACACCAATGCCTAGCACCGTGGCTTGTAACAGTAGTACTTTAGCCATGTATGCAACCAATTTAGCACCGTTTGGCAACCCAATCGTTCCGGGTGTAAAAATTGAATTTATTAATAATACTAATGCTACAAACTCCGTTCAATGGTTCGAGAACAGTAGTTATATAGGTGGATTTGGATCTTGCGGCGGTTGTCAAGGTCTTACTCTTAATTATGATGAAATTTTACAGTTTTCGTATATGAGTCCATCAGCTACTAACCAGTTTAGTTTTTGTGAATCTAATACCACTTCTTCGAATATGTCTGTTTCTATTACAGATTTGACGAACAATGCTAGTCTACCCGGAGCTCCCTTTACGTGGGCTGATGATGGCGCGTGTCAAACTATTAATATTCCTCCTGGTACAATAAAAGGTATTAGTTCGTGGACATCTACGTGTGGTTCTTGTATAGCTGCTACTACAGATTGGGGGGCCGCTGTATTTAACCCTGCCGCCGCAAGTGTCGGTACACATACAATAACTTATACTTTTAATCCTCAAACAGGAACTTGTCCGATCTTTACTACATCTATTGTAATTACGGTCACAAACCCCTATAATGCCGCATTTGTAACGCCTGGTCCTTTTTGTGCTGGAGCCTCTTGTGCCACTTTAACACCTTCTAATACTTATACACTTGGAACAGGAGCATTTTCGGGAACTGGCGTTTCGGGAAATAATTTTTGTCCGGCCACATCAGGGGTTGGTACCTTTCCTGTCACATATACAATTGGTACTAGCGCTTCATGTAGAGCAACTCAAACAAATACAATTACGGTAAATGCGAATCCAACTGCAAATGCAGGATCTCCAGCAGTATTGACGTGTACAAACGCAAGTGTTGGATTGACAGGATCTGGCGGAACAACTTATTCTTGGACCGGACCCGCAGGCGGAATATCATCAGGAGGAAACACAGCAACACCAACAGTAACATTAGCAGGAACCTATTCTGTTTTAGTAGCTAATGGTACTTGTACAAGTATTGCTTCTGTTGCTGTAACACAAAACACTGCAACTCCTGCCGTATCACCTGCAGTAAGTGGGGTGTTAAATTGCACCACGACTTCTGTAAATGCTAGTGCAACTACAACCTCTACACCTGTAACTTATAATTGGTCAGGGCCAGGAATAACAGCTGGCGCTGGAACAGGCACAATCTCTGTAAATCAAGGAGGAACCTATAATTATACCGTAACTTCAAATGGTTGTAATACTATTGGCTCACAAGTTGTTTCTCAAAACACATTAACGCCAGCTGTTACATCTGCAGTTAGCAGTGTTTTAAATTGTACTGTTGCATCAGTAAATGCAAGTGCAACAACTACATCAACTCCTGTATCATATAATTGGTCTGGACCCGGAATAACAGCTGGCGCTGGAACAGGCACAGTTGCAGTAAATCAACCTGGTACTTATAATTATACAGTTACAGCAACAAATGGTTGTTCGGTAACAGGCTCACAGGCTGTAACTCAAAACACTGTAACTCCTGCGGTAAGTGGCGCTGTAAGTGGTGCATTAAACTGTACTATAACTTCTGTTAATGCAAGTGCTACAACAACTACAACACCTGTAACCTATAATTGGACAGGTCCTGGAATTACGGCTGGTGCTGGAACAGGTACAATTGCTATAAATCAACCAGGCACTTATAATTATACATTAACAGCAACTAATGGTTGTTCTGTAACAGGCTCTCAAGCTGTTACTCAAAATATAGTTACTCCAGTTGTTACTCCAGCTGTAAATGGAGTATTAAATTGCACCCTAACTTCTGTAAATGCAAGTGCAACAACAACTTCAACTCCTGTAACTTATAATTGGGCTGGCCCTGGAATAACAGCAGGCGCTGGAACAGGAACCGTTACTGTTAACCAAGGGGGTACATATAATTATACAATAACAGCTGCAAATGGTTGTTCTGTAACTGGATCTCAAGCTGTAACTCAAAATACAGCAATACCATCCGTAGCAAGTGCAGTTACTAGTGGTTTAAATTGTACTATAACTTCTGTTGATGCAAGTGCAACTACAACTTCAACTCCTGTTTCTTACAATTGGTCTGGACCAAGTATTACCGCTGGTGCTGGAACTGGAACAGTTTCTGTAAATCAGCCAGGTATATATAATTATACTGTAACTAATACTGCAAATGGTTGTTCTGTAACTGGCTCTCAAGCTGTAACCCAAAACACAACAGTGCCAACAGTAAACGCAGGAACAACTCAAACATTGGTTTGCGGTGTGGCATCTGTAACACTAACTGGTTCTGGAAGCGCTGGTTCCTCAGCAAATTGGATAGGCGGGGTTTGCGGCACAGCAACAAACTATATTACAACGGCATGCGCTCCTGGAACATATACTTTAGTAGCAACTGATAACGCCTCAGGATGTACAAATACATCAACTGTTTCAGTAAACTCATCTACAAACGTACCTCAAGCAACTGTTAATGCAATAACAAACTCAATCACGTGTACAAATAGTGTTGTAGCAATTGGTGTAACTTATAGTGGAACTGATCCTGTGACTTATTCATGGGCAGGGCCTGGAATAACAGGCAGTACTACAAGTTCTGTTACAACGGCAAATTTATCAGGAACATATAATGTAACAATTACAAATACATCTTCTAATTGTCAATCCGTATATTCAGCTGTTGTGCCTATAAACACTACTCCTGTGCCTACTAACGTTGCACCTTCTGCTTCTATTACTTGTTTAACAAACACAGTTGCTTTATTTGCAACTCCAACTGGTACAAATTATGCCTATAGTTGGTCGGGACCTGGCACTATAACTAATGGTACAACAGAAAACCCAACGGTGAATGCAAGTGGAAACTATGTAGTAACTATGACTGACAATATAAACGGATGTGTTGGTAGTTTTACAGTAAATGTACCTTCAAATACCATTGCTCCAACTTTCACTTTAGGTTCAGCATCATCTGTAACTACAACTTGCGCTTCGCCAAATGCTACATTATCGGCTACAAGCTCTACCGATCCAAATACAGTTTACACTTGGACAACTCCAAGTGCAACAACAGTAACAGGAACTCCAATCTCAGTATCTGCAGCGGGTATTTATACTGTTGTAGTAACAAATACGGTTAACGGCTGCAGCACAAGTAGTGCATTATCACAAGCTACTGTTGAAGTTATTGCAGATTCAGGAATTCCAGTAGTTACTTTAGCTTCAAATTCTTTATCAATTACATGTGCAAATCCAACACCAAGTGTTGCGGTTACAACTACAGCTAACCCTGTAAGTTATAACTGGACGCCAACTAGTGGCATTGTTCCTGGAACTGAAACTACTGCCAATCCGGTATTTACTGCTGCTGGTTCTTATAGTGTTGTTGTTACAAACACGGTTAGCAGCTGTGCATCAAGTATAAATGCAAATGTGGTGGATGTAATATTAGATAACGCAACTCCTGTTATTTCTTTATCTTCAGCTGCAAATAATGGCACGATTACTTGTACAGATCCACAAGTAACTATAACTCCAACTATTACTTCAAGTACAGCTAATTTAGCTTATACTTGGTTACCTGGCGGAGTAACTTCTAGCACTATAAACGATGCAACATTTACATCAGCAGGAGTTTATACATTAGCCGTTACTAATACATTAACGGGTTGTGTATCTTCAGCAACAAATACAGCAAACACTTTTACTGTTTATTTAAACAATACACCTCCAACATCAACAATAACAGCTATTTCTACAAATAGCACCATTGGATGTGGAGGAAACAGTTCAACTGTAACGTTAAATGCAAGTAGTAGTTCAACTAACTTTACTCAAACTTGGTTACCTGGATCGGCAACAACATCAACGTTAGATGTGACCACAGCTGGAATTTACACATTGGTTGTAGTAGATGCTGTAAGCGGGTGTTCAGTTACTACTGAATATACTGTAAGCGGAAGTTCAACGCCTCCGCAAAATGTGGATGCAGGAACTAATACTTCAATCCCTTGTGGAACACCAACCGTTGCTTTAAACGGAACAACAACTTCTACAAATGTTGTAACCTATGATTGGTCAGGACCAAATTCTGGAAGTATTGTTTCAGGAAATACAACTTCAAATCCAATTGTTATGGATGCTGGTGTATATACATTAACTGTAACTGATGTGGCTAGTGGTTGTTCTGCAACTGCCACAATTAATGTAGCTGCAGCAAATGTGATTGCTTCATTTACAGCTAATCCAACAAGTGGAATTTCTCCGCTTGATGTTAGCTTTACAGATGGAAGTTCTGGAGCTACAGCATATAGCTGGAATTTTGGTGATTCTAATACTTCTACTTCTCAAAACCCTAATCATACATTTACAACTGGAACTTATACAGTTATTTTAACTGTAACATCTGGTCCTTGTATTGATACGGCAAGTGTTGTTATTGTTGTTGAGGATGGTTTGACTTTAGAAATCCCTAACGTCTTTACCCCAAATGGTGATGGGTCTAATGATATTTTCCACATTAAATCAACAGGAGTAAAAGAAATATCTTTACAAATATTTAACCGTTGGGGACAAAAATTATATGAATTTGCTGGCCCAAAAGCATCTTGGGATGGATTAACTCCTAGTGGTTCAGAAGTACCAGAAGGAACTTATTTTTACTTTGTTAAAGCCAGTGGTTTTGATGGACAAGAAATAGAGAAACATGGTACTGTGAATTTATTCAGATAGTTCTCATACTTTTTATAAAAAAAGGCCTTCTTTTAATTAAGAAGGCCTTTTTTATGCTCTGTTTTTAACAAATAATTTTCAGTCTTAAAAAAAACTAAACGTAAAAATGACTACTTTTATCGCTAAATAAATATATTTTATCAGACATGAAAAAATTTAAATCATTAGCGACATTACTTCTTACAATTGCATTTTTTAGTACAAGTCAATGTTTATTTTCTCAAGAAAGTAATTCTAACCGTGGTGGAGAAAAATCTCGAGGTACAACAAAAACAAGAGTCTCTAATGCTGACAACAACAATTCTAATGTTCAAAAAAGAGTTGATACAAATGGCAAAAGTTTTCAATTAGATGAAAATGACGCTTACCAAGGGAGAACAGAGGAATTTCTGTCCCAAATAACATTAAAAGAATTGCCTCTAGACTTTCCTAAATACGAAAAGTGGATGGGTGTTCGTCACTACAACGAAATTATTAGCGATTATTACAAAAAACATTTGGATATACTTATTCCATCTGTAAAACAAAAACTGACGCAAACACATTAAGCAAAAGGTCTTGACTCATTAGAAGCTAAAATGAAAC
>ERZ724517.1489-NODE-1489-length-12890-cov-6.161745_pt1 | contig 12890 bp, 6 predicted proteins | sample MGYA00376050_ERZ724517 | MGnify/ENA primary metagenome ERZ724517 (study PRJEB28724, sample SAMN07190886) | activated sludge metagenome | isolation source: activated sludge of sewage treatment plant in Hong Hong | place: USA: Christiansburg, Virginia | collected... | reverse complement strand
GAATTTGATTCTCCGTATTTGATACATCTATCATAATAGGTAATATTAAGAAAAATGATAAGATAATTTACAAAAATGATACGATATGATTCAATTTTATACGATAGTAATACGATAATTGTGGATTTAATGCACCTAAAAAATATCAATAAAAACTACCAAGCTTGGTAAAAAAGGCTTCGAAAAATCTTGCAAATCCAATTCAACCGAACATAAGAACTGCGTTGTACAGTGAACTATTGCTTAGTATGTGTTATGCACTGGCACTTACTTATTCAACCCAAAAAACTCTCATAACTGCACGTCTATTTATACACTTTAGTTTTTCTTTTTCCGAAACAGATTTTGCTTTCTTAATATATTCTGGTCTAATTAATGGTTTTAAGCTACCCCAAGTTTTTACTTTTACTCTGCTTGTGTCAACACCAAGTTCATTTAGTCTTTTAATAACACTTTTTCCTCTGTCGACTGATAGTTGCTTTTCGTTACTTTCTTCCCAAGAATGCATACTTAATTCAATATATACGTTTGGTTCTTCTCTAAGTATTTTTCTAATGCAAAACATTGTAGTGTCTGCGTCAAAGTAATCACAATGACAGAACTCCGTAGAGTTTTCCTTAAAATTAATAGTTGGACTTCTCGGGTCAATAAACACATGTCTAGGCTCTAAGTTTATTGTTATTTGTTCTACATCTGGTTCAGGTTTTTTTAAATCAATATCATTTCTAAAGTATGTTGGTTGGATTCTTGTATATGGACAATCATACATTGGAAATTTTTTATCTAATATTTTTTGATCTTGAAAAGCAGTAATCTTAACTTTATATAATTCAAAAAAATGTCTTGAAATTTTAAATTCAAATTGACCACTGCTGTCAGGTAGTGATTCAATTATTAATGAGTCATTAAAAATTAACCTCGTATTCATTCCAGGTATTTTATTTAGTATGTCTTTACCGTTAACTATTTTTCCTTTTATGGCAATTAAGTCTTTTTGTCCAAAGGTCGCCAAGGAGAGGAGTAAGGTACTGAATATGAAAATTAATTTTCTCAATGTTGTCTACAGTGCTTGTGCATAACTAGCTTATATGCTTAATTTTTTCGTACATATATAACCGTATACGGGAAATATGTTTAGTTTTTCTGAGCTTAGCTATTTATCAAATTTACTCAATTTTCCACAAAAAAAAGCCCTCTCTTTCGAAAGGGCTCTTTATCTTAACTATCTTCTTTTTTCTTTTTACCTTTTGGTTTAATTGTTTTTACTGTGATTTCTTTTTTCTCAGTATCATAGTCAATTTCAATTTGATCACCTTCCGATAAATTGCTTTGGATAATTTCCTCTGCCATTGGATCCTCTAAATACTTTTGGATGGCACGTTTTAAAGGACGAGCACCATATTGTGCGTCATAACCTTTATCCACGATAAAGTCTTTAGCAGCTTCCGTAATTTTGATGGTATAACCCAAGTTGTTTACACGTCCAAATAATCCGTTTAATTCAATATCAATAATTTTATGAATGTTTTCTTTATCTAAAGAGTTAAACATTACCACATCATCAATACGATTTAAGAACTCAGGTGCAAAGGCTTTTTTCAAAGCATTTTCAACAACACCTTTATTATTCTCCGCTTCGCTTTCTTGTCTTGTTTGTGTTCCAAAACCTACACCTTGTCCAAATTCTTTCAATTGGCGAGCACCAATATTAGAAGTCATGATGATAATCGTGTTTTTGAAATCAATCTTACGACCTAAGCTATCCGTTAATTGTCCATCATCTAATACTTGTAATAACATATTAAATACATCTGGATGTGCTTTTTCAATCTCATCTAATAACACAACAGAGTAGGGGCGACGACGTACTTTTTCAGTTAACTGTCCACCTTCTTCATAACCAACATATCCTGGAGGCGCTCCAATTAAACGAGTCACGGCAAATTTTTCCATGTACTCACTCATGTCAATTCTAATTAAAGCTTCATCATTATCAAATAAATGTTTCGCTAAAATTTTGGCTAATTGTGTTTTACCAACACCTGTAGGCCCTAAGAAGATGAATGAACCAATTGGTTTGTTAGGATCTTTTAATCCAGCACGGTTACGTTGAATCGCTTTTACCACTTTTTTCAAAGCTTCATCTTGTCCAATTACTTTACCTTGTAATTGTTCTACCATTTTCACTAATTTCTCTCCTTCGTTTTGAGAAATACGTTGAACTGGCACACCACTCATCATCGAAACAACTTCTGCAACGTTATCTTCAGTAACGGTTACACGGTTCATTTTTGTTTCTTCTTCCCATGCTTTTTTAGCAGCATCTAATTGCGCTTGTAACTGTTTTTCAGTATCACGTAATTTAGCAGCCTCTTCATATTTTTGAGAACGAACAACTTGATTTTTTAGTTCTTTAATGTCCTCCATTTTTTTCTCTAACTCCAATACATTTTCAGGTACCGTAATGTTAGTAATATGAACACGAGATCCAGCCTCATCTAAAGCATCAATCGCTTTATCCGGTAAATGTCTGTCGGTTAAATAACGAGCCGTTAATGTTACACAAGCTTTAATAGCTTCTGGCGTGTAAGTTACATTATGATGATCTTCGTATTTAGATTTAATGTTTGATAAAATTTGTAACGATTCATCCTGAGTTGCAGGTTCAATAATTACTTTTTGGAAACGACGCTCTAAAGCTCCATCTTTTTCAATATGCTGACGGAATTCATCTAAAGTCGTTGCACCAATACATTGTATCTCGCCACGCGCCAAAGCTGGTTTAAACATGTTACTAGCATCCATACTTCCGCTAGCGCCACCTGCACCAATAATGGTATGAATTTCGTCAATAAATAAAATCACATCTGGATTTTTTTCTAGCTCATTCATCACTGCTTTCATTCGCTCTTCAAACTGACCACGGTATTTTGTACCTGCTACTAAAGAAGCTAAATCTAAAGTAACCACACGTTTTCCAAATAATACACGGCTCACTTTGCGTTGAACGATGCGTAATGCCAAACCTTCAGCCACTGCCGATTTACCCACACCTGGCTCACCAATTAAAATTGGATTGTTCTTTTTACGACGAGATAAAATTTGAGACACACGCTCAATTTCTTTTTCACGACCTACAACTGGATCTAATTTTCCGTCTTCAGCCATTTTAGTTAAGTCTCTACCAAAGTTATCTAAAACAGGTGTTTTAGATTTTGATTCGCCTGGTTTTTTTGCTGCACCAGAACCGCTTGATCCAAATGATTCTTCATTTTCATCATCATCGCCAGCGGTTGAGTTTTCAATTTTGTGTGGGTTTTCCATATAACCTTCTAGTTCCATTTTTACTGCGTTATAGTCTACGCCATATTTTCCTAAAGTTTTTGAAACCACGTTATCATTATCTTTTAATATACACATCAACAAATGTTCAGTCCCAATTTGCGGAGCTTTAAAAACTTTTGCTTCTAAATACGTTAATTTTAATGTTTTTTCGGCTTGCTTCACTAAAGGAATATTAGCTAAGTTGTTTACTTTTCTTAAAGATACAGGTAAGCTTTGTTCAATTTGCTTTCTGAAATCTTGAATATTGATTGCAAGGTTTTTTAATAATTTAATACCAACTCCTTCGCCATCGCGAATCATGCCAAGCATCAAATGTTCAATCCCAATGTAATCGTGCCCTAGTCTTAAGGCTTCTTCTCGGCTAAACGTTATCACGTCTTTTACGCGCTGTGAAAATTTTGCTTCCATAAATTTATAGTTCTTTGTTGGTTATAAACATAATTAATGCCACAATCAAAAGTAACCGATAATGTCAGTTTTGCGTGTTTTTGACGGTCTTTTTTTTAACATTGAAAGTGTTAATAACTATACAACTAAAATACCCATTTAATACCTATTTTCAAAGCCTATTAAATATTTTTTAGTAGGAAAATTCGAGTCAATTAAGATGTAAATTTTACTGACAAATTTTCTTGTTTGAGGAAATGTTTAGTTAGAGTTTATACGGTTACAAAAACGAATAGTTGCTTAAATAGAGTTATAAAATTTAATTAATAAAGAAAAAGAATATGAGCGGAGAGAAAATTATCCCAATTAACATTGAAGAGGAAATGAAAACAGCTTACATCGATTATTCGATGTCGGTTATTGTATCGCGTGCATTACCTGATGTAAGAGATGGTTTAAAGCCTGTGCATCGTCGTGTATTATACGGGATGTTGGATTTAGGTGTGATGCACAATCGTCCGTATAAAAAATCGGCTCGTATTGTTGGAGAGGTTTTAGGAAAGTACCATCCACATGGTGATACTTCGGTTTATGATACGATGGTGCGTATGGCTCAAGAGTGGAGTTTACGTTACATGTTAGTTGACGGACAAGGAAATTATGGTTCAGTCGATGGTGATCCACCAGCAGCGATGCGTTATACGGAAGCGCGTATGCGTAAAATTACTGAAGAAATGATTGCTGATATCGAAAAAGATACTGTTGATTTTCGACCAAACTTTGATGACTCGTTAACGGAGCCTACGGTAATGCCAACTCGTATCCCGACGTTATTAATGAATGGTGCTTCGGGTATTGCAGTTGGTATGGCAACAAATATGGCACCTCACAACTTAACAGAGGTGATTAATGGTATTTTAGCATACATCGATGATAATAATATCGACATCGATGGTTTAATGAAACATATTAAAGCGCCTGATTTTCCTACAGGTGGAACTATTTATGGTTACGAAGGTGTTAAAGATGCTTTTCATACAGGCCGTGGTCGTGTGATGATGCGTGCCAAAGCAAGTATTGAACCCGTAAATAACCGTGAGCGTATTATCGTTACCGAAATTCCTTATCAAATTAATAAGGCGGAAATGATTAAACGTCAGTGGGAATTATGTAACGAGAAAAAAATTGAAGGTATCACTGAAATTCGCGACGAGAGTAACCGTGAAGGGATGCGTATTGTTTATGAATTAAGAAGTGATGCAATTTCTAATGTAGTGTTAAATAATTTATATAAATACTCTGCGTTACAAACTTCATTTTCAATCAATAACGTTGTTTTAGTAAAAGGTCGTCCAGAGATGTTGAATCTAAAAGATATGATTCATCATTTTGTGGAGCACCGTCATGAGGTAATTGTTCGCCGTACGAAGTTTGATTTAATGCAAGCCGAAAAACGTGCACACATTTTAGAAGGATTATTAATTGCTCAAAAAAATATTGAAGAGGTAATTAAAATTATTCGTGAAAGCGAAAGTCCTGATGCTGCGAAAGATGAATTAATCACTCGTTTCTCTTTATCTGAAATTCAAGCACGAGCTATTTTAGATATGCGTTTAAGAACATTAACTGGACTAGAGGTTGATAAATTAAATGCTGAGTACGATGAATTAATGAAGAGCATTGCTTACTTCAAAGAAATTTTAGGTGATGAAACATTACGTTACAAAATCATCAGAGAAGAGTTAGTGGAGATTGGCGAAAAATACGGAGATGAACGTCGTACGGATATTGTTTACGCTGGCGATGATTTGAAAATTGAAGATATGATTGCTGATGAAGATGTAGTGATTACTATTTCTCATTTAGGTTACATGAAACGTACTAACCTTGCTGAATACCGCGCGCAAAACCGTGGAGGAAGAGGAAGTAAAGGAACGGCAACTCGTGATGAGGATTTTGTAGAACACATGTTTATTGCATCAACACATAATTACATCTTGTTGTTTAGCGAAAAAGGACAATGTTACTGGATACGTGCTTACGAAGTGCCAGAAGGTGCTAAAAATAGTAAAGGACGTGCCATCCAAAATTTAATTAGCATTGCACCTGATGATAAAATTAAAGCATTCATCAATATCAAAAATTTACAAGACGAAGAGTATATCCAAAATAACTTCATCATATTATGTACTAAAGATGGTATCATCAAAAAAACATCTGTAGAAGCATATTCTCGTCCACGTGCAAATGGTATTAATGCGATTACGATTCGTGAAGGAGATGTTTTACTGGAAGCAGCTTTAACTAATGGCAACAACGAAATTATGATTGCTACTAAATTAGGTAAGGTTTGTCGTTTCCCTGAGGCAAAAGTTCGTCCAATGGGTCGTAATGCATCTGGTGTAATTGGTATTGATTTAAATGATGATGAAGGCGGAAATAACGAAGTAGTTGGTATGATTTGCATTGATGATATGCAAGCTAACGTATTAGTTGTTTCTGAAAAAGGATATGGTAAGCGTTCGGATATTGAAGAATACCGTATTACTAACCGTGGTGGTAAAGGTGTTAAAACCATTAACATTACTGAGAAAACAGGAAACTTAGTTGGTATTAAATCGGTGACTGACGCAAACGACTTAATGATTATTACGAAAAACGGGATAGCTATTCGTATGGCTGTATCTGACTTAAGAGTTATGGGTCGTGCAACACAAGGTGTACGTTTAATTAACATACAAGATAGCGATAGCATTGCGGCTGTAACTAAAGTAGATCATGAAGAGGAAGTAGAGGCAACGGTTGATGGAGAAACAACTCCAGAAGTACCAACAGGTGATATAACTCCAACGGATAATGCAACTGAAGAGCCAAATACTACACCAACGGACGATATCGTTTAATGGACGGACAAAAAAGCAAACACTAAACCACTATATTTGAACAAATAATTTAAACATGAACAAAAAAACAATCATAACAGGAGCATTAAGCTTTTTCAGCTTAGTATCTTTAATTGCTCAACCTACCTTAGTAGAAAAAATTGAAGCAAAAGAAGGAAAAGTAGTGATTCCATACGAAAAATGGAAATTACCTAATGGTTTAACTATCTTATTGAACGAAGATCATTCCGATCCAGCAGTTCATGTTTTAGTAACTTATAAAGTAGGGTCTAACCGCGAGAGTTTAGGAAAATCTGGTTTTGCTCACTTTTTTGAGCACATGATGTTTCAAGGTTCAAAACACGTAGCGGATGAAGAGCATTTCAAAATTGTATCTACTGCTGGTGGTAACATGAACGGTAATACAACAGAAGATAGAACAGTTTATTTTGAAACGGTTCCTTCTAATAACTTAGAAATGGCTTTATGGTTAGAGGCTGATCGTATGGGTTTCTTATTAGATTCATTAACATCTAAAAAGTTTGAAAACCAACGTGATGCGGTTAAAAACGAAAAATCACAAAATGTAGAAAATCAACCTTATGCTTTAGCTTTTGTTGAAGAAATTAATAAAGCGTTATATCCAGAAGGACATCCATACAGCTGGCCAGTTATTGGTTATGTGGATGATTTGAACAGAGCTAACTTAGAAGATGTGAAGAACTTCTTTTTACGTTGGTATGGTCCAAATAACGCTATTTTAACTATTTCTGGTGATTTCAGTTCTCCTGAAGCATTAAAAATGATTGAAAAATATTTTGGAGGAATTAAACCTTGTCCAGATGTTAAAAAAATGCGCGTTGCACCAGTAACTTTAGCTACTGATAAATATACTGCTTATAAAGACAGAACGTATTTCCCATTAAACTTGAGAGTTTATCCAACTGTTCCTTTATATAACAGAGATGAGCCGGCTTTAGATTTATTAGGAATGATGATGGGTAATGGTAACAACTCTATTTTCTACAAAACCTTTGTGAAAGCAAAACCTGAAATCGCCGTAGCGGCTCAGGTTAATCACCGTTCAAAAGAATTGGGAGGAGAATTTTCTATTCAAATTTTTGCTTACCCACCAGAAGATTTTAATTTAGAGAAATTATTTTCTGATATTGATGCTAAAGTAAAAGCTACGATTGATGAGTTTGGTACATCTGGAATTACGGATGATGCCTTGGCGAGAGCTAAAGCTGAAATCGAATCAAGTATGTATGGTAGTTTATCTACAATTGGTAGCAAAGCTGGTACGATCTCTGAATGGGAGCGTTTATTAGGAAAAGGTTATACTTTGTCTGATGAGATTGATAGATATAATAAAGTAACTAAAGATGATATTACACGTGTTTTTACAAAATATATCAAAGGAGCAGGTGCAGCGGTGTTAAATACATATCCTATCATGAACCAAAAAGATTCTGTAAAAAGTATCAATCCATATGCAAATATGAAGTTTGAAACTCCAGCTGAATACAAAGGATTAACTTACCAACCAGTAACAGATAATTTTAAAAGAGAAGAAAGACCAGCACCAGGGCCTGCAAAAACAGTAACTATTCCTGAGTATTTCACTTCTAAATTATCTAATGGAATTAGCATTATTGGTACAAAAAATACAGAATCGCCTGAAGTTGCAATTGTAATGACAATGGATGGAGGTAGCTTAGTATTAACAGCAGATCAATTAAAAAAATTAGGTGTTGCCGAATTAACAGCAAGTATGTTAAATGAAGGAACTAAAAATTTCACGACTGAGCAAATTAGCGCTGAGTTAGAAAAATTAGGAAGTTCTATTAGTTTTGGTGCAAGTAAAGCAGCTACAACTATTCAAATTAATACTTTGAAGAAAAATTTAGACGCGACCTTAAAATTATTGGAAGAAAAATTATTGAATCCTGGTTTTAATGCCGAAGATTTTAAATTAGCTAAAAAACAATATAAAGAAAGTGTTAAGAATGATGAAACAAGTGCTGACGCTATGGGTAGCAGAGCATTTAACTTTGCTTTATATGGTAACACGGTAATGGGTCAAGAACCTTCAATTAAAACAATTGAAAACGTTCAATTACAAGATGTAAAAGATTATTACAATAATTTTTACTCTCCATCTGTAACAAGCATCGTTGTGGTTGGTGATGTTGAAGAAAAAGACATCATCGCGAAATTAGGATTCTTATCAAAATGGGCAGCTAAAGAAGTGAAAATTCAACCAATTGTTGAACCAGCTCCATCTGCTGAACCACAATTCTTTATCTACAATAAGTTTGGAGCTCCTTCATCAGTTATTACTATGGGTTACCCTTCTTTAAAATTTGATGCTACTGGAGATTACTATAAAAACAGAATCGCAAACTTTGTTTTTGGTGGAGCATTCAACAGCCGCTTAAACTTAAATTTACGTGAAGATAAAGGTTATACTTACGGTATCCGTTCTGGTTTCTCTGGAGGAAAATACAATGGAACATTTGCGATTTCTTCTTCAGTTAAACGTCCAGCAACAGCTTTAGCTTTAGCAGAGGTTATTAAAGAGTTTACTAACTACCAAACTAATGGTATCACGGATAAAGAATTAGAATTTACTAAGAGTTCTTTATTAAACGAAGAAGCGTTAAAATATGAAGCTCCATATCAAAAAGCATCGTTCTTATCAAACATCGTGAGATACAATTTAGATAAAAACTTTACAGTTGAGCAAAACAAAATCTTAAAAAATATTACTAAAGATGAAGTGAATGCTCAAATTAAAAAATACTTTGATATCAACAAATTAACTACAGTAGTAGTTGGTGATAAAGCGTATATTGAAGCAGCATTAGATAAAGCTTCAAAAGACGCTAAAAACAAGGAAGTATTAAATAAAGTTAAATTAAAGAAGATTTCAGTTGATTAATATATGTAATTGTACAATATTTGCGTCTAGATAATGTACATGAATATATAACAAACATAAAAAAACACTAAGCTCAAAAAGCTTGGTGTTTTTTTTAATAAAATAGTAAGAGCTTGTTTAAATTTATGTTATGATAATTGTTATTGGGTATTTTTGAGCGAAAAGAGGCAAATTTTGTAGAGATAGTTAGCTACTATCTCGAAAAATTTAACGAATTTGCAGCCAAAAAGACACATAACTATATAATTAGATAAATTTTAAACAAGCTCCCAGATTTAACCACCTAAAATTAAAAGAATGAGCATTAAAAAAACAATAACTACTCTATTAATTGCTTCGGCTACGGTAGTAATAGCGCAAAGTAATCAAATGCAAAATGCTAGCAATTACTTAAGAAATAAGGAATTTGATAAAGCGAAAGCATCGGCAGATGCAGCGTCGGTTCACGAAACAACAGTAAACAACCCTAAATTATGGAAATATAGAGGGCAAATTTATCAAGAAATCTATTTTTCAAAAGAAGCTCCAATTAAAGCTTTGGATGCGGAAGCGGAAGAAAAAGCTCTTGAAAGTTATGTGAAATGCTTAAAGCTTGACAAAGACAATGCATTTAAAGATGATGTAAAAGGATTAATTGTACAAGCAGTTGCGGCTACAAGCAATAAAGCTAATATGTATGTGCAAGCAAAAGAATATGAAAAGGCTTTAAAATGTTATGATTTAATTGAAAGCGCATTGCCTTACGATTTTGATCAGGGGATGAAGCGCGCTAACATTACGAAAGAAAAGTTAATGTATTATAAGTTTGATATGTATAAATATGCAGCAAACAAAGAAAAAACAAAAGAGTATGCTGATAAGTTAATCGACATTAAATATAAAGATGTTAAAATTTATACTGATATGATTAAACTGTCTCTAATTGATAGAGATACAACAAAAGCTTTAGAATATATTGGAAAAGGAAAGTTAATGTTTGAAGATAACATGGACTTAATTAACCAAGAAATCAATATTTATTTGGCACGTAACAAAACCAATGAGTTAAAAGATAAGTTAACGGCAGCAATTGAATTATCTCCTGATAATGAAGTAATGCATGCTATTTTAGCTAACTTATATCAAAAAACGAATGAAAAAGATAAAGCAGAAGCTGAATATTTAAAAGCATTAGATATAAAACCTGATTATGAAATTGCAAACTACAATTTAGGTGTTATGTATTTTAATACAGCAAACGAATGGAATGATAAACTAGGAGCGTTGCCTCCAAAAGAAACAGCTAAAGCTAAAGAATATGAAACAAAAGCCAATGAGTATTTTAAAAAAGCAGTTGTTAATTTCGAGAAATCGTACGAGGTATCACCTGATAAAGCAACTAAACAACAATTACGTAAATTGTTTTTAAGATTAGGCGAAACTGAAAAAGCAGATAAATACAAATAGTTTTTTACCACTAAATATATCTCAATGAAAATTTTAAATATTGCACTTCTTATTGTTTTACCTTTTTCTGTGTTTTCTCAAAAAAGCAAAGTACAAGGCGCTTGGAGATCGTTAAGTGATTATGAATCGACTTTAAATGATAATCCAGATGTTTCTTATTTGCTAAAAGCGAAGGAAAGCATTGATTTAGCAACCGCTAATGAAGAAACAAAAAATCAGGTAAAAACGTATGCTTACAGATTTAGAATTTATATTAATTTATTTAGCAATTCCTTAAAGGAAGAAGAAAAAAAACTATCGAGCATTGCAGATAAAAATGAAAGATTGCAAACTGCTTATGGCAATGTGGCAACTTCTGAATTTGATGAGGCGAGTAAAAGCTTAAACAAAATAAAAGAATTAGATTTAAAAAAGTTCGAAAAAATTGCGAAAGGAGAAACCGATTCAGAAGAAGATGGAAAATTATTTACTTCGATGAGTCAGTTGCAAGTGTACTCTGCAAACTTAGCTACTGGAAAATACAAAGTAAAAAAGTTTGACGAAGCCGCTGATTTCTTCGAATCATTAGCTATTTCAAACACTTTTATGACTGGTAAAAAAGACACATCTAATTTCTATAACGCTTGCGTGTGTGCTCAAAAAGCAAAAAATGTCACAAAAATGTTTGATTATAATAAAAAGATGATCGACGAAAATATCGCTTCGCCTTATAATTATCAAACTATTTACGATTTAAAATTATCTCAAAACGATACGGCGACGGCATTAGAATATTTGAAAATTGGTCGTACTCAGTTTCCAAATGATGTGTATTTAATGAATAAAGAAACGGAGCTATTTTTACAAAAAGGAGAGCAAGCAAAAGCATTAGCTAATTTGCAAACTGCTATTGCTAAAGAACCAAACAATGCGGTATTGCAATATGTAATAGGTAATGTGTATGATAATTTAGCAAATCCTAAAGGAAAATCAGGAAAAGACACCATTAAGCCTGCTGATTACGAAGATTTAGTTACAAAAGCAGCCGAACATTATCAAAAAGCGGTTGATTTAAAGCCAGCAAGCCAAGATGGTTATTTTAACACGTTATATAATTTAGGAGCTTTGTACAACAACTATGGTAATACCATTTATGCTAAAGCCATGGAAAAAGCTACCATTGCTGATTTGGCTAAAAACCAAAAAGGTTACGAGGCTAAAAGTATGGAAAGCTACAAAAAAGCGATTCCTTATTTAGAGCAAGCTTTATCGATTAAACCAGACGATAAAACTTGTATTTCCGCCTTAAGAACGCTTTACTATAAAACGGGTAACGAGGCTAAAGGAAAAGAAATGAGTGAGAGAATGAAGAAGTAATCTATTGAACTACTATTTTAAAGGTCATCCAACAGGGTGACCTTTTTGCTTTTTTACCGCTCATAACAATCCAGTATTCAACCAAAAAAATACCTTTTTTAAATCACATATTTAGTTAAATTTGCTTTCCCCTAAAATTAAAATATGACACGTACATTTTATACATTTTGTTTTTTATTATTAACTGTTCTTGGTTTCTCTCAAAGTGCTACTATCAGAGGTTTTGTTTACAATAAAGATAATGGTGAGCCTGTAGCTTTCTCTAACGTTTACTTAAAAGGAACTACTACTGGAGCATCTACAGACATGAATGGATTCTTCTCAATCAATAAAGTTACTCCTGGTACTTACGTGTTAATGGTTACTAATCTTGAATTTGATACTATTTCTGAAAATATTACCATAAAAGCGGGTGAATTGGTTACTAAAAAATTCTTTTCTACAAAAGGTGGAGTTATCTTGAATACCGTAGATGTAACGGCTGAACAAATGGAGAAAATTGAAACGCCAAATGTAGCCGTTCAAAAAAT
>ERZ724517.1488-NODE-1488-length-12902-cov-4.244882_pt1 | contig 12902 bp, 9 predicted proteins | sample MGYA00376050_ERZ724517 | MGnify/ENA primary metagenome ERZ724517 (study PRJEB28724, sample SAMN07190886) | activated sludge metagenome | isolation source: activated sludge of sewage treatment plant in Hong Hong | place: USA: Christiansburg, Virginia | collected... | reverse complement strand
GATCACCACCATGCGGCCGTCGCGGGGATTGATCGAGAACTGCACGTTGGAGCCGCCGGTGACGACGCCGATCTCGCGCAGGATCGCGATCGAGGCGTTGCGCAACAGCTGGTACTCCTTGTCGGTCAGCGTCTGCGCCGGGGCCACGGTGATCGAGTCGCCGGTGTGGATGCCCATGGGATCGAGGTTCTCGATCGAGCAGACGATGATGCAGTTGTCCGCCTTGTCGCGGACGACCTCCATCTCGTACTCCTTCCAGCCGATCAGCGATTCTTCGATCAGCAGTTCGTTGGTCGGCGACAGATCCAGGCCGCGCTTGCAGATCTCCTCGAACTCTTCCGGGTTGTAGGCAATGCCGCCGCCCGTGCCGCCCAGCGTGAAGCTGGGGCGGATGACCATCGGGAAGCCCGAGCCGCCGATGTCAGCCTGGATGCCCTTCTGCACGGCCCAGGCCTCATCCATCGAGTGGGCAATGCCGGACTTCGCCGAGCCCAACCCGATGTGGGTCATCGCATCCTTGAACTTGAGACGGTCTTCCGCCTTCTCGATGGCATGCTCGTTGGCGCCGATCATCTCGACACCGTACTTGGCCAGCACGCCATGTTTGTGAAGATCGAGCGCGCAGTTCAGCGCGGTCTGGCCACCCATCGTGGGAAGGATCGCATCCGGGCGCTCCTTGGCGATGATCTTCTCCACCACCTGCCAGGTGATCGGCTCGATGTAGGTCACGTCCGCCGTGTCCGGGTCGGTCATGATGGTCGCCGGGTTCGAATTGACCAGGATGACCTTGTAGCCCTCTTCGCGCAGCGCCTTGCAGGCCTGCGCGCCGGAGTAGTCGAACTCGCACGCCTGGCCGATGATGATCGGGCCTGCGCCGATGATGAGAATGCTTTTTATGTCTGTACGCTTGGGCATGGCTTACTTTCCCTCAGCCTTCTTGTCTTGCATGGCTTTGGTAAAACGGTCGAACAGGTAGGCCACGTCGTGCGGACCGGGGCTGGCTTCCGGGTGCCCCTGGAAGGAGAAGGCCGGCACGTCGGTGCGGGCCACGCCCTGCAGCGAACCGTCGAACAGCGACACATGCGTCGGCCGCAGATTGGCCGGCAACGAGTCGGGATCCACCGCGAAACCGTGGTTCTGGCTGGTGATCAACACCTGGTTGGTATCGAGGTCCTTGACCGGGTGATTGGCGCCGTGGTGACCGAACTTCATCTTCATTGTCTTCGCGCCGGAGGCCAGCGCCAGCAACTGGTGGCCAAGGCAGATGCCGTAGGTCGGCACGCCGCGCGCGAGAAACTCGCGAATGGCAGCGATAGCGTAGTCGCAGGGCTCGGGGTCGCCCGGGCCGTTGGACAGGAAAACGCCGTCCGGATTCATTGCCAGCACGTCGGCGGCGGGCGTCTGTGCCGGCACGACGGTGACGCGGCAGCCGCGCTGGGCGAGCATGCGCAGGATGTTGCGCTTGACACCGAAATCGTAGGCGACAACGTGGAACTTAGCATCCGGAAGGGGCTGGAAGCCAGTCAGCGACCACTCGCCCTCCTTCCATTCGTAGGGCGAATCTACGGAAACAACCTTCGCCAGATCCATGCCGGCCAGGCCCGGGAAGGCTTTTGCTTCAGCAATGGCCGTGGCCTCATCGACGGTACCCGCCATGATGCAGCCTGCCTGGGCGCCCTTCTCGCGCAGCACGCGGGTCAGCGCACGGGTGTCGATGCCGGCGATGGCGACGATGCCATGCTTCTTCAGGTAGTCAGGCAGTGTCTCGGTCATGCGCCAGTTCGAGGCGCGGATCGGCAGGTCGCGGATCACCAGGCCGGCGGCAAAATTGGCGCGCGACTCCCAGTCTTCGGCATTGCAGCCGGTATTGCCGATATGTGGATAGGTCAGCGTGACGATCTGCCGGCAGTAGGACGGGTCGGTCAGGATTTCCTGATAGCCGGTCATGGCCGTATTGAAAACCACCTCACCGCTCGTGGCAGCCTCGGCGCCAATGGAAAAACCGCGGAACACGGTACCGTCGGCTAGCGCGAGCAGGGCGGGCGGAAACTGCGGCAGCAACGCGGATAGCGACACGAAAGACTCCTGTGATTTTGGCGCTGGAATTTACTCGTAAATTCAACGCTTTATATGCGCAAAAGCGGAAGGGCTCGTGACCCTTCCGCTCATTTGGTATTTAACCAGCTCATTATACAGGACGCCCCTTATTGGGGCAAACTTGGACGACCCCTTTATCCCGCGACAAAGGCCTCCAAAGCGGGCCGGACGTGGGCCAGTGCCGGCTGCAGTGCCGCCAGCCCGTCGGCGGCCTCCGCCCATTTTCCGTCTTTCGCCGCCAGCTCGATTGCCAGGGCATGGCGGCGAGCCTCCTCCGCATGGAACATGGCCAACAAGCCCTTGAAGGTGTGGGCAGCCCGCCGCAGCCCCCCTTCATCACGCGCAGCCAGCGATTTCTCAACGGCCTCGACATGATTGGTCCACTGGGCCAGCAGCATACGCGCCATTTCCCGCACCAGGTCCGCATCGCCCAGATCGCGGATGGCCGCTGCCGTATCGATTGCACCACCGCTGTGGACGGAGGGCGCATGGTCGGCTGTGGGCGCAGCCAGTTCCTTTCCGGTGACTCGAGCCAGTGCGGCAAAAAGTTCGGCCTGTCGAATCGGCTTGGCAATGTAGTCGTTCATGCCCGCCTGCAGGCATCGGTCACGATCGCCCGCCATGGCATTGGCGGTCATGGCGATGATCGGCAACTGATGAAAATCGGTTGCCGATGCCACCCAGCTGCGGCGCAGCTCGCGGGCGCGGATGGCCTGAGTCGCCTCGATGCCATCCATCACCGGCATCTGCATGTCCATCAGGACTGCGTCGAAATGCTTCTCCTCGAAGCAGGCCACCGCCTCTTCGCCATTTGAAGCCAGCGTAACGATGTGACCCGCCTTTTCGAGCAGGCGCTGAGCCAGTTCCTGATTGATCGGATTATCTTCAACCAGCAGGATGTTCAAACCGCTTCCCGCCATGTTGGCGGCATGCAAAGAGGCTTCGACGTCAAAACTGTCGAGCTGCAGTTCGCCGGAGGCATTGCCAATCGCCAGCGAAACCGCATCCAGCAGATCCTCGCTGGCCACCGGCTTGACCACATAGACGGCAAGACCGAGTGCCTTGAGCCTGGGCAACTGGTCTCGCTGCCCAGCCACGTTGATCAGCGTAATCATCGGCTCCGCCGACTCAAGCGCCAACCATTCAGCCAGCATCGCTCCCTCATCCGCCAGAGCAGTCGCTGCATCGCAGACCACCAGCGCGAAGGGAAAGCCGGCTGTCCGCCACTTTGCCGCCGACGCACTTGCCTCGGCCATCGTCGACACCAAAACAGGCTGCATCCCCCAGCGCACAAAGAGCCCATCAAGCAATCGCATCGTGCTGCCGCCGGTACCGATCAACAAGACACGCTGACCCGCCAGACTTGCCGGCGGAGTCCTTTGCGGCACTGCGCCTTGCTGGACACCCAAGGTCAAGGCAAAGGAAAAAATGCTACCCTTGCCCTCCTCGCTGGTCACTTTCAGTGCGCCACCCATCAACTCGGTCAGTCGCGACGAAATGGCCAGTCCGAGACCGGTACCGCCAAAACGCCGTGTCGTGGAGACGTCCGCCTGTGAAAATGCTTCAAAGATTTCACGCTGCTTATCAACAGGGATGCCAATCCCGGTATCGCGCACCTCGAACAGCACGGTCACACGATCCGGGGCCGACTGCTGCAAGCCAAGCACCACCGTAACACCACCCTCGGCCGTGAATTTGATGGCATTGCCGAACAGATTGGTAATCACCTGACGCAAGCGCACCGGGTCTCCCCAGACGCGCGCCGGCAAATCGGGATCGACCTCGACCGTGACATCCAAGCCCTTCTGCTGCGCGCCAACGGCCAAGGAACGCACAGCCTCGAAGACGATCGCGGAAAGCTCGAAGTCAATTTTTTCGACCTGAAGTTTGCCGGCTTCAATCTTGGAGAAATCGAGAATGTCATTGACGATGGTCAGCAAGGTCTCGCAGGAGGAGCGCACCGTACCGAGGTAATGACGCTGCTCGGCATCCAGTTCCGTATCCAGCGCCAGCTCGGTCATGCCGAGAATGGCGTTCATCGGCGTCCGGATCTCGTGGCTCATATTGGCCAGGAAGGCGGTGCGTGATCGCCCCGCCACTTCAGCCACCTCGCGTGCGGCATTGAGCGAGGCTTCCAGCTGTCTTTCAGCATCGATATCCTGCTGGACGACGATCAGTCGAGTGGGCTCGCCTGCGGCATCACGTGCGGCCACCCGACCACTGACGCGCAGCCAGCGCCAGTTCCCGTCGGGAATCCGGCAGCGGCAATCAAGGGAGAACTTGCGGGAAGATTCATGAACATGAGCACCAATGGCCTGCGACAGCGCCTTCATATCCTCAGGATGCACCACGCCCCGCCAGGCGGCGAGCGTATCCGGGATGGCATCCGATGCGTAGCCAAGGAGCGTCTTCCAGGCCTTGCCCGACTCGATACGGCCACTCTTCAAGTCCCACTCGGAGACCACGAGACCGCTCACTTCAACGGCAACCTGCTGCAGGCCGCCAAATCGGGCGTAAGTTGCATCGACTGACTGGAAGATGCTGCCGAAGGCAGGATCGGTGACCGCGAGTTCCTTCAGGCGGGCAATTGCAGCCTCGGGCGATTCAATGCCGAAAGCATCCTGCAACTGCAGGCGCAACAACGCTGAGCGGATCACGGCTGCACCCCGCCGCATTCAAGACTGGAGCGCAGCATGCTCATCTTTGTGCAGTCCTACCGCAGGCCAAGTACGTCCTGCATATCATAAAGACCGCTCTTTCTGCCCGAGAGGTAACGCGCTGCGCGCAGGCTGCCCAGCGCATAAGGCATCCGGCTGCCGGCACGATGGGCGATTTCAACACGCTCGCCGGTGCCGCAGAACATCACGTTGTGGTCACCGACAATGTCACCCCCGCGTACGGTGGCAAAGCCGATGGTCGATGGATCACGCTCCCCAGTTACGCCTTCGCGACCATAAATCGCACATTCCTTGAGATCACGCCCCAAGGCAGCCGCCACCACTTCGCCCATACGCAGAGCCGTACCGGACGGCGCATCAATCTTGTGCTTGTGGTGCGCCTCGACAATTTCAATGTCGTAGCCTTCGCTCAGCACGCGGGCCGCCAGATCGAGCAGCTTGAAAACGACGTTCACGCCGACCGCCATGTTCGGTGCAAAGACAACCGGAATATCCTTGGCGGCATCAGCAATCGCCGCCTTGCCCTCGGCCTCAAAGCCGGTTGTGCCGATGACCATTGCCACCCCATGCTGGCGGCAGAGGGCAAGATGTTCAAGCGTCCCTTCCGGACGCGTGAAATCGATCAGGCAATCCGCCTTGCTGATCTCTCCGGCAAAATCGTCGCTCACCACCACATCGCACGGCATGCCAACCAGTTCGCCGGCAGTCTTGCCGACAGCCGGGCTGCCCGGGCGATCAAAGGCCGCCACCAGGGTGGTGCTCTCATCCTTCAAGGTCGCCTCGATCAGCATGCGCCCCATGCGCCCATGGGCGCCAACCACTGCAATTCGTATCTTGCTCATTCCGGAAACTCGCCCCAAAACCCGTTATAAACCCACTTTTTCCATCATCGAGCCAAAAAAGCCCTTCTCCTCAGGAGGAGGAACAGGGGCATCCGCTGACACCGAACCCAGATCAATCACGCGGGATTTGACATCGGGCACCACTTCCTGCCCGGAACCGGAATCCGCCACCACGTCGCCGGCAACGCGATAGAGCTTGCCGTCACGATCAAAGAAAACCGTGAAACGCCGGGTCTCCACCGCTCCAGTGCTGCCTTTCTGAAGGCGATAGACATAGTCCCAGCGATCCGCGTGAAACATGTCGACCAGCATCGGGGTTCCAAGCAGAAAGCGCACCTGATCCGGTGTCAGGCCAGGACGCAGCTGGGCCACCATGTCTTGAGTCAGGACATTGCCTTGTTGCACATCGATGCGGTACTCGGTCACGACACGAGGAACACTGCAGGCGCCGAGAAGAAGCACGGCAAACATGGCCGCAAAATATCTGAAGAAAATCATGCGCAACGGATAAACTCTCAATTGAAGGTACTTAATGACAAGGATCGACAAGGCTTGAGATCAAGGAGCTTCGGCAACACCCCGCACCCGTATCCAGAATGGCGCCCGATTTCTCAAAGGCTCACCACGAGGTATATCATAACCGAAAACTACTCCGGCTCCGCCGAGTCGAACACGCCATGAACAACTCAGAAAACCTCAAGAGCATCGGCCTAAAAGCCACTTTTCCCCGACTGAAGATTCTCGAACTGTTCGAGAACACGGATGTTCGCCACCTGACCGCCGAGGACGTTTACCGGCTACTCATTGCTGAAGGCATGGACATCGGTCTGGCAACCGTTTACCGCGTGCTTACCCAGTTTGAACAGGCCGGCCTGCTTGAGCGTCATCATTTCGAATCGGGCAAGGCGGTGTTCGAATTGAATGCCGGCCACCACCATGACCATCTCGTCTGCCTCAACTGCGGCCGGGTCGAAGAGTTTTACGATGCCGAGATCGAGCGTCGGCAAGCCAAGATTGCCAAGGAGCGTGGCTTTGCCATTCAGGAGCACGCACTCTATCTCTACGCCGAGTGCGTCAAGTCGGAATGTCCGCACCGCAACAAGGACAGCAAGAGCAACAATCGTTAAGGGCTCTAGCTCGCCAGCATTTCGCGTGCGTGCTGGCGGGTAATTGCGGTGATTTCGACACCGCCAAGCATGCGGGCAATTTCCTCGACACGCCCACCCTCGTCCAGCGCCACGACACGGCTCGTCATGCCGCCGGCGCCATCCGCAGCAAGCGCATTCTTCTCCTTGGCCACCTGCCATTGCCATGTCGCACGCGCCGCCACTTGCGGCAAATGGGTCACGCACAGCACCTGCCGCTCAAGCCCCAGTTCGGCCAGCAAGCGGCCGACGACTTCGGCAACCCCGCCACCAATGCCGACATCGACCTCATCAAAAATCAGGGTCGGCACACTGGCGGAACGACTGGTCACTACCTGAATCGCCAGACTGATTCGCGAGAGTTCGCCTCCGGACGCCACCTTGGCCAGCGAACGGGCCTCGCTCCCTGACAGGCCGGCGATACGGAACTCCACCTGCTCAAAGCCATGGGCAGCACCGCCTTCAAGGGGCAGCAGGGCAATCTCGAACCGCCCCCCGGCCAGTGCCAGTTGCTGCATGCCCTGACTGACTTCTGCCGAAAGCTTGTCCGCCGCCTTGCGCCGCGCGCTGGAGAGCTTGCCGGCCTTCGCGTCGAAAGCGCTTCGTGCGGCAGCCACCCGTTTTTCGAGTGCGGGAATATCCGCCGACTCGCCTAATTCACTGAGACGCAACCGGGCGCGCTCGGCCAATTCGGGAAGCCCGTCAGGGGATACCCTCATCTTTCGCGCGCAGGACAACACCGATTCAATCTGCTGCTCTACGGCGACCAGTCGCCCCGGGTCCATCTCCGCATGATCGGCATAGCGCCGCAGCAAGGAGGCCGCTTCGGCGAGCTCGGTGAGGGCTGACTGCACCATGCCGGCCACTTCATCAATGGCCGGGTCGTACTCGGCAAGGCTGCTCAGGCGAGCGGCAACCGATTCGATCTGCACATCGCACGCCCCCTCGCCCTCGGCCAGAACGCCCAGCGAAAACTGGACCCCTTCGATCAATCCGGCGGCATGCGCCAGGCGGCGATGCTCCTGATTGAGCGCCTCCCACGATTCTCTGGAGAAGGCGAGCGAATCGATCTCGCTGAGCTGCCACTCCAGCTCCTCGCGTTCCCGCAACAAAGCCTCAGCGCCGCCCGAAGCGGCTTCCAGCGATTTTCTTGCGTCACGCCAGGCACGCCAGGCTGCACCGACATCAGCGACCGACGTGCTGAGTCCAGCGTGTTGATCAAGCAAAATCCGCTGGGCATCCGGGCGCATCAGCGATTGATGTGCATGTTGCCCGTGAATATCGACCAGCCACTCGGCCACCTCGCGCAACTGCTGCACGGTGGATGAGGAACCATTGATCCACACCCGCGAGCGGCCGCCGGCATCCAGGGTCCGGCGCAGGATCAGGCCTTCGTCCTGATCCATTTCGTTATCGCGTAGCCAGTCGCCCACGGCAGGCAAGGCCGCAATGTCGAACTCGGCCGACACCTCCGCCCGATCGCAGCCGTTGCGAATCAGGCCGGCATCGGCGCGATCGCCGAGCACGAAGGCCAGTGCATCCACCAGGATGGATTTGCCGGCACCGGTCTCCCCCGTCAACGCACCAAAGCCGGCAGCGAATTCAAGCTCGAGCCGGTCGACGAGGACAAAATCACGGATAGCGAGACGTAGCAGCATGAGACGTGAATGCTAGCCCTTCGGGCGTTCGCTCCACTGCAGCTTCTGCCGCAGCATGGCAAAGTAGCTGTAGCCCGGCGGGTGCAGGAAGCAGATGGAATACTCGGAGCGATGCAGGCGGACCGAATCATTCTTCGCCAGATCGACGGTCACCTGGCCGTCAAAGTGCACCCGGCAATCGGTGGCGTGGGTAATGCGCAGCTCGATGTCCGCCTGATCACCAACCAGAATCGGACGATTGGTCAGCGCGTGCGGGCACAAGGGAACAAGCGCAATCCCGGAAACCTGCGGGTGCAGGATCGGGCCATTGGCCGACAGCGCATAGGCCGTGGAACCCGTGGGAGTGGAAACGATCAGGCCATCGGCACGCAGGTTGTAGATGAATTCACCGTCGATGAAGAGTTCGAACTCGATCATGCGGCCGATGGCCCCTTTGTCGATCACGACATCGTTCAGGGCCAGGTTGGCAGCCAGTTCCTGACCATCGCGCATGACTTCGGCGTCGAGCAGCATGCGCGTTTCAGAAACGAAGCGGCCGTCGAGCAGATCCTCCATGCAGGTCAGCATGTCGGCGCGCGCAATGTCGGTCATGAAACCGAGGCGCCCCTGGTTAACACCGACCAGCGGCACCCGGTAACGGGCCAGCCGCCGTGCAGCATTGAGCATGGTGCCGTCGCCACCCAGCACGATCGCCAGATCGACACTGGCACCGATGGATTCGAAACTGCCGCTGACCCAGCGGTCGCGCGCGGCATCACGCCCTACATTCGCCGCTGTTTCCTCCTCCACCACCACCGTCACACCTCTCTCCTGCAGATATTTGGCGAGAGAACGAAGCGACTCGGCGATCTCGGCGCTCTGGTAGCGGCCGATGAGCGCGATGGTCCTTGGCGAAGCGAGGGAGCCGGGGTATAAACTCATGGCCCGAATTATTCCACAAACAAGCGGCGCCGTCGGAACCCCTTTTTTTGTAGAATCTGCCCCATGCTTGATGAACGCGCCCGAATCCTGCTCAAGACACTGGTCGAACGGTACATTACCGAAGGCCAGCCGGTCGGATCACGTGCGCTTTCCCGCTTCTCCGGCCTGGATCTTTCACCGGCCACGGTGCGCAATGTGATGGCCGATCTCGAGGAAGCCGGGTTCATTGCCAGCCCGCACACCTCCGCCGGGCGCATCCCGACCGCACGCGGCTACCGCTTTTTCGTCGACAGCCTGCTCACCGTCTGCCCGCTGGAACGCGCCCGTATAGACGAGATGGAAGACCTGCTGCAATCGCCGCAGCCGCAGCAACTGATCAGCAGTGCCTCGCACCTGCTTTCCGGCCTCACCCATTTCGCCGGCATCGTCATTGCGCCGCGCCGGGCGACGCCACGCATCAAGCAGATGGAGTTTGTCAGCCTCTCCGAAAAGCGCATCCTGCTGATTCTGGTCACCTCCGATGGCGACGTGCAGAACCGGATCCTTCTGACCGAGCGTGCTTACACCGCCTCCGAACTGGTCGCCGCGGCCAACTTCCTCAACCAGCATTTTGCCGGCCTCGACTTCGAACAGATCCGCCACCGACTGGCGGAAGAGCTGCGCCAGCTGCGCTCCGATCTGCAAACGCTGATGTCCGCAGCACTGACTGCGGGCGGCGAAGCCCTTGCGGAAGCCGGCACCCCCTACATCATCAGCGGCGAGAAGAATCTGCTCGAAGTGGAAGAGTTTTCCAGCAACATGCGCCGCCTGCGCGAACTCTTCGACCTGTTCGAACAACGTACCGGTCTGGTCCAGTTGCTTGATGTCTCCAGCAACGCCGACGGCGTGCAGATCTTCATCGGCGGCGAATCGGGCCTTGCCCCGCTCGACGAGTGCAGCGTGGTCACCGCCCCCTACGAGGTCAACGGCCAGATCGTCGGCTCCGTCGGCGTTATCGGCCCGACCCGCATGGCCTACGAACGCGTCATCCCGATTGTCGACATCACCTCCAAGCTGCTGTCCTCCGCCCTAACCTACCAGGCCAACTCCTGAAAGATCCCCGATGAGCAAAGTACTTCCCGAACCGGCGTGGAAGCACGGCACACCGGCCCGCACTGCGGTTGTCCTGATCAACCTCGGCACGCCGGAGGCACCCACCGCGCCGGCCCTCAAGACCTACCTGCGCGAATTCCTCTCCGACCCGCGCGTGGTCGAAATCCCTCGCCCGATCTGGTGGCTGATCCTCAACGGCATCATCCTCAATACCCGGCCCGCCAAGTCGGCAGCCAAATATGCGGCCGTATGGACGCCGGAAGGCTCACCGCTGAAGGTGCATACCGAACGGCAGACCAAGCTGGTCAAAGGCCTGCTCGGACAAGCCGGGCACCGCAACCTCGTCGTTGAATACGCGATGCGCTACGGCCAGCCCTCAGTTGCCAGCGTGCTCGACAAGCTGAAAGCTGCCGGCTGCAACCGCTTCCTGCTCGTGCCGCTCTACCCGCAGTACGCCGGCAGCACCAGCGCCACCGCGCTGGATGAGGCCTACCGCTGGCTCACCACACAGCGCAACCAGCCGGAAGTACGCGCCATCCGCAGCTTCTGTGACCTGCCCGGCTACATCGAAGCCCTCGCCGCCAGCGTACGCGAGCACTGGGCGAAACACGGCCGCCCGGAGAGCGCCTACCAGCTAGTGATGAGCTTCCACGGCGTGCCGCGCTTCACGCTCGACAAGGGCGACCCCTACCACTGCGAATGCCAGAAGACCGGCCGCCTGCTCGCCGAGGCACTAGCACTGCGCCCCGACCAGTACCGCATCACCTTCCAGAGCCGCTTCGGCCGCGCCGAATGGCTGCAGCCCTACACCGCCCCGACGCTGCAAGCGATGGCTAAGGAAGGCATCAAGCGCGTCGACCTCATCTGCCCCGGCTTCGTTGGCGACTGCCTGGAAACGCTGGAAGAGATCGCCATGGAAGGCAAGGCCGACTACCTGCAGGCCGGCGGTGGCGAATACCACTACATCCCGGCCCTGAACGAGCGCGACGACTGGATCGCCGCGCTCGCTGGCCTGATCGAATCGCACCTCGGTGGCTGGCCGACGCGGGAGCCGCAGGATTCGGCATTGCTGGCGCTAGCGGCGACGAGAGCGAAGGCGCTGGGGGCGGCCGGCTAGGGGCGACAACCGGCCACGAGCCGTCAAGGTTCGAACGATACCCCGTTCCCTCACCATTAACGGAGGAGATACCAATTGAATCGACTCGTTACATTTCTGGCATGTGCCGCTCTCTCTCGTGCAGCCATTTCTCATGCGTTCGCTCAGACAGGTTGTGTCTCTGACAAGAACGGCAAAGTAGTTTGCGGGCGACCTGACTCAAGCTGCGCAGTCAATCGACGCGGTGAGGTTGTATGCACAACCCCTGGAGGTGGCATGCGGAACGACCGGTACGGAGAACTTCTCTGTGGCCCAGGCTACTGCGTTACGGATCAGAGAGGAGAGGCCTTTTGTTCCAGCGAGGCACGCGGAGCAGCCTCATTGGATCAGGCTGGCAACGCTGTCTGTTCGGGGCGCTGTGTTCCAGCAAAAGCAGACGCTTGCATTCACCCGATTTCCAATCAATAGCCCTGCCCGCTCCTAACCACAAGAGCGTCGTCGTTGGGCCGATAGCCTTCACCCACCCTGCCCCCAAAATCCCATAGCCACAATCCCCTCAATCTCTCCGCCGATCTTCCGTTAACGGTCCACCGCGCAACAGGTATCAACGGAGGCCGCCATGAAGATTGTCAGTTCCGGGATGCAGATGGCCTCGACCCATGCATCCACCCAGCACCACGAAATCAAGGAATCCCTGCGCATGTGGGTTGGCGATCGCCGGCCCGATTTCGAGGGGCGTGGTCGCCCGGCCAGCCGGCCTCCTGCGGACGCCGTGCGGATTTCCGATGCCGGCCGTGCCGCACAGAGCGGTGAGGCGGCCGCAATCGACAAAAGTGCCGACGAGACCGGCAACGATCCGCGCCTGACGCTGTTGCGCCTGATGCTCCGCTATATGACGGGGATGGATGTCGAGGTCTTTGATTCCCGCGACCTACAGCCCGAGCAGCCGCCACCGGACATTCCGCAGGTGCCGACTTCGGCCAATGCCGCAAACCCTCCCCGGCCTGCCGGCTGGGGCGTGGAATACGACCGGCACGAGCGCTACACGGAAACCGAGCAGACCCGCTTCGCCGCCAGCGGTACGGTGCAGACCGCAGATGGCCGCGAAATCAGTTTCCAGGTGGAACTGTCGATGTCGCGCAGCTACCACGAGGAAAGCGATGTGCGGCTGCGTCTCGGCGATGCCGCCCGCCAGCAGAAAGACCCGCTGGTTCTGAATTTCGCCGGCACGGCGGCGCAATTGCTCGACCAGCGCTTCAGCTTCGATCTCGATGCCGACGGCACCACCGAGAACATCAACCGCCTGGCCGCCGGCAGCGGCTGCCTGGTCTTCGATCGCAACCGCGACGGTCAGGTCAAGGACGGCAGCGGGC
>ERZ724517.1482-NODE-1482-length-12928-cov-4.676532_pt1 | contig 12928 bp, 10 predicted proteins | sample MGYA00376050_ERZ724517 | MGnify/ENA primary metagenome ERZ724517 (study PRJEB28724, sample SAMN07190886) | activated sludge metagenome | isolation source: activated sludge of sewage treatment plant in Hong Hong | place: USA: Christiansburg, Virginia | collected... | reverse complement strand
AATCGTAACCAGGTATGCCGATCACATAATCGCCGTAACCGTCGCCGTTGAAGTCACCAGCGAATGCAACGGATGAGCCAGCTTTATCGGCTTTGATTTCACCGAGAACATCATTCAGCGTGCTAGCGTCATCAACAATCGGATCGCCGTTGTCGCCAAGGTTGTCGCCATCGGTGTCCTGCCATTCGCCGCTATCGAGCGGGAAGGCATCTGCCGGTGAAAATTCCAGCCCTTCAGGCACCGCGTTCTGGTCTTGACCATTTGCCGAACCCCAGCAATGCACACCCGTGTCATCCAGCGCGCAAGTGTGAAACCAGCCCGCACTCACCACTTTAGGATTCACCAGCTCAGACACTGCTGTCTGGCCCTCACCGCTACGGCCCCAGCAAGTCACCCCGTTATCATCCAGCGCGCAGGTGTGAAAGCCACCGGCACTCACCGCCACCGGATTGCTCAATGTTGGCACAGTTGTCTGGCCTTCACCGCTACGGCCCCAGCAAGTCACCCCGTTATCATCCAGCGCGCAGGTATGATTACCACCGGCACTCACCGCCACCGGGTTTGCCAACGTGGGCACTGTGGTCTCGCCAAAACTGTTTTCACCCCAACAATTCACTCCCGCATCATCCAGCGCGCAGGTGTATTGTGAACCAGCACTCACCGCCACCGGGTTCACCAGTCCTCCGGGCACCGCACTCTGGCCATACGTGTCATCGCCCCAGCACTTCACACCCGTGTTATCCACCGCGCAGGTGTGCTGAAAACCGGCACTCACCACCACAGGGTTCGCCAAGGTGGGTACTGCAGTCTGGCCAGAGGCGTTACACCCCCCGCAACTCTAGCCCGATTCGTGCAGCGCGCAGGTGTGATAACCACCGGCACTGACCGCCACAGGGTTCACCAAGGTGTTGGGTACCGTGGTCTGGTCATCACCATTCCTGCCCCAGCAATGCACGCCCGTGTCGTCGAGTGCGCAGGTGTGATCCCAACCCGAACTGACCGTGCCTGCGAAGACATCCGGGTAGCCATCGTTGTCATCATCGCTGTCACAGGCATCGCCTTTGCCATCGCCGTCGGTATCGAGCTGGTTAGCATTGGCCACGCGAGGGCAGTTATCCACAGTAAAAGACAACCCCGATGCCACTGTACTCTGGCCGAAGTCATTCAAGCCCCAACAATACGCGCCAGTGCTGTCTAGCGCGCAGGTGTAAGCACCGCCTGCGCTGACAACGAACGGAGAAACCAGCGCTGGCACATTGTTCTGCCCCAAAGCGTTATCACCCCAGCACTGCAAACCGCTATCGTCTATCGCGCATGTATGCGAAACACCTGCACTCACGGCAACCGGGTTACTCAGAGGCGGAACGGTTGATTGGTTGTCACTATTAGCGCCCCAGCAATGCACGCCGGTATCATCCAGCGCACAACTGTGATTCCAACCTGCGCTGACTGCGACCGGATTCGTTAGTGAAGGCACATCTGTCTGGTTGAGGTTGTTTCTACCCCAGCAGTGCACGCCGGTATCGTCCAGCGCACAGGTATGAGCAAGGCCGGCATCGACTGCCACCGGATTCACCAGCACAGGCACATCTGTCTGGTTAAAACTGTTTCTGCCCCAGCAATGCACGCCAGTGTTGTCCAACGCACAAGCATGTTCATACCCGGCGCTGACCGCCACAGGGTTGGTCAAGGGAGGTACAGTGGTCTGGCCAATATAATTATCGCCCCAGCATTGCACACCCGTGTCATCCAGTGCACAGCTGAAATAACCACCTACACTCACCCCCACCGGATTCACCAGAGGCGGCACGTTAGTCTGGCCATAAGTATTCATGCCCCAGCAACGCACACCCGTGTCATCAAGTGCACAGCTATGGGAAATACCAGCACTGATGCTGCCTTTGCGAGTATCAGGAAAACCATCACCGTCGGTATCAGCTGCCAGCGCGGGCAACGACATCAACAACAGACAAAACCCGATCCAGCCGTTCTTCCATAACATCATTTCATCTACCCTCTGAATGCTTCTGCTATCAACTCAAACGACCTTAACCTCACACTGAAATCAAAACACATGGTCTGGATCATCACTTCATCTACCTGCGCGGCTGCTGCAATTGCTTCAATCTGCGCTCTCACCTGTTCCGGCGTGCCCACCACCACCGCATCACGCTTGATGGCAAGCTTTTCCAACTGGGCTTCACTGTACGGATAAGACAAGCCTTTCTCAACACTACGGTAAGGCGGATCCAGCCCCTGGAATACTTCGGCCCACCAATGGTCACGGGATGCACGCTGGCGTATCGCCTCTTCTTCTGTATCACAGCAAATTGCATACACACAAACGTTCGCAACTGGCTCGGGATAAAACACTGACGGCTGGAAATGCTTTCTGTACGCCGCAATCACATCTGCATAAATATACGGATTGATGAAGTGCGCAAATGACAGCGCCATGCCGTGTCTGGCTGCAAACGCCGCAGAGCTTTCACCTGAACCGAGCGACCACAATTGCGGATGATGATCCGTGATCGGCGTGGCTTTTACAGTGCGCCATTCAGGATTCAACGGCGGTGTGCCTGCAAGAAAATGCTGCAGATCCATTATCTTTTGCTCAAACGCATTCTGGCCAAACGGCGAACCGTACAAACATGCGGCGTGCGTGGCTGCATCACCACCCGGCACACGGCCAATGCCGAGATCAATCCGCCCCGGAAAAAATGTCTCCAGCATCTTGAACTGTTCAGCCACCACATACGGGCTGGCATTGCTCAACAGAATGCCGCCGGCCCCAACACGCAAGGTGTGCGTTTCTGCAGCCAGACGGCAAGCCACCAGCTCAGGCGCTGCAGAAGTAAAACTTACGGTGCCGTGGAATTGCGCAGTCCAGTAACGGTGATATCCCCATGCTTCGGCTTTTTTCGCAAGGATGATCGCCTCATTCACCGGATCTTGCGGATGGCCTCCTTCACGGATAGGCAATTGATCCAGGATGCTGAGTGTTAACTTATCGTACTTGAACATACTGCAATGTGGCCTGCATGAGCTATGGTGTATCCTTGCCATTGAAACATGTATTCCAGGACAGAGAAATGATCAAGAAACATTATTACTTATGCATTGCTCTCACCGGAGTACTCACAGCCACATCCACCCATGCGCTGGCCAAAACCTACACCTTGAAACCGGGCTTATGGCAGATAGAAAGCCAGACCTGGTTGCACGGCCATCTGGTGCCAGACATGAATGCGCTCATTGGCTTGGGGCCAGTGGCTCTGCAAAACCATGTGCAAAACATGCTGCGCCAGAACCTGGTACGCATTGATGGCAACGGCACTGCCACCATTTGTGTGAGCGCTGAACAAATTGCGCACAATGATTTTGTGAATGATCAGGGCAGCGGCTGCTCCGTAGCCAACGGCCAACGCACTGGCAATAACATCCATTTTGATATCCGCTGTGATGCGCCCAAAGGTAACGGCTACACCGATGTCACGGTGGTGAATGCAAGCAAATGGGTATCGTATAGCAAGCTGGATCTGACAATACGCAAGACAAACCAGAACATCACGAACCAGAGCTTTGGCACATGGATAAATGAACACTGCCCGCTATAAATCCATACACATGCACATAAAAATCTGGCATAAAAAAACCCGCGGCTGTTACCTCGCGGGTTCTGGTATCACGAAAATGCCTCAGAGCTTTTCAATGCACTGGAACTGGTAATACAGATAATAATCACTGCCTTCAACCAGCTCGCTCCATTCGCCTACTTTCTGGAAACCGAAACTGCAGTATTTGCTCATCTGGCGAAACAGTTCGTTCTGTGATGATGCCGGTGTGAACGATGCACGGGTGTGCTCAGGATCCAGACCGTACATAACACGGATATTCACGAGCTGGTCACTCTCGATTTTTTTCCCATCTACCATGCCGGTAATTTCACCTGTTGATTTGCCTGGCATGGCAAGATTCTCTTCCTTGATACCGCCACTGATGCCGGTGGCAGCAGATTTGTCACCTTCTTTGTAAGCATTGATAGCGCCAGTACGTTTCCATGGCACAAACATAGTAGATGACCATAATGCATCAGGATTTTTGGAATCCATAAACTCCTGGGAATTCAGGCCATCTGCCATATCCACCATATGCCTTTGTTTTTTTCCACTTGGTTTTGTGGCAGCTTCATCAGCATGTACAGCCATACCGGGAATCAGCAACACACAAAACAAAACGGCTATATTCTTCAAAACACTATTTTTCCACACACACATGAGGTATACCTCTTTAGTTATATTGTAAAAGCCAGTCAATCTTTAAAAAAACAGGGCGTTGTGCGCCCTGTTTTTACTGCACAAGACCATTCAGGCATAGATCAGAACTTGACTTCCATACCCAGACCACCTGTTTGCAAGGTGCCATCGTCAACCAATGCTGCGACATTATCGGTATCAACATCCAGCTGTGAGATATAACTGAATACAGTGACATTCTTGCTCAAGGCATAATCCACACCAAAAGCCACCTGTGTAGTATCAAACTCACTGGACGAGCCCACACCGAGATTAAAGTTGTTTGCGGTATTAGGATCAAACGATGTGCTATAGCTTTCGCCGATTTGCGCTTTGAAAGCCCAATCGCCCATCTGGTATTTACCGTTCACCATCCAGGCATCCTGGGTTTCAATACCGGCATAATAAGCACCACTGCCAGTGCCCACAGGAGGCGCGGCATTGTTCATTGCCAGACCATAACCCCTGGAGTTGCTGATCACCATACCGTCGCCTATACCGTTATCCTGGCCATTGGCATTCTGGTCCTTGAAGTGGTTATTGGCAGTTTGTACGTGCGCATTGAACGTGAAATCACCAAACGTCACGGAGCTTACAGCACGCACGATATCCGCATTCTGCACGTTCCAGTCACCTGCCAGAGCTACCCAGGCATTATCATTGAACTCGTATTTGATCGCGCTGGATGAGCTGTCAAAAATACCGGAGTTATGCTGGGCGCTGTCATGGAATGGATCGGTACCATTCTGGTTATCCACACCACTTTGCTCACCCAGAATGGTCGAGGTAGAGAATGTGAAGCCAGCCAATACTGGTGAAGTATAGATAATGGAGTTGTTTTCGCGGTTTTCACCCACCATATAGTTGGCGATATCACCAAGCGCAAGGTCATTGAACAAGTCTGTGCCATCTGCAGCCATTTTTAACACGGTATCATTCTTGCCACCGTACAACATACCGTAAGTCTTGCTGCTCAGACCGGCGTAAATATTGCGCTGGCAGAATGTGTTGTTGCTGCTGCTACAGCTATTGAAACCATCATCTGCATAGACTTCAAATTCCATCTTGAATACTGCATCCATATCATCATTGATCTTGGATTTTCCTTTAACGCCAAGACGTGAAGAGTTGCTATCCAGCGTCCAGTTATCCTGCTGCGATCTGCCAATATAGTCAAAACTATTGTTCTGCAAGGAAAGGTTCAGCTTTCCATAAACAGTTGCATCGGCCAATACTGCGCCAGATTGCGCTACTACTATTGCGCCAATAGCCAGAGGTAGAAGTTTACGTTTCATAGTATTTCCCCGTTTCAAGGTCAATTAAAGTTTCGTTATGCAACCAGCCCCTGGCCGCTTGCTGGATGCGATTATGTAAATGCTCTGTGACAGCTTTGTGACAATTGCAACAATCATCAAAAAAATGTGAATTATTTTTAAAATTTCACACAATCCTGAATTGTCATATTCCTGTAACAATTCAGAAGTCAATCTGTAAGACATGGCAGGCAATATTGCATCACCTCTCATGGCAAACCCTGTGGTGGCTACAATGGAAATGATGGATTTCGCACGGCATTACTCAGCATCCGTGGTAACGGCATGCCTTATTTATCTGACGGCAGGGTATTTTTTCTGACTTATTCGCCACACATGTAGCGGTTAAGTTTTGCTTTCTTGACCTTCTGAAGGTCTACCACTACCAACCCGTCTATGCAGTTGGCAAATGCAGGGTCGACGTTAAAGTCAATAAACTCCACCCCGCCACGCTCACACAGCTCTGTGTACTGCTTGTACATAGTGGGCACTGCCAGCCCCATCTGCTGCAGCTGGTCTTTCAACGTACAAAAATCATCCTGATAGTTGCCTGCATTAAACATGCGTGACAGCTCCAGCTGTTTTTCCGCATCAATGCGATACGGCAATCTGGCATTGGCAGAAAAAGCCATGGTGGGAAAGTAGTGGGAGTAGAAATACACCAGCATGGCAAGGGCGTGCGGCGGACAGGCCTGGCTGATAGACACCGGGCCAAACAGGTAACGGATATCCGGACGGGTTTTCAGATAGGCGCCGATGCCATACCACAAGTAATCCAGGCTGCGCCGACCCCAGTATTTTGGCTGGATAAAACTGCGCCCCAGCTCCAGCCCCTGTGCCAGCACCGGCGTGAACGCATCGGAAAAGCCGAACAGCTCATGGCTGTACAGCTCCGACACAGCTACACACGGTTGGCCTCCCTCCCCTGTGGCACGCCACCGGTAAGCGCCGACCACCTCCATGTCTTCCTCATCCCACAACACCATGTGCTGGTAGTGCATATCAAAGCGGTCTGTGTCGCGCCGCTTGCCACACCCTTCACCCACCGCGCGGAAAGACACTTCGCGCAGACGGGCAATTTCCCGCATCAGGGGTGAATCAGGCTCATAATCATGCAGCCATATTTTCTTCCCATCTTTCGTTTCACCCAGGAGAACACCCTTGCGGACCGCTGCACGCAATGGCAAACGGTTTTCTGGCAATGCAATCGCCCTGGTGGTTTTCAGTATTGGCGATTTGCCCCTTCCAATACGGTATAGATGTTTGCGGACGAGTTTGGCCACCGCTTTCGGCGGCATGGGCAAGCTGGTGTAGATTTCATGATGAATCGGCTCGCCAATGCACATCCCGATCGCGCGGTTCTGGTGCTTGAACATCTCGCGCACCAGCCACAATGTGGACAAGGGCCTGCATAACACAGACATGCCGTAGAACAAGGGCGAGTTCTTGCCGTTGACGCAAATCGGGACAATCGGTGCACGGGCTGCTTGTGCCATGCGCAGGAATCCAGGATTCCAGTCACCGTCCATCACGCCTTTTGCCCCCAGGCGCGACACTTCGCCCGCAGGGAAAATAATCAGCGCACTGCCATTCTGTAAAAAGTCATGGATAGCACGGATGTGCGTTTTTGATGTGTTGCCTTGCATATTGTTGACGGGCAGCAACATGCTGCGTAATGGCTCGATCCGTTGCAAAACAGTATTCGCCACCACTTTTACATCGGGGCGTATCTCATGGATCATCTTGAGTAACACCAATCCGTCCAGTGATCCGATGGGATGATTCGCAACAATCACGACTGGGCCAGTCACAGGAATCCGGGAGCGCTCACTCATGCGCACCAGGTAATCAAAATCGAAATACGCCAATACCTGCTCGACAAAATCCATACCTTGCAAATGCGGGTACTCATCGGCAAAAGCGGCGAAATCCTTTTCGCGCAGAATCAGCCGCAATACCCGGCTCAAGGTGGTGGAAAACAAACCGGGCTTTGCGGCCAGCGCAGGGAAATGCTCATGGATGAGCTGGTCGATGCTGAACATACAATGCTCCTTTCGGGTTGTATGTCCAGTATCCAGAGGATAGATGACGTTATTGCGATGTAATTATTAACACTTGATGACAGTTTTATTTATCAGGCAGCAGCTCAAAAACTGTATTCCAGGCCAATGCCGGTGGATTTTAGCGTACGGTCGCTGCTTACCTTATCTTCATCGCCAGCAATTTCACCGTGATAGATATAGCCTTTGAGTGCTTTGGTGAGGCGTCGGTCATACCCGATAGTGCTGAGTGCGCCGTCATACTCCACTTCTTCCGAGCGGGCGTATTGAATTTTGATGGTGTCATCTGCCGTAAATGCCCAGGATGCATTCAGCATATAGCCGTCTTCCCGGTCTTGCCCCGTGACAAACTTTTTACCTGGCGCTGTCTTGCGGGCATTCTGGGCCAAGGCACCGACTGTAAACACTCCGAGGTTTTCGTGGCTGCCAAATTTGTACTGCATGGCCACACGCTCGACATCCAGATCGCGAACACCCTCGTCATGTGCAACTGCAAAATACAGGCTGTCATTGTCTGTCAACAGCTTGTCAGCAACGTAAGTGAGCGACATGGAATTGCCAGTACGGTCATAATATTTTGAGCCATTATCCACTTCACGAAAATTGATAGTGGCAAAGGCAGCTGTCACACCATAAAAGGAAGGTGTGCGATATAAATATGTGTGGCTGTCACGATTCTTGCCCACCATCACGAACTTCATGTCACCGGCTGTAAGATCTGCAAATAGATCCACTTTGCCCTGCAGCATGCGGAGTGGCGTATCTAACTTGCCACCTTCGATCGTACCGAATGTCTTGCTGTGAATGCCCGCATAGATTTCGCGCGCCAGAAAGAAATCTTTCTGCGAGCCATACCCGTTATTGGCATCAATCTCGTACTCCACCTTGTAAACCAGCGCCCAGTCATCATCCAGTGTGTACTTGCCCTTTGCACCCAGTCGCGACCCGTAACTGTGCCATGCAAAGTTGGTGTCTTTATGGCTGACCGCAGGCGAATCAACGCTGTCATAATCATTGTCCAGCTGCGCAGACACATTGATCTTGCCGTAGAAATCGATACCTTCCGGCAAGGAAGAAACGGGTTCATCTGCCCAGGCAGCTACACTGAAAATAGCAGATACGCTGAACAAGGCAGACGCCGCCAGCATGACGGTGGAAAACGGGGATTTCATGGCACAGGCTCCAGTTGTCGGGTCGCCGGCGCATTGTGACAGATTTATTGCAGAAATATTACAGCGGCAGGCAGATCACACCGATAGTGGACAGGCGCCCGACCGTCTCATGGACCATCGCCTCTAACGACGCAATGTCAGGATGCTGCATCTCATCCGCCAGCTGTTCGCAGACTGCTTGCATCGTGGGTATCGAGTCATCCTGCAGCAATTGCAAAAGCCTGAAGGTTGCGGGGCTGGATTCCATGAACTTGACCACGCCATCAGCCTGCCGATACACCAGCAGGCACGTGGGTTCTGGCGGCGCGTGTTGCGGTAAATAATTTATGCCAATGCGGTGAACGGGAAAGCTGAACACCATGGGCCAACACAAGGGCGATAGCATTGGCTTGCTGCCATCCACATCAGGCAGCTCAGCATCAGGCAGGACGGCATCACTGTGGCGCAAGGCAATCTCGCTCCATTCGTACTGGGCAAGCTCCGCAAGAAACGGATAGTCACCCTCCGCATTCCGTTCGTTCACCACATAGTCGGCAAACTCACCGGCAATAAACGGGAACAGCGGCGTTTCACAACGGTGCATGGCATAGAAGTCCGCTACCAGCGCCTCCCATTTTTTGTCATCCAGAATACTGCGGATGACCGGAAATGTTGTGGAAAGCAGTTGGCTGATATTGCCAAAAAACAGCTGGCGATAAATCCGCATGCGACGCTCTTCCACACCCACAGGTGCAGGGAATGCAGACGGATTGCGCACATGATTGGCAAAGAGCAATTGTTGCTGACGCAAACCCTCGGGGCGCTCACTGGGCACGGGCACGCTCCATTGTCTGAATATCGCGGATCCTTTGCACTTCTGCCAGCAATTCATGGATGGGCGGGTAATTGAAATCGCGCTCCAGCAATGTCGGCTTGACACCTGTGTGTTGATACGTAAATGCGAGCAATGCCCATACCGGATCACAGACGGCTGACGCGTGTGTATCGATACGCAAGTCTTCCGCTTCTATGTGATGACCCGCCATGTGCAAATAAGCAATGCGATCACGTGGCAATGCCGCAATAAATGCTTCGGGGTCATAGCCGTGATTGATGCTGTTGACGTAAACATTATTCACATCAAGCAACAAGTCACAGTCTGCCTCAGCAATCACCGCATTGATAAACTCAATTTCCGACAATTCTCGAAACGGTGCCGCATAGTACGACACGTTTTCAACAGCAATGCGCCGCCCTAGCCTTTCCTGCACCTCACGAATTCGTGCAGCGGCATTCTTCACCGCCTCTCCGGTAAAGGGAATTGGCATCAAATCGTAAAGATGGCCGTCTGCACTGCAATAGCTCAAGTGCTCGCTGTAGCAGAGGACATTGTGTTCAGTGAGGAATGATTTCAGTTGCGCAATAAATGCAACATCCAGCGCATCCGTGCCGCCCAGGGACAAGGACAAGCCATGCGCAAGAAAGGGAAAACGTTCTGTCAGTTGGTGTAACTGCCGTGTGGCCGTGCCGGATGTGCCAATCCAGTTATCCGGTGTCACTTCCATAAAATCCAGATGACCTGGCTCCATGTCCAGCAGGGATTTCAGTAATCCCCGCCGCACACCGAGCCCGGCACCTTCAGGCAAGACTGGCAGCATTGCCACAGCAGCCCTGCATTAAACCGTCTTGCCAATATAACTATGGCTGCGATTATGGTTGTGGTTTGCTGGCATCTTCAGCCTTGTGGCTTTCGCCGCATTTGCCTTCGCCACATTTTCCTTCTGCTGATTTATCGTCTGAAATAACCTTGTCGTCAGCTTGCTCTTTGTTCGCGCATTGTTCACCACACTTGCCTTCGCCACATTTGCCTTCCGGGCATTTACTGGCATCACCACATTTGCCTTCACCGCCGGTTTTGGTTTCTGCAGCATGCTCCAGATTAAAACCGGAAGACAATTCAGTATTGCTGAACGGGTTGCTCGCTGCATTGGCCAAAGGCACGGTGATCGCGCCAGCCAGCGTGACTGCAGCAAAGAGAGCTGATGGGGTTCTGTTCTGGATTTTCATTGGGTATCTCCTGGTGGAATGAACGCGTTAGCGCAAATCATAAAGACGATGTAAATCTAGCAGTGCCCGGCAGTTACGCCAAGCGATATTACGCTTGCGCAAGGAAGCTGCCCACTTCCTCGTCACTGGCAGGACGCAAAAGGCCACTATTGGCATCCAGCACAACAATGTCGCCATCCTTGAAGACCTGTGTGCCGATGTCTGTTTTGACAATGGCTGGCAACCCGTATTCACGTGCCACAACAGCGCCATGCGATACCGCACTGCCAATGTCTGTTGCCAATCCACCAATCAGGCTGAAATACGGCGTCCAGGCAATATCGGTAATCGGGGCGACCAGAATATCGCCTGCTTCCAGCTTGCCCGCTTCACTCACCACGAGCGCGACCTTCACCCTGCCAATCACATAGCCACGGCTCACAGTTTTGCCGCGCACAATTTTGTCTGCAGGCAATTGTGATAAATCCGGCTGTAATGGTGTGGGCTTGCCCACAAACACATCCGAAAAATGCAGCCCCTGCTGTTGGTGCATTGCCTCCCGGCGCAACAGGGCCAGTTTCCCCCATGCTGCAGAAGGTTTTGCAGCGAGACACTCACCCAATTCCTGGTGCGTGAGGAAATACACGGCATCCACGTCTGGCAGGTATTTTTCCACCACCATCATCTGCGCCAGTTCGCGGTATGCCTGCTTGAACATGCGCTTGATAGCAATCAGACGTGATTTGGAAAATTCCCGTCCCTGTACGCCGCCACGCGCAATCCGGACGAGAAAACGGATGACAGCATTCTGCTGCTGGTACAAAAGATTGTCGGGAGATCCTGTCTGCGGTTTTTTGCTTGCCTGCCCCAGCAACCCACGCACAGAAACCTGCAGGATTTCAATCAGCGGCTGCGGATCACAGGCCCACTCTTTCACCCGGATATCCATTTCACTGATGGAGCGATGCCCATGCCGCATCATATAACGCGCAAATTCCTTGCCGGCCGCACCGGAATCTGCGGAACGCAAATATGCCAATGCATCAGCTGCAGTGGCATCCACAAACCGTTCACGCACATGCGGCTGTTGAATCAACAATTGCTGGATGCGGTCTGCGCCTTGCGCGATATCGGCACTCTCCACATCATCAGCTCCAGACAACAAGGCGGCCACCAGCGCGTGGTGTTCGTCCGTGACTGTTTTTCCTTTTGCCAGTATGCCCAGTATGAGCGGCATCATCATGCCTGCGACAGTCGAAGACACCAGATGGGAATGGTGTGCGCTGTGCATTTCACCCATCAAGCTGTCGATCATGTTCCATTGCGCCAATGCCGAGCGCTGATGGGAAAATGTTACCGAGTCGGCTTGTTTTTGTAACGATGCCCGATGCCTGCCCGCTGAAAACAGCGTCTTGAAATACTTGATCAGGACCGGCACACGTTTCAGGAATGAAGGCTTTACAAACCCCTCATTGAGTTCCGGAATCAATCGCCCACATACCGCCATCGCGAGATCATCCGCATTAGTGCCAAAGGCTTTCAATGCAGTCCATGACATCGTGGAAAGGTTCATAAACATATAGCCATAAAAATTGGCCATCACATACCAGTTGTCATCCTCTTTTTCCAGAATGCCAAAATCAATAAACAGACGTTGCATGCCCACTTCCAGCCCACGGCCGGTAACAGAATGCGTGAGTGGGCACAGTGCACCGGGCAACGCTTCACTCACATTACAACGCGTGTAGATATGTTTTTCATCCAGCAACGGTGTATCCAGTTCATTCAGATCTGCACCGAGCGTGGTGATAGGACGTGCCTGCAGCCAGCACAGGACACCTGCCTGGTCGATTGCCCACTCCATGTCCAGTGGGTAACCCATTTTTTCTTCAGCGTTCAATGCGTCGCTTAACAATGTCTGCAGCTGATCATCTGACAGCAATGGACTGGAACTGACGATATCCCGCTCGATAGTTTTTCCGTGTCGATCCAGTACAAAATGGTCTGGCGTGGCTTCACCACTCACCAGTTTTTCACCCAGCCCACGAACGGCATCAATGACG
>ERZ724517.1475-NODE-1475-length-12972-cov-3.883797_pt1 | contig 12972 bp, 14 predicted proteins | sample MGYA00376050_ERZ724517 | MGnify/ENA primary metagenome ERZ724517 (study PRJEB28724, sample SAMN07190886) | activated sludge metagenome | isolation source: activated sludge of sewage treatment plant in Hong Hong | place: USA: Christiansburg, Virginia | collected... | reverse complement strand
AGGCGCCCGGTCATGCAGAATTAGGAAGCCAGAATCCAAAAACAAGATTTGTTATGTAAAATTTTTGAAGCCGACGCGCCGAGCCGGGAACGGAAAGACACAGTGAGTCAGTGGCTTGAGCGGGATGAAGTTGGATTGAACCCGCTGTGTCGTTCCCGCCTGCGCGCGAATGTCGGGACGGGGCCCCTGACCCTATCCAGGAGCCATCATGGTCTAGCCCAGCACGTCGGCCACGGCCTTTTGGGCGGCCGCCAGTTCCTCGGCATAGGGCATGGTCGCATCAAGATCGATAATCCGCGCGCCATTGAACTTGAGAAACGGCGTGACGGCCACCTTGGCCTTCAGGAGATCGACGCCGTGATCGGGCTTTCGGACCAGCGCTGTTTCAACATCGACGTTCAAACGAATGACAAGGTCCGGTACATATGATGCCATCCATTCGTAGATCGCACGTTCGCGGGCCGCGAGGGCTGCGACGATCCGTCCGCCGGGTTGTGCGGCGGAAAGACCCGGTCCATCGTAAAAGCCCGGTACATCGACTTGCGGATATCGGTCCGTCACGACGATGAAGCCATGGCGACGCAGACCCAAGACTTTCCGGAAGCGGTGCCTTCGCAGCAATGAGAAGGCGTAAATCACAAGCGCTGTTGCCAGTCCCGGAATCTTTCCGCCTCGGGTGCGCGCCTGCCCGGCGCGTTTCGATAGATAGCGTTCGAACACTGGCCCAACCAGTGGCACTGCCTTGATCCTGTTGCCAAGCTGCCCGGAACGCAGGCCGAGATAATGGGTTTCCGCCGGACCATAGCGGAGACGAATCCATTCGAGCAGATCGGACGACAGGGTGGACTTGCCCGATCCGTCGCACCCGATAACGGCAATCAACGGCGCCAGTTCGGCCATCAGCTCAATTCTTTGAAAAAGCCGATCATCTTGAGCCCGCCAATCGCAAACCGGACCACGACCAAAGCGGCATAGGCATGAACCCATGTCCACTGGGTTTCGCCAATCGCGGCGATATCAAAACCGAGGCGCGCAAACCAGGTCAGGAACACGCTCGTGACGAGCAGGAACAGCTTGTTCTGCTCGCGCCAGATCATGCGTTTCCACCAGAACGGATATTTTGGCTTAACCCAGCCGGAGAATCGCGGAAAGAGCGCTGGCACATCCTTTGCCCATGCCGTGTGCGCCGCCCCAAACTTGCCGCGCAGGAATTCCTCTTCATAGACCGATATGCGTTCATAGACGAGGATCGCCAGAAGGAAGACGATCGCACCGAACACCCAGCTTCCAGAAAGCATCGCAAGGCCAGTGAAGTTCAGGATGCGGCCAAGATAAAGCGGGTTCCGAACCAGAGAATAAGGTCCGGTCGTATTGAGTTCGCTTGCTTCGGCCGCGACCTTTGCACGCCCTGAAGTGCCAAGCGCCGCAAAGCCGGACGTGAACACACGCACCAGCGCACCAGCGCTTGCAATCCCGAGCGAAATCCAGAACCAGACACAATCAGATGCCACATCGCCGAACGGCCCGACATCGCGTGTGCACCACGCAATCAATGTGGAGATCGCAATAATCGTGTAGATATAGGTGCCGCGAATGAAAAACAGGCGCTTGCCGCCCCTTGCCAATTCGTCTTGATACATATTCAGATTTGCCCTGACGCTTTTCCCGTGCGTCCCCCTACGCGGTTTTTTTCGCTGCGCCTACCGGCAAGTTTCCATGTCCAGCCAAATTTGAAGGGCCGTGGTCTCGGAACCAGGGCTGGCCGTTTCGCTGCACCGCGGCGCCCGCTGCAGAGACGAAGCCAAACGTCTCGAGCCGGTCCGCGATCACGGCCCTCACATCTGCGAGCAGCACGTCAAGAGGGGTATTGCTGTCGAAATCGAAAATCGGCGCGCCGCCGAAGTGCATTCGCGGCGTCGCTTCGACCTTTTGCCTCAGCGATTCATACCGGTGATCGGGCTTGCGGGCAAAGGCCGTCTCCAGGTCAACATTCAGCCGGATGACAAGGCTGGGCCGAAAGCTGGCCATCCATTGATATTGCCGGAACTCATGCAGCGCCAGCCAGCGCGTGAACCATCCCGACGCCCGTGCGGCTGAAAGGCCGGGGCCGTCGTAAAAGCCCGGCACATCGATCTGCGGATAACGATCGGTAACGATAATCTTTCCGGCGCGTCGCAGCCGCATCATGCGCTTGAATCGCAGCAGGCGAAGCTGCGAAAAGCCGAAAATCACGAGCGCGGTAAGCGGTCCGGGAATGCGGCCAGCCATGTTCCGTGCTTGCGCAGCACGGCTGTGAATCTTCCTGTCGAGCCAGGCACCAACCAGCGGCATTTGCCGGATTGCCCGCCCGAGGTCGCCTGACCTGAGGCCAAGATGAGCCGTCTCAGCCTCTCCGTAACATCGGACAAATCCGATGACGGCCGAACTGACCGTCGTCTTGCCGGAACCGTCCGCGCCGACAACGGCAATCAGGGGAGCAAGATCAGACATGGCGACGCATTTCGCGCGCCGTGGATACGCCAAAGACCATAGAGGACCACAAACTCTCAACTCGCCCGGAACGTGCCGGACACTGGGTCGTATTTCGCCGTTTTGGGGCAGAAACGTGGCGCGGGATTCGAATTTTTCGATCTTAAAACCGCAAGTTACGATATTATTCAGAAACACCGACGAACTGCATCCGCAGCTCATTCTGGGTGTGTAGTTGTTCGTCTGTTTCGCAAAATTCCCGACCCCGGGCGCCGCGACACTATAGCCCGGAGCAAGCAAGGATGACCTATGACCGTTCGGCTTCTGCGCTCTTTACGGAAATCTTGAGAAATGACCGGATTGATCTGGCGGCGCGCCTTCCGGAAGCGATCGATTTCCATTTCACACCGGATCAGCTTGCGCGCTGCTTCGACGCGTCTCGTAGATTGTGGCAGACGAGCCTGGAACGAAACGCACTTGTGCAAATGGCGCGGACGCTGATCAGGACCGGAGAAATCACTCCGGGCGACCAGCTGCGGTTCAAGCATGAGCGGGCACGGTTCAAGCATTTGCGCTTCGCATTCGCGACCTTTGGCGCTCGCCACCGCTATCCCCCCGCTATCGATGCAATCACCAGCGTGATGGGCAATCTGCAGGATGCATTCAAAAACGGAAAACAGGCTTCTGCGCGGCGCAATGCCGCGTTGCTGCGCGCCTTGCTTCACCCTTTGCCATTTGGAGTTGCCGTGCGCGAGACTGCTCGTTTTCGCGCAGCGACAGCCGACAGTTTTCGCCGCAACCTCGCACAGCAGGCGGATGACATCTTCCGCTTTCTCGAGGAAGAGAAGGTCACCGCCAAATCCTTCCACGACACACGGAAAATCGTCAGTCGCGCACGTGCCGGTTTCGCGACCCTGACGACGCTTTACCCGGGCTCAAACAGCAAAAGCGTCGCGGCCTTCCTTGCGACGGTCAACGGACTGATGGGAAATTTCCACGACACGCTGATGTCTGCGCATCTTGACGGACGTCTCGACTATCATCGCGATCGCTTTTCGCTGCAGCCAGAAATCCGGCAGCGCTTGCAAAGTCTTGCATTGGCATTGCATTAGGCGATGGTCGCGGATCCCGGTCCGTTCATTCAAGCAGCAGGCAATCCAATTCATGACCCCCGAAGGCGACGGCAGCGGCAAGACCTGGACGGCAATCGTTCTTGCGGGTCAAAGGCCCGGTCCGGACCGGCTTGCCACGCATTTCGGGACCGAGTGGAAGGCGCTCGTCCCCATTGGCGGAGAACCCATGCTGACGCGGGTCGTGCGGACGCTTTCCACAACGCCAGGCATCGGGCGGACGATTGTTCTGGCACAGGATCTCGCGGCGATGCGGGGCGCTGCTGAGGATGCGGGTTCCGCAACTCTGATCGCCAGCACCGCCGGGATCTCGGAGAGCGTCCTGCGGGTCGCGGGCACGTCGGACGCCCCCTGGCCTGTCCTTGTGACAACCGCCGATCATCCGCTGCTGACACCCTCGATTGTCGCGGACTTCCTTGAACAGGCGGGGAATTGCGATGTGGCGGTCGGGATGGTCGAGCGTCAAGTCATGCGGGCCGCTTACCCGGACAATGAGCGAACCTGGCTCAAATTTGCGGACGGCCATTGGTCCGGCGCGAACCTGTTTGCACTCGATTCCGATGCGGCACGTGGTGCGCTGAAACTCTGGTCCGAAGCCGAGCAGGACCGCAAGAAGGCGTGGAAGCTGTTCCTCCATTTCGGACCCTGGCTGGCATTCCGCGCGCTGACCCGGACGATCGGACTGGGCGATGCACTGCGGATCGCGGGCAAGCGGCTTGGGCTGGTTGCAAGGCTCGTGCCGCTCAAGGATGCGGAGGCGGCAATCGATGTCGACAAACCGTCCGACCACAGCCTTGCAGAGGACATCCTCGCGCGACGCAAGCCTAGGTAAGGCGCAAAGCCCGCCCGGTCTTTCCCATCGAGAGCCGGTCATCATGCGGCAAGCCAAACCGGCACGAGAGCCACAGTGAAGCAAGCATCAACGCGACCGCAATCGGCAGCTGCAGCCAGTCGGACAGGTTGTGCGAGAGGAGAGTCAAGGCCAGGCCGCCGGATCCAAACGCCGTCGTGCGTACAAGCACCCGGCCGAACGGCGCGGAAAAGGGTTGCAGCCGGTCATGCCAATAAAGCTGCGCCATTGGCAGGGCAGCGGCCACAATGAAGCCCGAGGCGACAGCAATCGTCATGCCGGTCAGGCCCCATTCGGGCATCAGCACAAAGCCGACCGCAAAGGCGAGGCCAAGCCCGGCAACGCTCGCCAGAAGCTGGCGCCAATAGCCGCTCGTCACCTGCTGGATCGGGACGGCTGCACCAAGCACGGTTTCGATCACACGTGCCGAAACGAGGATCACCACTGCCGGCAGGGCCATTGCGGCGCCGCTGCCGAACAGGTCGAGAATGGGCCGACCGGCAGCGGCCAGAACAAGCCCGACAGGCAAGGCAATCGCCAGCGAAACGCGCGTTGCAAATCCATAGATCGCCCGCACTTCATCGACATGATTCTGGCTTGCCGCCGAAGCAAGCGGCGCAAGGACATAGGCAAAGGCAATGCGGACAACCTGCACGATGCTCGAGATCTTGCGGGCAATGGCATAGAGGCCGCCCGAAACGGCCCCGGCGCTTCCGGGCAGGAGCCAGTTGAGAACCAGCGAGGGTCCGTCCCCGAAAAGCCGGGCGACCATATTCGCCGGGAGCACCGAAAGCCCGGCCTTCCAGGTTTCGTGAAAGATGGGATCGAACAGCCTGCCCTTGAAAAAGAGCCGAAGATCGAAATGCCGCGCCAGCAGGCGAATGCAAAGCAGGCAGATGATCGTGAGCGAGACGAGATGCGCGTAGAACAGCGACATGGTCGCAAAACCTGCCAGCCAGAAGAGCGTGGTGACGCCCAGCCGGATGACCTGTTCCCAGAAAATCCGGAGCCTGATTTCCGCCCCGAATACACGCTTCGAGCGCAAGGCAGACGTCGCGATCTCAACAAAGGCCCAAAGCGGCAATGACCAGGCAAAGAGCGCAATAATCCCGACCAGCCGCGCAGAGTCCGCGTCCGCCGCGTTGAAGAGCGGCGCGATTTGCGCAGCTGCAACCGACCCTATCGCCGCCAGCACAAGGCAAGGACCAACACCAAGCACTATGGCCGAGCGGAGTGCGGAAACCTGCTCTTGTGGCGTACGCGCCTGAGGCACGACCCGCTGCATTGAGGATGTCATGCCAAGATCGGCGACATTTTCGACCAGGTTTACCGCCGCCCAGAGCACGGCATACAAGCCATAGCCAGCCAATCCGAACATCGCGACATAAAGCGGCTGGGCAATGACCTCCATCACGGCGCCCAGCCGGGCGAGCAGTGTCGTCCCCGCGCCCTTGGCAACATCCTTGCTGGTGACGGCAGACGAGGTTTGCGATCCTGTTTCGGTCATTCCTGGAAGTCTTGCCCGGACCCGGGTCGATAGGCTGGTTGCGACATGTTCTCGCCGCGCTATACCGGAGGCAGCCGCAAAATCGACAAGGAAAAAGCGATTGGGCGGTTGAGCGCTGGCTTTCCCCGCGCTATCGCCACTGCTGCGAAGCGAAAAAGGGATACCTCATGGCCGAATTCCGCCTGCCCAAGAACAGCGTAGTCAAGAAGTCGGGCAAGACTCACGCCGCGTCTGCCGACGCCAAGGACAAACGGAATTTCAAAGTCTATCGTTTCGATCCTGATAGCGGGGAAAATCCCCGGTACGACAATTTCGAGATCGACCTCGACGCGTGCGGCCCGATGGTCCTTGATGCGCTCATCAAGATGAAGGGCGAGCAGGACCCGAGCTTGACCTTCCGCCGCTCCTGCCGCGAAGGCATCTGCGGCTCCTGCGCGATGAACATCAACGGCAAGAACGGGCTGGCCTGCACGACCGCAATCGAGGATTGCAAGGGCGACGTTACGATCACCCCGCTGCCGCACATGGACGTGATCAAGGACCTGGTTCCCGATTTCACCCATTTCTATGCGCAATATGCCTCGATCAAGCCCTGGCTCCAGACGGTCACGCCCACCCCTTCGGGCAAGGAACGGCTCCAGAGCCCCGAAGATCGTGCGAAGCTTGACGGGCTGTACGAGTGCATCCTGTGCGCATGCTGCTCGACCTCGTGCCCCAGCTATTGGTGGAATTCGGACAAATTCCTCGGGCCCGCGATCCTGCTTCAGGCCTATCGCTGGCTTGCTGATAGTCGCGACGAGATGACCGGCGAACGGCTCGATGAACTCGAAGATCCCTTCCGCCTCTATCGCTGCCACACGATCATGAACTGCTCCAACGCCTGCCCCAAGGGCCTTTCACCCGGCAAGGCGATTGCCGAAGTGAAGAAGATGGTGGTGGAGCGGCATCTCTAAGCCCATGGGCACCGAAATTTTCGCAAGCCAGCCCGATCCGGAGCATCCCGGCTGGCTGACCTGGGAGTTGGGCGACAGAAGTCGCTACAATCACCAGATTCTCGGCAAACTTCTGATTCGTCCCGGTGACACGGGCAAGGCTTGGGTGCGCATGTTTCCCGAACGCCGCCACTCCAACTTTGCGGACAATCTCCACGGCGGGACAGTGCTAGGCTTCATCGATGTTGCGCTGTTTGGCGCGTGCCGGATCTTTGACCTGATCAATGCCGGTACGGCAGTGACTCTCGATCTTTCCGCCCAGTTCATCGGCGCCGGACAGATGGATGTTCCGCTTGATGCCGAAGTGGAATTGCTGCGCGAAACCCGCCGCCTTGTGTTCCTGCGCGGAATGGTCCTGCAGGGCGACAACCGGGTCGCCGCATTTTCCGCCACGATCCGAAAAGCCACGGCGCAGTGACTCATGTCCTCCAGCGCTATGAAGGACTGATTGCAGCAGGCGAACTCCGCCCCGACCCGGAGCAGCGCGCCGCTGCCTTGCGTCTGAACCAGCTTCAGGAGCAACTTGAGGCCATCCCGCCGCGTGGCAGCCTGATCTGGCGACTTGGGCGTGCCAAGGCCCCGGCCCCCAAGGGCATCTACCTTTGGGGCGGCGTCGGGCGTGGAAAATCCATGCTGATGGACCTGTTCCACGACTGCCTGCAGATCAACCGCAAGCGCCGGGTCCATTTTCACGAATTCATGCTTGAGGTGCATGACCGGCTTCGCATCGAGCGCATGAAGGAGCGTGGCGATCCGATCCAGCCGGTTGTTGCAGCCGTTGCCGAAGAGACCCGCTGCCTCTGTTTCGATGAAATGGTCGTCAACAATTCGGCGGACGCCATGATCATGTCCCGCCTGTTCACGGGACTGATCGATGCGGGCGTCACGCTGGTCACCACATCGAACCGGGAGCCGGACCAGCTTTACAAGGACGGGCTCAACCGGGAGCGTTTCCTGCCCTTCATTGGCCTGATCAAGGACCGGCTGGACGTGCTGACGCTGAACGGGCCGACCGATTACCGGATGGAGCGGCTGGCCGGTGTCACCACCTGGCATGTGCCCAACGGGCCTGCAGCGACTGCTGCTGTGCGTGAAGCCTTTTTCAGGCTGACCGACTATCCGCCCGAAGATGCAGCCCATGTGCCGACCGACGATATCGATGTCGGCGGCGGGCGGATGATGCATGTGCCCAAGAGCCTCAAGGGCGTGGCAGTCTTTTCATTCAAGCGGCTGTGCGCCGAAGCGCGAGGGGCGTCCGACTATCTGGCCATTGCCCGACGCTATCATTCAGTGATCATCGTCGGGATTCCGAGGCTTGGCCCGGAAAACCGGAACGAAGCGGCGCGCTTTGTCACGCTGATTGATGCGCTTTACGAACACAAGGTCAAGCTCATCGCGACGGCCGATGCGGCGCCCGCCGAACTCTATGCCGAAGGCGATGGCCGCTTCGAATTCGAACGGACCGAGAGCCGCCTCATCGAAATGCAGAGTCAGGAATATCTCGCGCTTGGGCATGGCAAGAGTTGACGGTTGCGCCCCGGTGCTCCTGTGATAGCCTGCAACAACAGATTGAGGGGAAGATGGAATGACAACGATTGCCGAACCTGGCCGCACGATCGTGCGGCGCATCGTGGTCACTCTTGTCGTGGCGAACATCCTTGTTTTTGGCACCCTTGCCTTTGCGGGGCGTATCAGTGGCGATCCCAAGACGATCGTGTTCATCGATTTCTGGGGCCGGTTCGTAGTCTATTCACTCTGGTTCGTCGGCTATGCACTGTATCGCAAATATCTTGATGGCCTGCCGCTGATCCAGAACGCGATTATTGGCCTGACCGTGATCAACATCCCGTTCTTCCTGATCATGAGCTATCTCGACAAGGTCCACGTCACTGAGCAGAATCTGGCCGTGGTCGACTTCTGGGGACGGCTGACCGTCTATTCGCTGTGGTTCATGCTCTATGAGCTTTACCGCAAATATCTGGCGGGGAGCAAAACGGTGGACCGGCCGTGAACGACGACGCTCGCTACCTGAGCAAAGTCCCCGCCGTCACGCTGGGGTTCTGGATCATCAAGGTCCTTGCAACAACGCTTGGCGAAACGGGCGGCGACACGGTCTCGATGACAATGGGCCTTGGCTATCTGGTCGGAACCGCGATCTTCATGTCCATCTTCCTTGTCCTGATGGCGATCCAGATCCGCGCTGACCGCTTCCGCCCCTTTCTGTACTGGGCGACGATCATTGCCTCGACGACGGCAGGCACGACAATGGCCGACTTTGCGACGCGATCTATGGGCATTGGCTATACCGGAGGTTCCGCGCTTCTGCTGGCCTGCGTGCTGGCTACGCTTGGCCTGTGGCATTGGTCACTGGGGACCATTTCGGTCGACAGTGTCCGGTCGGCGAAGGCAGAAATCTTCTATTGGGTCACGATCACCTTTTCCCAGACGCTGGGCACGGCTGTTGGCGATTGGGCAGCCGACACGGGCGGACTTGGCTATGCCGGTGGCGCATTTGCCTTTGCCGGAGTGCTGGCCGTCATTGTGCTGCTCCATTTCCTGACACGAACCAATCGCGTTCTGCTCTTCTGGTCAGCCTTCATCCTGACGCGGCCGCTTGGCGCAACGGTCGGTGATTTTCTCGACAAGCCGGTCAGCGATGGTGGGCTGGACCTGTCCCGCCCGATTGCGTCCGCCGTGCTTGCACTTGCGATTCTTGTGTTGGTCATGATCCTGCCGCAGCGCGCGGGAGGCAACACCAGCGAGGCCAAATAACGATCAGGCCAGGTGTTCGCGATACCAGTCGATCGCGGCATCCATGGCCCGATCGAAGCCCGGGCCTTCATAGACTTCAAAATGATCGCCCGGCACGCGGACCAGCTGCTTGGGTTCGCCCGCCCGCGCAAAGGCTTCGAGAACCGGCGGCACTGGGGTGACACGGTCGTCATCGGCGACAATGACCAGCAAGCCGCGCGGTGCGAGGCGATGGGACCAAAGTCCCGGTTCATAGCCGCGCACATGTTCGAACGAACTGAGCGTGACGGCATTCGCCCAGCTCTTGAACTTTTCTGCATCAAAGAACCGGTCTGCTGCAGAGCCGGGAAAGGCGCAGGGCAGTTCTGGGGCCTTGGCCGTGACCGACAACATCGTTGGTTCGCCGCCGGCAAAGCGTCTCTCGCGTTCGGCGACGAGCAGCGCGACAAATTCGTCCGCATCGTCACGGCCTGCAATCAGGTCCCACCCGGCCACGAACGGCACCTGGGACACAACACAGCGAACGCGCGGATCGAGCGCACCCGCCTGGATGACATGGCCGCCGGAAAAGCTCGATCCCCAAAGACCGATGCGATCCCCGTCCAGCCCGTCCAGTGTCCGCACGAACGACACGGCGTCGCGCCATGCCCGCAACTGGCGCGGGGGGTCGACTTCGCCGCGCGGCTCCCCGCCTGAAAGCCCGAAGCAGGGATGGTCAAACGCCAGCACGGCAAAGCCCGCTGCCTGCAACGCTTCTGCCTGCGGTGCCAGTTGCTCCATCACCGCGGAAAAGCCGTGCGCCATCACGATGACGGGCGCGGGATCGCTGACCTTGGGCCGGTAGAGGCGCGCGGCAAGCAGTGTTGCTTCGCTTTCGAATTTCAATTCCTGCGTGTGACCGATCATTGCCGTGACTCCTGACTGCGCCTGTTTCTTAACGCCCAGAAGGCGCGCTTTGGATGCACGGGCCGGGGGCCTTGAAAGCGCAATCCCGGTTCCCATATGCCGGTCATGCCGGCGAACACACCCCGCCGAGGATGGAAATACCCATGATCACTATTCGCCCCTTTGCCGGGCTCGGCCATGCAGACCATGGCTGGCTCAATGCGCATCATCATTTCAGCTTTGCCGATTATCATGATCCGGACCGCATGGGATGGGGTGCGATCCGCGTCTGGAATGACGACGAGATCGGCGCCAGCCAAGGCTTTCCGCCGCACCCGCACCGCGACATGGAAATCATCACCTATGTCCGCGAAGGTGCGATCAGCCACCGCGACAGCCTTGGGAATGAAGGCCGCACCCCTGCGGGAGACGTGCAGGTGATGAGCGCCGGCACTGGCATTCAGCATGCCGAATATAATCTGGAGAATGAGCAAACCACGCTATTCCAGATCTGGGTCATTCCCGATGCGGCAGGCGGGGAACCCCGCTGGGGCCAGCGCGCTTTTCCGAAAGGAGATCGTGCGGGCCGCTGGGTGACGCTTGCAAGTGGTATGGGCAATGCGGATGATGCGCTGCCAATCCGGGCCAATGCCCGTGTGCTCGGCGCAACGCTCAAGGCCGGTGAGACACTGACCTATGAGACCGAACCATCTCGCCATCTGTATCTGGTTCCAGCAACCGGCACGATCAGCATCGAGGGCAAGGCCGCCAATGCCCGTGATGGCGTTGCGATCACCGGGCTCGAACGATTTTCGATCCACGCGTCCGAAGACAGCGAACTGGTACTGGTGGACGCGCGCTAGGGCGTCTAAGCAAGGCGCATCTGGAATCCGATGGAGTGACCGATGCGCCTTTCCCACTTGCTTTTGTGTGCCGCCCTCATCCCCGCCCCGGCCCTTGCCGCGACTGACTGGCATGCGGAAGGCCGCGCCATTCTTGAAAAGGCGATCTCCGTCCCGACGGTGCAGGAACGCGCTGATCCCCGATTGGGAGATCTGACGAGCTACCTCAAGGGCAAGTTCGAAGCGGCCGGCATCACCGATATCGTGATCAAGCCCTATCTCAACACCCAGGCCATGATCGTGCGCTGGCCAGCGGCCGGCAAGGCAAAGAAAAAGCCGATCCTGCTTCTGGGCCATATGGACGTCGTCGAAGCCAAGCGCGAGGATTGGCCGCAGTCGCATGATCCGTTCAAGCTGGTCGAAGAAGACGGCTATCTCTATGGCCGCGGCACGACCGACATGAAGAACGGAATCACGGCAATCACCGTGGCCCTGCTCCGGCTGAAGGCCGAGGGCTTCAAGCCGAAGCGCGACATCATCGTCCTGTTCACCGGCGATGAGGAAAATGGCGGACGCGGCGCAGAACTGGCGGCAACCGAATGGCGCAAGCTGACCGACGCCGAATATGCCCTCAACGCCGATGCGGGCGGCGGCGCCTTTCTGAAGGACGGAACGCCGCTGGGCTTCGGGCTCCAGACCTCGGAAAAAATGTACCAGAGCTTCACCTTCACGGTACGCAATCCGGGCGGGCACAGCTCACGCCCCCGGCCTGACAATGCGATCTACGAACTGTCCAGCGCCTTGAAGAAGCTGGAAACCCACCGCTTCACCCCCGCGCTCAACGAAACCACCCGTGCCTATTTCACGGCGCGGGCGACACAGGAAAAGGGCGCATTGGGCGACGCAATGCGCCGCTGGCTCAAGAACGAAAATGACAGCGAAGCAGCCGATTTCATTGAAGCCGATCCGACCGAAGTGGGTGGCACACGGACCCGCTGCGTCGCAACCCGGCTTCAGGGCGGACATGCCGATAATGCACTTCCCCAGATGGCGCAGGCAACGGTCAATTGCCGCATCCTGCCCGGCATTCCAGCCAAGGACGTACAGGCCGAATTGCAGGCCGCAGTGGGTGCTGGCGTCGAGGTCGCCCCGACCCTGTCGAGCCATCCGTCGCCTGCGTCTCCGCTGCGGCCAGACGTGGTGAAAGCCTATACCGACAGCATCCGCGCCCGGCATCCGGGTTCGCTCATCATCCCGCAAATGTCTGCCGGCGCGACCGACGGCCTTTATTTCCGCGCGATGGGCATGCCCGTCTATGGCGTGGACGGAACGTGGATTGTCATCCCCGATGACGAACGCGCGCATGGCCGCGACGAACGCATACCGGTCAAGAGCTTCAACCAGAATCTCGACCATTGGCATGATCTGCTGGCGAAGCTGGCGGGATAGCAGGCACGCGAAGATTTCCCGAGATGAGCGGGGGGCGGGACAGTCGGTGCGGAAGCCTTGGGGGGCGTCCGGCGGGTTTTGCCTTTGTGCGGTGGAA